>Ga0326727_10018058_pt1 | contig 14483 bp, 10 predicted proteins | sample MB2enrmetagenome_FD_207643 | JGI IMG/M metagenome (GOLD analysis project Ga0326727, IMG submission 207643) | Lab enriched peat soil microbial communities from McLean, Ithaca, NY, United States - MB29MY | ecosystem: Environmental > Terrestrial > Soil > Wetlands > Peat | place: USA: New York...
AAGTACCCCGACGACCGGATTGAACTGTTGAAGCGGATCAGCCCGCCGACGATGGATGTGTCCTATCCGGTGGACTTGTTTGTTCGCAAGCCGGCGCAGATCTGGAACATGCCCGTGGAACGGCCCTTTGGAAAGTGGTCCGTTCTGGCCGTTTTCAACTTCTCCCACACCATGCAGGCCAGCACCAATGCCCCGCAGTTCACGACTACGCTCGACGCGGTGAAGGACCTGCGTTTGGAGGCGGACAAGGAGTACCTGGCCTACGAGTTCTGGAGCAAGAAGTTCATCGGGACCTTCCAGGGAACCTTCGCCATCCGCCCGCTCAACCCTTATGATTGCGACGTCTACAGCATTGTCGAGAAGCAGAACCGGCCCACGCTGGTGTCCACCAGCCGGCATGTGCGCAACATGGCGTTTGACATCAAGGACCTGGGCTATGACGGGCCGCAGCGGACGCTCAGAGGCACTTCACGGGCGGTGGCCGGGGACCCTTACCAGTTGCGCATTTATGTCCCGGAGGGCTTCAGCGCGCAGCGGGTGGAGTTGAGCGACGGCCTCGCGGCGGCGATGAAGACGGAGGGGAGCCTGCTGCTGGTGGACTTCACAACGTCCACCGGCAAGGATGTGGAGTGGAAGGTTGTTTTCTGAAATTATTTTGAACATAAAGCCGGCCGTGCCGCTCCCATAGTGTGGAGAAGGAATGCTGCTCGGCAGTGGTTTGGCAGAGGGGTCGTGCTGGTAATGAGGTTCGAGCGGCTTGGAAGTTGGCCTCATTACAGATTGTGCGCCAGGTGAGCGCTCTCGGACCCCATCACCTTGAGAGCCGGGCATTGCCCCGGCTCTCCTTTTTTATTCCAGGCCCAAAATATTGACACCGGGGACGGGAGAAATTAGAATGGTGGCACCATGAAACATCAGCTTGATTTCGAGAAGCCGATTATCGAGTTGCAACGCAAGCTGGACGAACTCGAAAAGCACGCGGAAAACCATTCCATGGACATCCGCTGCGGGGAAGAGATCGCGGCGATGAAAGTGAAGATCGCCGAAATGCGCCGCCAGATTTTTGCCAACCTCGGCGCCTGGGACCGCGTCAAAATCGCCCGGCACCCCAAGCGCCCCTTCATGCTGGATTACGTGGCGCTGGCCTTTGCGGATTTCGCCGAACTGCACGGGGACCGGCTTTATGCGGACGATCACGCGGTGGTGGGCGGTTTGGCCCGGCTGGATGGCCACAAGGTCATGGTCATTGGCACGCAAAAGGGACGGGACACCAAGGAGAACATCCGGCGCAACTTCGGCTCCGCCATGCCCGAAGGCTATCGCAAGGCCCTGCGCTTGATGCAACTGGCCGAGAAATTCAGTTTGCCGGTCATTTCGCTGGTGGATACGCCCGGGGCTTTTCCCGGCATCGGCGCGGAGGAACGCCACATCGGCGAGGCCATTGCCGTGAATTTGCGGGAAATGATGATGTTGGACACCCCGATGATAGCGGCGGTGATTGGCGAGGGCGGATCGGGGGGCGCTCTGGGGATTGGCGTGGCGGACCGGGTGCTCATTTTGGAAAACGCCTATTACTCGGTCATCAGCCCGGAAGGTTGCGCCGCCATCCTCTGGAAGGAGCGGTCCGCCGCGGCCAAAGCCGCCGAGGCGTTGAAGATCAGCGCCAAGGACTTGCTGTCCCTGGGGCTGGTGGATGAGATCGTGCCGGAGTCCCCCGGCGGCGCGCACAACGACCCCGCCGAAACCGCCGCCGCGCTCAAGGCATCTTTGCTGCGAAACCTGGAAGATTTAGAAAAACTCACCGGCCCCGACCGCTTGAAACAGCGTTACGATAAATTCCGCGCCCACGGGCGGTTCACCGAGAAGATAGAAACGCCCGCCATGAATGGGGCGGCTTCCAAGGCGGCCTTGATCACCGCGGCAACCGGGGCAGCGAAGGGCAAAACTCCGTCCCTCCCGTCCTCCGCGCTGTCATTCGCGCCCGGGAACCCGGTCGCGGCCGTTGCCACCATCCAACTTTGACGATGCTCCCGGCATTGACCTTCGAGCCGATCTGGAAGGAAAGAATCTGGGGCGGGCGCAACTTGGAGAAGCTCTACGGCAAGGCCCTGCCGCCGGGTTTGCCCATCGGCGAATCCTGGGAAATCAGCGACCGGCCCGGCGATGAAAGCCTCGTTGCCGCCGGATCGTGGAAAGGAAAGACCTTGCATCAAATCCTGGAGGAGCAGCCGGCGGAATTGCTCGGGCCGCTCCCGGAGATGCCAAAACGGTTCCCGCTCTTGCTCAAGATCATTGACGCCCGCGAAAAGCTTTCCTTGCAGGTTCATCCGCCCGCCCTCCAGGCCGCGCAAATCGGGGGAGAGCCGAAAACGGAGATGTGGTACGTCGTCCAGGCGGGACCGGCGGCGGAGTTGTTCGCGGGACTCAAGCGCGGCGTTACCCGCGCCGAATTTGAGAAACAACTGGCCCTCGGCGAAGTGGCCAACTGTTTCCACCGCATCCCGGTCAAAGCCGGCGACGCCCTGTTTCTCCCCAGCGGACGCGTTCACGCCATTGGAGCGGAGACGATGATTTTTGAAATCCAGCAAAACTCGGACACCACCTACCGGGTCTTCGATTGGAACCGGCTGGATGCGAAGGGCCGGCCGCGCCAGCTTCACCTGGCCGAGTCGCTGGCCAGCATTGATTTTGCCGATTTCGAGCCGTCGTTGCTGCCCGCCGCGACTTTCCCCGGCCATCCCGGAACGATCCGTCCGCTGGTCCATGACAAACTTTTCCAAGTCAGTCTGCGGCGTCTGAAATCGGGCGGCGCGCTGGCCGCGGGCGGCGGGCGGATGACCATCCTGGCGGTGGTGGAAGGCGCGTTGCGAGTCCACGCCGGCGGTCAATCCACCGCGCTGCCGGCGGGAGGATTTTGTCTCATCCCGGCCTGTTGCCGCGACGCGATGGCGCAGGCGGAGGCGGACGTTGCGTTCTTGCAAGTTCAATTGGGATGAGCCATGTTGCGGCGGGGAAATTTCTCTGAAAAATGAAATCGTTTTTAGTGCGCTGGATTATCACGACGCTGGCCGTGCAGGTGGCCGCCCAGATCGTGCCCGGCATCACCTGGGACACTTGGTCGGGCTTGCTCATCGCGACCCTCCTGCTGGGCCTGCTCAACGCGGTGGTCCGTCCGGTGCTGATCTTCTTTGCGTTGCCGTTGGTGGTCCTGACGCTGGGCTTGTTTATTTTTGTGATCAACGCGCTGCTGCTCTACTGGGTGGGTCATCTCAAAGACTTTCATGTGGCCACCTTTGGCGCGGCGTTATGGGGTTCGGTCATCGTCAGCGTGGTAACGATGCTGCTGAACTACCTGACCGGCAACAACAAGTCCCGGATTGAATTCCACCGCGCCAAGCCCCCCCGCCCGCCCCCCTCCGACGACGGCGGCGGCCCGATGATTGATGTGTGATCGCAGCGGATTTCAATCCCAGCCCCGCCAGGGGCGGCATCTTTGTAGCCCGCAGACCGACAGGCATTCCAAGCTCCGGACGGAGCGAAATATGCCGCTCCTCACGGAGCTGGGATCTGTTTTCCTCGTCCAACTACGGAGATTTCGCGCCTGACGGCGCTTGAGTTCGTTTCCATCTTCCAATTGTAAGAAAAGGCCGCGCAAAACGGCTAGTGTATAAAAAAATGATAAGTGTAAAGGCTTATCATAATCAAGAGCAAAATCGGCGTTTGCGACAACTTTTTTCAGGAAGGAGGGCGATTCAGGCGCGAAATCCGAGTATGTCACGGGGCTGTTTCAAAGCCATCCGTCTCATTCGTCCCATTCCGGGCGGGGCCGGTTTGACACCGCGCCAGCCTCTCCGTACCCTCCCTCCATGTTCGAACTGTCCGCTCCCTACCAGCCCGCCGGAGACCAGCCCGAGGCCATCGCCCGGCTGGCACAAGGTGTTCTCTCCGGCGCCCGGCAGCAAACCCTGGTCGGCGTCACCGGCTCGGGCAAGACTTTCACCATCGCCAACGTCATTCAAGCCGCCCAAAAACCGGCCCTGGTCATCTCGCACAACAAGACCCTCGCCGCCCAGCTCTACGCCGAGTTCAAAAGTTTCTTTCCCAAAAACGCCGTCGAGTACTTTGTCAGCTACTTCGATTACTACCAGCCCGAAGCCTACATCCCGCGCACCGACACCTTCATCGAAAAGGATTCCAGCATCAACGAGGAAATCGAGCGCCTCCGCCTCTCCACCATGAGCTCCGTCCTGACCCGCCGCGATGTCATCGTCGTGGCCAGCGTCTCCTGCATTTACGGCATCAGCAGCAAGGAGGACTACGAGGCGCTCATCCTGCAAATTCGCGCCGGCATGGAGCTTTCCCGCGACCTGTTTCTCCACCGCCTGGTGGATTTGCAATACTCGCGCAACGACGTGGCCTTCGAGCGCGGCCAGTTCCGCGTCCGCGGCGACGTGGTGGAGCTGCGCCCCGCCGGGAGCGAGGACGGTTTGCGCATCGAGTTCTTCGGCGAGCAAATCGAGCGCATCAGCCGCTTCGATCCGCTCACCGGCGAAACCTCCGAAACCCCGCCCGCCGTCATCATCTTCCCCGCCAAACAATTCGTCACCTCCGGCGACAAAATCAAACGCGCCCTCCTCGCCATCCGCGAGGAAATGGGCGACCGCATCGCCTGGTTTGAGGCGCGCGGCAAATTGATCGAAGCCCAACGCATCAAAATGCGCACCGAGTACGACCTGGAAATGATGGAGGAAATGGGATTCTGCTCCGGCATCGAAAACTATTCGCGCCATCTGGGCGGCCGCCCGCCCGGCTCCCGTCCCGGCACGCTCCTGGATTTTTTCCCCAAGGATTATCTCCTGGTCGTGGACGAATCCCACGCCACCGTCCCCCAAATCGGCGCCATGCACGCCGGCGATCGTTCCCGCAAAACCGTCCTGGTCGAGCACGGCTTTCGCCTGCCCAGCGCCCTCGACAACCGCCCGCTCCAATTCTCCGAATTTCAATCCCTCCAGGGCCAGACCATTTACGTCAGCGCCACCCCCGCCGATCAGGAAATCCGGTGGTCCGAGGGCCGGGTTGTCGAGCAAATCGTCCGCCCCACCGGCCTGATTGATCCCAAAGTCACCGTCAAACCCCTCCAGGGCCAGATTGACGACCTGATGGAGGAAATCCGCGTGCGCGCGGAAAGAAGAGAGCGCATCCTGGTCACCACCCTCACTAAGCGTTCCGCCGAGGAACTGACCGATTACCTGCGCGATCTGAGCATCAACGTCCGTTACCTGCACAGCGAAATTGACGCCATCGAACGCGTCGAAGTGCTCCGCGCCTTGCGCAAGGGCGAGTTCGATGTCCTTATCGGAATCAATCTCCTGCGCGAAGGCCTGGACCTTCCCGAAGTCTCGCTGGTCGCCATTCTGGACGCCGACAAGGAGGGGTACCTGCGCAGCGCCACCAGCCTCATCCAGACCGCCGGCCGCGCCGCCCGCCACATTCACGGCGAAGTCATCCTTTACGCCGGCGTGCTCACTCAAAGCATCCGCAAGTTCCTGGCTGTCACCGAGTACCGCCGTCAAAAGCAGATTGCCTACAACCAGGAACACCACATCACCCCGCGCAGCGTCAGCCGCGCTGTGGAAGACAGCCTGGCCGTCTATCAAAGCGCCCGCGACAAGGCCGAGATGCTCCTCCACGAAGTCAGCGGCAACCTGGACCTGACGCAAACGCTCCAAGATTTGCAGGGAGAAATGATCGAGGCCGCCAACAACCTCCAATTTGAGAAAGCCGCCCTCCTCCGCGATCAAATCCGTGAACTCAAGCGCGGCCTGGCTGGCGCCGCCCCCGGCGGCAAAACTCCCCATCCATCAGTCACCTACAAATCCCCCCGCCGCCAAAAAAAGCAGCGCGCCTGACGGCCTGGCTTTTCCTGTTCTTCTTGGTCCATGTTGGTCCCTATCCGATATCGTGCGTCCGCGATGGTGGATAACGGCAGGGCGAGACTCTGTAGAGCCGAAACTCGATTTCCCGGGGAATGTCACGGCTCGACAGAGTTTCTACCGTCGAAGGGAAAGGAACCAGGGAGTCGCCGCCAGGCCGCTCCAACTGGCGGGCTTGTGGCTGGCGAGGAATACTTTGCGCAGCGTTTCGTCGTAGGGCGTCAGCGCGGTCCACAAGACGCCGGGGGTGTCCTTCCAGCGCGGGTCCGCCGCGCCGCCGTCCATGCGTTGGAAGGCTGCGCCCTCCATTTTCTTGTTCCACATGAAATCGCGGTTTGTCGCGATCAAACGGGCCATGTCGTCCTGGTCAAACACCAGGCCGTGCTCGCGGGCGCAAACGATGGCTTCGACATCAATGCCGTAATAACCGCCGTTGGGATGGACGCCCACCCAATGTTTGGGCGAGCCGTCGCTTTTGTAATCCCAGGGGCCGGCCGGCTCCCAATAATTCCAGACGAAGTATGGCCCGTTGTCGCGGGTCTTCATGCGGGATTTCATCAGGCGAAACCACTTTTCCGCGCGCGTCTTGTAAGTTGGCTCTGCCGTGACATCGTGCAGCGCCAGAAGCCAGAGAGCGACGGCGTTGGCCTTGTTGTCGGGATGAGAGAAGCCGGTGGCGGGATCGTTTCTTTTGGCGTAACCCTCGGACCACTTGCCGGCCATGTGCGCGCGCACGCCCTCAATGCCAAAGGGCTGGACGATGGAAATGACGCCGCCGGCGGCCGTTTCGCGCCAGACGCCGCGCTGGTCCCATTTCTCGAAGACTTGTTCGGAAAGTTTGAGGTAGCGTTCCGCCGTGGCCTGATACTTGGGCTTGAGCGCGGGGTCTTTGAGAATTTGGCCGGCCATCAAGGTGACCGGCCGCAGCGCCATGGCCTCGCCCAGAAGGCTGTCGGCCAGGAAAGAATTGAGCTGGTCTGTGTCCGTGCCGGCGGCGCCCGCCTTTGGCCAGCCGATGAAACCATCCGGCTCGGTGACGCCGCGGCGCAGCCAGGAATCGGTCCAATCCATCAACCGGTCAATCCACTGGGAATCGCGCGTGGCCAGCCAGCCGTAGTAAAAACCGTTGAGGAACGGGCTGATCAGCCAGCCGATTTCCTCGCCCAATTCCTTGTCGCAATAGCGCGAGCGCTCGTCGTTGAGGATATTTTTCCGCCATTGTTCCAGCCATGATTTTGCCAGGGCCGGTTCGATCCACGGGGCGGCGCCCTGGGCCGGCGCGGCCCAGACCGAGTGGGGGCCGGGAGCCTGCGCGGCGGCGAGGGCGAGGGCAGTGCCGGAAAGGTTCTTGAGAAATTTTCGCCGGTTCATGGCGTAACTTGGCGCATTCATACCAGGACAATGTTGCCGACGGCGGCCGGAAGACCAACACTTTTTTGGCAGTATTTTGGCGGTTTTCCGCGTTTGACTTGAGGGACGGGAAAATTTAGACTAGGGGGAAATGTTGGTTGTTGAACCCAGTCTGGCTGCCGCTCCCGCGACAGCGCCGCCGTCCAAACCGTTGCCGGGCTGGAAACAGATCGTGCAGTCGGTGGAGCCGTTTTTGCAGGTTGTGGGAGAGCGGCTGGCCGCGCAAGTGGAGGAGTTTGAGCCGCAAATCGCCGCTTATGCCCGATACGCGTTGAGCGCGCAGGGAAAACAGTTGCGCCCGGTGCTGGTGGCCCTGAGCGGGGAGGCGTGCGGAGGTTTGAACGACTCCCATCTGACGGTGGCGGTGATTATCGAAATGGTGCATCTGGCCACGCTGGTGCATGACGATATTATTGATGAGGCGGATTTGCGGCGGGGCAGGCCCAGTCTGGCGGCCAATTGGGGGATCGAAGTTTCGGTGCTGCTGGGCGATTGCCTTTTTGCCCATGCCTTGAAGCTGGCCGCCAGTTTTCCCACGCCGGACATTTGCCGGGAAGTGGCCTTGGCGACCAACACGGTTTGCGCCGGGGAGATTTTGCAGACGCGGAGCCGGGGGAATTTCGAGGTGGCCCGCGGCCATTACTTCAAGGTGCTGGCGATGAAGACGGCGGAGCTTTTTGCCCTGTCCTGCCATCTGGGCGGGCTTCTGAGCAAGGCGGCGGGGCCGCGCCGGGAAGCGTTGCGCCAATACGGCCTGGCGCTGGGCACGGCCTACCAATTGTACGATGACTGCCTGGATGTCCTCGGTTCCGAGTCGGCCGCCGGCAAGTCGCTCGGCGCGGATTTGGCCAAGGGCAAAATGACGCTGCCGGTCCTGATCGTGCGGGACCGCGCCACGCCGGGCGACCGGGATCAATTGCGGGATTGGCTGCAAAATGGGGACCCGGCCTGTCTGGCCGGCCTGGTGGCGTTGATGGAAAAATACGGCGCGTTCGCCGAATGCCGGTCCGTGATTCAGCACTATTTATCCGCCGCCCGGCAGGCCGTGGCGGCGCTGCCGGCGTCGGACGGGCGGGCCAAGCTGGCGGGATTGACGCATTTTTTGGCGGAACAAACGGCCGCCCTGGGGGTTGTTTATTAGAACCAATTGAATTGGCGAGGCCAACTACCGCCTACGAAAGCAGAACTCGAAAAACCGATGCGCGCGCTGCCCATCCAGGAACCAGACCCCGCCCCGGCCGCCCAGCCGGAGGAGGACTGGGCGCTGGTTCGCCGCGCCCAGCGGGAAGACACCGCGGCCTACGACGAGCTGGTGCGGCGCTATCAGGAACGCATTTACGCCACCATTTATCACATGACGTCCAATCACGAGGACGCCAACGATCTGGCCCAGGATGCGTTCATCAAGGCTTATCGCGCCCTGAAATCGTTCAAGGGCGATTCGAGCTTTTACACCTGGGTCTATCGCATCGCCGTCAACAAGACCATCAACTTCCTCAAACAGCGCAAGAGCCGGGTGCAAATGAGCCTGAACGACATGGATTTCAATGCCGAGCACGACCCGGACCTGGTGGCGTTGGTCTCCCACAACACCCCGCGGCGGGACTTGGGCCTGGCGGAATTGCAGGAAAAATTGAACGCCGCCCTGCAAAAACTGTCAGAACATCACAGAATGGCCGTAGTCTTGCACGACATCCAGGGAATGTCCCACGAGGAAGTCGGGGCGATCATGGATTGCAATGTGGGCACTGTTCGTTCGCGGTTGTTTTACGCGCGGCAGCAGTTGCAGGCTTATTTGGCCGATTATCTGCGATAAACAGCATGGATCACCCATCCAATCAAACCGTCCCGGTGGAAAAGATCATCGCCTTGAAACGCTATGAGCGGCCGCCGCCCGGTTATTTCCACTTGTTGCCCGGCCGGATTATCCACCGCATCGAACAGGGCGAAGGCCGGGCCGGCTTTTGGGAAACTTGGAGCCTGGTGTTCCGCGTCCGGCCCGCGCTGGCTTATGCGCTGGGCCTGACGGTTTGCGGCGCCCTGACTGCGGGACTCTTTTTCTCGCCCGCGATGGAACAGCCCGCCGGCGCCGGCGAGTCCGCGCCCGAAAACCTGTGGGCCGACGCTTCGCCCGGCGATTCCGCGGCCCAGGACACCGCCTTGAGCGAGTCCCGCTGGCTCGGCAGCACCAATCCGGTCACAGCGGCCCAAACCGCCGACACCTTTTTCCCGGCGTCGGAAGCGCGCGCCATCCCGGTTTCCCTCTTCGAGTCCAATTAGTCCCCGGATTTTCTCCTTGAACTTGGAAGCGCGCGCTGTAAAGTCGCGGCGAACCATGAACAGGGCAATGTACCCCCAATCTCCCGGCCGGGACGACCCCGCGTCTTTTCCGGCGGAGAGGGACGGCTCAGGCCCGTTGTGGAAATGGCGTGACAATCCGCCCGCGGCGTGTATTGTCCAAAAACGACCGCCCAAAAATCACTACCCATTACCGAGCAATGAATAATCCAGAGCAACCACCGGCAGGCCAGCTTCCCTCTTACATCACCAGCGCGACCCCCAACCCCGCCGAAAAGCGGGCGCCCTGGTACGCCAATACCGCGCCGACTTATGCGGGCATTTTTCTCTGGTTCGTGTTTTGGCAGGACGCGGTCAACGCCCCCAACGCGGGCGGCATGCTCTCGCAAGGAGTGGCCTGGGCGCTGGTGAGCCTGGTGCTGGCCGCGTTGGTCTGTCATTTCCTGTTCTACCTGGTTCCAGGTTTGATGGGCATGAAAACCGGGCTGCCGCTTTATATCGTGGGCACGTCCACCTTTGGCGCGCAGGGCGGTTTTCTCATGCCGGGGTTCCTGATGGGCTTGCTGCAATTCGGCTGGGTCGGCGTCAACATCTTTTTTTCGTCCAAGTTGCTGGCTTCCTGCCTGACGCTGGCGAATGTTGATGTGCCGTCCTGGATCATCATGGTGGTGTGGGGTGTGCTGGCCGGCTTCGTCGGCCTCAAGGGCATACAATATGTGGCCAAGGTGGCCACTTACCTGCCGCTGATTCCTTTGGCCATCCTGCTGTTCCTCCTGGCCAAGACGGCGGGCACGATTGGCGATTTCGACCCGCAGAAGTTCATCGCCCTGCACAAGAGCCTCACGCCCAATGCGCCGGAGGCGTTGAGCCTGTTCGGCGTGCTGGCGGCCATGATGACCTTTGTGGTCGGCTTCTTTGCCACGGCGGGGGCGGCGGGAGTGGATTTTGGCACCAACAGCCGGGACAAGAAGGACGTGCAGATGGGCGGCCTGGTGGGCGTGGCCCTGGCCATCATTGTCACGGCGGGCATTTCGATGCTGGTCGTGGCCGGCACTTACGGCTCGCCCGAGTTCAGCGCTGGCGCGGTGGCGGTGGCCAAGGACACAGCGGCCAAGGCCAATCCGCCTGCGACGCCGAGCCTGATTCTCCAGACGCCCGATCTGATCACGATCCTTAGGCACAAAAGCGCGGGCGTGATTATGTTCCTGCTGGCGCTGGCGGCGTTTCCGGCGGCGTGTTTCTCCGCGTTTATTGCGGCCAACAGTTTCAAAACCACTTTGCCCAAGGTCAATCCGTTCGTTTCCGTCGGCATCGGCACGGTGGTGAGCATAATCCTGGCGGTTACCGGCGTGGCTGGCAACGCGGTTGGGGTCTTCACGATCATCGGCGCCTCCTTCGGTCCCATCTGCGGCGCGATGCTGGTGGACTACCTGCTGGCCGGCTGCAATTGGCCCGGCCCGCGCGCGGGCTTCAATCCGGCTGGCTGGCTGGCCTGGCTGGCGGGCTTTGTGGTGGGCATCCTGCCTATCGTCAAGATTTATCCGCTCCCGGCCGCGCCCGTCGCCGCCTTCATCGTTGGCGCGGTGGTTTATTTCGTGTGCGCCAAGCTGGGCCTGCAATCCCAGGTCATTCCGCTGCCGGCCAAGGCGCCGGCGGCGCCCCCGGCGAAGTAATTAGGCAGGGCAAACTTCCAGCCTGCATACTTGATACTTGGCGCCCATTTGCTTGGGTGGCACAGGCGACCCGCCTGTCCCGGTCGGCGACTCGCCGGCCGGAACCGGGATTGACGGATTATAGTCGTGAGGCCGCGCTATTCCCTCAAGCCGCATTCGACCTTTCGCCGGGCCGGTGGCCCGGCGCGACGGGTCCCGATGGAATCGGGATGCCACCCCGGAAAAGACTCAGGCAAATATTCTCATTTTTCGTCTAAGAAATAGCGGCCTGGCGTGTCATATAGGGTGAACATGGTGTCCACCCAAAGAGCCGGAGGACGCCGGGCAGGCCGGAGGATCGGAATCTGATCCTCCAGAATCGCCAGCATGGCTTTAATGCAACCAGATCAGGCCAGCGCAATGCCCGGATGCGAAACGATTGAGGAGTTGTTTGCCGCCCTCGAATCGCCCCTGTTGAGCTATGCCTTGCGCCTGTCCGGCGGACTCTGCACGGCGGAAGACCTGGTTCAGGAAGCGTTTATGAAATTGCAGGCCCAATTTAAGGACGTGCGCGAGCCGCGGCGGTGGCTTTACCAAACCGTCCACAACCTCGCCCTGAACCAGCGCCGCCAGGCCCGGCAAATCATTTCGCTGGACGCCAGCCGCCCGAACTGCCCCGCCGGAGCGGGCGAAGCCGCCGATCCCAAGCCCTTGCCCGACGAGCAACTGGCCCGCATGGAAGGCATCGGCTTGGTGCGGCTGACCCTGGAAACGCTGGACGCGCGCAGCCGCGAGTTGATCCGGCTCAAATTCACCGAAGACCTGTCTTACAAGGAAATCGGCGCACAGATGGGCCTGAAGGCCGGCCATGTCGGTTATTTGCTGCATTGTGCGCTCAAAAGCATGGCCGATGAACTGGCCAGAAACGGAGTTGTGCCATGAAAGAGGATTTGCCCCCCGATAATCGCGCCGAACTGGAAGCCAGGGTGACGGCCTTGCTGCTGGGCGAATTGTCCGCCGAGGAAGCCGCCGCCTTGCGCCAGACTATCTCCCAGGATGCCGCGCTGGCGAAATTGCACGAGCGGCTCCGGCAGACCCTGGACTTGGTGCGCGAGTCGGCCGCCACTTCGGCCGGGGAGATTTCAGAGCAAACCGCGCCGCTGAAACTCAGCCCGGCGCGGCGCGAGGCATTGCTGGCCCATTTCAAGACGATTGCCCCCAAGGAACTGGCCCGGCCCCGCGCCCGCAGAGTGTCGTTGATTGTGGAGTTGGCCGCCCTTGCCGTCATTGGGCTTATCGTGGCAGGAATCTATCTTCCAAAACTCACCAATGTCGGTGAAATCACAGCTCGTCGTGGGACGAGCCGTCGCCTGTGGTCAGAGGATAGCGGGGACACCGTTGCACAAAGCAGCGGGCACAGATTGCGGGACATGCCGGCGCGCCCCGGGACACAGAACCGGGACGGCTCTGCCACTTTGGCATCGTCCCCAGTGTCCACGGCGTCCACGGCGTCCACCCCGTCCACCCAGCCGCCTGTGGCGATGAAGCGCGCCCGCTCGACCCCTGCGATCGAAGCGGATCGAGCCGGCGGAAACGTCATCGAAAGCCCCCTTCAGGGAGCGGGAGCTAACCGGGTGGTGAGGGCCTATTCGTTAAGTCCCTCCGGGGAAGTCGTCCGCACCCCATCCTCTGGAAACAATTCGGGCGTGGTGGATGAAGCAAGCAAAGCCAACACGGTTGCCATGTCCGGGGGGAACATTTTCGCTCCCGTCTTGGCACCGCCCGTCGTTGCGGCAAGGCCCGCCAGCCCGCCAAGAATCCCCATCTACACGGGGAATTCACTCGAGAATGGCGATTTGATAGAGACAGATGTGGATAGAATCGAGGCCGTCCCTACACAGGAGAAAACCGACGGAGTTGACTCGCCCCTGAAAGCGGCCGGTAATACCACCAACGCCGAAGTATATTTTCTGAAGTACGCCGATGCCAAAGCAGTTGCCTCCGAGTTGAAGGATGTTTTCAGAACGAAAGACCAGACGGCGATGGCAGGCAACCCATTCGCCGCCTTCCTCGGCCGTGGCGGCCGTGGCGGCGACACCAGCGATGAAGGCGGGCGGGCGGGAGAACACGTCAACGCCGTCTCCGACGACCGGAACAACGCGGTCATCATCAATGCCCCTGCCGCCCTTATGCCGGGCATCTCCAACGTCATTTCCCAGTTGGATATTCCGCAGGAAGACACTACCCAAACCAAGCTCTTTTATCTTACCAATGCGGATTCGACCGCTACGGCAAACGAACTGCGCGCCCTTTTCCCGGATTCAAGCCAGTCCAGCCTTGCCCAAAACAGCGGACGCAGGGGAGCGGCGCAATTTGGCGGCGCGGCGGTTGCCTCGCCAGGCTCCGATGGCGGCCCGCGAAGACAGGGGACCGTCAATGCGGTGGCCGATCCCCGCACACAATCGCTCCTGGTCACCGCCTCGCAAGACACCCTGGATCAAATCGAGCAAATAGTGGATGTGCTGGACTCCAGCCCGAGCGGCCATGCGGAGACTTACGGGAACACATCCGCCAACAGTGGCGGGGACGTTTCGCTGCCGCAGCGCGGCTTGTCCGCGCAGAATGGAAGGTCCACCAGCACATCGAGTCAACTCAAGGCCTTGCAGCAGAGGATGCAAACCGCCGCGCAACAATCGTCCGTCAACTCCACAACAACCATCGCCACCAGCCGTGGCGGCGGCGGAGGAGGCAGTTTCGGCGGAAGGACTGGCGGTGTTGTCGGAGGAGGGATTGGCGGCGCAGGCGGCACGATGGGGAACAGCCTCTACGCCACCCAGGGCCAGGTCGGGCCGGCCACTTTCACGATTGATCCCATTTCAGGCAATGTCACTTACATCACCGCCCCGGAAAACCAGACAAATGTTCAAATGACACGCGAAGCTTTGGATAAGGTCAGGAAGGATAACTTGGATGGCAGCCAGACCTCGATCACTTATAATGGAAACGTTGCCACTGTTTATGTCACGAAAACCAACGTCGTGAATTCGGGTAGTATTGAAGGCGGTGATTCCTGGGCTGGAGGCGCGGCTGGAACGAATGGCGGTGTTTACAGCTTGAACGCGGTCGGCTACATCAACGTTACAAACTTGGGCAATATCTCTGCTTTGACAAGCGAGGGATCAGGGAATTC
>Ga0326727_10018059_pt1 | contig 14482 bp, 14 predicted proteins | sample MB2enrmetagenome_FD_207643 | JGI IMG/M metagenome (GOLD analysis project Ga0326727, IMG submission 207643) | Lab enriched peat soil microbial communities from McLean, Ithaca, NY, United States - MB29MY | ecosystem: Environmental > Terrestrial > Soil > Wetlands > Peat | place: USA: New York...
GACGTGCGCCGTTTCAGGGGCAGCTGCCCCTGAAACGGAAAAACAAAACCTTCCCAATAGGGAGAAAGTGTCAGGGATGTGCCCGGTCTAAAATGTCAGGGTTGTGCCCGGCCGTACAATTTCCCCGGTATGGGCCGGAGCAGAGGCAGAGCTTTCCCGTACCGCTCGACCGCCTTCGACACACGACTTATCCCTGCCTGTCCCATGCTGTAAAGATTGTGCGCCAAGAGACGGTAATTATCTGCAACAACCTTAGGCCGGCCGGGCGCTTTTGGCAGGCTCAGGGCAGGCTGTCTTGGCAGATGCCAGATTTTCATTCTGCATGTCCCAAATTCATACAAAATGTACTGAATTCGGACAATGATTCTCTCTATAAGATTGGAATCTGAATAACCCACGCCTCATCACGAAAGATAACGTTATTCCACCCAAGAACACCATTGCATCTGTCGAAGGTTCAGGAATGGGCGATTCTGGTACCATAAGCTCCCCTGATATGGCGTATAAATATGTGGCGTAAGTTTCAGGAAAAGCATTGTTTGTATATATGAAATACGGCGATGTGCTCGCGAAAAATCCCATCGAAGTATATCCACCAGTGAAACCAAGGGGAAAGACGGTGGCTTGGCCATCGGGTAGAGTCCCAGTGAAGACGTAATACGGGTACTCTGTACCCGGCGGGCAAGTCGGGACTTGTTGTACGCGTACATTGCACGGGGTAGTGCCATATTCATCTATGGAAATAGGGGAGAAAGTCGATCCCGAAAAGAGACCACCGCTGTTTGTCGTTGCGTCTTCCGCTACCAAAAAACCCCACAAATCGTAGATCGGAACCCCGGGTTCCTGTCCGATGTTGTTTATAGCGTTGACCGTAGCCGTCGAGCCGATTACGGCCCATACTGTGTCCAAAGCAGAAAGTGCGGCTACGCTATTGATCTCACTGTTGACCTCGCTATTATATGTGCTGATGTCGGCTGAAGTAGCAGTGTAGGGGTCGGCTGTGACAACTGCCAGTCTGTATTCACTTCCAGGAGAAAGGCCTGGCGGAACGATTATAATGGAATTAGCATATGAAGGTGTAACGATCGTTGTGATGGTAAACACAAGCAAACTGAAAGTCCAAGCACATTTCATTGTAATATCCTCCGGCACAAAAATATACGTGAAACTACTTCAGAGGTCAACTGGTATCAAGAGCGAAGCAGTACTATTTTCAGACACTTTGAAAAAAAAGAAAGACAATTGCGCTGAAATCCGATAAAACTTTCTTTAAGTGACGAGTCCAGACCCCAACCCCATTCCTGAGTCCGCAGCTCCAGCCAACTCTCCCCGGCTGGTGCAGAGCCTTGGCCTGTTCAGCTCGACCGCGCTGGTGGCGGGATCGATGATCGGCTCGGGCATCTACATTGTCGGGGCGGACATTGCCCGCGGCACCAGCTCTCCGGCGCTATTTTTGGGCGCGTGGGTGTTGACGGCCATCCTGACCTTTACCGCCGCGCTGAGCTACGGCGAACTGGCGGCCATGATGCCCAAGGCCGGCGGCCAGTACATCTATCTGCGCGAGTCGCTGGGGCCTCTTTGGGGATTCCTCTACGGCTGGACGCTCTTTCTGGTGATTCAGACGGGGACCATCGCCGCTGTCGCGGTGGCCTTCGGCAAGTTTCTGGGCGTGTTTTTTCCGGCCGTTTCAACGACCCATTGGTTGTGGCACATCGCCCACGTGCCCGCACTGCCGGTTGGGCCGATGGTGCTGGGCAATATGGAGATTGGCGTCAACACCGCCAACCTGACCGGCATTGTGGTCGTGATTTTTCTGGCCATCGTGAACATATTCGGCGTGAAGCTGGGCGCGATGATTCAGAACGTATTTACCACGGCCAAGGCGCTGTCGCTGGGGGCGCTGATTCTGCTGGCCTTCACGGTGGGACGCAACGCCGCGGCCTGGGAGGCGAATTTCGGGGCGGGCTGGAGCCAGTTCTGGAAGAATGCGGGCTGGGGTTCGCTGCATCCGGTCCAGGTGGGCGTGGGCGGGCCGCTGGTGCTGGTGAACGTGCTGGTGATTCTGGCGGTGGTGCAGGTGGGGTCGCTGTTCTCCTCCGACGCCTGGAACAACATCACCTTCACGGCAGGCGAGGTGAAGAATCCAAAACGAAACATTCCGCTTTCTCTGATTCTGGGCACGGGATTTGTGCTGGTGATCTATTTTCTGGTTTCGCTGAGCTACCTGCTGGTTTTGCCCATGCACGGCGACCCGCACGGCGCCACGGTGATGACGCGGGGGATTCAGTATGCGACGGAGGATCGCGTGGCGACGGCGGCGCTGGAGCAGATCTTTCACTCCGGCGGAGCGTCCCTGATGGCCGCGGCGATTTTGATCTCCACCTTCGGCTGCGCCAACGGATTGTCACTGGCCGGGGCGCGCGTCTACTACGCCATGAGCCTGGATGGGCTGTTTTTCAAGTCGATAGGCAAGCTGCACCCGCGCTACAAGACACCCGCCGCGGGCTTGCTGGTGCAGGCCGCGTGGGCCACGGTGCTGTGCGTCTCCGGTTCCTACAGCCAGTTGCTGGACTACATCATCTTCGCGGTGCTGGTCTTCTACATTCTCACCATTGTGGGGCTGTTTGTGCTGCGCTTTAAAAAACCAGACGCGGCGCGGCCTTACAAGGCGCTGGGCTACCCGGTGCTGCCGGCGCTCTACATCGCGCTGGCAGGGTGGATCTGTGTCGTATTATTGCGATACAAGCCACAGTACACATGGCCTGGGCTGGTACTGGTTTTGCTGGGCATTCCGGTGTATCTCTTCTGGTCGCGGCGGGAACGTTCTGTCAATTCGGCCCGCTTCTGATACGTTCGCGAATCCCACCCTAGCCGCAAATACAAGAACGCGGCGAGGGTGGGGCACCCATCATTTTGCAGCTTCGCAACAAGCGCGAAGGATGGGGCACCCATCATTTAGCAATACTGAAAGTTATTCCGTTTCAAACTCCGATGGAGGGAGTTCCTGATACATGTCCAGACTGCTGCGCATCAAACCCATGTCGTTGCTCTCGAAAGAGGCTGGTGAACAGGGCGAACACACGCTCAGGCGTTCGCTGGGCCCGCTAAACCTTGTCACCCTGGGCATTGGGGCCATCATCGGCGCGGGCATCTTTGTGCTCACCGGGCAGGCGGCGGCCAAGCACGCCGGCCCGGCGGTGGCGCTGAGCTTTGTGCTGGCGGGAATTACTTGCGCCTTCGCGGGGCTTTGCTATGCGGAATTTGCTTCCATCATTCCCATCGCCGGCTCGGCTTATACCTACGGGTACGCTACGCTGGGCGAGTTTGTGGCCTGGATCATCGGCTGGGACCTGGGGTTGGAGTACGGCTTTGGCGCGGCTACGGTGGCCTCCGGCTGGTCGGGATACTTCAACAGCCTCTTGCAGCAGTTGCACATCTACATTCCGCCGCAACTAACCGCTGTTCCAGGCACTACGCTGGTCTACTTCCACGAGCGATGGCTGCCGCTGGCCTCGCTGCCGCCGGGAACTGTCTCCGCCGGGTTGCCGCACGTGACGGCACTCTTCAACCTACTGGCGATTCTGGCGATCCTGGCCATCACCACCGTTCTGGTGATCGGCATCAAGGAGTCGGCCAACCTGAACACCGCGATTGTCTTCATCAAGCTGAGCGTGGTCGGCATTTTTATCGTTCTGGGCGCGTGGTTCCTCTTTCGCCACCCGGCGCTGGCCTCGGCCAACTGGCACCCTTTCATTCCGCCCTCCGACGGGCACGGCAACTTCGGCTGGCAGGGCATTGCCGCGGGCGCGGCCTCCATCTTCTTTGCGTATATCGGCTTTGACGCCGTCTCCACAGCGGCCCAGGAGGCAAAGAACCCGCAGAAAGATATGCCGCTGGGCATTCTCGGCTCGCTGGTCATCTGCACCATTCTCTACATCGTGGTTTCCACCATCCTCACCGGCCTGGTGAACTACCATTCGCTGAATGTGGCCGACCCGGTGGCGCTAGGCATCGACGCGACGGGCGTCAGTTGGGGCTCACTGCTGGTCAAGATCGGCGCGGTCTTCGGGCTGGGAACGGTGATGCTGGTCATGTTGCTGGGCCAATCGCGGGTATTCTTTTCCATGTCGCGCGACGGGCTGCTGCCCAAGTGGGCCTCGAAGATTCATCCCAAGTTCCGCACGCCATGGATTTCAACTATTGCGGTAGGCGCCGTGGTGGCCATCCTGCCGGCCTTTCTGCCCGTTGACCGGCTGGCGGAGCTGGTGAACATCGGCACGCTGCTGGCCTTTACCATCGTCTGCGCCGGAGTGTGGGTTCTGAGGGTGCGTCACCCCGAGTTGCACCGGCCCTTCAAGACGCCGCTGGTGCCGCTGGTGCCCATCCTGGGCATCATCACGGCGGTTTACCTGATGTGCAATTTGCCGCTGATTACCTGGATGGTGATGCTTAGCTGGATGCTGGTGGGGTTGGTGATCTACTTTGGCTATTCGATCCGCCACAGCAAGGTGCAGAAGCTGCCCATGGCGCAAGAGGGCGACTGACATAGCGAAACAGGCAGAAATGCCGGACGGCCTCTCATGCGGGAGGCCGTCTGGCGTTGCGTCAGTGTTATAGCCTTATGTAGATGCTGATCGAAGAAAATAAGCTGCTTGCGCCCTTTACCACCTTTGGCATCGGCGGCCCTGCGCGCTGGTTTGTGGAGGCCGCAAGCGAAGAGGAGATTGCCGAGGCCGCTGCCTGGGCTCGGGAGCGCGGAGTGGCGCTGTTTGTGCTGGGCGGGGGCAGCAATGTGCTGGTCTCTGACGCCGGATTTGATGGTTTGGTGCTGCGGGTGGGGTTGCGCGGCATTACGGCTAGCCCGGTTGCGGACAAAGACGATTCTCCGAATCTAATCCCCGAAGAGCATACCTCAGGGGCTAAAGCCCCGATCGATATTGGCGGCATGGATGTCAGGGCTAAAGCCCTGACCTACCAGGCCGCGGCGGGCGAGGATTGGGAGCACTTCGTGCAGCGGGCTGTGGGGGACTGCTGCGCGGGGATAGAGTGCCTGGCTGGGATTCCCGGCACGGTGGGCGGGACGCCGGTGCAGAATGTCGGCGCGTATGGGCAGGAGGTGGCATCGGCAATCGAGCGGGTGCGGGCGTTCGATCTGAAGGAGCGGAGTTTCGTCGAGTTTGCGGCGGCGGAGTGCGGCTTTGCCTATCGCCGCAGCCGCTTCAACTCGGAGGATCGCGGGCGGTATATCGTCACGCGCGTGGACTACCGGCTCACGCCTCGCGGCGCGCCGACGCTGCGCTACGCGGAGTTACAAAGGGCCTTTGCGGAGGGCGTGCAGCCGAGCTTGGCCGAGGTGGCGGCCAAGGTATGCCGCATCCGCCAGGCCAAGGGAATGTTGATCGTCGAGGGCGACCCCGACTGCCGCAGCGCGGGAAGCTTTTTCAAGAATCCCGTGGTGACAGGCGAGCAGTTCCGGCGGATTGCGGCCGCCGGCGGGAAGGCGCCGCCGCGTTTTCCGGCCGGTGCTGGCGCGGAGAATTCGGGGCAGGTGAAGGTTCCGGCTGCCTGGCTGATCGAGCAGGCCGGCTTTGCCAAAGGGTACGCGCTGGGCGCTGCGGCAATCTCTTCACGTCACACACTGGCGCTGGTCAATCTGGGCGGAGCCAGAGCGGCGGAGATTTTGGCGCTCGCCGGCCAGATCACCGCTGCCGTCGAGCGGCGCTTTGACATCCGACTGGAGATGGAGCCGGTGAGGATGGGGTTCTGATTGCGGAGCGCCCCGGCCAGCGCGCGCGGATTTTTTCGAACTTTTTACAAATCCTCGCGTAACAATTTGCATCAAATCGTGTCAATACAATCAAGAAGCTGTAAGAAATGCAGTTCATCTCACGGAAGCGGGGCTTACTACAAGCAGTTCAAGAACCTGACCACGGAGGACCGATGCTCTCGACGCGAAAGTTGCGCACATCTGCATTTGCTCTCATGGCCATTGCGGTTTTGGCCTTCACTCCCGCGCCGGGCGGGGCGCAGGCAGCGCTGCTGCTGGAGGAGCCGTATGGATTTTTCGGCTCCGTAAACCCCACCGGCCACAATGCCATCTATTTTGAACGCATCTGCGCCGAAACTCCCGTCAGGCTGCGCCGCTGCCAAGCCGGCGAGCAGGGCGCCGTCATTGCCCGCTACCAGGGCATCGACGGGTACGACTGGGTGGCGATCCCGCTGGTTCCCTACCTCTATTCCGTCGAGAACGCCTCCCAGGTTCCCGCGCGATCCGATCGCGAGACCGTCAATCGGCTGCGCGACCACTATCGCGAGGCCCATTTGCTCGGCCTGGGAGATCATCTGTCCGCCGGCAGCGCTGTGCGCGGCGGCTGGACCGAGCTGATCGGCGCCTCCTATGAGCGGCGCATCTACGCCTTCCGCTTTCAGACCAGCCTAGAGCAGGACAACGCCTTCATCGCGTTCATGAACGATAGCCGGAACCGTTCTCATTTTCATCTGCTGTTCAACAACTGCTCGGATTTTGCGCGCATCATGCTCAATTTCTACTTTCCCGGCACCTTCCAGCGCAGCATCTTTCCGGACGCGGGCATGACGACTCCCAAGCAGATCACCTACAAGCTGGAGCGCTATGCCCGCAGGCATCCCGAGACGCAACTAACGATCTTCGAGATTCCGCAGATTCCGGGGTATCGCCGCCAAAGCCGCTCTAACAAGAGCATCGCCCAATCGCTCTCCACCACCGGCTATGCCATCCCCATCGCGCTGGTGAATCCGTACCTGGCGGGAGGGTTATTTGTGGATTACCTGGCACGCGACCGCCACCATCTCATCCCCAAGTATCCACAGATGCTGGCCGCGGACAATTTATTTGCGTTGACAGCACCGGGCCGCTCCGCTGAAAATCCCGACAGCGCAGGTGCGCAGGCCCCCAGCGCCGCTGACGTCGGTTCAACGGAAGCAAAGGCAACCGCGACAGCCAACTCCGGCCTGAGAGAAATCAAGGTCGCGCATGAGCAAATCCTCACAGCAGAATCTCAAGAATCACGGAAGAATTGATCCGCCGTTCCACTTTGTATTGGGCCTCGTTCTGCTTGCCAACCTGGTCTTCGCCGGCTTCCACTTGTATAACCATCGGGAAGATGCTTACATCTCCGCCTCGTGGTATCTGGCGCTTTCGCTGGTGGTGTTCATCCCCTATATCAAGCTGCGCTCCTATCCGCTCAGGGTGCAGGACCGCGTCATCCGGCTGGAGGAGCGGATGCGCTTGCAGGCATTGGCCCCGTCGGAATGGCATTCACAGATCTATCGCCTGACCGAGGACCAGTTGATCGGCCTGCGCTTTGCCGCGGATGACGAGGTGGTGGAACTGGCCAAGCAGGCGCTGGAGCATAATCTGAATCGCAAGCAGATCAAGGAGCGCATTCAGAACTGGCGCGCGGACCACTGGCGGGTGTGAAGCGCAGAGTTGCTTCTTGCATGCAGCAGAAAATCAATCGATCAAGGCGGCAATTTCAGCCAAAGCAACGCTGAACGCGCCGCCTGGCAACTCGAAAACCGTTCCGGGCGTGAGTTGGCCGTCGCGGTAGCGATAGAATAGCTGTCTTTTGGGTTCGATCACCCAGATGGCTTCGATACACATCCGTTCGTAATCGGCAAGTTTTTCCAGAATGCGCGTCATGCTGTCTTCCGGAGAGAGAATCTCGAAGACGGCCAGCGGCGGATGGGTGATGATCTGCTCACGAGGGGCGGAGCGGCTGAGCAGCGTTACGTCAGGAACCCTAAATTTATCTGGGCCTGTCTGCACTCGCAATTCGGGGTAGACCCTGATTCCCCACTCTGGTTCACGCCCTCCAAACCATCGAACAAGCGCCTTCTGCCAACTTGCATGATCCAATTCGCCCACAGCACGCTCCTCCAGCACACCGGCTACATACTCGCAGTCCGGGTCGGCGGTGGTCTTCAGGTACTCCTCAACGGAGATAAGGGTTGCGGTCGCAGCCATTTTGGATATACCTCTATGGATGTGATTGTACTCTCAGGCCGGAAAACGGTGAACTTCCTTACCCTTCTTCCGCCTCGCGCAGCTTGGCGATCACGGTGAAGTCTTCCAGCGTTGTGATGTCGCCCTGGATCTCGCCATGGGTGGCCAGTTCGCGAAGCAGGCGGCGCATGATCTTGCCGCTGCGGGTCTTGGGCAGGGACTCGGTGAAGCGAATGTCGTCGGGGCGGGCGAGGGAGCCAATCTCCTTGGAGACCCACTTGCGCAGTTCGTCTTTTAGTTCGTTGCTGGGCTCGTTGCCGCTTTCCAGGGTGACGAAGGCGGAGATGGCCTGGCCCTTGAGTTCGTCCGGGCGGCCCACGACGGCGGCCTCGGCGACCTTGGGGTGCGCAACCAGGGCCGACTCGACCTCCATGGTGCCCAGGCGATGGCCGCTGACGTTGATGACGTCGTCCACGCGGCCCATCAGCCAGAAGTAGCCATCGGCGTCCTGACGCGCGCCGTCTCCGGTGAAGTAGCAGCCCTCGATGTCGCTCCAGTAGGTCTTGCGGTAGCGCTCGTGGTCGCCGTAGATGGTGCGGGCCATGGAGGGCCAGGGCTTGCGTACGATGAGCAGGCCGCCGTGGCCGGCGGGAACCGGCTCACCCTGCTTGTTGACCACCTCGGGCTGAATGCCGAAGAAGGGGCGCGTGGCCGAGCCGGGCTTGGCAGGCGTGGCGCCGGGAAGTGGGGTGATGAGGATGGCGCCGGTCTCGGTTTGCCACCAGGTATCGACGACGGGGCAGCGGTTGTGGCCGATCTTCTCGCGATACCACATCCAGGCCTCGGGATTGATGGGTTCTCCGACGGTCCCCAGCAAGCGCAGCGAGGCCAGGGAATGCTTTTCGACGTGCTGGTCTCCCCACTTCATGAAGGCGCGGATGGCGGTGGGCGCGGTGTAGAAGATGGTGACCCGGTGGTCGTCGATGATCTTCCAGAAACGCGAAAAGTCGGGCCAGTTGGGCGCGCCCTCGTACATCAGCACCGTTGCACCGTTCTGCAAGGGGCCATAGACGACATACGAGTGGCCGGTGACCCAGCCAATGTCGGCCGTGCACCAGTAGATGTCCTCTTCGCGCAGGTCGAAGACGTACTTGGCGGTGAGGTAGGTCTGGACGGCATAGCCGCCGGTGGTGTGGACCAGGCCCTTGGGTTTGCCGGTGGTGCCGGAGGTGTAGAGGATGTACAACGGGTCTTCGGAGTCCAGCTCTTCGGCGGGGCAAATGGGGGCGGCGGCGGACATCAGGTCGTGCCACCAGTGGTCGCGGCCAGCAACCATGTTTACGGGCGAGCCGGTGCGGCGGTAGACAACGACGTGCTGAACGGTGTGGCAGGCGTTCATGGCCTCATCGACGGTGCGCTTGAGCTGGATTTCGTTGCCGCGGCGGTAGCTGGAGTCCTGGGTGAGGATGGCGACACAGGCCGAGTCGTTGACGCGGTCGGCGATGGCGTTGGCGGCAAATCCGCCGAAGATCACCGAGTGGATGACGCCGATGCGCGCGCAGGCCAGCAGGGCAATGGCCAGCTCCGGCGTCATGCCCATGTAGACGGCGACGCGGTCGCCCTTGCGAATGCCCAGCGCCTTGAGTGCGTTGGCGAAACGCTGCACCTCGGCATGCAGCTCGGCGTAGGTCAGGCGGCGGATTTCTCCCGGCTCGCCCTCCCAGATCAGCGCGGTTTTGTCGCGGCGAGTGTCCAGCGCGTGACGGTCCACGCAGTTATAGCAGAGGTTGAGCTTGCCGCCCACAAACCATTGAGCCGAGGGGAGATTCCACTCCAGGACCTTGTCCCAAGGCTGGAACCAGTGCAACTCGCGGGCGACGCCGGCCCAGAAGGCTTCTGGGTCATCGATGGACTGCTTGTAGAGGGTTTCGTACTGCTCCTGGCTCTGGATGTGGGCCTTGGCGCTGAACTCCGGCGGCGGTGGAAAGACGCGGTTTTCGCGCAGAGTGGAGTCGATGTCCTGGCTCGCAACGGCAGGTATAGGGTTGGCAACTACCGAAACAGGACCGGCAACAGCGGGCAGGGAAGTCATGCGAACCGACCTTTGGGGAATGGGGATCTGAAAACGGCTTACGGCAGCCCGCGGGATCGAGCTCCCGCGAAGGCTCCGCGTGAAAGCAACTGTACATAGAGATGCATACAAACGGCAAGAGGACGGGAAGAATTGCACCGAGGCTGGCGTAGTCAGGAGCATCGAGCGCGGAAGGGAAACGCACTCGCCGGCTAGACGGCCTTCTTCTGCGCGGTCACATACTCGCGCAGCGCGGCATTGATGCGGCTTTGATAACGCCTGCCGGTCGAGCGAAAGAACGCGATCAGATCGGCGTCCAGGCGCAGCGTGATCTGCTGCTTGTTTTCGGCCGGAACCAGCTCGGAGACGCGCCGCCAGCCGGTGGTCCGCTCAGGCATATCGCTCAGGTCGATATCCTCATCGCCCATCTCCTGGAGTTCCGTCCACGCCTTCTGCTCCTCGGCCGTCAAGACAGGAGGGTTGTCGGGATCAAGCCGGTATGTCACCAATCCAGTAGCTTCGCTGCTCATTACGAGTCGCCCTTCGTGCGGAGATCAAGCGTATCCGCTGTTCGCGTTGTGTATAAACCACAAAGAGAATTGTCTGTTCGACGCGCCCCAGAACATCCCAACGCTCTTCGTCGTGGTCGCCGGAGAAGTCGAGTTGTTCAAGCCTTCCTGCATCCTTGAAGACCTGACAAGCCTTGTGAAACGGAACCCCGTGCTTGCGCAGGTTGGCTAGAGCTTTGGCGGGATCCCACTCGAACTCCATAGCGATAGAATACCACAAATATACTTATAAACGTAGCTACAATTCTTGCCGGGTCGATCATGGAATCGCTTTATAGCGCAGAATCCAGTCTTCTTGTTCCTGAGTGTCGGGAACGGCGACGCCACGGGCTGCTCGAATTGCTTCCAGAGCGGTCTTTGGCTTCCACCCAAGATGAATCAGCGCGCAAGCCGTCGTGACAGTTGCTCTGCCGATGCTTCCCCGGCAATGGACCCCGACTCTGACTCCAGCTTCGAGACTGCCGGCCAAACCTGCCACGAACTTCCTGAAGGAATCGAGGTTCGGCGGAACATGTACGTCAGGAATTGGAAAGCTGACAAACTGCATTCCAATTTGACCAGCAACAGAGCCTTCATGCGCAAGCCCGAGCGAAGCAGCTTCCTCCTCTTCCAGGAGTGAAACAAGAGTTTGAATGCCTCCCTGCTTCATGCGCAAGAGGTCGTCCTTCAGCCAGTCGTCACCGCGCGGTATGAGCACCACGGCCAATGGAGGAGGGGGATCGCCATTGATCCAGAAGATCTCATTCATGGTGCTGAGACTCCTCGATGGTCTCGCAGTTGGGCGAGCAACTGTGGTTTTGATGCCAGACCCAGGCCGTGCGGACAATCCCGTAAAGACTGCGCGTGGGGCCACTTTATCGAGATGGGCCAACAAGCGGCAAGTGGATGGGAAAATGCCTGGCGCCGGAACGCTTTCTTGCCTCGCCGTTCGGCAGGATATATCCTTGATAAAGTCACTGAATTCAGAGCCTCAGAGCATTCTTTCCATCGATTCTAACGGTGATCTTCATGCAGGCATTCAACTCGCATACTATCCCGCTGGAGGAGCTTCTTTTGCGGCGCCGGGGTTTGCGGCGGCAGTTACTGGCGCGCACGGACCTGAAGGAGATCCGCATCGCGGTGCTGGGCGGGACGACCACTAACGAACTGGTCGATTTGCTGGAGATTCTGCTGCTGGAGAGCGGATTCCGCCCGGTTTTTTGTCAATCGGAGTATGGCCGCTACTATGAGGATGCGGTTCTGGAGCCGGAGGCAATTGCGGAGTTTAAGCCCGACCTGGTTTATATCCACACCTGCTCGATCAACATTCGGGAATTTCCGCCAGTCTCCTGCAGCGAGACGGATTTCAGCGGCTTCGTTCAGGCCGAGGTGAACCGTTACCGCGCAATCTGGACCTCGCTCAACGATACGGTCGGCTGCCAAATCATCCAGAACAACTTTGAACTTCCTGCTATCGCCATTCTGGGAAACCTGGACGCGGTCAGCCCTGGCGGCGCCATACGCTTTATCAACGAATTGAACCGGGAGTTTGCCCTGGAGGCCGCGGCCAACGCGCGGTTGACGCTGCAGGACCTGTGCGGTATATCCGCGCGCCTGGGGCTGAATCGATGGTTCGATCCGGAGCGCTGGTTCAGCTACAAGATCGCCAACACGGTGGAAGCAAGTTTTGCCATAGCCGTTTCGCTGGCCGCGCTGATTGGCGCCATGTATGGCCGCAGCCGGAAGGTGCTGGTGCTCGATTTGGACAACACACTTTGGGGCGGAGTGATTGGCGACGATGGCCCGGAAAAGATCGTGATTGGACGCGAGACCCCCATCGCCGAGGCCTACACGGCCTTTCAGGAGTACTGCCTGAGCTTGCGTGAGCGCGGAGTTTTGCTGGCGGTGTGCTCGAAGAATAACGAGGAGATTGCCAAGCAGGGCTTTGCCCATCCCGACTCCATCCTGAAGCTGGAGCACTTCTCGGCCTTCAGGGCAAATTGGGAACCGAAGCATGAGAACATCCTGGCCATCGCGCAGGAGCTTAGCCTGGGCGTCGACAGCTTTGTTTTTGTTGATGACAATCCGGCCGAGCGAGCCATAGTCGAGGCGCAAATTCCGGGGATCGCGGTTCCCGATATTGGCAGCGATGTGACGAAATTCGCCTCGATCATCGAGGCGGGTCGCTATTTTGAGTTGCTGTCGCTGGGCAAGGAAGACCTGACACGCGCGAAACTGTATGAGGAAAACGCCCAGCGCACTCAGCTCGAGCGGAAGTTCGCCAACTACGGAGAATTCCTCGATTCGCTGGAGATGACCGCCGAGATCGGCGATTTCAACTCCACTTACATGGAGCGGATTACCCAGCTCACCAATAAGTCCAACCAGTTCAACCTCACCACGCGCCGCTACACGCTGGCGGAGATCGAATCCACCGTAACCGACGGCAGGCATATCGGGATTTACGGCAAATTGACCGACCGCTTCGGCGATAATGGATTGATCTCGGTGGTGCTGGGAAGCGTGCAAGGGCGCGAGCTGCATCTCGATCTCTGGCTGATGAGCTGCCGGGTGCTGAAACGGGAGATGGAGATCGCCATGCTCGATGGCCTTGTCGAACGGGCCAGGGAGAAGCGGATCGAATCGCTGGTCGGATATTACTTGCCCACGGCCAAGAATGGCATGGTCGCCGATCACTACGAGAAGCTCGGATTCTCCCTGCTGTCCAAGGACGAGGCCAGCGGGGCAACTATCTGGTCGCTGGACATCACAAACTATGCGGCGCGCAGCCGCCATATCGAAATTCTGGAGCCCGTCAATGGATAACCTGCTGCCCGATGTGCAAGAGATCTTCCGTGCGGTTTTCGACCAGCCCGATCTGGTGATCACACGCGAATCTAACGCCTCCACCGTGGACGATTGGGACTCCCTAAATCACGTCAACCTCATTACCGCCATCGCGGCGAAGTACAAGATCAAGTTTGCACTCGGTGAGTTGGAGGAGTTGAAGAATGTGGGCGATCTGCTGGACCTCATGAGGATCAAGATAGACAGAAAATGAAGGCATGGCGGGGCAACTATCTGGCGGCCAAATGAGCCGCGAGTGGAAGGCGAGCTTTACCGGCGGATTTACACATGCGCTCCAATTGCTGAGTGGGCATCGAGGAACTTACCTGAATGAAATTCGATCATATCGGCATCGCGGTTGAAAATATGGAAGAAGGCAGACGTCTTCTCGCCGCAATGTTCGAGATTGAGCGCTGGACCGAAGTGTTCGAGGACGCCGGGCTCGGCGTATTCGTACAGTTCGGAAAGGGCGCCAGCGGTCCATGTTACGAACTTATCGCGCCGCTTGGTCCGAGCAGTCCTGTTTCCAGCGCGCTGAAAAGCGGGAGAAATATTCTGAACCATGTGGCATACCTTGTTGAGAATCTCGACACAGCCGCAAGCGCACTGCAAGAAGACGGCTGCTTCCCCGTCGTGAAACCAAAACACGCGGTTGCTTACGGCGGGAACCTGGTCCAGTTTTTTCAGAGCCCTTTACGTTTTCTTATCGAGCTGATCGAGGCACCCGAGCACCGGCATATCTTTCTTATCGACGCGAAACGGCAGGTATGATGAAAATGCGACGGGGAAGGGCCAATGGTTTGCGAAAGCGCCTCCAGCGCAGGCCCGCAACGGAAGCCTGACTAACCTTTTCATTTTGTTTTTCTTGATGATGTTCGAGCCATGACCTTCGATATTTTGGTCCTTGCAGGGAGAGCGTACTCATGTATTTCAGCTCGTTCGGCTACATCCTGCTATTTCTTCCAATCGTTTTCCTTGGCTGCCAATTGGCTCGCCGGCTTCCCATGGCGAAGGCCCCGCAGATTTTCCTTT
>Ga0326727_10018060_pt1 | contig 14482 bp, 10 predicted proteins | sample MB2enrmetagenome_FD_207643 | JGI IMG/M metagenome (GOLD analysis project Ga0326727, IMG submission 207643) | Lab enriched peat soil microbial communities from McLean, Ithaca, NY, United States - MB29MY | ecosystem: Environmental > Terrestrial > Soil > Wetlands > Peat | place: USA: New York...
GGGGTCCGGGGTGTAATTTTGGGGGTTGGGAGGGGTTTCGGGCTGGGGTCGCCGGGCTTTTGCGGACCGAAGCCAATTTCGGACTTTTTCCTTTCTTTCTGCATCTTTGCGAGCTCGTTGTGAGAGTGGTGGAAGGCCCGGTCGGCGGTGGCGTAGAAGCGGACGAGGAGCTCTAGGTTCTTCGGGACGCCGAGTTGCTTGTTTTCGAGGATGTCGAGGAAGGATCCGCCTTGCCGATTGAGGGCGCGTTGGGTGAGCCACTGGGTTTACGCCATTTCTTCCACTAGGATTTCTTCGGTGGGGGTGACGGGTTGGTATTCCGTGCGGAGGTCGGAGAGAAGTGCAAGGAATTCTTCCTGATCTTCTCCAGGGATGATGGATTGCGCGGGGCGAAGCCGTGGGTGAGCCCGTTCATGCGGGAATTGGCTTTGCCTTCTTCGGTTTTTGGTCCGGTGGATTGTTGGCTCGATTGGCCGCGATTTGTGCCGGTGTTGACATGGTTTGCTCCTAAAAAGAAAAGCACAGGCTGAAGGCTTCCAGCCTGCCCCACGGGCAAACGCCAAGAGGCCTACTCCACAAAATGCTTAGCGAACCGCGAAAATTCCGGGCTACTGTTTGAGGAACCAGCCGCGCGTAGCGGGATCGGTTTCGAAGAACTTCAGCATCATGGCTGAGATCTTGGCGCTGCCTTTGTCGGACGGGTGCAGACCGTCTTCGCGCAAATCTTCGCGCAGATACACAAAGCCGTCTTTGCGGCCCTTCGCGCCATCAGTCCAGATATAAGGACCCCATTCGATCCACGGTGAGACGACTGCGCCTTTGGCAGGATCGTAATTGAGATCGGGCTTGCCGGTGATCTGGTCGTTGACCACGGCTTTCACGGCGAATCCGGTCTCATAAGCTGCCGGCTCCGGACTCCCACCCAACTCCGTGTACCCGCCGTAACTGCGGCTGGTGACGTAAGTTGTCTTGAGATTAGGGAACCGGTTGTGGAGGATGTGCAGAATGCTGATGTAATCGTCGCGCAGGCGCTTCTGCTCGCTTTCCCAGGGATTCGAGCCGGGATTCACTTCCTTCAACCATACGGCTTCGACCTGGTCGTCGGTCACGTTCGCGGCGGCCAGACGTTGGTCGACGATTTTCCAGTAGTTGGCATCGGGATCGGCAATCATGTGTGCGGCCTGGCTTCCGACGCAGCCATTCACCGTTACCAGATGGGGGTTGATGCCGCTGTCTTTGATGCCGCTCTCTTCGGCCACGCGCCGCTGGAACGCGGGAAACTCGATACTCGGGTTGGAAAAGCCAATCGACATCAGCACGATTTTGCCGTCAGGGGATGGCTGGCCCTTGGCGTCGAGCGGGACGATCTTAGCGGCGATCTTCAGGCCGGCCGCGAGGTGCGCCGGAGGAGGCACGTTCTGGCCGCCGGCATAGAGTCCGCCTTCCTCGCCCTTGTATGTGCCGGAGCCAAGATCGACGAGCGGGGTCAGGCCGACCGACGATTGTGGAGGGTGCTCTTTCTTATATTGCTCGCGCTTCTGGGCGATATCGGCGGCGTTCTTCTGGCCGCCGCCCTGGTGTTCGCGCATGAACTGCTGTTCGGCCGGCGTCAACGGTTGTCCGCTCTGGACTTTCTGGCGGATTACAGCCGGGTCGACGGCGCCGCTGTCCTGAGGAAATGCCGGCTGAACGGCAGCGAGCCCGATACAGGCCAACGCGATTTGCAATGATCTGGATATACGCACAACGCCTGCATCTTGGCACGCGCGCGGCGAGTTCGTCAAGCGGATTCCATCAGATGAAATAAGCTGGTGGCTTACATGAAACTCACCGCATTCCTTCTCGCAAGCTGCGCTATCGCGTTGGCCGCCGGCGGCGGAACGCCTGAACTGCGCAGGAATGGCGAAGCGATGCAACTTCTTGTCGATGGGCAGCCGTTCCTCATTCTGGGAGGCGAATTGCGTAATTCCAGCGCGTCCAGCCTGGAATTTATGGAGCCGATCTGGCCGCGGCTGAAAGCCATGTCGCTGAACACGGTGCTGGCGACGGTTTCATGGGAACTGCTGGAGCCGCACGAAGGCAGCTTCGATTTCCGGCTGGTGGATGGGTTGCTGGGGCAGGCCCGGCGCAATCATTTGCGTTTGGTGCTGCTGTGGTTCGGCAGTTGGAAAAATGGCGTGTCGAGTTATGCCCCTTTGTGGGTGAAGACGGATTTGAAACGCTTCCCACGGGCGCGCAACACGCACGGCAACAATCTGGACATTCTCACTCCGTTCAGCGAGAATACGCGCATCGCCGATGCCAAAGCCTTCGCCGCATTGATGAAGCATCTGCGCGAGATCGATTCCGCGCAACACACCGTGCTCATGATGCAGGTGGAAAACGAAGTCGGGATCCGGCCCGAAGCGCGCGATCATTCTCCCGAGGCTGAGGCTGCGTGGAAGCCGGGCGACTCCGAGGAGGAATTCATGGCCCGGCAATACGGCCGCTATATCGGCTCTGTCGCGGAAGCCGGCAAGCGCGAATATCCGCTGCCCATGTACGTCAATGCGTGGCTGGTGCAGAATGAACGGCAGAGGCCGGGCGATTATCCGAGCGGCGGTCCGGTGTCGAAGGTGATGAACGTCTGGCGCGCAGCTGCGGGGCCGTCGATTGATGTGTTCGCACCGGATATTTATCTGCCCGATTTCGCGGGTGTCTGCGCACTCTATGCGCAGGCGGACAACCCCTTGTTCATTCCGGAGGCGTCTCGCGGACCGGAGTCCGCGGCGAATGTGTTCTATGCCATTGGTCACCACAATGCTATCGGGTTCTCGCCGTTTGCCATCGACGGCTTCGCGGCAGACCATCCGATTGCGTCGGCTTACGCGCTGCTCGGTTCGATGGCGCCGCTGATCCTGCGAGCGCAGGCTGGGGGAACTATCGCCGGCTTCACGCAAGGCAAGGAGGAGATTGATCGCGCGGATATTGCCGATACCCATTTTGAAGTGCGCTATCCCTCTCGCAAAGGGGTCAAGGGCGGAGGGTTGATTTTCGCGGCGGGTCCTGAGGAGTTTTATATTGCCGGCACGGCGATCAGCGTGCGCTTCTCGTCGAGAGATAACGCCTTGACTGCCCGAATCGGTGCGGTTGATGAAGGGCGTTTCGTGAATGGAGCATGGAAGGCCGGCAGGCGTCTGAACGGCGATGAGACGGGAGGTGGAGGAGAGATTCGCCTGAGTGAGGACGGATACTCAATTCAGCGCGTGCGGCTATACAGGCATGAAAGATGAACTAAACAAAGCGTCATAAGTGATTTCGCATCCGCTCCCTGAGATGAGAAAAATTCATTATTAGCCGCCGATGGACGCAGATGAACGCCGATAAGGACTTTGTTTTCAATCTGCGTTCATCGGCGTTTATCGGCGGCTGGGATTTTTTTCACAGCTTCTGACGGTCGCGGCTCAGTAGAGAGCCGGTTGCCGAGCCGCGACCGTTCGAAGGTGAGAAAAATTCATTATTAGCCGCCGATGGACGCAGATGAACCACTCATGGCTGGCCGGGCCGGCCGCCCTGAAGCATGAAAAGCTGTGTCGGCCCAGTCACAAGAGGGCGCCTGAGCCGGATAACATCCGGCTCGCAGGCTAACAGCCTGCCCCACAAGGCGCTAGCTGAGTCTCAGGGGACCGGCGGCGTGCTGTATTTTCAGAGCAACGCCGATAAGGACTTTGTTTTCAATCGGCGTTTATCGGCGGACGGTCGCGGCTCAGTAGAGCGCCGGTTGCCGAGCCGCGACCGTTATGGAGCGGTTCTCCCGCAAACAGCAATGACGTCATGTTTTAGCGGCGCCGGTGCACTGCCACGAGCCGCGATTCCACGGGCGCGACGCCAGGCGATCTGCGGCAATACGCCGTATAAAGTGCCGGGTCTCTACGCGGGCGATTGGGAAGACATCACCGGCGAAGCTCACTCGTGGACGGCGACGTTAGCGATCGGTGCAGTGCCGATCTTCTGAAAAGCAATCCGGCTTACTGAATGACCGCACCGGTGCCCGCGATCTCGTACAGCGTCGCGCCGCTCTTCACTTTCGACGGATCGAATTTTCGGCCGCTCTCTTCGGCTGCCTCTTTCGCGGCCGCGACGGCTTGCTCGCGCGTCAGCACGGTCTTGGTGAACTTGCCTTCGGCAATCGCCATTTTGCCGGCGGAGTCCTTGGGGAATACGATCACGCCATCTTCCACCTTGATCCGGACCATTTGTCCCGCCTCATTCGTCAATTCCATCCAGCAACCCATCATCTGGCACACCGCGGTGATTTTGCCCTGTACCTGCACAGTCTTGCCCACGTAATCGTCCGCATGCGCCATCAGCGTGGCCAGCGGGATTGGTGATTTCGCGGCGAGCGGCTTGCCCAATTTGATCTCCGCCGCGCACAGCAGACTGGCGGCAGCGAGAACAGCCAACACAATTTTCATAAACTAATTATCCATGAAAGCGACTCTCGTACTCTTTTTGATGGCTGGTTCGCTGGCCGGCCAACCGCGTCCGGCCACGACGGCCGATTTCGACCGCTGGATGAAGGAACTCTCGAATTGGGGCCGTTGGGGCGCCCGCGACGAGATCGGCACGCTCAATCTCATCACGCCGGCATCGCGTCTCGCCGCGGCAAAGCTGGTGCGCGAAGGGGTCGCAATTTCGTTGTCGCGCGACGCGGATAAAGAAAAAGCGCCCGACAATTCGCGGCCGTTCATTCAGGAAATGCTCGCCTCGTCGGAAAAGCCCGGCGCGGAGATCTTCACCGATTCGTTTACCGTGGCGCCTCACGGCATCGCCCACACCCACATGGACGCCTTGTGCCATTTCTCGTACAAGGGCCAGCAGTATAACGGCGTCCCGATTGCGAACGTCACCAATAAAGGCGCGGCACACATGAATATCGAGATTGCACGCACGGGTATCTTCGCACGCGGCGTGCTGATCGATGTTCCGGAGCTGAAAGACGTCGCTTATCTCGAACCGGGTGCGGCGATTTATCCGGAGGACCTGGACGCGTGGGAGAAGAAGACCGGCGTGCATATCCGATCAGGCGATGTGGTTTTTATCCGCACGGGGCGTTGGGCGCGGCGAGCCGAAAAAGGGCCGTGGAATCTGGCCGAGCGCGCGGGGCTGCATGCGAGCTGCGTCCGCTGGCTGCACCAACGCGACATCGCCATTCTGGGCAGCGATGCATCGTCCGATGTGCGGCCATCGCAGGTGGAAGGGATCGACCAACCGGTCCACACGCTGGCGCTGGTGGCCATGGGCACGCCGATTCTCGACAACTGCAATCTCGAGGATCTCAGCCAGGAAGCGCGTAAGCGGCATCGCTGGGACTTCCTGTTGACCACGTCACCGCTGGCTATCCCCGGCGGCACGGGGTCGCCGCTCAACCCGATTGCGATTTTCTAGCCTAGCGGGAGTTTGCTGCGAACCGCGTCACCAGAAAAACGCCGAAACCGCCAAGCCATCGCTGCTGAACATAATGGCCTGTGGATTTTCTTCGCAAAAGTGTATTACCCTATGACGCGTGGGTAATACGACATAACTTAAGGCAAATGTTTGCAAAACAGAGACTTATTGTTTTGTTCCGAAGAACTCGCAGTAAACTCCCGCTAGGCCATTGGACAATTGTCGAGTGCCCCCACTGCCCTCCGCGGATCAACCGGCCAAGCGTGAGATCGCATGGTCAACCGCGCGGATAATTGCACTGCGTTTTCAGGCTCGGAGGCATCCGATGCCAGACGACACGACGGAACGCCATTCTAACCCTTTTCTTTTTGCAGCTTTTGGGAGACTTTTTCTACTTCTCCCCAAACTCGCAGCAGATTGCCACTCCACAGCTTTCCGATCTGTTCTTCCAGGTAGCCGCGCCGAACCAGTTCCAGCGTCACGTTGAATGCTTCGGCGGCGCTGTTCCAGCCGTCGATTCCGCCGCCGCCGTCGAAGTCCGACGAAATCCCGACGTGATCGATTCCGATCAGTTTCACCGCGTAGTCGATGTGATTCACGAAGTCCTTCACGTTGGCTCGTGGCGCCGGCGGAAACCTGGCGTCGATCTCGGCCATCCCCTTCTCGTATGCCGCGCGCTTATCGGGCGGAAGTGCATTGAGAAATGCCATGTCTCTGCCGCGGGCGTAGCCGCCTTTCGTCCCCGCGCCTTGCGGCGCCGATCCGTCCGCGCTTTCCACGGGACAACCGCGGTCCGACGCCGCTTCACCGCCTTCGCCGCCGCCATAGCCGCCGCGTCCCCGGCCGCCGGCCCCTGGGGCCAAGCCGAGATCTTCACGCAGTTTGGCGAGGGCCGCGGTGCGCTCCTTCGACTCTGCTTTGACATAGGAAGCGAATCCCACCACCTGAATCACGCCGCCGTTCTTCTTGAGGGCCAGCAACTGCTCATCATCCATATTGCGGCTGACGTCGGCCAGCGCCCGCACCCCGGAATGCGATGCAATGACGGGAGCCTTGGAAAGCCGCATGGCTTCCATATTTGCGCCTTTCGAAGGATGCGACAGATCCACCATCATGCCCAGCCGATTCATCTCGGCGATGACTTGCCGGCCGAGCGGCGACAGCCCGTTGTTGTAGAAGTAGCCCTGAGTTTCTCCCGTATTCGAATCGGCGAGCTGGCTGTTGCCATTGTGGGCCAGGGACATGTATCGCGCGCCCCGGTCGTAGAACTCATCCACTTTTTTGAGATCGTTCCCAATGGGATATCCGTTCTCCACACCGATGACGGCGATTCGCATATGCCTTCTGTGCAGTGCCAGGACGTCGGCCGGCGTTAACGCCAGGCCGATGTTATCGGGCGCGATTTTTTCCGTCAGGCGATGAATGGCGTCGAACTTGGCGATCGCCTGCCGGTACGCATTGGCATAACCATCCATTGTCAGCGGGCCCTGGCCGACGAACACAATCATGAAGGAGACATCCATGCCGCCTTCGATCATCTTGGGCAGATTGACCTGTGTCGTGAGGCGCATCTTGTAGTTGCAATCCGCCGTAAAGTTCGCGACATTGATGTCATTGTGCGTGTCCAGCTTCAGGACATGTTCATGAATGGCTTTGGCTTTGGCAATCAGAGCCGCATCGTCTTGTTGCGCCGGACTTGTCTCGACAGTCATCTGCAGCAGCAGACCGGCGGACGACACCGCGACGGCGGCAATCATGAGTTTTGATTTGACTTTTTTCATTGCGTTCTCCTGTGCGGGGATCTAATCATCATGCGCATAACCGGATACTCGTTGCCGGAACGCGCCCAGGGCGAAGCGCGGCAACTTTGCGATAAACTCGACGGTTTCAGCGTAATGGCTGGTTTCGGCGAAATTGGTTTTATGCACTTTTTTGGGCTGGGGTTCCGTGCACAAGGCCGGCCGTTGTTACGCGCTTTTTTGCGGAACGAAGCCAATTCTTGATAAGCCGATTCGATTGTTACTGTTATCGGCTGGCTAGGTGCGGTCGCGGCTGCGGCGATGATTCTGCGTTTGTGCATTTTTGTGCATCGATTGCGGATGGGGTTCCGCGGGACGGAGCTCGAAACAGGGTTCTGGAGACGTGCTCCGTCTGGCTTCGCCTCTGCTGAATTTGTCGGCAATGAAATTCTCCCGGATTGGAAAAAGTCGCACACCCGTGCGGCCCGCGGATCGGCATATTCCGGCCGGTCTACTTTCAGGTTGACACGCAAGGGCGAGGCTTAATGGGGGCCGGTTCCTATATGGTTGCCTTGCAAGGTAAAAGAAAACCGGAGCCTCCGGACTGACCTCGCTAGATGCGATGGGAACTCTGCTCCAGGTGTATTTGACTGTATGTGTGGCGGCAAGCGTTTATCGCTCCTAATCCACTGCAGCGACAGGTTCGGCTGCCAGATCGGTGGTTTGGGCGCGAAAATTGGTCTGCAGGAGGGGCGGTCATGCGGTGGAAAGGACGAGGCCCCGCCAAAGGAAGGGGATGTCGAATAGTGCGACGCCGAAGACGGTAAGGGAGAGTTTGGCGAGATTGAAATCGAGACACCGAGAGATCGGAACGGGACGTTCAAGCCTCGGCGTCATCCTCGTGATCCCGCCGGAGCCGCCCGTTGCTGACTTCCTCCGATACGGCATCAGTTACCTCGGAAACCAATTGCGAAGAGGACAAGCCTGATCGCGTTGAAGTTTCCGGTTATCGCGGATTTTCCGAGAGTTATCGGAAACTCAATGCGGCTGGCCGCCTGCGGACATAACGCAGCAGAACACGGATGGAACCACAATCGGAAATCGACAGTCTGGAAGCTATGGTTTCCTCAGGTTTCCAGATTGGGCATGCGCCGGGAAGTAACTAAGTGTTGGTAACCCCATACCGTCTTTATTCGCCTCGTATTCAGGTGCGATCTAACGTATTTAGGAGAATGCAATGAGAATGTACGATAGTTCAATTACGCGCCGCAGTTTGCTCGCCTATGCGATGGGAGCAGGACTTTTGCGCCAGCCGGCGTACGCCTTTGCCACGGAATTCTGGAACGTGAAAGATCCATCGACCTGGACAGATGACGAAATCCGTCAGTTGTTGGCTGAATCGCCCTGGTCCAAGCACATAACCATCAAAGTGGAGGATGGGTCGGAGGATGGGTTGCCTCGCAATTCGACGGGACGTCGCGACAGAAACGGACCAGGCCAGGGTGGCCAAGCCGGGGCTCAAGTCAGGACTTGGCCTGAAGACTTCCCCATTTTCATGTCCCATCAGGTTAGTGGGACTGTCCGATGGGAGAGTGCTCAACCTGTTCGGGACGCCACTGATAGCCCGTTGCCCCGCCAGTTCGCCCATCACTACGCCATCAGTTTGACCGGCTTCAATTTAGGCGCCTCCGTGAGCGTTTACCCCGACGGCGAGGGTCCGTCCACCTTCACGAAAAGCTTTCTGGAGCGGATACGGGCAGCGACCTCGTTGAGTAGTAAAGGCGACGCTGCCCCGGCGACCATCGTGCGCGAGGCGGGTAGTGCAGTGTTACTAGGGTTTTCCAAACGTTCAATCAAGCTTTCGCTGGGAGATGAACATGTTGAGTTCGCCACCAAGGTCGACCGATTGTCCATCAAAGCGAAGTTCGGTTTGAAAGAAATGCTATACCACGGGGGGCTGGCAATTTAAAAAGTGACGTCAGGCGGCCCGCGTGACTAATAGGTCCACAGGAAGGGATGGACCCTTTCACCTAATATGAGGTTCCCACCTAAATCAACAGGGCGCCGGGCCGGGCCAGATATCGGAAAGTGGCGTAACCGGATACTTTCCGGACGGACCTTATTTTGGAAGCGGCACCCGGATAGATCCTCCCCGACGCCCTACTGTTTACCGATCCGCTTTGAGGCGTGGCCTATACGCTGAATTGCGCGCCCGGATTAGGTGCCGCGTTGTTAAGTTCGTCCGAAGTAGTGCGGCCTGGATCGTCGGTGTCCTGCCGCGGAATGGGGGGTTCTGTTGAAGAGCGGTCCCTTCTTATACGGGAAGGTTTGCCAACGTCAGCATTGGCGCGGGCGCAGCGTGCGGCACCTTCCGCATCCATTTCCCTGGGATCGTCTTCTTTCTCAGGGCCGACCATGCCCGGGGCGACGATGTTCAGGAATGCCAGCACGCGCGTTTTGGCCCGGCTGATCACCTGTTCGCGGAAATCGGGGAACTCCTTCCAGCCCGTAGTGCCCGCGTCCACCATGGTGGTGATGCCGGAGCGAAACGAGAACGAGACCGGATCGACGCCGTAGTTCCGGCCCGGCGCAGGCTTTGTCAGGCGGTGATAGACATGAACGTGGATGTCCAACAGGTCCGGCGTCACATAGAGTCCCGAACAATTCACGACCTTACGCGCCTGGGAGGCGTCGATATGCGGGGCCACGCGGGCAATGCGGCCATCCGCGATGGCGACATCGCGGACGCCGTCAGTGTGACTCTTGGCATCGATGACGTGACCGCCAGCCAGCAGCAAGTCGTAGGGCTGCTGCGCGGGCAAGCAATAGACGGTCAGGAGGAGGATAGGAAGAAACCTCATATTGCAAGAATGTCTATGAATGGTTTCGCCGGCGGAAGAGCGCGACCGCAGAAAAGCGGCTGCTCCGCAGCCGGGCAGGCCACGGAAGACGATGGCCTGCCCCACGGAGGGTCGGCTACACGCGAATTGCAGACCATTGAGCTTGACCATATTCCGCCAGCGAGACGGTTCCCTTCATGGAGTTCCCTTCCGCCGTACCGTGGAAATCGAAGCTGAGCGAGGTGCCCTGGATCTTTTGCGAACTGCGCAGGCTGACTTCACTCGCGTAAACGGTCCCACGCAGATCGCCATGCAGCGTTTCGCTGGTATGAGCTCCGGTCAATCGCGAGCCGGATTGCTCGATGGCGAAATGGTGGGTGGAGTTGCCTCGCAGGTAATCGATGCGGACTTCCCAGGATCCGGCAAGCTGGGCCGGGGCTCCCGAGGGACGTTCGGGCGCCGGGATCCTGGGCGGCTTGGATAACAGCGCGTAGATCGCCTGGGACGCGATTTTGTGATCGTCGGGCTGCATCATGTAGGGCATGATGGTGAGCGAACTGGCCATGTTGTCGGGGCGCACACCGCTGGAGCCACCAACCACAATGCGGGGCCGGCCGTTCAGCAGAAGCTCTTCGACTTCTTTGCCGGTGATGCCCAGCGCGGCTCCGTCCCACTTGATGCGCAGTTGGGGCGCGTGGTTGGACAAGTCCTCCGGCTGAAGAATCTCGGTGGTGACGCCAGGGACGGTCGTGACACGGGCGCCGATTATGTTGAGCCAGGATTCCCATTGGGCCCACTCGGCCTGATGGTCACGCTTCACCCACATTTCGACGGCCGCAAGCATGCCCATGATCTCTTCCTTGCCGGCTTTCAGCGACCGTCCGAAAGCGTGGTGCGGGGCGCTGTTCAGCCAGGCGGCTTGCAGCAGGTCCTTCTGACCCAACAAAAGGCCGCCAGTTTGCGGGCCGCGAAGGCACTTGCCTCCGCTGTAACAGACCATATTGGCGCCGCGCTGAAGGTGTTTGTTGGGAATGGTGAGAGTTTCGGCGGCGGCGTCGACAATTACCGGAATGCCCTTGGCGCGCGCGATTCTGCAGATGTTTTCGGTGCTCAGCGGACCACTCTCGGAGCGCGGAGAGGACATGATCATGATCATGGCGGTGCGCGCATGGATCGAAGATTCGAGCTGCTCCGGCGAGCCGACTTCGATGATGTCGACGCCGGTCATACGCACAGCATGGTCGTAGACATTGCGGGAGTGGAGCGGAATGATGACTTCGTTCTTCATGCCGTCGAGCTTGGGGATGCGCTGCATCTTCTCGGGATCGGCTCCGGCGATGCACGCGGCCGTGGCGTGGGTGAGAGCGGCGGCGCATCCGGCGGTGACGATGCCCCATTCGGCCTGCGTCAACTCAGCCAGACGCTGGCCGACGGCCAGCATCAACTCGTCCATGTGAACGTAGTGACGAGAGGCTTCGTCCATGGCGCGCTTGACCTCGGGCAGCGTCAGCGAGCCGGTGATGATGGTGAAAGTGCCGCGGCAGTTGACCAGCGGGACGACGCCAATCGATTCGTAGAGACTGGGACCGATTTGGAGAGGTTTGGCCACGGCGAGTCCGCGGCTGCCGGGAAGAAGACCCGCAGCCAGCGCTCCACCGCTTTGAATGAGAGTTCGGCGTGTCATATATATGCGATTACATCCATCTCAACCAACGAGTTGCCAGGAACTCCGCCGGCCGGCGACACGGTGGTGCGGACCGGTGGATTCTCGCCGAAACGTCCCAGAAAGACTTCGTTCATGGCGGTGTAGTCTTTGAGGTCATTTAGGAATACCGTCACCTTGAGCGCTTTGTCCATGGAAGATCCGGCATTCTTGAGCTGCTTCTCGATCTCCGTGAGGACGATCTCGGTGTGGACTTTGATGTCGCCAGGGACATGCGCGCCGATACCAGCGATGAAGAGCAGGTTTCCGTAAGATACGGCGCTCGAAAACAACGGTGTTTTCGCGGGTTTCTTGCCGTCCATGTAATGGACCTTTTTGGTGGGACCGGTCTGGGCTTGCGCGGCTCCCGCGCCGGCCATGGCGGCAACTGCGGTCTGCAACATTTTGCGTCGATTGTTTTGCATGCGTTCTCTCCTTGCTTTACTTTCTGCCGCGGACGGCCGCGTTGATGGTTCCGTCCCAGCGGTTATCGCTTTGTGGTTTTGTCCTTGGGTCCCAGCTTACCCCAGTCGGCGCGTGAAATGCCATTCAGGTCCCCGGCAGAGGCGGGGATAGGTCAAATCCCCGTGGGGCAGACCATCGTTGTTTTTGTGTTCCGGGGCACCCCCTGAGTCGGCTGCGCAGCCGTTTTTTCGGGGGCGCGGCCGGTACCGTTGGAAAAACAGCGGACAGGCTGAAGCCAAGCTGAAGCCTGTCACGCAAGAAAGACACAGACTGAAGTCTGTGGTACGGGCGCTTGCCGGATTTTCAGCCCGCGCTCGTGAGCCACGCGCCATTGGCCCGCGGCTCATAGCTTGCAGACGACGAAAAACGATCGTCTGCCCCACGAAAGCAGCGTCAGGAACTGCTGCTTTCCCCAGAACGGCTAGGCGCTCGCGGCGGGCTAGGATGCCAGGAACGAGGAGGCATTGGGTTACCATAGGCCGAAGGCTGTTTTTCGGCATCCCATGGAACGACGCGACTTTCTCAGAATTGCCGGATTGGCGGCCGCAAGTAACCGGATACTGGCCCAACAACCGCAATCCTTCCTCGCGCCCACGAGTTCGCCGGACGTAGCCAAGACCGATTTCACCATGGAAATCGCGCCGGTCACGGTTGAATTGGCGCCCAATCGCATTATCAGCACGATCGGATACAACGGCACTTCGCCGGGGCCGCTGCTGCGCATGAAGGAGGGCGTGCCGGTCACGGTGAACGTGGTCAATCGCACCGACACACCGGAGTATCTGCATTTTCACGGCTTGCTCATTCCTTCGGAGGTGGACGGATCGGAAGAGGAAGGTACCCCTGTCGTGCCACCGCACGGAAGCCGCCGCTATCAGTTCACGCCCACCCCGGCCGGCACGCGCTGGTACCACACCCACGCCATGTCGATGGAGGACCTGCACCGCGGCACTTATACCGGAATGTTCGGTTTTCTGATCGTCGAGGGAGCGAACAATCCCGGCAATTACGACCAGGAACACTATCTGGCGTTGCGTGACTGGGAGCCCTATTTCACAAACCAGATGATGGACACCGACGATCTCGATCCCATGCTGAAACAACCGGAAAAGCCGGCGGTCCTGGACACGCGGCCGGGAGGGCTGGAGGTGACGGCCGATATTTATTCCATCAACGACAAAGCGCTGGGCGCGGGCGAACCCATCCGCGTGAAGCCGGGCGAGCGCGTGCTGTTTCATTTTCTGAACGCCAGCGCCATCGAGAACCGCCATCTGGCGCTGCCCGGCCACAAATTCAACGTGATCGCGCTGGACGGAAATCCCGTAGCCACGCCCGCGGCAGTGGATGTGTTGATGCTCGGTCCGGGCGAGCGCATCGATGCCTGGGTGGAGATGAACCAGCCGGGGGTATGGATCCTGGGCGCGCCCGAGGACCCGGTACGCGAAGGGGGATTAGGCATCGCCATCGAATACGCCAATCAACACAAAACCCCACAGTGGGCGCCGCCGCCCAAATTCATTTGGGACTATACGATCTTCGGTAAGCCGCCGTCGCAACCTGCGCCTGCCGAGAAACTGGACATGGTTTTTGAAAAGGTGCCGCGCGGCGCAGGCAAATTCAACAGCTTCACGGTAAATGGCAAACCCTATCCCCACGACCAGGAGTTTCTGCTCAAACAGGGCACGCGCTACCGGCTGACGTTTCATAACCGCACCGACGATGCGCATCCGCTGCATCTCCATCGCCACCAGCTCGAGATTGCCGAGATTTATGGCAAAGCTACTGCGGGCGTAATCAAGGACACGGTCGTGGTGCCCACCTACGGACGGGCCAGCGTGGACTTCACCGCCGACCAGCCGGGGGCGACTTTGTTTCACTGCCATATCCAACACCACATGGATTACGGCTTCAAGGCATTGCTGCGTTACGCGTAAAGGGGCGCGGAACTGATAGCTGCTTTCGTGGGCAGACGATGATTTTTGGTGGTCTGCCGGCCGAGCCCCGAAAAAGACGGCTTTTTTCACCAGGATTCATATGCCGGACGCAAGCCGCCGAGGTGGCGTCCCGCAATATATCAACACCGTTGAAAAAACGGCGGACGGGCTGTCACACAAGAAAGACACAGACTGAAGTCTGTGGTACGAGCGCTTGCCGGGTTTTCAGCCCGCGCTCGTGAGCCGCGCGTCCCCACGGGGCTTAAGCACCCGCGAGACCAGCGATTCCGCAACCAATTTTCTTAGACCGCCAAAGCAACTGATTTCATTGCTGTTTTAGCTTGGTCTGGACTCCTGAGCATATTCGCATTGTGT
>Ga0326727_10018062_pt1 | contig 14480 bp, 13 predicted proteins | sample MB2enrmetagenome_FD_207643 | JGI IMG/M metagenome (GOLD analysis project Ga0326727, IMG submission 207643) | Lab enriched peat soil microbial communities from McLean, Ithaca, NY, United States - MB29MY | ecosystem: Environmental > Terrestrial > Soil > Wetlands > Peat | place: USA: New York...
ATTCCACGATGCCCAACCATGTTCCAAACGGCCTTCTCAGAACGTTCGAGCTCGTCGGCGATTTCCCTGACGGTAAGGTGGTTCACGGACTCAATCGCGAAGCGCAACTCCGCCATCGTCCACCGTTGACGATCACCCGCCGGCTCGCTGGGCAACCCCAGTTTGTGAGCCCGCCTCAGAATTGCTCGACGCGGCCAACCAGTGAGGTTCTGAATGTTCGATACAGATGCGCTCAAGCCCGCATCTCGATGGACGCGCACCAGGCGCTCGTCCAGTTCGTCCGTCCACAGTATTGGCCCGCCCGCTCCTTGCTTGTATCGCAAACGGCGCAGACGCGCCCATATGGCGGCGGTTCGAAGCTCGGAGAATGCGCGCAATGCCTTGTCAACGGCTTCGCGCTCGCATTGATTCGCTTTGCGGATGCCTTCAAGGAGGATGGGATCGACGGATTGCCAAACCCTCCGGTCGTTTGACCAGCCGGCGGAGGTGGGCATCTCTTCCACAGTCGAGCCGGCTCCCCGCGCAACGCCCGACAATTTTACGGGGCTGTCGGCGAACGATACAGCTTCTGCTTCTCCGTTCCGCCGGTTTCGCAAAACCCTAAGGCGCCGCCAGACGGCGCCAATTTGTAGCCCTGGGCACGCCCTTAGGGCCTTATCAACCGCCTCCCTCCGAAAGCGAGTCGCGCGGTCAACGCCAACCAGAAGAATCGGGTCAACCTCTGTCGCCCAGAACTCGGTTTGGACCCATCGGGGCAGACCGGCTCGGGCGACCTCCTCCATTCGGTCCCGCAGCCATGCCGCGGAGATTTCGGGCCAGACGGCATGGATACGGTCAATTGCGCCGGACTTCGAGCCACTCCTGCCGAAGATCCCCTGGACCAGCACATTGTCAATTTCCTGTTGCCAAAACTCCGGAGCCAGCCACGGCTGCACGCGATCCCCTGACTGCTTTTCGAATATTTTACGCAGACGCTTTTCGAAGTCGGTCGAGTGGTGATCCTTTCCTTCCGGAAGAGGATGCAAGGCCCTCAGGCGCGCCTCAGCCAGTCCTTTCCCGTGCTCGTTAGCTTCGATGCCATCCAGCAACACGACCGCAGAATCGCTTGTCCAGACAGCACTGCTCTGTGCGCCGTGTCTTGCGCCCATGCGAAAGACTCCCGCATTCCGGCAACGAGGGCTTCCAGCGCTGGTAGCCACTCGTGACGATGGAAAACGCCCCCTATATAAAAAGGCATCCGGGAATATAGATTTCGCCGCTCAGACCAAACTTTTCTGCACGCGCCGCTTGGGGGGCCGGGCAAACCAATCTGGTGGCAATGTGTCCGGCGGCGACGAACCGTCATGCAGTCGTAACAGTGCGATTCGGTACTGAACGTATGAGCCGTACTGAGCTTGTTTTGGAGTATAATCTACACATTCTGATCGGAGCTGGTGAATGCCGGTCAAGCCTCCTCCCCCACCCACGGGTCCAGTGTCGTTCGAAGGGTTTTCGAGCGTCTCCCGCCATGCCAAGGAGACTGTCCGGCGTCTGCGGACCTACCTCAGAGGCCGCCGCGCGGTTGATGTTGAGTCGCTGGTAGCCGAGGCCCGAATATTGACTACCAGCGAATGGAACGCGGCCCTTCCCGAGCAGCGGAATAATGGAAAGCTAGTTTATCTCGAACCATCGTCGCTGGAACGACGTTCCGACACCCGGGAAGATCCGTTCGACACGGTGTATGGTTGGGAACTTCTCTCTCGTTTGGAGGCCCGGCTCCCACCTGAGCAAGTGCCATACCTGGACGCATTTCTCGCCGGCGACAAGCCTCAGGACGTCGCCCGGCGCTTGGGAATCTCGGCCAAAGCCGCGTCAGCCCGAATGCGGAGGTTCAAGGCGAAGGTTACCGACCTGTACGCCGCCTTAGACGGATTACGGAACCATACCGATTGAGGAATGAGGCATAATATGCTATCGAATGGACATTGAGCGCGTCCGCAAGGAACTACAGGCGTCGGCCCTAAGGGAGTTCCCCAACCCTGAGCGTGTCGGTTGTCCCGATCCCGCCGTTCTGGACGCTATGTCCCGTCGAACAATAGAGATAACGCAGTCACAACTACATCACATCACCCATTGTTCGCCCTGCTTCCAGACCTTTCTATCGATCCGCGAGGAAATTCGGAAGAGGCGAGCCGTCCGATTGCGGATCGCCGCCGCGGCGTGCGCAGCCGCAATTGTTGTGGGAGCGATTATCTATACCGTGGCGGACCGTTTGAAGTCCCCAGCCCAGGTAGCCGTCATGGCCACGCCCGCCACTCTCGATCTCCGTCCGTTGAGCGAATATCGCGGAACAGACTCGGGCCGTGTCACCGAAGCGAAGCCGGCGCTGATTCTGCCGAGGAAAAATCTGCGTTTGACCCTCTACTTCCCGGTGGGAGCCGATGAGGGCCAGTACACTCTCCAATTGCTCGACGGACAGCTCCACACGCTGCTGAAACAGCACTTGACCGCGACCCTGCAGAATCACGTCGTGACAGCAAGCGCTGATTTGGATCTGCGTTCCTTTTCCCCTGGCGCCCATACGCTTGCCATTCAGAGAATTGGCGACGAATGGCGCACGTATTCTGTGTTGCTGCAATAAGGCCTCCGCCGCTAGCGGAAAAAGGAGCGCGTGGAAAGCAACCCTTGTCCCCGCCTCGGTTCGCAGTGGCCCGCAGCCCGAACGCCGCTCCCCACTGAAACCAACTTCCGGTTAAGCCGACCAACTGGGAGGTGGGGTTCGTCGGTCAACACTACCGTCAGGGAGGATCTATCCCGATTGCCGGTGCGAAGGACTTACCATAGCCATCCGCGCCCTTTTGCGAACCATGTGCGACTCCCGTCCGCAATAGCGAGTCGTGACCCGCGGACCGCCCTCGGTAACGAGACCAGGCGTTAGACTCGGGAACCGGCCGCTCTGATAACAGGCAGTCTTTGCTCAGCGCCGGAACGCGGACCGGCCCGCGAATCGTGAGTGCCCCTTCAGCCGCTCCTCAATCCGGAGGAACTGGTTGAATTTCGCTACCCGCTCGCTTCGGCAGCCCGACCCGGTCTTGATGTGGCCGGCGCCGGTCGCAACCGTCAGATCCGCGATAAAGGTGTCCTCCGTTTCGCCCGATCGGTGCGAGACAAAGCAGCGGTAGCCGTTGCGCGCCGCCAACTCCATCGTGTCCAGCGTTTCCGTCACCGTGCCGATCTGATTCAACTTGATGAGAATGGCATTGCCGATTCCCTTGTCGATCCCTTGCTGAAGAATCGCCGGATTCGTGCAGAAGATATCGTCGCCCACCAGTTCGATCTGGCCCCCGAGGGCAATCGTCAAATTCCGCCAGCCCTCCCAGTCGTTCTCTCCCATGCCGTCCTCCAAGAGTATGATCGGGTACTGCTTTGCCCAAGACTCCCAGATTTTGATCAGCTCGTCGGATGTGATTGCTTTTTTACTGGATTTGAAGAGCACGTACTTCCCGTCGTCCCACATTTCGCTGGCAGCCGGATCGAGGCAGATCGAGATGTCGGCGGACGGCTTGTAGCCGGCTTTCGTGATCGCTTCCAGAATGAGATCGACAGCTTCGTCGTTCGACTTCAAATCGGGAGCGAACCCTCCTTCGTCACCCACCGCTGTGCTGTATCCTTTCGCTTTCAGCACTTGTTTGAGCGTGTGGAAGGTCTCCATACCCATGCGGATTGCCTCGGCGAATGATGGCGCATGGTGTGGTGCGATCATGAACTCCTGGAAATCCACGGTATTGTCCGCGTGCTTCCCGCCGTTCAAGACGTTCATGCAGGGCACCGGAAGCGTGCAGGCGTTGGCGCCGCCAAGATATCGGTACAAGGGCAACCCGTGAGCGCTCGCCGCGGCGCGTGCAGCGGCCATCGAGACGGCGAGGATGGCATTGGCTCCCAGTTTTCCCTTGTTCGGGGCTCCATCAGCCTCGATCATGGCTTGGTCGATGGCACGCTGGTTGGTGGCATCCTGACCCACAACGGCCGCGGCGAGTTCCTTTCCAATATGGCCCGCGGCCTTCTTGACGCCCTTCCCGCCATAACGCTTCTTATCGCCGTCACGCAGTTCGGCGGCTTCCTTTTCTCCTGTGGAAGCTCCCGAAGGAACGGCGGCCACGCCTACCGCGCCACCATCGAGCCCAACCTCGGCTTCAACGGTGGGGTTGCCACGAGAATCGAGAATCTCACGGCCTACAACGCTTACGATCTTTGTCATAGATTACTCCCTGTGCTGAAAATGAAAAAGCTCCTGCCAGACGGTAGGAGCTATCAGAACCGGTTGCCCGGAACGGTTAAGGTGAGGCCCATCACCTATGCGATCACGAAGCTCGACTATAGCTCATGGCACCTTCGGGGGCAATGCAGTTGAATCGGCCGGCGCGGCGGGAACGCTGCCGTTCCTCAATACAAACGCCAGATCCTCGAAGACGGCCGCCGACAGGGATAGGCGGCGAAGTTTGTCGACGGTCTGTTCCACATCATAGGTAGCCGAGTCCATACTTAGTCTCCCGTCCTGCCAAATTGCGTAGCAGGCCTCCGCTCTGCCATGCTTTGCCTGCCCGACACTTCCAGGATTGACCACCGAGCGAGTTCCAAGAAGGCGGCGGAAAGGTATATGCGTGTGGCCGACAAGTTCGATGTTGACGGCCGAACCAACTTCATCGTCCAGCCACAGAGGCGACTCCTCTCGGCGGTACTCGAACAGTGGATCTGAAGGCACCGCGTGGCACAACAGAAAGTGGATTCCGCCAACAGCCGCCGTAGCCTCCAAAGGAAGATTGCGCAAATACCGCCGGCGTTCTTCGCTGAGCACCGAACACGTATAGCGCCGCGTTTCGTCCGCCATGGCACGAAAGCGGGGAGAGCATCGTGGGTCTTCATCGAAGCCTATCGAGTGGTCGTGATTTCCGCGTACGACGATCGCGGCCTTCTCGCGTACGTAGTCGATGACCTCCGCGGGATTTGGCCCGTAGTTCACCAGGTCGCCGAGAACCCAAAGCTGATCGAACTCGGACGGCAGTACCCTGATGGCCTCGAGGTTGGCGTGAAGATCCGATATGATCAGCACTCTCACCGGTTTTTCTCCAGCCGTTAGCGGCGTGATTTGTATTATTGCAGCGTTGCGCTCTTGCTGCTATTCTCGGATCAGGCGGTGGAGTTCGCTTAACCGTCGCTTCCAAGCGGCCAATGACTCCTATGGCATTTTTGCTGTAGGGGCTTCCTGACCGAATCCCTGTACAGCTAGTTTGAGCACGGAGACTGACATGGAACAGGTCTGGTTTTCCGCAGCATTGTGGCTGGTACTCGCTTTGGTCGCCACGATGCTGTCAATTTGGTTCAGGATCTCGACAGCTCTGTCGGAGATCGTTGTCGGCACGGTCGCCCAACTGATTATCGGTGCACTGATCGGCACCGAAGTGTTGGGAGCAAAATCCGCGTGGGTCAGCTTCCTGGCCGGCACCGGAGCTATTGTGCTCACGTTTCTGGCCGGCGCGGAGCTCGATCCGGGGATATTCCGCACAAAATGGAAGGAGGCCACGGGTGTTGGTCTGGTCGGTTTCTTTGGACCGTTCCTGGGAGCAGCGGCAGTCGCACACTACTTGCTCAAATGGTCCATCTCCGCTAGTTGGCTCGCCGGAGTTGCCCTGTCCACCACCTCCGTGGCGGTAGTGTACGCCGTCATGCTGGAATTTGGCCTCAATCGCACCGATTTTGGCAAAGGCATTCTCGCTGCCTGCTTCGTCAACGACCTCGGAACCGTGATCGCGCTGGGTCTCATCTTTGCGCCCTTTACCATGCGGACGCTGATCTTTATCGGCGCGAGCGTCGTCGTTTTTGCGGCGCTGCCGTTCGTCACTCCATGGTTCTTCCAGAAGTACGGCGGGCGCGTGTCGGAGTTGGAAACAAAATACATTCTCTTCCTATTGTTCGGGATGGGCGGACTGGCGGCCTGGGCCGGCAGCGAGGCGGTACTGCCCGCGTACATCATCGGGATGGTCTTGGCCGGAACCGTCGGAAGGGATCACATTCTGGTCAGGCGCCTGCGCACCCTAACGTTTGGACTGCTGACGCCTTTCTATTTCATCCGTGCGGGGTCACTGGTTTCCGTGCCAGCGCTCATCGCCATGCCGTTCGCCTTTCTCGCGCTGCTCGCGGCGAAGATGGTGTGCAAGATGGTCCCTCTGGTTCCAACGGTGCGAGCGTTCAATCACGTTGGCCACCAAGGCCTCTACTACTCGCTCATGATGTCTACCGGCCTGACGTTTGGTACGATCTCGGCCCTGTTCGGTCTCAATCACCAGATCATCACTGCCGCTCAGTATTCTTATCTGGTGGCGACCGTGATCGCCAGCGCCGTGGTGCCTACGGCAATCGCCAACGCCTATTTCATGCCCAAGCACCTCCTGCCGCAGACTGAGCACGAGGTCCAGTCCACCGCTGTTTTGCTTGACGATGCGGGTGCCGGAGCCAAGGATTGATATGTTTGATCAAATTCTAGTTGCACACGACGGCTCCGACAGCGCGCGCAAAGCCTTCGATGTTGCGGTCGAGATTACGGCTAAACTGGGCGCGCATCTACGCATGATCTGCGTGGAAGAGGAGATTCCCCGCCATGCGGAGGTAATCGACGAACTTCGCGAGGAGAAGGATCGCGCCGATAGCTACTTCGGGCAGCTTGCCGAGCATTGCCGGATGCGCGCCGCGATGCATTCCGTGAGCATCGAGTCCGTGATCTTGGCCGGACATGCCGTCAAAGTAATTGGTGATTTCGTCCGGGAGAATTCCATCGATCTGCTGGTAATCGGCTTCACGGGGCATTCCCGGATTTACGAGCACATCTGGGGTGGCACGGCCCACAACCTGACAAGCACGGTGCGCTGCAACGTGCTGGTCGTCAAGTAGCGGGCACCTTGCATGGAGCCGGAACTTCCTTTCATGGGGATGGTGAGGGAGGTGCAACGCCTGCGTTCGGCGTTTACTACGGGCGATCCGCTGTTGCTGCTGGGTCCTCAGGGCAGCGGCAAAACCAGGCTCACGCGCGAGGCGCTCACAGGCAACCAGCACATCTTATACATCGCCTGGGAGCCGACCCTCCACGCCTTACTGACAGCAATGGCGCGCACGCTGATCGCCGCGCGCCACGCGGGTTTCATCTGCCGCGCCAGACTGGGCACCGATCCGGAGTCTTGGCTCGCGTTTCAAACCAGCGTTCACCTCAAAGGACTCTTGTGGACAGCGATGGAAAGGTCGCCAGTCACGATGATGTTGGATGGCATAACGGGCGCCAGCTTCCCAACGTACCGTTTCTTGCAGCGAATTTACCATACGCCCGGCATGGCTCTTTTCGCTGCCTCGCGGGACGCCTTGAGTTTGGGAGCATTGGCCAGACTCTTCTGGAATCCGGCGAAGGTGGTGAATATTCCACCGCTCCATGATCGGGATGCCGAACAACTCTTCGAGGCCGCCGCCGACCACTTCAGGTTGCGCGAGCTAGACCTCGACGAGTTCCGTGAAAAGGTACTGGAGAGCGCACGCGGGAACCCAGGGCAAATTATTGAGATGTGCCGGCTGGCCACCCAGGCGCAATACCATGCGGGCCGCTATATTAAGTTCGCTCCGCTCCGCATCGATACCGTAATGAAGTTCGCAACGTAGCGCCTACCGCTGCGTCGGCCACGGTCGCGCAATCGTTCGATCACCGGCGACCCAAGCCAGCCCTCGATAGTACGCGTTTTGCTCTTCTTCCGTGGCCAATTCCCGCCAGAGCGGGTCCGATGTTCGCCTGCGCATTTGTGGGGCCGCGACGCTTACCCAGATCGAAGACAATGTCCGCGGCCCAGCGCTTCAGTTCCGCTTCCAACATTGAAGGCAACTCGGAACGGACCTTCGCTGTGGCGCCTTCCCGTAACGTCGTGCCGCTGTTGGAAATCTCTTGAATCCGGCTTTCAAAACACTGACAAGCACTTTGCGTTTCGCCGTCACCCGTTGGGCCTGCCCGATTCTTATGTAAAACCGTTCGGCATCCAGCAGCTTTTGAGTGCGGTCAAAGACCCGAGTCAGGAACTCGCGGTTCTTTCCGTTCGTAAGAGAGTCCCAAAGCGCGGATTCCAAATCCGGCAAACCGGTGGAAGTGAGGTAGCCGGATGAACCGTGCATCTTTGCTCCAAGGGCATCCCTGGCGGAAACCGCAAAGACGCGGGCAGCCTCTGAATTTCCACCATGAGCACGAATGCGGCCTCGAATCTCGTCCAGCAGTCGCTCCCGCTGTTCTCCTTCTACCAGATCGGACTTGTTCACAACGTAGAAGATCTTGCCCGCATATTCACAAACACGGCCTAGAAACTCCGCCTCTTCGGTCTGCATTGGCGAATCAAAGCTAGTCACGAAGATAACCGCGTCCGCCTCCGGGAGGAATCGCTCCGTCGTCGCTGAGTTGGCGGCAATATCGGAACCGATCCCCGGCGTATCCACGAAGTAGCACCCTTGGCGGAGCTTCTCAATTGGCGCCTGGACGATTACCAATTGCACCCCCATCTCGTTAGCGGGATTGCGGTCCTCGGTCGCGTATCGGGCCAGATTTCAAACGGGACCGTGCGTGGGCAGGCTACCGTTCCGCTGAAGGCAGGCGAGGAGCCGGCGAACCTCCGGATCGCCGGTTGGGATGTCGCTATCGGCGTACCTCTGTCCAGTTGGCTTCATCGCGCCTCATCTGAATCTCTAGCGCCGCCGCAAACTCTTCCGCGACTCGCTTGCAATCCCAGTGGCCTTCGGCCGTGATCGGAATCCGCCACGCGGAGCCCCCGTTCAGGTTTACTTGAAGAATGTTTCCGCTTCTGCCTGATGTCAGACCGATGCTTCGCACGGCGTCGAATGGAGCATACGATGCGATGCTCCCATATCGCGAATATGATCCCCGCTCCCGGTCTGTAATCCAGAGCAGGCGCCTGCCGGTCAGCGCCAGCAAATCGCCTGCGATCCAGTGGCGGCGTGGAAGCAACCAGCTTCTGGACCTCGCCTCTCTAGGTGGTTGGAAGACCTGCATCAGAACGATCTCTCCGGGGTCCAGTTCCAGCGATAAGGCGTTGCCGAATTTGATGTCGAGGCCGGCTCCAGGATGGGCCTCTGAGTTGCCACGCGGCCGGGCGCCGCGCAGCAACTTGTCCTGGAAACGGCGCATGAACCGAAGGACCGGGGGGAAACAGCGGGTATTGTAGCGGACGGTGTAATCGAACCCGGGTCCGGTAAAACGAAGCCAGCCTTTCAGGAGCATGTGCCCGGATTCGACCGAAGAGATCTGCTCTATTGTGCATCGGGAAGGTGGCTCCCCTGTGCTCGGGTGAGAAACAAGGTACAGCGCACTGCCTTTCAGGAGCAAGATGCGGGGTGGATATGAGCACCGCCCGAACCAATCGCGATCGCCGCGCGGCAGGAAAAGCCCGGTATCGAAGCCGGCTGTGGAAGGCGGCAATTCAAAATCCGGTGGGCAATCATCTATCGAACGCAGCTCGAACGCCACTATGTAGTCTCGCGAATCAATTGCCGGCCGCTCTCCCATGACTTCGATGCCCACCTCAGGCGGCCGTCCCCGGCGCATTCTCCTGCTCCGCGTCTTCCGGAGCGGCGGCGAGAGCCGCGAGATCATTTCGCAGAGCCTGTTCGTCCTCAACGCCAGTCTTGTGCGCCGCCAGACGATCCAAGTGCGCCCGGTACGCATCGGCGTAGCTGTCAAAGCGCTCCTGTAGTTCGGTGAAGGTCTTGCGCACCCAGGCCTGAAGCACGCGCGCATAGATCCCAACGGCATCCGTAATCTGCTTCCCAGTTTGAGATCTGATCCGTCGTTCCACCCGCCCAGCCGCCCACCGGCGGCCCAGTACTGAAGCCACCGCACTCGGACCGACCTCAATCTCGAGGTTGCCCAAATCGAAGCGTGGCATATTCTTCAGTACATCCAGTAGCTCGTCCTGCTCCGGCCTGTTCTCGATTTCGAGCGCCGTGGCCGTTTTCGCAAGCACGCTCCCGGCGTTACCGGCGACCTCCTGAATAGCGGACGAGATCTGCGCCGCTCTTTCCGCGGCAGCCTGCTCCAGCTTGCTTTGGATGAGTCCTTCGCCTTTCGCGCTTGCACCCGAGTCCCAAGCGTCAATCAGATTGTTGGCGGCTGTCCTAAGAAAGCCATCCGCGCACTCACGGAGCATGTCGGTCATATCGAGGCACTCCGTCCGCGCCTGCGCAATCTTGCCGGCGGCCGTTCTGAGCTCTGTCTCCAAAGCCCGCAACTTGCTCGCGTCGATTCCGGCCCCAGTGTGTTCGCAGGCCCCCGAGCGCTTCAGTCGGGTCTTGAGTGCCGCCTCCACACCAAGACGAAGCGCACCGATCTTCCGGTTCAGCGACTGCCGCGCGAGTTCCGCGTGACGATCGTAAAGTGGAAGGATTTCGGTGTCAAGCCATTGTTCGAGGAGGTCGCTGCACTCGGACTTGATGCTGATCGCATGCACGGGCAGTTCAAAACCGAGATCTGAATGGATATGCTCGCCGACGTACCGAAGAGCGCGATCCCGATCCGCTGGCGCTAGCAAGTCCGCCTTGCTCAGCAGCACGGACGCGGGGATGCCTGCATCGCAGAGCGTCTGAACCGTCGCCAGATCGTCCTGCGTGAGAGTTGACCCCGCATCGATCAGCACGACTCCCAAATCGCATCGGGGAAGATAGGCCTTGGTTTCCGCGGCACCAGAAGTGGCAAGCGACCCAAGACCCGGCGTGTCCACATAGACAACGCCTTCCCGAAGCCGTTGCGCCGGCAACTCCACAACAATTCGGGTTACGTGCTGGCTGTTCCCCGGATTGCGCTGTTCCGTAACGAACTCCGCAAGACGCTCAATATCGAATTGCTCCGGCTTCCGGTCGGCGAACCACGCGGTGGCGCGCGGCTCGGTGCCGTATGCCAGGCGCGTCGGCACCGCCGTGATCGGGTTTACCCCCACCGGCAGCAGATCCTGCCCGACAATATGGTTCAGTAGAGACGATTTCCCGGAACTGACCCTGCCGAAAACTGCAATCTCGAACCCATCCGTTTCTAGCCGATCGATGATAGTCGCCAATGCCGGCCGAAACTCGACCAAGCCGTGTTGGTTGATGGCCCGTTCGAGCGCTTTGACCAGCGCGACGTCACCGCCGGCCTCCTCTAAACGCCGCAGCCGCTTCTCCAGGTCGGCGGACTGGCCCTGCGCCAGGTACGAATCCAACCTGGAGATGATGCCCTGCATTTCATCGACGAGCCCGGCGATCTCGACTGCGGCGGTATCCGCGAGATCTCCGTATCCAGTCATGCGCTTCGGGCGGCATTCATCGAAGGCAATATCCGCAAATCCGAGGGTCACTCGAATGGAGTGGACCGACCCGATATTCGGCGCGGGAATCGGGACACCCTGACTATCCAGGACGCGAAGCAACTGGGCGCGCATCCTCGCAATGTAGTCTTGGACAACCTTGGCCTGTGCTGGCGAGATGTCCGGCTTGAATCTAGGGAATGGCGACTTGGACTGCGATGCGACCAGAGTCGCCTCAATTTCCGAAAGCAGCTTGTCGGCGTACTGACAGCTCGACAGGAGATGCAGCCGCTGTGACGGGTTGAGGTGGCCAGGCGCGCTCACAACCAGAAGTCCTCTCTGTAGGAGTCATCTTCCCCGAGGGGCGGTTGTGGCGAACTCCAACGCCTGGATTCATTATGACTGAAGCCTGAGAGCCGGTCAACGCGAACGCGATATCCCAGATAGCCCGGACAACCTTGAAAGCACGTTATAATTTAGTTTAGACCGTTGGTGATGGAGCCCACCATCAACCGTCTCGAGCCTGTCTCGGGAATGATTGCTCCTACTTGTGAGGAGCTATGTTACTGAGAGCACAAGGCATCCACCCCGAAACAAACGCCACGGCCCATTTCTCCGATTCCAGCGAGCGATCCGCACAAGTGCTGTTCGACTCCCCGCTGCAGTCTGCCCTGGACTTGGCGGCAGGGGTGGCGGCGCGGTACGAGATTTCCGCGCTTTCCGGCCTACTCGCGAGTGCACGAGCATCGGTGGGGCAAGACGAAATCAGCGTCGCCGTGCTGGGGCGATTCAAGGCCGGCAAGAGTAGTTTCCTGAACCACTTCATCGGACGAGGCATTCTTCCTGTCGGGGTCGTACCGGTTACGGCTGTGGTCACGGAAATCCGCTACGGCGCCCGCGAAGAGGCACGGGTTCATCGCCGCGATGGCCACGATTTCGAGGTACCGCTCGACCAGATTGGCCTGTACATCTCCGAGAAGGAGAATCCGGAAAACGCCAGGCAAGTCGATCTCATCACCGTAGAGCTGCCCGAATTGCGGCGCTTCCGCGGGCTGAAGTTCGTCGATACGCCCGGTCTGGAGAGCGCGTTTTCGCACAACACGCAAACGTCGTTGGACTGGCTGCCGAATGCGGGGCTCGCCTTGGTGGCGGTCAGCGTCGACCCGCCTCTTTCGCAGCGTGACATCGACCTGCTGAAGAGCCTGTACCAATACACACCGAAAGTCGGCGTACTGCTCACCAAAGCGGACCTCCTGAGTGAACCGGAGCTTGCCGAAGTGGTCGAGTACGTACGCGCCCAGCTTGCCAAGAACTTTCCTGGAACGCCTCAGGTCTTCCCTTATTCCACAAAGCCCGGATTTGAGCGGTTCCGCCACGCCCTCGAAGCGGAGCTTGTGACCGGAACATTGGAGCGTTTCTCCGAGGAGCGCGAATCGATCCTCTCCCGGAAATTGGAAACGCTTCTGCGGGAATGTGGGGACTACCTTGCCTTGAGTCTCAAGTCGGCTGAAATGGTCCAGTCGGAGCGCCAGGCACTGAAGCAGCAGGTCATCGGCGAGAAGGAAATCGTCGACGAAGTAAAATCGGCAGTCCGGCTTGTGGTGCAACATGCCGCAGGTTCGACGCGGTCCATGGTCAGCCATCGGCTCGAAACGCACCAGAACGATCTGGAGCGCGCGCTGCTCGAAGCGTTCGAAAGCGAGTTTCCGAAATGGACTAAGAGCCTCGCCACGATGCTTTCCTCGTTCGAAGACTGGCTCGCGAGCGCGTTGCGCGACGAACTCAACGTGCTTTCGATTCGGGAACGCAGTTCGTTCCTGGCGCCCCTGCACAGGGTACAGAAACGGGCATTCCGTGCGCTTCAACAGTTTCGAGACCGTTTGTCGGATCGCACCATGCGGGCGTTCGGCGTGCCGTTGCGAACGACAGAGACCGAAATCAAGGTCGTGGAGCCCAGCACGCCCGATATCAGAGTCGGACGAGTGTTCGACAGAAGCTGGGAACTGTTATCGCCCATCCTGCCGGTGTGGATGATCAAGGCCGTGGTTCGCCGCCATTTTGCGCGAACCATCTCGTATTTGGTTTATCAGAACCTCAGCCGGCTCAGCACGCAGTGGGAAGAGAGCATCAATAGTGCGCTGTGGGGTGTCGAGAAGGAGGCCCGGCGACGCCTGGATGAATTGATTGGCACAGTCGAACGGCTTGTGGAGAGCAGCAGCAATGAACGGGCACCGCAACTCCGCGCGGACCTGGAGCGGCTTGAGAAGGCGCGGAAATCCCTGGCTGCGGAGACCAGGAGTTGATCCGGTACTTGTTGGTGGTGATTGGAGGCGGTACGGGAGCCTTAGCGAGGTACGTAGCGGCGTCGGCGATCATGACGCGGTTCGGCGGGAAGTTCCCGTTGGGCACGCTGGTCATCAATGTAACCGGCTCGTTCCTGATCGGCTTCCTGATGACCATCCTCACGGAGCGGTTCAAGGTCGATCCGAATTGGCGGCTGTTGCTGGTGGTCGGATTTCTAGGCGGGTACACCACTTTTTCGAGCTTTGAATGGGAGACCTACTCATCGGTCCGGGACGGCGGGCTCTGGACTGGGATGCTCAACGTCGTTTCGAGCGTTATGCTTGGGTACGTAGCGGTCACGCTTGGGTCGGTGTTGGCCCGGCGTTAGCGATTGCGGGAGGAGTTGGTATGCTCCAGAAGGGTACGGCAAAGAAGGTCACGATTTACGTCAATGAGGACACGCAGCACCACTTTGTTTCCCTGTGCGATTCCATCCTGACGTTCCTGCTTCACAAAGGGGTGTCCGGTGCTACCGCCACGCGTGCAATGGCCGGTTTTGGCGCCCACCATGTGATGCACACAACCAAAATCGAGGTGCTCACCGAGCACCTGCCAATTCGCATCGAATTCATTGAATCCGCCGAGAAAGTCGATGAGCTCATGCCCACCCTTTACGACATGGTGAACGATGGCGTCATCGAGATCCAGGATACAAATGTCGTTAAAGTTGCCAACAAGGAACGCCCAACAGCGCCAAAGGGGCCTCATACGGAAATGAGAGGCACGGCCCGCTTGATGCGGATCTATATGGGCGAGTCAGATAAGTGGCAGGGTGAGTCCCTTTATGAA
>Ga0326727_10018063_pt1 | contig 14480 bp, 10 predicted proteins | sample MB2enrmetagenome_FD_207643 | JGI IMG/M metagenome (GOLD analysis project Ga0326727, IMG submission 207643) | Lab enriched peat soil microbial communities from McLean, Ithaca, NY, United States - MB29MY | ecosystem: Environmental > Terrestrial > Soil > Wetlands > Peat | place: USA: New York...
TCACAGTCCGGCCCGAGGGAGTCCGGATCAAGTCCGCCAACCGCGTCAGCGCCGAGATGCTGGGCATAGACGCGGGGACAGGTTCCCTATTCGACATCCTCAAGTATGGATGGCGCCTGGCGGATTATGCCGGGAATCCCTTGACGCCGGAGCAGATGCCTACCGCGATCGTCACCAGGACAGGGCTGCCGATTCACGGCTTCGAGCTCCTCGTCACCAAGCCCGACGGAACGATGCAGTACGATAGCGTCAGCGCGGTGCCGCTCGAGTTGGCCGACCAACTCGAGGTCGTCATGGTCATGACCGACATCTCCGATTACCGGGCCAAGGTCCAGGAGGTCCGCGAGGCTAACCTGCTCGCGGACAACGCCCTCGAGCTTTCGCACTCGGGCTATTGGCATATCGACTACGCCGATCCCGGCTGCATGATTTTCTCGGATCGGGCGCTGCGCATCACGGGCCTGCCGCCGGGGACACCCTCCCGCTTGCCGCTCGGCGACATAGTCGGCCGGATCTCGGCGATAGCCCCCGAGTCGGCGAGGATAGTCCACGACGGATTCCTCGCGACCCATTCGGGCGCCAGCGACCGCTTCGACGTCATCCACCCTATGCGCTCCTGGAACGCCGACGAGCCGATCTGGATCCACTCTATGGGCACCGTCGACCGCGGCAAGGACGGCCGACCCGCGACCATGTACGGGGTCAGCCAGGACATTACCGTGCAGCGGCGGCTCGAGGAGGAGCTCGTGAAGTCGAGGGACGAGGCCGAGGCCGCGACGCGAGCGAAGAGCGACTTCCTCGCGAACATGAGCCACGAGATACGGACGCCGATGAACGCGGTCATCGGCATGACACACCTCGCTCTCAAGACGGACCTCGATTCGCGGCAGCGGGACTACCTGCAGAAGATCGACCGCGCCGCGAAAAACCTCCTGCAGATCATCAACGACATTCTCGACTTCTCGAAGATCGAGGCCGGCAAGCTCGTCATGGAGAGTATCGACTTCGACCTGGACGAGACGCTCGCGAACCTGTCGACGGTCATCAGCGTCAAGGCCCAAGAGAAGGACCTCGAGTTCATCTTCGATATCCAACCGGGCCTGCCGCGCGCGCTGCGAGGAGATCCCCTGCGGCTCAACCAGGTCCTGGTCAATATCTGCGGCAACGCGGTCAAGTTCACCGAAAGCGGTGAGGTCGTTGTCCGCATCAGAGAAAGGGAGCGGAACGAGAAGAAGACTGTCCTCGAGTTCGAGGTCCGAGATACCGGGATCGGCATGACTAAGGAGCAGATATCCCGACTCTTTCAAGCCTTCACCCAGGCGGACGGCTCCACGACGCGCAAGTACGGGGGGACAGGCCTGGGCCTGTCCATCAGCGCGAGAATAGTGGAGATGATGGGCGGGCGCTTCGAGGTCGAGAGCGAGCCGGGAGTCGGCAGCTCCTTCCGCTTCGACGCTGTCTTCGAACTCGCCGAGCCGCGGGAAGCGAAGCTTCCCTTGGACCTCGAAAGTCTGAAGGGAATGAAGGTCCTCATAGTCGACGACAACCAGAGCGCGCGCACGATCATGGCCGAGATAGTAGAATCCTTCGGCTTCAAACCCACCGGAGCGACCTCCGGCATGGCCTGCCTCGACGCTCTCGGGGCCGCGGCCTCTTCCGGCGAGCCCTACCGCCTGGTCTTCATGGATTGGAAGATGCCGGGGATGGACGGACTTGAGGCGAGTTTGCGCATCAAGTCAGCCCCCTCTCTGAAACCGGAGCCGGCCATTATCATATGCACGGCTTACGGCACGGAGGAAATCATAAGCAAGGCCGACGAACTTGGAGTGAACGCGATTCTCGTGAAACCGGTCAGCGCATCGGCGGTGCTGGACGCGGTGATGCAGGCCCTCGCGCCTTCTTCAACCGAGCGGAGCCAGAAGCGCGCGAGCCGGAGAATCGACGAGCAGGTGAGACACCTGAGGGGAGCACGGATACTCCTCGTCGAGGACAACGAGATGAACCAGCAAGTCGCCACCGAGCTCCTCGAGTCGGCCGGTTTCAAGGTCACGCAGGCCTTCGATGGGCTCGATGCGCTCGCGAAGATGGACGCCTCCTTCCACGCCGTCCTCATGGACGTCCAGATGCCCAAGATGGACGGCTACGAGGCGACCAAGCGAATCCGGGAGCGGGCGGAGTGGCGAGGAGTGCCCATCATCGCCATGACGGCCAACGCTATGCAGTCGGATCGTGACCAAGCCCTGGCCGCGGGCATGGTCAGTCATGTGCCCAAACCCATCGATCCCGTCCAGCTATACGCCGAGCTCGCGAAGTGCATCGTTCCGGACCCGGCGAAGCCCTGCGATCCGATGCCCGAGCCCACGGTCGATGGTGAGCCCGGGCAAAGCGGCGCCCTGCCGCGCGAGCTGCCAGGCATCGACCTCGCCGACGGTCTCGGACACCTGGCGGGCAAGGAGGCGGCCTACATCAGGCTCCTCGAGCGCTTCCCCGAGAGTCAGGCCGGAACAGCCGATGATATTCGCCGCTCGATCGTCGAGGGCGACCTCGCCACTGCAACGAGACACGCACATTCGCTGAAGGCCGTGGCGGGCAACCTCGGCGCCATCGGGCTACGCGAGCTCGCTCGCGAGGTCGAGACGGCGCTGAAGTCCGTCGCATCGGAAGGCGAGGTCTCCGAGGCGGGGCCGTGGATCGAGCGGATGGAGTCCGAGCTCAAGCGAGTGTGCTCAGGCATAGCCGACTGGGAGGAAGCGCGCGTCGTGGTCGAGACGACGACTCCCGAACTTGGCGAGAAGGACTGGAAGCGCGAGATCGCCGAGCTCGACGGTCTCATAGCCGATGACGACGGCAGGGCCGCGAAGGCTTGCGCGGCGCTCCTCGGCAAGAGCTCAGGCGAGCGGGCCGAACGCCTCGAGCGAGTCAGGGTCCTGCTTGAGGCCTTCAACTTCGACGGCGCGCTCGCCGCATTGCGGGAAGAGAAGGAGGACTAAGCAGATGGCGGACGGACCCAAGAAGACGATCCTCATCGTCGACGACACTCCGGAGAATCTCCAAGTGCTCAACGATATCCTCGAGGACGAGTATCGGGTGAAGGCGGCGACTTCGGGCGATAAGGCGCTTAAGATCTGCTCGTCGGACATGCCTCCGGACATGGTCCTCCTGGACGTAATGATGCCCGAGATGGACGGCTATGAGGTACTCGCGCGCCTCAAGGAAGGCGAGCGGACAAAGGGCATTCCCGTCATGTTTGTCACCGCCATGGCCGACGGCGAGGACGAGGCACGAGGCTTCGCCCTCGGGGCGATCGACTACGTGACCAAGCCGATCAAGCCCGCGGTCGTGCTCCAGAGGATACGATCGCACCTTGAGCTGAGGGAGGCCCAGAGGAGGCTAGAGCAACTGGGCCTCCAATACTCGTCGTACCTCGCTCCGGAGCTCGCCCGCGGCATCCAGACGGGCGAGATACAGACGCACGTGGGCAACCAGCGCAAAAAGCTCACGATCTTCTTCTCGGACATACAGGGCTTCACGCCGCAGACGGAGAAGCTCGAGCCCGAGGATATGAGCTTCCTGCTCAACAGCTACTTCGAGTCGATGAACGAGATCATCGCCCGCTACGGCGGTACGCTCGACAAGTACATGGGCGACGCCATCCTCGTGTTCTTCGGCGACCCGCACTCGCAGGGCTACGAGAAGGACGCAGTCTCCTGCATCTCCATGGCGCTCGAGATGCAGGATCGCCTGCAAGAGCTGCGCTCCGAGTGGCAGAAGCACGGGATCGTCGATCCCCTGCAGGTCCGCATGGGAATAGCCACAGGGTACTGCACGGTCGGCAACTTCGGCTCACGGCACAAGCTCGACTACACGATCATAGGCAGTCCCGTGAACTTGGCCTCGCGGTTGCAGAGCTACGCCCGGGCCGGGACGGTTCTTATCTCCGAGGAGACTAAAGGCCTCGCCGGCGATCGCTTCCGCTGCGTAGCCCAGCAGCCCATTCAGATCAAGGGCTTCCTGTCCGCCGTCAACACGTGGCTCGTCGAGTCCCCTCACGGGGAAGGCTCGGTGAGGCTTGACCTCGAGCACGCGAGTCTGGCGGTCGACATCGACCTTCTGAGCGCCGAAGAACGAGCGAGCCTCTCCGCCGCCCTGTCCGAGATAGAGAGAAAACTGGGCGAGACGTGAAGTAGACTGGCCTTCAGCGAGCGCTGAAAGTTCCTATCAGCTCGGCCTGCGCCAGGATGTGTCCCTTCATTTTCTTGACGAGGCTGTCTCTCGTGGCATCTCCTAAATTCCCAAGCCGCGAGTCGAGGGCAAAGAGCCTGAAGGAGTAATGATGGGTACCGGATGGGGGCTGGGGACCGCCCCAGCCTATTTCCTTCCAACCGTTCAAGCCCTGTCGCGAGCCGTCCGGTATGATCGCCATGTTGGCGGGAACCCCCTGCGCTAGGCGGCCTTGGGTCGCAGGGATGTCCCACATGACCCAATGCACCCATCCGCCAGCCATGGGAGCGTCGGGGTCATCGCAGACGAGGGCGAAGCTTATCGTGGAAGAGGGCGCGCCGGACCATGAGAGCGGCGGCGAGACGTTCCCCTCCGCATAGGCATGGATCTTCGGAATTTGGCCCCCGGGACTAAAGGCGTCGGATCGTAAAGTAAACATTGCCGTTCCCCCTTGCGCGCCTAATGGCACTAAAGCAAGCGACGCGAGCATCGCCGTGCCGATCAAAAGCATTCTTGTTTTTTTCAAGTTCGCTCCTGCCACATAGGCTAACTGTTCGCCTTAATACGTGATCTTACGACAGCCCTGTGATCCTGCCGCGGCCGTCGACGTCGATGTGGCAGGCCGCAGGGACCTTGGGCAGACCGGGCATCGTCATGATCTCGCCGGTCAGCACTACGATGAAGCCGGCCCCGGCCGAGACCTTGACGCTCTTGACACCGACCTTGAAACCCTTCGGGCGGCCGAGCTTCTTCGCGTCGTCGGAGAATGAGTACTGCGTCTTCGCAATGCACACTGGCAACTTTCCAAAGCCGAGCTTCTCGAGCCGCTCGATCTCTTTCTTCGCCTGGGCCGAATAGTCCACGCCCTCGCCGCCGTAGATCTCGACGACGATCTTTTCGATCTTCGCGGCGATCGGCAGCTCTCGCTCGTACAGCGGCCTAAAGCTCGACGCGTCGAAGAGCTCGGCCAGGCGTACGACTTCCTTCGCGAGCGCAAGGCCTCCCTCCCCACCTTTGCCCCACACTTCCGACAGCTCGACGTTAGCACCAAGCTGCCGGCACTTCTCTTCGATCAACTTGAGCTCGGCCCGGCTGTCGGAAGGGAAGCGATTTATCGCGACGACCGCCGGTAGGCGAAAGCGCTGAGTTATATTCTCGAGATGCGCGACGAGGTTCGGCAGTCCTCGCTCGAGGGCGCCACAGTCCTCGGCCCCGAGCGAGTCCTTCGAGGCGCCGCCGTGGAGCTTCAGGGCACGCACGCTCGCCACGAGGACGACGGCCGAGGGCGATAGCCCCGCGGTGGAGCACTTTATGTCGAGGAATTTCTCGGCGCCGAGGTCGGCGCCGAAGCCCGCCTCCGTCACGACGTAATCGGCGAGCTTCAAGGCCAGCTTCGTTGCCACGACGGTGTTGCAGCCGTGGGCTATATTCGCGAATGGGCCGCCGTGCACAAGGGCGGGCGTATGCTCCAGGGTCTGCACGAGGTTGGGCTTCAAGGCTTCCTTGAGCAGGGCGGCCATCGAGCCTTCAGCCTTGAGCGCTCTCGCAGTAACAGGCTCTCCGTCGTAGCTGTAGCCCACTATGATCCTCCCCAGGCGAGCCTTAAGGTCTGCGAGGCTCTCGGCGAGACAGAGGACAGCCATCACCTCGGAGGCGGCCGTAATGTCGAAGCCATCCTCGCGCGGCTCGCCGTTGCCGCGTCCGCCCAGGCCATCGACGAGGGCTCGCAGCTGCCTGTCGTTCATGTCCATGCAGCGCTTCCAGGTGACGGAGCGGGGATCGAGAGCGAGTTCGTTGCCTTGATAGATATGGTTGTCGACCATCGCGGCGAGGAGGTTGTTCGCAGCGCCGATCGCGTGAAAATCGCCGGTGAAGTGGAGGTTGATCTCCTCCATCGGCACGACCTGCGCGTAGCCGCCCCCCGTGGCGCCACCTTTCACGCCGAAGACGGGCCCGAGAGAGGGCTCGCGCAGCGCGATCGCCGTCCGTTTGCCCAGGCGCCTGAGCGCGTCGCCGAGGCCGATGGTCGTTGTCGTCTTACCCTCGCCCGCGGTCGTGGGCGTGATGGCCGTGACGAGGATGAGCTTTCCGTCCTTGCCGCCCTTGCGCGACTCGTAAGCGTCGAGGTTCACCTTGGCCTTGTACTTCCCGTAGGGTTCGAGGTCGCTCTCGGCCAGGCCTATGTCCCGCGCAACCTCGCCGATCGCCAAGGGGAAAGAGGATTGAGATATCTCGATGTCGCTCGCTATTCCCATCTTCGTGCTCCTTCTCGCCTGGGCAATACTTAGGAAAGCGGCGTCGAGAAACCGAACGCCTTCGCACAGAGATTCATCTGCCGGTCGTAGCTGAAGAGCGCGAGACCGGAACCCGCCATGGTTATGGTCGAGCACGATGCCCCCTCCCCTGCGCTCACGTTCTTCAGTTGGTCAAAGACTGGATGGGCGCGGGGACTCTGCCGCCGCGACCGATGAAGGCCTCCGAGCTGAAGCCGCTCACCGCCATGACAGGCGCTCTGCCGAGGAGGCCGCCGAACTCCACCGTGTCCCCGACCTTCTTCCCCGGGGCCGGAATGAGTCTCACGGCCGTCGTCTTCTTATTAATAACTCCGATTGCCATCTCGTCTGCGATGATCGCGGAAACAGTGGACGCGCTCGTGTCTCCCGGCACCGCGATCATGTCGAGGCCGACAGAACAGACGCTCGTCATAGCCTCGAGCTTCTCGATCTTTAGAGCACCGGCCTCGACGGCGGCGATCATGCCGGCGTCCTCGCTCACCGGGATGAAGGCGCCGGAGAGGCCGCCCACGCAGGAGGAGGCCATGGCTCCGCCCTTCTTCACTGCGTCGTTGAGCAGCGCGAGCGCGGCCGTGGTCCCATGGGCGCCGCAGCGCTCGAGCCCCATGGCCTCGAGGATAGCGGCGACGCTGTCGCCGATCTCGGGCGTCGGCGCGAGAGAAAGGTCGAGGATGCCGAACTCCACGCCGAGCCTCTGGGACACGACCCGTCCGATCATCTCGCCCATGCGCGTAATCTTGAAGGCAGTCTTCTTGATCGTCTCCGAGATCTCGGTGAAATCAGGGTGCTTGAGCTCGCGAAGGGCCGCGTTGACCACGCCTGGCCCGCTCACGCCGACATTGATGACGCACTCGCCCTCGCCGATCCCGTGAAAGGCGCCGGCCATGAAGGGATTGTCCTCGGGCGCATTGGCGAACACCACGAGCTTGGCGCAGCCCAGGCCGTCCCTGTCGGCAGTCAGCTCGGCGGTCCGCTTGATGATCCTGCCCATGAGGGCTACCGCGTCCATGTTGATCCCCGCCTTCGTGGTGGCGACATTCACCGAACTGCAGACTCTATCGGTGCAGGAGAGGGCCTCGGGAATCGATTCGATGAGCCTGAGGTCTCCGGGGGTGGCCCCCTTGTGGACGAGGGCGCTGAAGCCGCCGATGAAATTGACGCCGACTTCCTTGGCGGCCTGGTCCAGAGTCCGCGCTATGGCCACGTAATCGGGCGCATCGCTGCTCTCGGCCACGATGGCGATCGGCGTCACGGACACCCGCTTATTCACGATAGGAATCCCGTACAGGCTTTGGACTTCATTGGCGACGCGTACAAGATCCTTCGCGCGCGAAGTTATTTTATTATAAATTTTCTCGTTGAAGGCCCGCATATCCGGGTCCGCACAGTCCCTGAGGCTCAAGCCCAGCGTCACGGTCCTGATGTCCAGATGCTCCATCCTGACCATCTGGACCGTTTCCATTATCTCATTCGGGTCGATAAGCATTATTCATCCCCCGCGGGTCAAATCCGGTGCATAAAACGGAACGCGTCCTCGTGCTGCACCTTCACCTCGACGCCGAGCTTCTTCCCCTCATCGGCCATCTTGGCTTGGAAAGAGGCCAAGTCGAAGTTTTCCTCTGGCGGCTCGGCCAGCATGATCATCGTGAACATGTCCTGCATGATCTTCTGGCTGATATCGATGATGTTCACACCAAAGCCCGCCATGACAGTGGTGATGCTCGCGACGATGCCAACGTGATCCCTGCCGATCACCGTTATAATGAAGCGGTTCGAGGCCATGTCTCCTATGTCTCCTTAGCCCTTGTAGCACAGTACCGGATTGCGCGCGGCCGCGACTTCGTCCAGGCGACCGACCGGAGTCGTCGTCGGCGCGGTGTGGAGAAGCTCGGGGCTCTCTTTCGCCTCCCAGGCAATCTTGAGAAGGGCTGCTGCGAATGCGTCTAGCGTCTCCTTCGACTCGGTCTCGGTAGGCTCGATCATGATAGCCTCGGGGACGATGAGGGGGAAGTAGATGGTAGGCGGATGGAAGCCGAGGTCGATGAGGCGCTTGGCTATGTCGAGGGTGTGCACGCCATCGGCTATGTCGCCTTGCGCGACGAACTCGTGCATGCAGCGCCTGGGGTACTTCACCTTATACGTGTCTTCGATGAGGGCCTTTATATAGTTAGCGCCGAGCACCGCGTTCTCCGCGACCGTGCGCAGGCCCTCCGGTCCGAGCATGCGCAGATAGACGTAGGCGCGCAGGATTATCCCGAAGTTCCCATAGAAGGACTTGAGCCTCCCGATCGACCGCGCGGGCATCGCGAGGCTATAGGCGACCGCGGCCGAATCCCCGCCCTTCGCGACTATCGGGCCAGGGAGGAAGTCCGCGAGGTCGGACCGTACGCCGACGAAGCCCGCGCCCGGCCCCCCGCCGCCGTGGGGCGTCGAGAAGGTCTTATGCAGATTGAAGTGCATGACGTCGATGCCGACTTCCGCCGGGCGCAGGATGCCGACTAACGCGTTCATGTTGGCACCGTCGCCGTAGACGAGGCCTCCTGCCGCGTGCACGGCGGCCGCTATCGCTTCGATGTTGCGGTCGAAGAGGCCGAGGGTGTTCGGGTTCGTGATCATGATTCCGGCGATTGCAGAGGCCTCGGGCCCCGACAGGATCTCGCGAAGGGCGGCCATGTCCACGCCGCCTTCGGCATCGGAGGCAATGGCTTTTATCCTGAAGCCCGCCATCGTGCAGGAGGCGGGGTTGGTTCCGTGCGCGGAGTCCGGCACGAGCATGAGGCGGCGCTTGTGGTCAGCGCGCGCTTCGTGGTAAGCGCGGATAATGAGAACGCCCGAAAGCTCGCCGTGGGCCCCGGCAGCGGGCTGGAGGCTGCCAGCGAAGAAGCCTCCGATCTCGCAGAGCCAGGACTGAAGGCTGTGGATGATCTCGAGCGAGCCTTGGCTGAACTCGTCGCCCGCGAGCGGATGTGTGTTGCGCCAACCGGGGAGACTGGCGGCGGCCTCGTTGACCTTGGGGTTGTACTTCATCGTGCAGGAGCCCAGGGGATAGAACTCGGTATCGATCGAGTAGTTCTTCTGGGACAGGCGCGTGAAGTGCCGCACGAGGGTTAGCTCGTCGAGCTCGGGAAGCTCGAGCGCATCGCGCAGGAGACCCGCGGGGGGGCTGGATGGCGGCACGTCGCAGGCGGGGAGCGAGACGCACTCGCGCCCCGGAGATGAGAGTTCGTAGACGAGGCTTTCAGGCCTGAGATTCATTCCGCGGCCTCCTCGAGACTACGGGCGAGGAGCTCGATCTGGCCTTTCGTGCACATCTCGGTGACGCAGATCAAAAGCTCGTGCGTCCGCTCCGGATAATAGCGCGACAGCGGAAAGCCGGGGACGACGCCTCGGCGCGAGAGCTTCTGGGCGATCTCGGCGGCGGGGATAGGCGTGAACACGACGAACTCCTTGAAGAACTCCTGCCTTGAAGTGAGGGCGGGCACGGCGTATCCCGGAAGGGCCGCGATGAGACCGGCCGCATAGTGGGCCTTGCTCCAGCAGAGCTCGGCGACTTTGCGCATGCCGCTTCTTCCCATGGCGGCGAGGTATATGCAAGCGCGCAGCATCGCGAGTCCCTGGTTCGAGCAGATGTTCGAGACGGCCTTCTCCCGCCTGATGTGCTGCTCTCGAGCGGTGAGCGTGAGGACGAAACCCCTCCTGCCTTGCGCATCCTTGGCTTCGCCTACGAGGCGGCCGGGCATCTTGCGTACCAACTTAGCGCTCGATCCGAGCATGCCGAGGAAGGGCCCGCCGAAGCTCATCGGGTTGCCCAAGGCTTGGCCCTCGGCCGCGACTATGTCCGCGCCGAGCTCGCCGGGGCTTTTCAGAAGGCCGCACATGATGGGATCAGCATGCGCAACGAGGAGGGCGCCCGCGGCGTGAGCGGCTTTCGCTGCGGCCGCTATGTCGCCCAATGTGCCCGAAAAGGAAGGATAGGGAACGACTACGCAGAAGGTCGAATCGTCCGCACGGGCAGCAGCGCCCTCGGGCGGGAGATCGAGGAACTCGAGGCAGATCGGAAAGGCTGAAGCATAAGATCGTATGACGTCTTTGTATTCGGGATCGAGGTCGGCGCAGACGATCGCTTTGTCGCGGGTTCCGGCGGCGGCGCCGGCCGCGTTGTACGCCATCAGAAGGCCTTCAGCGAGGGCGGTCGCCCCGTCGTAGTGCGAAGCGTTGACCACCTCGACACCGAGGAGGGCGGAAGCCATGCTTTGGTACTCGAAAATGGACTGCAAGGTTCCCTGGGAGACCTCGGGCTGGTAGGGGGTATAGGCCGTGAGGAACTCGCCCCGAGAGGAGAGTGCGTCGACGACCGCGGGGATAAAGTGGTAATAGGCGCCTGCGCCGAGGAACCAGGCGGAAGAAGAGGCCGAGAGGTTCTTCGCGGCGAGGGCCTCGATTTCGCGCATCGCCTCCATCTCCGACAGGGGAGGAGGCAGCTTGAGCTTCGGAAAGCGCACAGCGGCGGGGATGTCGGAGAAGAGCTCCTCGACGCTGCCTGAGCCGATGCGCTCGAGCATGGCCTTTCGGTCGCGATCAGTTGCCGCGATATAGGGCATCCCTTACTCCTTTGCCGCTTCCTTCTCGTAGGCGGCAGGGTCGAGGAGGCCTTCCCACTCAGGCAGCTTGGAGGGCGCTATACGCACGAGCCAGCCTCGGCCGTAGGGGTCCTTGTTGAGAAGGGCGGGATCTCCCGCAAGCTCGCCGTTGACGGCGACTACCGTGCCCGACATAGGCGAATAGATGTCGCTCGCCGCCTTGACCGACTCGACGACGCCGATGGCGTCGCCTTGGGCGACTGTCTTGCCGACCTCGGCTAGCTCGACGAAGACTATGTCGCCCAAGGATTCCTGGGCGTGGTCGGATATGCCGACGACTATCTCATCTCCGTCCTTGCGGGCGTACTCGTGCGAGCTCCTGTAGCGGCAGTTGGGATCGATCTTCATGGTCTTCTCCTTAAGGGCTATGTCGTTCAACGTCTGTATGCGGGAAGATAGAGCGGCCGCTTGACGACGAGGGCGGGGCGCGGCTTATCGCGTATCGACACGGCGAGGGCGGTCCCTACCTTCGAGAGCCCGGGAGGGACGAAGGCGTTGGCCGCGTACTTCTTCACGGTCGGGCAGTACATGCCTGCCGCGCATACGCCGACAGCCGGGCCATCCACGGACGCGAGCACAGTGCAGCCCTCGCGGGGCACGCCGCCCGTCACGTCGAGGCCGACGAGCTTGCGCTTGGGCCCGGCCTCGGCGATCGCCTCGAGGGCCGAGCGGCCGACGAAGTCTTTCGTGAAGTCGCAGGCCCACTTGAAACCCGCTTCGATGGGATTGATGCTCGGGCTGATCTCGTGGCCGTGGAGGGGCATTCCCGCCTCGAAGCGGAGGCTGTCGCGGGCCGCGAGCCCTATAGGAGCGGTTTCGATGCCGAGCTCCGTCCCCTTGGCGAGGAGGAGTTCCCAAAGCTCTACGGCCTTCCGCGCGGGAAAGAACAGCTCGCCTCCGTCCTCGCCCGTATAGCCTGTGCGGCCGAAGAGGAGCTCGACGCCCGCGACTTCAATCCTTGCGGACGTAAAGCGCTCGATCTTCGAGACCGCGCCGCTCGAGATCGCGTCCAAAAGCTCGATGGCTCGCGGCCCCTGCACGGCGATCATGTAGGTTTCGTCCGAACGGTCGTCGACGAGGAGGCCCTGCGGCGCGCGAGTGCGCATCCACTCGAGGTCGGCCTCCCTGTTCGAGGCGTTGACCACTATCCACCAGCTATTCAGGAGCCTATAGACGAAGAGGTCGTCGAGGACGAAGCCGGACTCGTCGAGGAGCAGAGCGTAGCACGCCTCGCCGGCGATCATGTCGGAGACGCGCGAGCTTACGAGGGAAGAGACGAACTCGTTCGAGCCTTTCCCGGATATCTCGACCTGGCCCATGTGATCGATGTCGAAGAGGCCGACCGAGCGGCGGCAGATGAGGTGCTCCTCGACCGCGCCGGTCGGATAGGAGATCGGCATATCGTAGCCTGCGAAGGGAGCCATCTTCGCGCCCCTCGCGATATGCCAATCATGGAGTCTTGTCGCGTTCACATGAGCCTCCTTGGTGCGGTGTAACTCAATGAAGAATGGGCCTGAGTGTAGCACGCACAACGAGACAGGACAAGATCATTCATTGCCTCAAAACTGATGCCAAGCTCCACTTAGTTAGTTTAACCCGGTCCTGTTCGGACTAGCGAACAGAACCGGGAAAAACCAACTCGTTGGAGCTGGGCAAGGAGGTAGAGCCTTTCGAGGAAGATGATGCCGATGAAGAGGTACGCGGCAACGAAGCTGATTATAGCTTGCATGATGCTTTAGTAGTCCCGGTAAACGTCCTTGCGATGGCCGGCGGGCATGGATCACGACAAGCCTGCCGACCTCGTCAACCTCGTAGACGATACGATAGTCGCCGCCTCTGATGCGGTAGCTCCGGTCGGTTCCGACGATCTTCCGACAGCCATGCGGCAAAGGTTCAACGGTGAGCTCCTTCATAGCCTTGAGGAGGTTGACGGCGACATCCTGCGGTAGCTTCTTGAGGGAACGTTCGACACCTCGGTCGATCTTCAGTTCAAACATGAACGCCGAGACTAGCCGTTAGGTTCTCAAAGGACATGTACTCCCGAGAGGTCTGCTTCATCCCCTCAAGCATACGAAGAGCTTCGGTATCCTCGATCTGTTCGAGAAGCTCCTCGTAATCGGCGATGTCGAGGAGGACCTGGATAGGCCGTCCCTGGTCATTGACGACGTATTAAACGCTCATTGGATAACTCCCAGTCATACTATACCTCCTTTGGAGTCTTAGGACCACTGAGACTTGCCCTCTCGGCCCGTCTTGCGTGCTGAACAACGGCCCGCTTGTGCGCGGCCTAGGTGCTGTGCGCTATCAAGCGTGCCTTCTCCCAGCCTGCCTGCTCCTGGCCAGCTTCCTCTATCGCCTGGAAGCTCATTCACGACGGCATCGTCTCCGCCAATGTCGCCACTATCCTCTGCTACGCCAAGGCTCTCGGTCTTACCTCTCATCGGCGTATCCACCGCTCTCGTAAACGAGGTAGCCTCGCAGCCTCCCGCCCTAACCAAGCCTGGCACATGGACGCAACGGTCCACTCTCTCCAGGACGGCACTAAGGCCTACTCCAACTCATCCTCGATAATTTCTCAAGGCGTATCATCGCCTACCAGATTGAAGGCTCTCCCTACGCGCTTCACTCGGAACAGCTTCTCCGCTCGGTTTTCGCCTCTATCACGGATACTGCTCCCGACCACATCGATCTCATCGTCGATGGCGGGAGAGAGAATAACAACCGTATCGTCGAAGCATTCCTGACTACCGCGCCCATCCGCAAGCTCATCGCCCGTGTCGATGTCTCTTTCTCCAACAGCATGATCGAAGCCGTCAACAAAATACTCAAGTACGACTACTTATTCCGCTCGTTATTGCTCAGTGATGCTTATCATTCTAGTGAACCAAGGAAGGCATCAGAAATACTGCACCGAGAATGGAGAATCCTAAGCCAAGTCCTCCTACATATGCCCATTGATGCCCGTCTTGTTTAGCTCCTAGGTAAATACCATAGAGACAGAAAATGTAGACTGCGCCCAGTAGACAGATGCGTATCGTTGGCCAATTACATGCCGAGATGGTTAGAAGAACGGAGAAGATGTTCCAGAACAACTTCAATGCTTCCATGACTCCTCCAGTTATTACGCGCTTGAATCGAGAGCTATCGAATCAAACTGTAGCGCTTTGACTCCATTGGAGGAAGACTTTAGACCTTAAGTAAAGTCTCAGCTTTGGCAGTACCCTTGGAGTTCTTGGGATATACCCGAATCTCGAGGCCCATGCCGATCCCGTCGAGGTACTCGATGAGGGTCGAGAGCTTCATATCCTTCCGCTTCTCGAGCTTG
>Ga0326727_10018064_pt1 | contig 14479 bp, 9 predicted proteins | sample MB2enrmetagenome_FD_207643 | JGI IMG/M metagenome (GOLD analysis project Ga0326727, IMG submission 207643) | Lab enriched peat soil microbial communities from McLean, Ithaca, NY, United States - MB29MY | ecosystem: Environmental > Terrestrial > Soil > Wetlands > Peat | place: USA: New York...
AGTCTTCATGAGTTGAAACACCTCCCGGAAGTGCCGACGAGGGCTTTTAAGGCCCTTGGCAACGCGGTCAATGCCGACGTGGTGCAGCTAATCGCCGCGCGTCTGCTCCAGTCGCATCGCGATGACGCGCCGGTGCTCTCTACAGGGGACATTATCCCGTTCGATAAAGCTGAGCACCCAAGATATGCCGCTGTCTGATGCAAAGTCCGCTTTATCCCAGCAGCGCGTAAGCATCCGGCCCGGTGTCGGCATACTCTCCGTTCTGCGGCACCTGAACTACAAGGCGTGGTTCGCCATGGCCGAGTTCGTCGATAACTCACTACAGAGCTATCTACAAAACCGCGAAAAACTTGAGCGCCTTCATGGGAAGGAGTTCTGCCTCAAGGTCGAGATCGAAATAGAGCGCTCTGACGAGGTTCGCATCAAGATCAGGGATAACGCTGCCGGCATCGCCATCGGCGAGTACGCGCGCGCGTTCCGCCCGGCGGAGCTTCCGACGGACCGCACTGGCCTTGCTGAGTTCGGGATGGGCATGAAGAGCGCTGCCTGCTGGTTTGCTCCGCATTGGAAAGTGCGGACCTCCGCGCTCGGGGAAGCGGTTGAGCGGACGATTTCGCTCGACATTGACACCATCGTGCGCGACGACATTGAGGAGCTTGATGTAGTTGAGGCGCCCGCTAACATCAATGATCACTTTACTGAAATCACGCTGACAGACCCATACGACAAGCTACAAACCAAGACAGGCGGAAAGATTAAGGACCATCTTGCCAGTATCTATCGGATATTTTTGCGTGAGCAGACGATGGAACTTTGGTTTAACCGGGAGCCTCTCAGCTACGAAATCCCCAAAATCCTGGTCGCGCCCTATTACAAGACACCCTTGGAGGCTTCACTAAAATGGCAACGTGAGTTCAGTTTCGACTTCGGTCTGGGCCTGAAGGCATCAGGCTTTGCAGCCCTCAGGGAAGTTGCCAGTACATCAACAGCAGGATTCGCCCTGTTCCGACGAAACCGTCTGATCGAAGGTAGTCTAGACGAGCCGTACCGACCGGAGTTCATATTCGGCACCGGTAACTCGTATCGCAAGCAACGCCTAGTCGGTGAGATTCATTTGGAAGGCTTCAATGTTAGCCATACAAAGGACGGCTTTCAGTGGGAGGATCACGAGCAGGCGTTTCTTGAGTTGCTGCATGACGAGATTGAGACCCATAACCTGCCATTGCTGTCACAGGCCGAAGGCTATCGCGCCCGGCTCGCACAGCGTGAACTGAAGACCGAGGCCGAGAAAGCCAGTGCCCGCGTTGCCGAAACGCTCCAGAAGGAAGCCCCGCGCGTCCTTGAGGAGCAGAGCGCGGCACAGCCGTTCCTTGAGCGTCTCCCCGAGTCCGTGCCAGCGGCTATATCTGCCAGTTCACGAGTCATCGACGTGGACCACCGAGGGGCGAAATGGCGGATCACCATCGAGTTGGCGATGGATCCCGCCGTCGAGGATTGGCTTACCATCACAGACAAGCCACCGTCACGTGGTGAAATCCGTGAGATCACCGTTCGGATGTCTCTCGTGCATCCTTTCATGCAGCAGTACTGTCGGGCCGATTCGGCGGAAATCGAGGCACTTGCGCGAGTGGCGGCCGCAGTGGGGCTCGCTGAGATCACTGCGAGGGATGCTGGAGTGCCTCAATATGGGACGATCAGACGCAATCTTAACCAGTTGCTGCGAGAGGCATTCTCGAAGCCTTAGTGGAGAATGATTATGAGCGCTGGCTATGCCGGTAACGGTGAGACAATCACCCCCCAGGATGTTCTGCCTCCCGGCACCCTATGGCTTCCGCTTCAGGGTTCTGAAGTGCGTGATCTTGTCACCCACCTCGATCTCGGTCGCGATAGCGGTGAGAGGATCGTCGCTGAGGCGACAAGCACCCTCAGCAAATGCATCCCGCCGCAAGGTCCCGCCGACTCTACGACCGGCCTGGTGCTCGGATACGTCCAAAGCGGAAAGACGATGTCCTTTACGGTTGTAGCTGCGCTCGCCCGCGACAATGGCTATCCCATGGTAATCGTGATCACCGGGATCAGCAATCCGCTTCTTGACCAGTCAACGCGTCGGCTTGAGCAGGACCTCCGGCTTCACGAAAACCGGAAATGGCGATTGTTCCGCAATCCCAAGATTGCAGACTGCCAGAGTATCGCCGATGTGCTTGCTGCCTGGCGGGACCAGCGGCTAGCGGACCACCGTCGCAAGACTGTGCTTATCACGGTCCTTAAGAGCACCACGAACCTACGCAATCTTAATGGAGTTCTTCGGCAGCTTGATCTTAGCGCCACGCCTGTTCTTGTCATCGACGACGAGGCTGACCAGGCGGGCTTGAACACACGCGCAGGACAGGGGGCGCAGAGCACCACTTATCAGCGGCTGGTAACACTCCGGCAGAATCTGCCGCATCATGCCTATCTCCAGTACACTGCTACGCCCCAGGCCCCACTGCTCATCAACATAATTGATGTTTTGTCGCCTCGCTTCGTCGAGTTGCTGACGCCCGGTGACGATTACGTGGGCGGCGAGACATTTTTCGAGCAGAATTCCAATCTTGTCCCCGTCATTCCTGCAAACGAGATTCCGGGCCGGGGCAACCCGGTCCAGGATGTACCGCCTTCGCTCTTGGTAGCCTTGCGATTATTCTTTCTCGGAGTGGCAGCAGGCTTCGCGCTTGGAGACGATCAACAGCGGGGGCGCCGGAACCGTTCGATGCTTGTGCATCCATCGCGCGAGACAACTGCCCATAGCCAATATTGTCACTGGATCACGCAGATCAGACAGCAATGGCTCGATATGCTCAGCCTTCCGGCGGATAATTCCGAGCGCGTGGCCTTCGTAGATGCATTTCGGCCTCAGTACGGGGACCTGCAGGCAACCGCCACGGGTCTTCCGGACTTCGACACGCTCGCGCGGGAACTGGAGTACTCGATCCGACAAACGACGGTGCTGGAGGTCAACGCGAGGCCGATCACTCCTCAGCCCGATTGGAAAAACAGCTATTCGTGGATTCTTGTCGGCGGACAGGCAATGGACCGGGGCTTTACCGTCGAGGGTCTGACCGTGACTTACATGCCTCGCGATATGGGTGTCGGGAATGCCGATACGATTGAGCAGCGCGCCCGCTTTTTCGGCTATAAACGCAGATATCTGGGATTGTGCCGGGTGTTTCTGGAACTCAGCGTGCGCGATGCATTTCGGTTTTATGTGGAGCACGAGCGCGACATTCGCAACCGCCTTCAAAGACACCGGGATATTGGACGGCCCCTGAGCGAGTGGCGGCGCGCGTTCTTTCTGGACAATGGTCTGCGACCGACGCGCCGGCAGGTTCTAGACCTTGATTATCGGCAGGACACGATCTCGGATGACTGGTTCTGGCCCAAGGTCCCGCATGGGACCGATGAATTGCTAGACTCGAACCGCAGGACTATTGCCGATTTCGTTCAGCAGCGCGAATGGACGGACTCGCCGGGAGATAGCCGCAGAACGTCCGACCAAGTCCACTTGATCACTGAGCAAGTGCCGCTTCGTCGGACGTATGAGGACTTGCTGATTCCGCTACGACTGACCGAGGAGCGCGACTCGCAGCTTTTCACGGGGCTCTTGCTTCAGGTCGAGGCATATCTTCAGAACCACCCGGACACCACATGCACGATTTACCGGATGAGCAAAGGTAATACCCGTCTGCGCAGCGTCAATGACAATCAGGAAATCCCAACCCTGTTTCAGGGCGCAAACTACGCAGACGCAGCCCATAGGGACATGGTTTATCCCGGCGACGAGCGGGAGCGAGCAGCACAGGGCGTAACGATACAGATTCACACGCTCCAGGTCAGACAGAGAGACCGTGGACCGCTCATCGCCGACAACGTTCCCACCGTGGCGGTATGGATTCCGCAAAGCATGGCGCAGGAGTGGCTTGTTCAGGAGCAAAGCTGAGGCTAGTAGTGAGCACAGATCTTTGTGAGTTGTTTGAGTCCCTTGTTCTTCCGCTGGAGCGGCCAGCGGGCAAGAGCCTGTCTGCCGTTGCCCTTCCTGACACCGGGGGTCACCGGCTCGCAAAGGACTCCAGCGGCTCACCATGCCTGCTGCTCCGCCAGCCATCATCGACTGCTTTGCCCCCGCCCATTCGTCTGCAGAATCTGCTAGTGTCCTATGGAGTGCCTTGCGTAATTACTCATCCTGACGGCCAGCAGGAAGAAGGGAATTTTACGATCATCAAATGCTCCGACGCTGATCCGTTGCTGTTTCCTCACTTCCTGCGGATTCTCTCACCCTTCATCACAACGCTGGGTGCGACACCAACAGCGGCAGCAGTGCGCAGGGTCATCTCGGGTCTCGTCGATCTCTTCCAAGCGCTGACGACGCCCGCGAAGAAGTCCGTGCAGGGACTGTGGGCGGAGTTGCTGGTAATCAGGGACGCAACTGATCCGTTCGCCCTTGTCGCGGCCTGGCACGGTCTTCCGGTCGAGCGCATCGATTTCCTGAGCGCACGCGACCGCATTGAGGTTAAGAGCAGCAGCAATCGTCGACGTATGCACCACTTTTCGCTCGTCCAACTTACGCCACCGGCGAATACGCGGCTTATCATCGCCTCTCTGTTTGTAGAATCTGTTGGCGGGGGGCTGTCTCTGCGTGGCTTATCCGATGACATTCGCGCAATTCTGGCATCAGCCCCTGTTCTGCTCACACAGTTTGATGCGGTCTTTTACGCTACCGTGGGAGCCAATTGGAGCGATGCGATGGAAGAGTGCTTCGACGCGGAGCTTGCGAGTGGGTCATTGCAGTTTTTTGATTCTGCGCACGTTTCGAAGATTGATGGATCGATTCCGAGCACCGTGAGCGATGTTCGTTTCGTCTCCGACATGTCGGCAGCGCCTATTCTGACTTCAGAGGCAATGAGAGCGGCAGGAGGACTCTTTGCAGCAGCCGTTCCTGCAAGATGATATCCTCATCGGCTTAAGATGTTCTCCATGCCCCAACCTGTCTAGGAAAATGAAGAGGGGCCATGGCTCCGCAGATTGTTGCTCGAATGACATCGAGTTTGTGTAAACTGCCAAATCTGATATGAAGGCAGAAGAAGCATTTGGGATGAGGTAACATGGCGAGGAAACCACCAAGCGGACCGGTCGGGCTGGGTCGAAAGCGACCCTTGCGCAATTTGGCAATTGCGCGCTTGCATTTGGACCCCGAGAATCCTCGCCTTCCGGAGGACGTTCAAGGAAGCAGTGAAGACGAATTGATGCAGCATCTTTACCAGCACTTCGATTTGGATGAAATCGCTGCACCTATGGCCCAGAACGGCTACTTCGACGAGGAGCCGCTCGTTGCCGTTCCGAAGGGTCTTCCCAAGAAACTGCGGCCCCAGCCTGGGCAGCCTGCATCCTCTGAATACCTTGCTTTCCTTGACAAGGCGGAGTTTACGGTGGTGGAGGGCAATCGTCGATTAGCGACGGCAAGAATCCTTCGAGAACCGTTGATTCGGCAGAAACTTCATGTTCGAGGCTGGCCGGACATTTCACGCGAGGTTCGGCGGGACCTCGATGAATTGCCGGTTATCATATATCCCACGCGAAAGGAAGTTCTACCTTACCTGGGCGTCCGACACATCACGGGCAACAAGAAATGGGATAGTTACGCCAAGGCTCGCTATATCGCTGCGATGCTCGACGAAGGACACACGATTGACGATATCGTGCGTGAGGTCGGTGATCGATCTCAAGGCGTTCTTCGGAATGCAGTCTCATACAAAATCCTGCAACAGGCACGAACGGAACTGGACTGGGATATATCGAAAGCTAAAGATGATTTTTCGTACATATTGCTCGGCATCGGCCAAAAGAACATTAAGGTTTTTCTAGGGTGGACAAAATCGGCAGGGAAAAGTGATCAGGTTAAGGTTCTACCGCTGGAGGAGGTGCCGCTTGCTGAGCCGATCCCAGCTACACACCTGCAAAATCTGCGGGACTTTCTTTCGTGGATTTACGGCGAAGGCAGCAAGGTTCTACCCGTAATAAAAGAGTCGCGTGACATTACAAATTACCTTGCGCACGTGGTGGCTAGCGAGAAAGCGGTCGAATACTTACGCAGAACCCGCGATCTACGCGAAGCTTACGACTTGACGGATGGTGAGGAAGCGATGGTTCGTAACTTACTTGGGACTGCGAACACGAAGCTGGAGAAGGTACTAGGCGTGATTCATCGCCACAAGACAATCGAAGTTATCTCAGAAGCTGAGAAATGCGCGGGCACCGCCGCCCGCGTACTCAAGACTGTTCAGGAATAATCATGCTTGCATTAGATGACGCAGACGATTCCGAGCGCATTGCCGACTGGATAGAGCTTGAGTTGAGCCTAGGAGAGCCATCCTTCTCGCGGTCTAAAGTCAGCTCCATTATTCGGGATGCTACCGCCGTCGAGCCAAGCGAAACCTTTACTTCCGATGTATGGCGGCAATTGCGTGGCAGAATCGCACTTTATTCGACAAAGTTTTTCGACATTCAGGGCGATTTGATTACCCGTCGTGACGATGTTACTGATGGCAGAATTGAGTACGAAGTGTGCTTGTTCTTCTCCCTGTACGGAGCTTCAAAGCTGTATGGGAGTGATCCAAAGCTATTCGAGCGCATGTGTGCAGAAGCCATAGGACGCCACTTGAATGGTCCTGTTTTTGTGTTTGGCTGGCCGGTATTGCCTGATGTGCAGACGGCAATCGCTGCAAGAGTCAGGCAAGTGTCTGAAGTATTGCGTGAGCGCTTTGTTGAGGCCCCCGCCGCCCGCTACAAGGATCGCGGTGTGGATATTATTTCTTGGAAGCCTTTTGCGGAGCCAGACCATGAAAGTCGCCGGCCAGGCCAGCTAGTAATACTCTCTCAGTGCGCTGCCGGGCACGATTGGCGCAAGAAGACGCGCGAATTACCGATGGCTTCCTGGACCCAATATCTTCATTGGGCAACTGATCCGATACCTGCGTTCGCTGTTCCCTGCGTGATCAGAGAGGACCTATGGCATGACGTTACTCGCGAAGTTGAGGGATTGGTTTTTGACCGAGTCCGTCTTATAAACCATCTCCTACGAGGCGTGCAGGACATTGACTTAAAAACCGCGCTCGAGGCGTGGCGTACGGAGCAAATCGAAGAACACCGCGCATGAAAGCTGTTTACGCTGGGGAAGGGCGGCTTCCGTCTCTGGACGCGAAGCATTTCTGCGGATCGTCTTCAAGGACCAACTTGACGACAAGCCTCTCGCGGTGGAGGTTTAGTGTAAACCTTACGGCTGCAGAATAGATGGCGGACGAAACCAAGATTGGGACAAATTGGCAGGACGACGAGCTCGATATGATCGTCGCCGACTACTTCGCCATGCTCACAGATGACCTCGGCGGGCGACCATATGTCAAATCCAGGCATAGTGCGGCCCTTATGGCCCAAATCGGCCGGACGCACCGCTCGGTCGAGTTCAAGCACCAAAATATTTCCGCTGTGTTGGATGAACTGGGCATCCCTTGGATTCTCGGCTACAAGCCCAAGAGGAACTATCAAAACGCCATCTTCGACGCGATAGACCGTTACCTCACCAAGCACCCGGCCATCCTTGAGCCTGTCCCTGTTTCATCGGCGGCTCCTGCCGTGTCATCCGAAATCTTTGTTGCGCCGCCGGCGCTCGGAGCCACTGGTGAGGGAATTCCAGAGGGTCTACGACGCCTGGTCCGGAAATTCGATCCCGTGGAACGGGACCACCGCAACCGTGCTCTTGGCAAGGCCGGGGAAGAGTTTGTTGTTGGTCTTGAGCGCCAGCTCCTGAATGGAGCTGAGCGGTCGGACTTGGCCCGCAAGGTCCGATGGGTTGCCGCAGAAGATGGAGATGGGGGGGGATACGATGTCCTGTCGTTCGACCCGACCGGGCGCGAGCGTTTGCTGGAAGTGAAAACCACCAATGGGTCTGCCCGTACGCCATTTTTCTTAAGCCGCAACGAGTGCGACGTGGCGCGCGCGCGGCCCGCGGACTGGTGCATATACCGCGTTCACCTGTTCGCCAATGAACCGCGTATCTTTACAATTGCGCCGCCGCTGCAGGGCGCAGTGAATCTCAGCCCGGAGCTATGGCGCGCTTCCTTTTGATAGCGGGCATATGTGCGCACCCGTAGAGGGTGGGCGAGCGCGCTCTAATTCGAGGTCCGTCATGCACCAGATCACAGAGATTCTCCGCGAAGCAACGGCGGAAGGGTCTTTGACTCCCCCGCCCGCACTAGCGCACGAAGCCATTTGACTGCCTGTTCCTGGTCAAGCGGCAAACCCTCCAAGCCAAAACGAACAGGTTTGTTGCTTCTCGTAGCCTTCTCCAAATAGGGTTTAACTGCCAAGCCTGCGGCGTCTGGGGACTAGGGGCGGAACGCCAGTGTCAGTATGCGTTTCTGTTTCGCCTGGAAATGCACGGGTCTGGGAAAATGTGCTACGCGTCGCTCAAAGGAGCACCGAAGTGCCCGGACGCTGGTGTAGCGCCATTTAAGGTGCTTCGCTTTGCCAGCGGACCCAGACCCGAACCCATTATAACGTTTCAGGAAAAGTTCCGGCGCCGGAGATCCCCTGACGAGGATTACCCGGCCCTTCGCCTCGTTCAACACGCCACGCCGCGGCTAGAAAGGAACGAGCCGAGCTATTTTCGGCGCTGGCCATCCGCCTCAACCTCGGCATTAGGCTGCGGTTGGTCTGCTTCTACCTCAAAAGTAATGTAGTCCATGTACTGAGGGTCGTCAAAAGATATCAAGTTGGGGCTGGCGTGGTTCTCAAACTGCACCAGCATAGAGCGGGAGGTTACTTCAAGAATCGCCGCACGGCCGTGTCCTCCGGGGGTCTGGCGACCATCGTCATAAACAATATGCCCTCCGACTCTTGGCAAAGACTCCATTTTCTTGGGCTTGCTCACTGCTATGGTGTTCTGCGGGGTGGCAAGTGCGGAGCCACTGTGGTGCTCTAACACGAGCACCCAATTACCGTATTCACGACTAACTGCATGCCCCCGGCGTTCCTTTCCAGAAAGTAATATGGTGACCATATCCCCTTTGGTAATCTGCCTGAAAAGACTCTTCTCCTTGGCCGCCTGCTTGCTGCCTTGCTTATTCTTTTCAGCCATCACGCACCTTCCCCTGCAGCGTCCCATTCATTCCCAGTTGTTACTCTACGACGAAATCTATTTTTGGGGTCCTTGGTTTTCCCTTAACTCTCGACCTAACGCTCCCGTGCCATGGTACCACTGAACCAGTACCGCGTAGTGGGCCCGGATTTAGGTGGATCGCACCGTCCGCTAGTCGCGAATCACCACTCCCTCAGCCTCATTCAGCATGTGCTGCTCGCTGAGCACTCATCTGCGCCTCGCCAATAAATCCGTGTATCGTCTTACTTTGATACTTCCGCGTTCCGATTTCGGCTCGCGGCCAAGCGAAACGCGAACCTTCCACGTGTGTAGTTAGCGGGAAATGAGTTGTCCAGCTTTCCGGACCATGAGACTCCTGCGCCCGGGGTCGGGCACACAATCCGCACATAGCTGCAGCGGAGACTTGGTTTTATTGGGGTTTCGAAGGGCTGCTACTGACCGGGAAGTCAGTGAATTTCGCGACTTGCCGCCCAGAAACCTCACCTATTAGCCGTAACCTCCTGACTCTGCAATGATACGAGAAGCCGAATCCCTCACCCGACAATCACCAGTTTGTGGGTAAATAGGGTACAACGGAACGCTTATCAATATAGCCTCTCCTGAAACAAAATCACTGCCCACATCCAGTGCTGTCCGTGCCAACCGCAATGACTGGCAAAGTTGGCAATCGCGGAGTAATATCTGTCTGGCATTTCTACTCCTTGCTTGAGCGGTTTCGACGAACATGGATAACGACTTTTTCAAGAAGCCCATCTTGAATTCTCCCTATGAGTACCCGGTACGACACTGGGAGCTTGATGCGCTGGGGCAGCCCACTCAAAGGATTATTGAAAGCCGGCGCCGTGCCGAATTTATTGTGCCCGTGCCCAAGGCTCGAAAGCACAAGGCGGCACAAGAACAGAAGGCCATGGTGTTCGATGAGGGGAAAGGGCTGTCCACTCAGGCGCAGCAATACGACCCCACGCCGATCATCAATGAGCTCCGCCAGTACATCGATCCGTGGCGCAAATTAAGAGACCCGAGCGACTGGCACGTAACGCCGGAAACCGCGCGCCTGTTGCAGCACTGGCGGCACCACCCGTTCAGCAGCATCCGGCCATTCTTTTGCCAGGTTGAGGCCGTGGAAGCGGCCATTTGGCTGATGGAAGTCGCACCGGCGCTGGCGGCGGGCAAAAAGTTCCTGACTCACCTCGACAACGCGAACAACGATGCCAATCCGGGGTTGGCGCGCCTGGCGCTGAAGCTGGCAACAGGGGCCGGAAAGACTACCGTGATGGCGATGCTGATTGCGTGGCAGACCATCAACGCCGTGCGCAGGCCGGGCAGCAAGAAGTTCACGCGTGGATTCCTGGTTGTGACCCCTGGCCTAACGATCCGGGACCGCTTGCGTGTTCTCCAGCCGAACGATCCCGACGCGTACTACCAGACCCGCGAACTCGTCCCCGCGGACATGCTTGCCGATCTAGACCGCGCCAAAATCGTTATCACCAATTACCACGCTTTCAAATTGCGCGAGCGAATGGAACTCTCCAAGGGTGGCCGGGCGCTTCTCCAGGGCCATGGGAAGGCGCTCGAAACCGAGGAAACTGAGGGGCAGATGCTCCAGCGCGTCATGCCGGAGCTGATGGGCATGAAGAACATTCTGGTGATCAACGATGAGGCGCACCACTGCTATCGCGAAAAGCCTACCGCCGACGGTGAGGGAGAGTTAAAGGGAGAGGAGAAGAAGGAAGCCGAGAAGAACAATGAGCGAGCCCGTCTCTGGATTTCGGGCCTCGAAATCGTCAGCCGCAAGCTGGGCGTCGAACGCATCCTAGATCTCTCGGCAACGCCTTTTTTCCTGCGCGGTTCCGGCTATGCGGAGGGCACGCTGTTCCCCTGGACGATGAGCGATTTCTCGCTGATGGACGCTATCGAATGCGGAATCGTCAAGCTGCCTCGCGTGCCCATTGCTGACAATATTCCCGGCAGCGACATGCCCATATTTCGCAACCTTTGGGAGCACATTCGGAACAAGATGCCCAAGAAGGGGCGTGGCAAGGCTAACGCGCTCGACCCACTCAGCATTCCCGTCGAACTCCAGACGGCCCTCGAAGCCCTCTATGGGCATTACGCAAAGACCTTCGAGTTATGGCAACAAAGCGGAATTAAGGTTCCACCTTGCTTTATTGTGGTCTGCAACAATACCTCCGCCTCGAAACTTGTGTACGACTATATCTCCGGCTTCGAGCGAGAGAACGAGAATGGTTCATTCACGTTAGAAAACGGGCGACTGCCTCTCTTCCGCAACTTCGATGAACACAAGAATCCGATTCCGCGCCCGCGAACCTTCTTGATCGACAGCGAGCAACTGGAATCTGGCGAAGCCCTTGACGACAAATTCCGTACAATGGCCGCCGACGAAATCGAACGCTTTCGACGGGAAATCATCGAGCGCACAGGTGACCGGAGCCAGGCTGAGAACATCAGCGACCAGGATTTGCTACGCGAGGTGCGGAATACCGTCGGCAAGTACGGGCGCCTGGGCGGTGATATCCGTTGCGTGGTTTCCGTGTCGATGCTCACCGAAGGCTGGGATGCCAACACCGTCACCCATGTGTTGGGCGTACGCGCTTTCGGCACGCAATTACTTTGTTAACAGGTTATTGGCCGGGCGCTGCGCCGGCAATCTTACGACCTGAACGAAGAGGACCGGTTCAATGTTGAATACGCGGACGTCCTTGGCATACCGTTCGATTTCAACGCCAAGCCGGTCATCGCCCCTCCGCAGCCCCCGCGCGAGACGATTCACGTTAAGGCGGTCCGCCCCGACCGCGACCGCCTGGAAATCCGCTTCCCTCGCGTTCAGGGTTACCGCGTCGAATTGCCGGAGGAGCGGCTGAAAGCCGAATTCAATAAAGACTCCGTGCTGGAGCTGACGCCTGATCTGGTTGGGCCATCCATTACCCACAATTCCGGCATCATTGGCGAGGGTGTCGAACTCACGCTGATCCACACTGGCGATTTGCGCCGTTCCACCTTGTTGTATCACCTGACGCACCGGCTGCTATTCACCAAGTGGCGCGACCCCGGCGAGGAGCCCAAGCTGCACCTCTTTGGCCAACTGAAGCGCATCACGAAAGAGTGGCTTGATGCGTGTCTGGTCTGTAAAGGTGGCACGTACCCCGCGCAACTCATGTACCAGACGTTGGCGGATCTGGCCTGCAACAAAATAACGGCAGCCATTACCCGAGCTGAAATGGGCAAGAGGCCCATCAAGGCATTGCTCGACCCGTATAATCCCACGGGTTCCACGATCCATGTAAATTTCAATACTTCAAAGATTGACCGATGGGAAACCGACGCCCGCCGCTGCCACATCAATTGGGTGATCCTGGATAGCGACTGGGAGGCGGAATTCTGCCGCGTGGCAGAGTCGCACCCGCGTGTGAAGGCTTACGCCAAGAACCACAACCTCTGGCTGGAAGTGCCCTACCTATATGGGTCCGAAACCCGAACTTACCGCCCGGACTTTATCGTGCTGGTGGACGATGGACGCGGCGATGATGACCTGCTGCATCTGATTGTCGAAATCAAGGGCTATCGCCGAGAGGACGCAAAAGAGAAGAAGTCTACCATGGAGACATACTGGGTGCCGGGGGTGAACAACCTGGGCACGTATGGCCGCTGGGCTTTTGCGGAGTTCGGCGACGTTTACCAGATGGAGGCCGATTTTAAGGCGAAGGTCGAAAGCGAATTCAACAAAATTATTGAGTCGGTAACCACACCGCAAGCGGTCGAGATCAATTAATTATGGTCAAGAAACTCGCCAAAACTGTCGATGCATTTAAGCACGACGCAGACAAGAGGAAGAACATTCCCACCGCCGAGTTCCAATCCGTGCTTCAGAAGGAGCAGGAGATTCCCCGCGAGGTGAGGTATCCCCGCAACACGGACCTGGATCCGCAACTGGTCTGGCGCGGGAAGGACGAACAGGACTGGTCGGATCTGGTGGTGAACGCTCCTCCGCTCTATATCCAGGAAAAGGTCCACCCCAAGGTATTGATTGACGATTTGCTGCGCACCAGCAATGAGAACACTGAAGAGGCGGGAACGACGCTCGACCTTTTCGCCGATTTCAATGGCATGCCGAAAGGCTTGGACAAGACTGAGTTCTATCAGCACGACCAGAACTGGTCGAACCGGATGATTCTTGGGGATTCCCTCCAGGTCATGGCCAGCCTTGCCGAACGCGAGGGGTTACGGGGTAAGGTGCAATGCATCTACATCGACCCGCCGTATGGTATTAAGTTCAACAGCAACTTCCAGTGGTCTACCACCAGCCGTGATGTGAAAGACGGAAACACTGAGCACATTACCCGCGAGCCCGAGCAGGTCAAGGCCTTTCGAGACACCTGGCGGGATGGGATTCACAGTTACCTCACCTACTTGCGCGACCGCCTCAGCGTTGCGCATGATCTGCTCACTGACTCTGGTTCAATCTTCGTACAGATAGGTGACGAGAACGTCCATCGCGTTCGAGCCGTAATAGATGAGATCTTCGGAGACGAGAATTTCATCAGTCTAATCACGATGAAAACAACCGGTGGGCTGGGCAGCGGAGGATTAAAGGGTGTTGGAGACTACATCGTGTGGTACGCGAAAGTGCGACAATCTATGAAGTTCAGGAAACCTCTCTTGCAGAAGTTGCAGGGTGAGGGATCTTCTACTGGAGAGCGGTACAGTGAGGTATACGAGACCGACACCGGCAACTACAGGACGCTTACCCCGGAAGAAAGAACCGACCCGTCGTCGATCCCGATTACGGCGGCCACCTTTCAATATGACAATCTGGTCTCATCTGGCTACACGCCGACTTGTATCTTTCCACTTCAGTTTCAAGGCCAATCATTTGCGCCCGGTGGCGGACGCAGTTGGAAGACAAACAAAGATGGTGTAGAGCGCCTCGCTAAGGCTGGCCGGATCGGGTGCACCGGAAAGAGCGTGCGATTCAGGCGATTTTTGAATGACTATCCGAGCTATGAAGCCAATAATATTTGGATGGACGTGGCGATCCGAACAGATAAGCAATACGTTGTCGAAACTTCTTCTGGGGCGATCCAGCGCTGCCAGTTGATGACCACTGACCCCGGTGACCTTGTGTTAGATCCGACGTGCGGTTCCGGCACCACCGCCGCCGTCGCCGAACAGTGGGGCCGACGCTGGATCACTATTGACACATCCCGCGTAGCACTGGCGTTGGCCCGTGCTCGCATCATGGGAGCCCGCTATCCGTATTACCTCCTGACC
>Ga0326727_10018065_pt1 | contig 14478 bp, 12 predicted proteins | sample MB2enrmetagenome_FD_207643 | JGI IMG/M metagenome (GOLD analysis project Ga0326727, IMG submission 207643) | Lab enriched peat soil microbial communities from McLean, Ithaca, NY, United States - MB29MY | ecosystem: Environmental > Terrestrial > Soil > Wetlands > Peat | place: USA: New York...
TCGGCCTTTGCGCTGCCGCAAAATCTGAACGAGCAAAACTATGGTTCCGGCACTCCACAACGGGTCGAGCCGTTGCTACAGCCGACGCCCAGGCCCACCCGCAGCAGAGTCAAGCGGGCCATTGATATTGCAGGCTCCGCACTACTGTTGACCCTGTTCTCGCCGACCCTGTTGCTGATAGCCCTGGCGATAAAACTGACTTCGCGGGGACCGGTCCTCTTCCGTCAGACCCGCGTAGGCAGCGGCGGAAGATTCTTCACCATGCTCAAGTTCCGCTCCATGCAAGTGGCCAATGACCACAGTGCACATGAAAACTACGTCAAGCAGTTCATCCACGGAAAAGCCAGCAAGAAGGTCGGCAAGGACGGACAAGAGGTTTTCAAACTGGTGAACGACCCGCGCATCACTCCCATAGGCGACTTTCTGCGGCGCACGAGCCTGGATGAGCTTCCTCAGTTCTGGAATGTGCTGGTGGGAGATATGTCTTTGGTCGGCCCGCGCCCGCCAATTCCCTATGAGGTGGAGTGCTATGCGCTGTGGCACCAGCGGCGCGTGCTGGAAGTGAAACCCGGCCTCACAGGCCTGTGGCAGGTGCGTGGACGCAGCAAGACCTGCTTCGACGATATGGTCCGATTGGATCTGGAATACGCGCGGAACTGGTCGCTGTGGCTGGACATAAAGATTCTTCTGCAGACGCCGCTGGCCGTGGTGCATGGCGCGGGAGCTCACTAAGAACCGCACTGCTGTTGTATTGTGACAATAAAAAAAGCCGCAAGCGATGCGCATCGCTTACGGCTTTTATTATTGACGGCGAAATAAATCGTGCCGGCACGAAGCGGGCTTATACTCGGGAGCGATCGGTCGCAGGAAGGGAGGCGCAGATGTCCCCGTCACCCAATCTGGTTCTCCACCTTTTTACCGGAACCCTGGCCATTCTCTCCGGTGGAGTCGCGCTGGGCACAGCCAAAGGCTCCCAACTGCATCGCGCCGACGGGCGCTTCTTTGCAGTCACAATGCTGATCACATCCGCGACCGGCGCGTGGCTTGCAATTGGCAGTTCGCAGGCCAAAAACATTCTGCTCGGCCTGCTGGCCTTCTACCTGGCCGCAACCGGATGGCGCAGCGTGCGCAAGGAGATTGCTGAATGGTCCTGGCCGGACAGTGCGCTGACACTGCTGCCCGTCGTCATCGTCATGCTTGCCATGGCCGGTATCGCACATGGCTCCATTGCAATGCGCAGTGCTCTTCCCTACCTGCTGCTGGCGGTTTTCTGCTTCGCAGGAGATATGCGAAGCATGTTGGCACCCGGCCAGACGAACCGCCTGGCACGGCACCTGTGGCGGATGTGTTTCGTCCTGCTGCTGGCCGCAAAGGCCTTGTTCCTCGGACAGCCGCAGGTTTTTCCGCAGATGCTGCGCAAACCTTTTCTACTTGCGGTGCCGGTCGTTCTGATCTTCGGCGCCATGCTCTACTGGCTGTGCCGCGTGTTGATATTCGCCTGGATGCCGCCGCGAAAAACACAGACGGATTCTCTCAGCGAATGAGATGGAGGTATCGCCAGTACGGAACGCAGACGAGGAAGCCGACAATGTTGATGATCGCGTAGGCGGTTGACAGCTTGACCATCTGGCGATGCTCCACCAGCTCTCCGCCCGCGCCGTAGAAGGCCAGCACGAACCATGCGTTCATAAAGAAAAAGAACCAGATGTTGGCGCAGGCCATGGCAATGAACGCCACGATCCAGGGGTGCATGCCGTGCATCATAACCAGCGGTCCCAGGACCACACTGATGATGACCACGCTGGAGGTGATGGAGATCATCACGAAGCGGAAGGCATACACGGCAAGCGCCATGGCCACCACAAACAGATAGGGATTTGCGACGGATCGTGCGACCACCGGACCTAACGCCTGCCCCAGCCATAGATCGATTTTGAGCGCCTGAAAGACCGCGCCGATGTTGATCAGGCAGCCGATGTAGATGATGGCCGGCCAGTCCACTCCCTTGCGGAAATCCTCTCGGCCAAGCACGGAGAAGCCCAGAAGAATGCAGATGCTGAAGAGAGCGATCTCTCCAGAAGAAATCTTGTGCAGTGGCTCAAGTATCCACATTACCAGCGTCAGCACCAGCACAACGGCAGTGATCTTTTCCGCCCAGCTCATGGGACCGAGCCGAGCCAGTTCCTCCGGCAACGCTCCGCCGGGCAGCGGGAGCTGCTCCAGCGGACGGTACAAGAACGAAATCGCCAAGCCAACCCCAAAGAACATCACCAGCATCCAAGGCGCGGCATACAGCATCCATGCAACCCAGGTGACGTGATAGTGTTCCGGAAAACGCGATGCGGTTGCGTAGTTGATGAAAGTGCCGCTCATGAAGCCCGGAGTGCCGATGCCGCAAAAGCCGAGCCACATGGCGCCAAAGATGCCGCAGGCGCCTCGCGATTTGCGCGCGCAGCGGAGAGAATCACTGATGGCAAGGGCCAGCGGTGAGGCAATGGCCGCCTTGGCACTGCTGCTGGGAATCAATGGCGACAGGAGGGTTCCGACTCCGAGCAGGGCCCAGCTTTGCCCTTTGAATGTGGCAGGAAATATGTTGAGGATGAGCAGCGCGATGCGCCGCAGGAGCCCCGTCTTGTTGGCGACCACGCCCATGCCGAAGGCGCCGACCAGAATCCACCAGTTGGAATCGGAGAAACTGGAGAAGGCCTTCGAGAACGGCACCGCCTTGATGGTGACCCATAGAGTGCACATCAACACGCTGGTGACGTACTCGGGGATCACGTTGAAGATCCAGAAAAAGATGGCCCAAACCAGCACGCCGGCGGCGTGCATGGCAGGCACCGTCAGTCCCTGCGGCGGCGCGTGCAGCGCCACGAAGACGCCGAGCACAATGGCCACAATGGCACCGAATATCTTCTTCAGATTAAGTAGCCGCGTTTGGCTTTGAATCTGCGTTGCGGCAAGAACTGCTTCGGCCATCACATACTCTCCTTTCCTGAACTACCCCAATCACGATGGGCGTGACTAGCGGTTCTTGGCCGTTTTCTCAGTGGCCGTTGTCTCACGCTCCAGCGGACGCAGCCGCAGCGAGAACTCGTGCAACGAGACATCGCTGAGAAACGCTACCCCACACCGCGCTACCGGAGTGGCGGGATTGCCCTGCACCATGGTCATCGGCGGCACGGAGTGCGTCACCACGCTTCCGGCAGTCATGTAGGTTCTGAATGAACAGCAAAGCAGGTTACTCTCCTCCGCAAATTAAGAGTTTGCGCCGTGAGACTGGAGAAATCTCGAATTCGCCGCTGCGTCCTGCAGGGCTATCGAGACTCTCGACAAACCTCTCATTCGAAGTATTAGCCGATTCGGCTCCATGATAAGGTTTATAGCTCCCTCAGAATACATCTATATACAGCGCCTCCAGCGGACGGGGCTGCAACTGATTCCAAGAAGTCAGGTACATATGGAGGACGCGCTTGGAGCGGCGGAACCGCCCGGCTTCCAGCGGCTCAAGACTTGAATAGCCGAGAACCGGACACGATACCATACGCGCGCCCTGAGCAGCGACGATGCGTAGAAAATTGTCGAGCAGTTCAGAGCGCTCGGAGGGTTCGAGATCGCCCCATAACAGATCATCGAGCAGTGCCACAGGAACGGGCGGCTGCGACGCTGCATGCGTGAGGTAGCCGGTGATCATCCCGCGCCGGCTACCACCAGAGTGAGTAACCGTAATGCCGCCGGATCGGCTGCGACACTGCCATTCGGCTTCCGCACGAGTCCAAAGGCGGGTCAGCGGCAGGTCACCCGGCAGGTTAGAAGTTAGTTCCAGAAAAAGGTCTATGTCGGCGTCGGTGACTTTGGGTATCGGTGCGGGCGGTGCAGAACGCAACAAGCGCACCAAGTACTCCACAGAGAAGATCCGCTGCGTATCGAGCTGCAACAGGCGAGAGAGGTCAGGCAACATTTTGTGCATACCGTCGCCTTCAACGCAGTAGCCGATAACTCCGTCATATCCCTGCTCACGGCTGCGATTGATCAACGCACGCCACAGTCTGAGCCCCATGCCTAAGCCTTTCACTTTAGTGGATGCAGTTAGAAAGCAACTTAGGACGATCCGGATCGGCTTGCCATCCCAGCGAACAGAGCGCGGAAACCCTGCCACGAAGCCGAGAATGCCTGTGTTTCCATATATTGCCGGCGCTAGCTGGAAGGTGCTGCCAGGAAAATCGAAGGCCGAGCGGAGATACGCTTCGCTGTAAAGAAGTGGTTGATTGGGATTCTCCGCCCACGATTGCTGCATCATTGCAGCCAGCGCGCCGAAATCACCACGGAAGCCATAACCAGCGTTCGAGGAAGGTTGAGCTATCATCTATTACTCCCAACTACACCGTCTTAACGGCCAAGAGCGAAACGCTGAAGCGGTCGCGTAGATGGAACAGAAGTTCCCACAGAGCGACCGGATCGTCTATGGGAAAGAGAGGGCATTCAATCCCGTGGAAGCGGCCTGAACCCACATATCAACGTAACTCGGAACAGAGTTCGGGGACATCTCGCAACCGCTTGATGGTTTGGAGTGTTTCTAGTATGTTCATCACCCCGCTGATTGCCGACAGAAGAATCGGGTAAATAATCTGGTGGCCTCGGCAGCAATGTCCGTCAGTCTACTTGCGCGTCTGCTGCGAGACAAACTCGCAGAGCGGGCCCACAATCGTCATTTCCTCTGGGTCTAGCAGCTCAAAATCGATTTTGTGCCCAGTGAATTCCTCAATTGCCGAATACAAGTTGAGCAGCCCGAGAGAGTCAACCATGCCGGAAAGAAACAGGTCGCAGTCTTCGGGCAGATTCTCACACATGCCGCGGTCTTGTTCCTGTAGCTTCTTGCTGAGGTAATCCTGCAAGAAAAGACGTACATCATTCGGATGCAAGCCAATCATAGTCCGTCTTCCAATAGTTTAAACATCGCCTTGCGATCAAACTTGTAGTTTGCATTACGAGGCAGTCTGTCCATATAGTGAAATCTTCTGGGAACCATATACTCAGGCAAAGCGGAAGCGATTATGGCTCGGAGTGCATCTTTGTCCTTAACTTCGCCTTCGATGAATACCTCGATCCCGCCGTAGCCGCTCGATGTAACCGGCCATCCAACAGCAATGACCCCGTCCAAGCTTAAGGATTTTCGCACGACGGCTTCAATTTCCCCCAACTCAACCCGATGCCCGAGGATCTTCACCTGAAAGTCAGTCCTGCCGAGGTGCGTCAGCGGGTGATCCTCGATTGGGCGCCGGACACAGTCTCCGGTGCGATAGTAAACTTCGGACTTTCCCGGTGGAATTATAAACGCAGCTGCTGTCTGGTCTGGATCTCTCCAATAACCCAGCGACATCTGCGGACCATTCATGAGGAGTTCGCCACGCTCGCCTGGTTCGACCTCGTTCAGATTGGGGTTGACGACTAGAGCTTTCATCGCCGGATGGGGATATCCAATCGGCACAATGTCCAGCTCGGACTCACCCGGAGAGCGAACTGGATTCCACCGGTATAAAGTGCACGATATGGTCAGCTCGGTTGGTCCGTAGAGGTTCTCAAGTATGCTGTTCGGAGCAGCTTCCTGCCACGCAACCGCCAAAGAAACCGGAAGCGGCTCACCGCAGAATAGACTGAGACGGAGGGACTCATACTGGCCAGATTTCAACTTTCCCAACTGCTTCATGAAGGAGACAGTGGAGGGAGCGGAAAACCATACGGTGAGTGCCATGTCCCGTACATACTTGCCTGGATTGATCAAGGTCTTTTGGGAGGGACAGCACACACATGCACCACACTCCCACGCCATAAACATGTCAAACACCGAGAGGTCGAAGGTCATGTCAAACATCTGTGACAAACGATCGTTCTCGGTGATCTCGTAACGGTCAACCATGTAGTCGATGTACGAGGTAACGTTCCGATGGGCAACCATGACCCCCTTCGGGATTCCCGTACTACCGGAAGTGAAGAGGAGATACGCAATTGCGTCGGGAGTTGCCTTCGGCTGCTGCCATGCCGACGGAAAAGAAAGATCCTCCTGCGCTATGAAGGTGTGACGCGGCCATCGCTCACGGTACGCTTCAGCTTTGGGTTCGCCGGGCAAAATCACCAACTGTAGCTGGTCGGCCCTGTCTAACAAAATTCCCATCTGTTCAAGCGAACCTGTGTCTACGATCATTGTTCGGCATTCAGATCGCTTGAACATGAGATCGGTTCTCTCGATTGGGAAGGTACGATTCAGCGGCATGTAGCCATTGCCAGCTAGCAATGCGCCGAGAACCCCAGCAAACGAAATCTGACTCCTATATCCAAAGACCGCAGTCAGCGGTACCGTTGAGAATTCAGGATGGGCTTGGATCGTAGCTGCGATACGGACTGCAAGCGCTTTGAGTTCACTGTATGTAAATATTTGAGATTCGACAATCAAAGCTGGACGCTCTGGGAAACGCCCCGCCGATTGCATAAATCCTGTCCACAAGGCTCTTGCCATTTTCATAACGGTTTCTCAACAGATGCTTGAACTCAATCTACCCGCCATATCTCTGCCCTCACAACCGCTGAACATTCCAGACATCATTCGTGCCATACGTGGCTGTGTTTCAACGCAATGACCATCAGTACGTTCATGAAGGGTGCCTCCATCGATCCAAACGCCACTTCTCCGCGATGTATTTCCCGTCGGCGTGCTTCACCACCACGCTAACGAAACCTTCTTCTGCTGCGCGTTTCTTTCTAGAATGCTATAGATGCCGGGCGGAAAGCTGATTGACGCCCGAACTGCGCCTTTCTCTGATCCCTCAGGCTTCCTCCTTGCGCACTTCTATCTCCTAATTTAGAGGCGTTATTTTGTTCCCACCGTTCTACATCATTGTGGTTACTCTTGTTCATCATCACGACCTACGGGACTGCAGGACGCGGTTGGCAATGCCACGCAGCAGTCCTTCGCGCTTCTCAAACCGGTTATGACGTAAAAGAGACATTCAGATTCGTACTTGACCGCTCTGTATACGCTTGTACAGCATGTGATCCATGCCGATGTACTCCTGGCACTCGGGATGGAAGAAGAAGATTGGATCGTCCGTCGCTTCCGGATCGTAGCCCTGGCGCGCAAGATTGACTTTGTTGTACTTGAAGGTGCTAGTCACTTCGATCTCGCTGCGCAACCTTAGAAACACAGGACAGGCATGCGGCGGCAGACTTTCCAGCAAGTGTGCACGTAATGACTGCAAATCCAGTTCGCCGTCGGCAACGATAGCCGCCATGCCGGCGCGTCCGTCAGTCCCCGGAACGCGCACGCCGTAGACGACAGCCTCGCGCACCGTATCGAATGCGGCAATGGTGCCGGCGACCTCGGTGCAGGAGACGTTCTCGCCCTTCCAGCGAAATGTCTCGCCGACGCGGTCCACAAAGTAGTAGAAGCCCCGCGCGTCTTTCCGCACCAAGTCGCCGGTGCGAAACCAGGCATCGCCAGGACGGAAGACGTCGCGCAGTACTTTCCGCGCGGACGAACGCTCGTCAATGTATCCTTCAAAACGGTTGCTGACATGTTCCGGCCCATGGAGCAGAGGGCCGATCAGTTCGCCAGCCTCGTTCACCACACAGGAGACGCAGAATCCCTGCGCATCGCGGACGGGCGCGTCCGTCTCTGCGTCATAGCGGATGACCCTGGCAGGAAAGCGCGCGGCAAGGTACGGCGGCGTTCTGCCGATGGAACCGACCTCGCCTTCCACGTTGAACAGCGATACGGCGCCTTCGGTGGCGGCATAGAACTCAAAGATGCGCGGAATGGCGAAACGCCGCTGGAAAGGCTCCCACACCTCATGGCTCAGTCCGTTGCCGCACGCCATGCGGAGGTTGTGTGCGGTCTCGTTGCGTGAGGGCGGGGCGTTCAGCAGATAGCGGCAGAGTTCGCCGATGTACTGGAAGAGCGTGCAGTGCCAGCGCGCAATGTCATCCCAGAACTGCGACGCTGAAAAACGCCTGGCGATGGCCACGCTGCCGCCACCGGCCAGCACGGCGCCCGGGGCGACGATTCCGCCGACACTGTGGTACAAGGGCAGGCACGCGTACATGCGATCCGTGGTCTGAACGTCCATCAGGCCGTCAAACCAGTGGCTCCATTGCATGACGCGTCCATGGCTGATGCGGGTGGCATTGGGCAACCCGGTTGTGCCCGAGGTGTAGATGTATAGCGCGCAATCCTCGATGGTGACCTGAGGCTGCTCGTTATCGGTGAGTGGCTCAGGTGATTGGCGATCGACTTCCAGGTCAATGCGCGGCTCTTGTGGGGCCGCACCGTGAACCCATACCGTGGGCGAGGATGTAAGCTCTGGCAGCGCCGTAGCGAATTGTTCACGCAGCTCTGTATCGACGATGATGTGCCCGGGCGCGGCGAGATTGACGCAATGCGCGAGCGAAGATCCGACCAGCGAAGTATTCAGCAAGGCCACCACGCCGCCAACGGCGCTGATGCCCAGCCAGGCAGCCAGATATTCCGGGCGGTTCGGCATCAGCAGGCAGACGCACTGGCCGCGCCCGATGCCCTGCGCCAATGCCCAGCGCGAGTACTGATGGATTCTCTGATCCAACTCGCGGTAGGAGAAGCACTCGCGGTCAGAAAGCAGTGCCGGCGCATCGCCCAGTTCCCCAGCCAGCTCGGCGATCACCTGCGGAAAAATGCGGCTCGGCTGGCGGGCGATGGGAGCCGTTCGCTCCAAGGCAGCCACCCAGGCGGCCGTGACGCGGCTTCCGCTCTTCGGCAATGCTTCCGTAGGATTCATGCAGTGTTACCGGCATCCACCGTCATCACGGTCCCGGTGATACTCTTCGACCGTTCACTCAGCAGGAACTCGACCGCCTCTGCGATATCATCGCGGCCCGCCAGATGACGCAGGGCACTGCGCCGGGCGATCTGTTCGCGCTGGTGCGGGTTGAGGCCGTGGGTCATCTCCGTCTCCACAAAACCGGGCGCCACAGCATTAACGTTTACTCCCATCCTGCCGACTTCACGCGCCAGCGAGCGGGTGAAACCCATGAGTGCCGACTTGCTGGCTCCATACACCGATAGTCCGCTGTATCCGGTCAGGCCGATGATCGATCCGAGGTTCACGATCCGTCCGCCGCCGTCGGCGATCATGCCGCGCACTACGTACTTCGTCAGCACGATGGGAGCCAGAACATTCACGCGCAGAAGCTGCTCCATCTGGACTTCCGGCATGAGCGCCAGCACGCCTTCAAAGGCAATCGCGGCGTTATTCACCAGGCCATAGATTCCACCGAAGCGCTCGCGCAGCGTGCGAACCAAGTCAGGAATTCGATCCACCTGCGACAGATCAAAAGAGACGAAGTGCAACGCTCCCGGATGCTGGCTTTCGCTTTCAGCCATCATCTGCCGAAGCTCCTCGGTCTCTTTTCTGGCGATGGTGATGACGCAGTATCCTGAGGCGACCAGTTTCTGGGCGATTGCCAGTCCCAATCCGCGGCTTCCGCCGGTGACAATGACGTTATTCACCGTGCCTCACAATCTTCCCGGTCACGGCTACCGGCAGCTCGGAAACGATGCGAATTGTGGCCGGGACTTTATGCGCTGGGAGCTGACTGCGGCACAGATGAAGAAGTTCTTCCGCGACCTTTGTCCGATCCGCATCATCGTGATCCTCATCCAATACCACCTCAGCCACGACCAGGGAGCCGGTGATCGAATTCTTGCGGGCGTGGGCCAGCGCCATGCGTACCCGGGGATGCATTTGAAGTACGGTTTCCACTTCTTCGGGATGGATCTTGAGACCGCCGACGTTGATCATTCCATCACGGCGGCCCACGTAGTAGTAGCGGTCTCCGCGCTGCTCAACCATGTCGCCGGTATTGACGAAACCGTCGGCCCCGCACACGGCTGGATTCTTGCCGAGATAGCGAATCGCGTTACGCCGCGAGCGCAGGAGCAGCGCTCCATCCTCCACCTTGATGTCCACCTCGGATTGCCGGGTTCCGGCCCAGGCCGCGGGAAAACCCGCCAGCCCATCATTCACCGCGAATCCGACACCCGCCTCGGTGGAGGCAAAGGCGTGGGCCACCTTCGCTTGATAAAAATCGCGCACGCGGTCGAGGATAGCCTGGTCGGCAATCTCGCCGGACATGCGAATGTACGGTGGTGAGATGCACCGCGCCGCGGGACTCATGATGGTTCGCCGCCAGTGCGAAGGCGTACCACTCATATGGGTGATGCCGTGTGCGCCGACGCGCTCCAGGAATTCGGTCGTCGTCTCGCAGACACTGGAGATGACCATGGAGTCGCCGCCGAGCAGAGCCCGCAGGAAGATACAGAGTCCTCCATAACGGCGGATATCGTAGAACGAGCACCATACCGGACGCCGGTCCAGTAAGACGCTGGAATCCACGGCCATGCCCAGCGTTCCCAGCGTGTGCACCACCATCTTCGGCGTGCCCGTGGTGCCGGAGGTCAGCAGAATCCACTCGGTGGGCTGCTGCGCGCCCCGCTGAAACGCATGCGGTTCCAGTTCGGTCCCGCACGGCACCAGTTCTGCTATGCCATGAAGATCCTCGACAATCGTCCCATCACAGACGATGGCATCGGCCTGCACGGCGGCGGCAACGTAGAGAAGATCATCGGTCTTCAGGTCCGGAGGACACAGCACCATGCGGCGCACGATGCCATCCAGTTCGATCATCGCCAGCGCCGAGGCAAGCAGGTCCCTGGTGCGAAGCAGTACCGAGCGCCCGCGCAGCGTTTCCGCTCTTCCCCGCAGGCTTGTGCACTGCTCCAGCTCGGCCAGCTTGATGACTCTCTCCGTTCCGCAGAGAAAGCGCTCCTGGAGATTTCCCGCCGCGTAGATTGCATCCCAGAGTGATTTGTGCTCGTAAGGTTGCATGAGCATCATCCTTGGCCGGCGGCCGTTACTTCTGTTTCTTGTTCACTGCATCTTCGTACAGATGCACGAAGTCGCCGACGGTGACCGGGAGCTTAGACTCCTCGGTGCTGGCAAATGGATCGACGCCTAGCTCATCCTCCAGTCGGGCCACCACGACAGCCAGGCACAGCGAATCCAACCCGGAGTCCAGCAGTCCCAGGTCGTCAGTCAGCGGTGCCAACGTAATGTTCTGCTGCTTCGCCACATTCGTAAACTGCTGCTTCACCGATGATTGCACCGACATACTTAGCCCTCGATTCCTAATGTTGGAAACCCAATTCACAGCGCGACAGTGTTTTTGATTTCTGGTTCGTTGACCGGCTCGGAGCCGTAGCCATATCCGTATCCGTAGCCGTAACCGGGATAGCGTGTAGCAGTAGGATCCGCGGCCCGGTTCAGTACCACCCCCAACAGGCTTTCCCGGCGAAACTCCTGAGCCGCTCTCTTGGCCAGATGTGAGGCCGTACCGCTGGAGTTCACCACCAGCAGGACACCGTCGCTCAGATCGGCAATGACTCGCGCATCCGCAGTCAGCAGTACGGGAGGCGTGTCAACAATGATCCAGTCGAAGAGCGGTCGAAGCTGATCCAACAGGGTGGCGAACTTCGGATCGCCAATCAGCTCGCCGGTCTGCGCCACGCGCTCTCCAGAGGGAATGAAATAAAAGTGCTCGACGGAGCCGGAGTGGATGATCCCTTCCAACGCATGTTTTCCCTGCAGGTATTCCACAAGGCCGGGAGAATTAGCGGCCTGGAGAAGGTTGGACAATCCGCCGCTCCGCCGCAAATCTGCATCAATCAACAGAACTTTGCGGCCGCTTTGCATGGCAAAAGCATGGGCCAGATTAGCGGAGATAAAGCTCTTGCCTTCACCGGGAATTGCACTGGAGACGGCAACGATCTTCAGCTCTCCTTCGGAGCGCATCTGGTACAGGCGCGAGCGCAGAGTACGGAATTGTTCCTTCCCCGCGACCTCCGGTCCTTCCGAGAGGAAAACCAGGGCGTCGCTCCCTTGCGGCCAAGTGCCCTGGATGCACTTTGCAAGAAGCGGATGCGGGGGCTCGGCGACCGGTACTATGGCCGGGCCGTTGACTGTGAGGGCAACCGCGGGAACGGTGGCAGCGCCCTCCTCCGTCTTCTGCATCGCTGCGCCGGTGGCGATGATCTCTTCGACATCCGGTAGCTGATCTTGAGAGCCTGCGGGAGACTGGCGTGCTTTCTTAAGCGCTTCGTGAATTCGGCTCATTCGTGTGTTCCTTTTTGCGGATTCCATTCATTCGGCGATAAGCGAAACTCGGCGGAGGCATGGGTTTCATGCGGCTCCGCTGGAGCCAGGCTGGAGTTGGGATAGGGAGCGATCTCAAGGTCGCGCGCCGCAGCCTCGACATGCTTTGCCCCCACCTGTGTGTCATCGTCACAGAATGCATTCATCAGCGCGTTCTCGCAGAGCTGGTTTACCAGGCGCACAACACCACGCGAGTATTGGTACACCAGTCCGATGGCCTCAGGCCGAAATATTTTGCTGCAATGTCCACCCGCCACCAGTAGGCGCCGGGTAATGTACTCCGCCGTCTGCGGATACGACAGGGGAAGTGTTTTGCAACGCAGGCTGATGCGCTGTTTGAGCTGGCGCAGCGAAGGTTGAGCAAGGAGCCGCTCCAGCTCGCTTTGGCCAGACAACACGATTTGCAGCAGCTTCTGCGTGGGAGTCTCCAGGTTGGTGAGTAGCCGGAGCTCTTCCAGTGTCTCCTCGGGGAGTTGCTGGGCCTCGTCCACGATGAGAACCACTGGCTTGCCGATCTTCTGGCGCTCGAGAAGCCATTGGTTGAACACGATCAGCCGCCGGCTCTTGGCAGATGATTCGCATGGAATGCCGAAGTCGTTCATCATAAAGTCAATGAAGTCATCCGGCCGCAGCCGGGGGTTAAAGACAAACGCGGTCGCCGCCTGATGCTGTTCCAGCCACTGCACAAAAACATTCAGAAGCGTCGTCTTGCCGGTACCAACATCGCCGGTCAGCAGCACAAAGCCTTTCTGTTTTGTGACGCCGTAGGCCAAGGTGGCGAGAGCTTCCTTGATCGATGGCGTGACGTACAGGAAGCGCACGTCCGGATTCAACGTGAACGGAGCCAGCGTGAGATGAAAATGCTTTTCGTACATGGGTCAGGCCTTAGCAGCCGACTCCCTGCTTCCGGACTGCCGGCGTTGTGACGTCTTTTCCTTCTCCGCGCGGGCTCTGGCTGCGATGACATCGGGAACGGCTACCAGGAGCGGCAGGTTTAGAATGTGGATCACATCGTCTGCGCTCCGGATATACTGTTCGCGTTTTTCAAATAACAGAGCCAACACTGCGCCCAATGCGAGTCCACCACCCAGGCCTCCCAAGCCGAACTTCAGGGGATCAGGGAAGCTGGGGCGACCGGGATAGTCGGGGGCATCCATCACGCTGAACTGTTCGCCTTCCTGACGCCGCTCCAGATCACTGGACATCTCCGATTGCGTCTTCTTACTGAGCAGATCGTTGTAAAACTGCAGCGCGGTTTCGTAATCGCGCGTCAGTGCCTTGTAACGTTCCTCGACCACTGGGCTCAACTGCAGACGTGACTGCAGGCTACGAACCTGCTCTTCAAGATTTTTCTGCTCGGCGCGCTTGGCGTGGATGCTCTCCTCGGTCAGCCGCAGCGCCACTTGAAGTTGCCGGATCTCCGGCGTGTCGGGCGCCGCGTCGCTGGGCGTAGTCTGGGTCTGCGATGGCGCGGGCTGCGACTTCATCTGCGCGCGCAGCTTAGCGATCTCCGTCTTGAGCTCGATCACCTGGGGATGATTCTGGGTGTAGCGCGACTGCAGCGTAGCCAGTTGCGATTGCAACGCTGACAGCTGTTTTTCGAGCTCGCTGGGATCGTTACCCGCCGATGTGGTGGCCTTGCGGGCGCTCAACTGGGAGAGCTCGGATTCCTGAATGATCTTCTGCTGCTGCACCTGGCTGACTTCCTGATTCACCGCCTCCAGCCTGGTCCTGGTGGACGTGAGAAGCTCCAGGTTACGCTGCTCGTCGGAGGGAAGCTGCCCGATGTATTTCTGCTTGAAATCTGCCAACTGGGCATCGAGTTTATCAAGCTTCAGCTTCGATTCCTGCAACTGCTCGGAGAGGAATTCCGTGGTTCCCACGGCCCGCTGCTGGCGCAGCTTTAGGTTCTCCTGCATGAACATGTCGAGAATGTCTGAACAGACCTGTTTGGCCTTCGCGGCTGAGTCAGCACTGGCAGTAATGTAGAAGCCCGAGGGCACGCGGCCGTAGCCCTCCGGTACCAGCGTCTTCACATCGATTGCATTGCGCAGCCGCTGGACCTTCTCGTCTATCGTCGTCTTAGGCGACAGATCACTGTACAGACCAAGGCGCAGGATGATCGGCTCAAGCTGAGAGCGGCTGAGTATCTGCTCCTTCAGAGTCAACAGGCGGGTGTCGAGCTGATCTGTACTCAACTGCACCACAAACTTGTCAGGCACCTTTGGCTGCTCAATGATGA
>Ga0326727_10018067_pt1 | contig 14477 bp, 12 predicted proteins | sample MB2enrmetagenome_FD_207643 | JGI IMG/M metagenome (GOLD analysis project Ga0326727, IMG submission 207643) | Lab enriched peat soil microbial communities from McLean, Ithaca, NY, United States - MB29MY | ecosystem: Environmental > Terrestrial > Soil > Wetlands > Peat | place: USA: New York...
GAACCGACCTCCGACGGTTTCCGCAACTACCTGAAGCCCGGACATGTTGCTTCGGCTGAGGAGCTCCTGGTCGATCGGGCGCAGTTGCTGACGCTGACCGCGCCCGAGCTGACGGTTCTGATCGGGGGCCTTCGTGTCCTCAATGCAAACGTCGGAGGCAGCCACCACGGAGTCCTCACCAAGAAGCCGGAGACGCTTACCAACGACTTCTTCGTCAACCTGCTCGACATGGGTACGACATGGAAGGCGACCTCGCCGGCTGAAGAGACATTCGAGGGACGCGACCGCAAGACCGGTGAACTCAAATGGACCGGCACCCGTGCCGACCTGATCTTTGGCTCGCACTCGCAGCTCCGCGCGCTTGCGGAAGTCTATGCGTGCGCCGACTCGAAGGCGCGTTTTGTCCATGACTTTGTGGCGGCGTGGAACAAGGTGATGAACCTCGATCGCTTTGATCTTGCCTGATCGCAAGCGATCGGGTTTTCGCGGGCTTCCTATTCGCCGCCGGATCAGCGCGGCGGGCGCCCTGAATTAGGAAATCAGGGCGCCGCTTCAAGACAGCTTGAGCGTCGCCCTGGCCACTGCAGTAAGAGGCCGGCCGAAGCAGGTTCCGTTGCGAATGTTGGCAGTGGTAATTTTGACGAACGCGAACGGGGTGCCAGACTTTCAGACTTCGACCGTCGCCAGAGTGATGGTCCGCGCCACTTCGGCCGGCGCGGTCTCCGTGTTCGCGCCGTCGTCTCCGAGTAGCACTTTCAGCTCGAACCGATTGCGGCCTTTCATCTTGGCTTGATAGAGAAGTTTGTCGGCGCTCGCGAACAGGCTGTCCAAATCAAGAGCGGCCTTTCGATCTAGCGCGATACCGGCGCTAACCGTGGTCTCGACCGGAGCTCCACCGATCACAGTGTTGCTGTTTGCAAAAGCGGAGCGGATGCGTTCGACGATCTCGGCCACCTGGTCGGGTGACACATCGACCAGGATCGCGGCGAATTCCTCTCCGCCAAGCCGTGCCACCACGTCGCTCTTGCGGAATTTGGTGGCGACAAGCTCGGCAAACACGCACAGAACCTGGTCGCCGGCGGGATGGCCGAACCGATCATTGATGGACTTGAACCGATCCAGATCGAACATGACCATCGCGACTGTTCGGCGCCCCTTGCGGGCCAGTTCCAGCATGGACTGCGCCCGCGCTCGGAAAGCGCTGCGGTTGGCGAGCCGGGTCAACGAATCCGTCGTCGCGGCAATGCGCAACTCCTGCTCCACGCCGGCCTTTGACAGCGCAATGAAGATCAGCGCGTTGGCGGAGCCATACGCCGTCGTCTCCAGCATGATCATATGCGATGGCCCGTCTGCCCAGATATAGATCGTCACCAAAATGGTGTGGCCGACAATGAGGGTCAGCAACGACATCCGCAACAGCGTTGCATTGCTCCGGGCGAGCCATAGTCGGCGAGCGATGCCGAGGGCGAGCACGATCGAAACGCACTTGAACGCGATGATAATCGTCATCTGATCGGCGGCGCTGACCACGGCCGCCGCCGCGACCGTCAGCGAGGGCAGTGCGGCAAGCCACCAGCGACGCTCGTCATTCGCCTGCAGCGCGAACAGCATGAAGGTCCAGTGCAGGACCAGCAGCACTTGGCCAAGCCCGAAGACCCAGGGCAGCAAAAAGGCTGCGCTCAGCCCCAAGGTCACGAACGCGACCGTGGCCGACAGATGAGCCGCGCTCCACCAGCCCAGCGCGGTGCTCCGGCGATCCTGCAACCATGCCAATAGTAGCAGGCTTCCGTTCACCATCGCTTGAACAAGCTGGTAGGCCAGGGCTGTTTGGGGGTCGAACTGCAAGGGCGTCCACGCAATCTCGTCGGTTTCGGGCTCCGCGGCGAGTGTCAAGTCGAACGGTAATCTCGACGGATAGTCGTGATTTCTTCCTGGCCGGTTAAATTCCCCTGGGTGAGGATACCAGGGAATACCTACTCTCGACATGCGGCTCTGAAGCCAGTCTCCCGCAACCCCCGCGGCAACCCTTGTGGTCGCCCTCCTTCGATGCCCCCCTATCCGACCTGTTTCGTTCAAACGGGGCGGTTGGTAGAAGTCGATTTGTTGCCAGATTATGTCGGTTTCCTGAAGGGAACTTTCCAGGCTCGACAGCGTTTGGGTTTGTTCTTTGGGGCGATGGCATGGAGCTTGCGAGATTTGGTGTTGCGCTAGCGTTCGGCGTGCTTGCGATCGGGACACCGGCAGCCAGCCTGGCTCAGCCCGCACCAGCGGGTCCGCCAGCGGTTGGCGTCGTTGAAGCGACCAAGAGACCGATCACCGAAACCAACGAGTATCTCGGACGGATCGAGTCCCCCAACCGCGTCAGTATAGTTGCACGCGTAACCGCTTTCCTCGAAAAGCGGGTGTTCACCGAGGGTGCCGAGGTCAAGAAGGGCGACGAGCTCTACAAGCTCGAGCGCGGACCGTTCGAGGCCGACCTCGCGTCGAAGCAGGCGCAGGTGGCGCAGCTGCAGGCCACGCTGGAGAACGCAAAATTGACCACCGGCCGCGCGCAGGCTCTGCTGGGCGGGCCGGCCGGACAGCAATCAACCTATGACGCCGCGGTCGCCTCCCAGCGCAGCCTGGAAGCGCAGGTACAGGCCGCCCAGGCCCAGGTGCAATCCTCCCAGATCAACCTCGACTACACCGACATCCGCTCGCCGATCGATGGCAAGATCGGACGAACGGCGGTGACCGAAGGCAATGTGGTCAGTCCGGGGTCCGGCGTGCTCACCACCATCGTCAGCCAGGATCCGATGTACGTCACCTTTCCGGTCTCGCTGCGCGAGGCACTTTCGCTGCGCGAGCGATACGCGCCGCGCGGCGGCTTCGACGCGGTGGTCATCAAGCTGCGGCTGCCCGACGGCCGGCTCTACGGGCAGACCGGCAAGCTCAACTTCATCGACAATACCATCGCACAAAACACCGACACCATCTTGCTGCGGGGCGTGATTGCCAATCCGGCAATGCCGAACTTCGCGGGGGCCCGCGAATTGACCGACGCCGAGTTCGTCACCGTCCTGCTGGAAGGCGCGCAACCGGTCGAAGTGCTGGCGATCCCGCGCTCCGCCGTGCTGTCGGATCAGCAGGGTGACTACGTCTTCACGGTCGGTGCCGACAATAAGGCCCAACAGCGCCGGGTTCAGCTCGGTCAGTCGACCACGACCGTCGCCTCGGTCATCAGCGGCATCTCGCTCGGCGACAAGGTGATTGTCGAAGGGCTGCAGCGGGTCCGGCCAGGCCAGGTGGTCGCGCCCGGGCCGGCCAGTGCGCTCATCGAATCCAGCATGAAGGCCACCTCTGCTGACGGCCGCACGCAGACCGAGGGCGGCGGCAGCGCCGGCGGAGCAAAACCGGTTGGCAGCAGCCCATGATTTCAGCGGTTTTCGTCGATCGTCCCCGTCTCGCGATTGTGATTGCGTTCGTGATCACCATCGCCGGCCTGCTGGCGCTGCTTCAGATTCCCGTCGCCCAGTTTCCTGACATCGTGCCCCCGCAGGTCACCGTCACCGGCGTATTCCCGGGCGCTTCCGCCGAGGTGGTGGAATCCAGCGTCGCCCAGCCGCTCGAGGCACAAGTGGTCGGCGTCGACCGCATGCTCTACATGAAATCGACCAGCGGCAATGACGGCAGCTATACGCTGACGGTTTCATTTGCGCTCGGGACCAATCCGGACATCAACACCGTCAATGTCAACAACCGGGTTCAGACCGCGCTGTCTCAATTGCCGACCGAGGTGCAGCAGCAGGGCCTCGTGGTCCAGAAGAAATCATCGGCGGTGCTGCAGTTCATCGTGCTCTACAGCCAGAATGGCGAACAGGATCCGCTCTTCATCACCAACTATGCCATTATCAACGTGCTCGACGCGATTTCGCGTACCCCGGGGGTAGGCCAAGCCAGCCTGTTTGCGAAACTGAACTATTCGATGCGGATATGGTTCGACTCGCAGCGGCTCACCAGCCTCAATCTCGCGCCTTCCGATGTCATCGCGGCGATCCGCGCCCAGAGCGTGCAGGCCCCGGTCGGACGCATCGGCGCGCGGCCGATCAGCGACCAACAGCAGTTTCAGTTCAACGTGCAGACGCAGGGGCGGCTGACCACCGCGGATCAGTTCGGCAACATCGTGCTGCGGGCGAACCCGGACGGCTCGCTGCTGCGGGTCAAGGACGTGGCCCGCGTCGAGATCGGCGCCCAGAACCTCGATAGCGAGTCGCGGATCGACGGCCGCGCCGGGGTGCCGATCGGCATCTATCTGGCGCCGGGCGCCAACGCCGTGACCACGGCCAAGGCGGTGCAGGCCACGTTGGCAAAACTGTCGGAACGGTTTCCGGCCGGCCTGACCTACCTGGTGCAATACGACTCCACGACCTTCGTCAGCGACACCATCGCGGAGGTCCTGAAGACGCTGGGCGAAGCCTTCGTCCTGGTGGTGATCGTGGTGTTTCTGTTCCTCGGCAACCTGCGCGCCACCGTGATTCCGGCAGTCGCGGTTCCCGTCAGCCTGATCGGCACCTTCGCGGTTCTGCTCGTGCTCGGCTATTCAGCCAACACCGTGTCGCTGTTGGCGATGGTGCTCGCGATCGGGATCGTGGTCGATGACGCCATCGTGGTGGTCGAGAACGTCGAACGCGTGATGGAGGAAGAGCCGGACGCGACGCCTGCGGAAGCGACCAAGAAGGCGATGGCGCAGATCACTGCTCCTATCATCGCGATCACGCTGGTGCTGCTGTCGGTGTTCGTGCCGATCGCGTTCATCCCCGGTATTTCCGGAACGCTGTTCCGCCAATTCGCGGTTACCATCAGCGCGGCCATGGTCATTTCGGCCACGAACGCGCTGACGTTGTCGCCCGCGCTCTGCGCCGTATTCCTGCGACACACCGGCCCGCGGCACGGCATCATGGGGCGCATACTCGGCGGTATCGACTGGGTTCGTGACCGCTATGCCGGTGGCGTGCGGCGACTGCTGCGCGTCGCCCTCCTGTCGCTGGTGCTGGTGCTGGTATTTGCGGGCGGCATCTTCGGCGTGTCGTATTTCACGCCGACCGGCTTCCTGCCTGAAGAGGATCAGGGTGCTTTCTTTATTTCGGTGCAGCTCCCCGATGGCGCCTCGGTGGCGCGCACCAGCGAAGTGACCAAGCAGGTGGAGGCGCTGCTGAAACACATGCCGTCGATCGATCACACGCTCTCAATCATCGGCTTTTCGCTGCTCGACGGCGGCGACGAGCCGAACGCCGCCTTCATGGTGGCGCGCATGAAGCCGTTCGCCGACCGCAAGGCCGCGGCGGACTCGGTTCAGGCGGTGATCCGTCGCACCTTTGGCGCCGGCTCCCAGATCCGGCAGGCCAATATTCTGCCGTTCAACCTGCCGCCGATCATCGGGCTGTCGACCAGCGGTGGTTTCGAATACCAGCTCGAAGCGCTGGAAGGACAGGACCCCGCCTCGCTCGGCAGCGTGATGGGTGGATTGATCAGTGCGGCCAACCGCGATCCGAGACTGACGCGCGTGTTTTCGACCTTCACCGCGACCAATCCGTCGATCTATCTCGATATCGACCGCGCCAAGGCCCAGGCGCTCGGCCTCAACATCAGCGACGTGTTCACCGCGCTGCAGGCCACGCTGGGCGGTATCTACGTCAACAATTTCAACCTCTATGGCCGCACCTGGCAGGTCAATGTGGAGGGCGAGGCGTCCGACCGCGGCGACATATCGGATATCTGGCAGATCTACGTGCGCAACTCGACCGGCCAGATGGTGCCGATCCGCTCGATTGCGAGCCTCAAGATTGTGACCGGCCCCCAGGTCATCACCCGCTACAATAATTATCGCTCGGTCACAGTGAACGGCGGCCCTGCCGCCGGCGTCTCCTCGGGAACGGCGATCGCGGCGATGGCGGATATCTCGAAGGCGACGCTGCCGGCGGGCTACAGTTATGAGTGGACCGGGACCGCTTTCCAGGAGCAGCAGGCCTCCGGACAGACCGGAACCATTCTCTCCCTGGCCGTGCTGTTCGCCTATTTGTTCCTGGTGGCATTATATGAAAGCTGGACAATCCCGATTCCGGTTCTGCTGTCGGTCGTGGCCGGCGTGCTTGGATCCTTCATCGGAATCAAGATTTCCGGCTTGAATCTCGATCTTTACGCCCAGATCGGCCTCGTGGTGCTGATCGCGCTCGCCGCCAAGAACGGCATCCTGATCGTCGCATTTGCCAAGGAGCAGCGCGAGGCCGGATTGCCGATCGAGGAAGCGGCGGCGTTGGGATCCCAAATGCGCTTTCGCGCGGTCATGATGACCTCGATCGCTTTTATTCTTGGTTTGCTGCCTCTGGTGATCGCCACCGGGGCCGCCGAAATCAGCCGCAGGGCGGTCGGGACGGCGGTATTCGCGGGCATGCTTGCCGCGAGCTCGATCGGGATTTTTCTGGTACCGATGCTTTACGTGACGGTCCAGCGTTTGCGCGAGCGCACCAAGTCGCGCTTCGGCGCACCGGCTGAACCCGCTCGGCCGCCGCTTCAGCGGTGACGCCGGCCCCAATGGATCGCGGCCCAGACCCGCTCGTGCAGATAGTACCAGGCGATTTTGGTGAGGATCTCGATGCCGGCGATGGATCCGGCGATTTCGATCCTGCCGGTCATGAACCAACTGATGGCGAACGTATCGAGCGTTCCCAAGGTGCGCCAGCTGACGGCCTTGAGCACGGACCTGGCATGTGTCTCTGCTCCGCGGAATAGGACCACTGCATGCGACTCGCTGATTGCCCATTATGCAGCCTAACATGCCGGCGGGTTGCGCCCTGCTAATGTCGCAATTGAGCAATGGACTTCGGCTGGCAGAATGTGCATTTTGCGCTCCGGACGCGTCTGACAAACTATTTGATTTAATTGGCTAATCGGAGCGCGCCGAGGTCCGCTGGCAATACTGGCCGGACTTTGGCCAGTGAGGAGCACGCAGTGAAATTGATTACCGCGCTGGTCGCGATTGCCGCGCTATCGCAGACCGCGGTTGCCCAGACTCCGGATTGCAAGTCGATCTCGGAGCCGGGCGCGAGGTTGGGCTGCTACGACAGGATCAATCCCGCCGCAGCATCCTCCGCGACCGCCAAGCCGGCCCCGCGAGTTGCTCCGTCACGAAAATTCGATGCCGGGATCTCTTCCGATTCGATGAGTGCGGAAGACGCTCGGGTGAATGCGCAGCTGAAAAATATCTGTCGTGGCTGTTGAGCTGCGATCCATTGGCGCAAACCGGGCGACCTCGTGTGCCCTGCGGCTTGCAGCCGCAGACGGCGATGTATTCTTGCAGTAGATATAGCTGAAATAGTTCATATTTGCTGCCGTGATGAATCTACTGGCATCCCTTCCGACAGTCATCGGCACCGCGGCGGTGGCACCTGCTCTGCTGATGTTGTGGCTTGTGATCGCCGCCAGTGACCGCCCCGGTCCGCCCGCCAAAGTCTGGTCCGCGTTTTTCCTCGGCGCTGCCAGCATATTCCTGCTGCGCGCCATGCGCGCGCCGTTTGCATCGATGCCAGGAGTTGGCGAAAATGACTGGCTTGCGCTGGCGTTGCATTCGATCTTCGGCGTAGCCGCGCCCGAAGAAGCCCTCAAGGTGCTCGTCATCGTCGCCGTCTCGGCACGGCGACGGCCATTTGCGGATCCGATGGACACCATCGTCTACGGCGCGGCGGCAGGACTTGGCTTTGCCGCTTATGAAAATCTCGCTTATCTCGTGCTGCATGCCGAGATTTGGCGCTCGCTGGCCGCGCTGCGCAGCGTGCTGACGGTGCCGTTCCATGGCGCGCTCGGCATCATCGCCGGCGCCTACCTCGCGATCGCGCGCTCCGGCACGGCGTTGGGCGCGCACCGGCATCACCGCGACTGGGCCCGCATTTCAAGTCGCGTTCTGATCCTGCTTGCGCCGCTTTCGCTGCACGCCGCTTTCGATTTCCCGTTGCTGATGCTGCGGCAAAATCCGGACCTCAACACAGCAGCCAAAGTGTTGCTGGGAGCGGCGAGCCTGGCGATCGGGTTCGGCTCGATCGCCTTTGCCATACATCTGGTACGACGGGTCAGCCGCCATCAAGCACCCCGCACCGACAATGCCCGCGCCCGGCTTAGCCAGTTGCGGCGAATGTGGGCGCTTTTGGTGGTGGGGGGAGCCGCGGGATTTATCGGCCTGGCCTTTGTGCTGACGTCGATCCATCACTGGCTGGTCAATCCCGAGCGCAACATGACGCTGGTGCCGATCGGCCTTGTTTCCATCCTGCTCGGCGGCGGGCTGTTGGTGATCACGACGGTAATCTATGTCTTCGGCCGCAATCGGATACGGGCGACCGACGCCCTGCTGCCGTCCACCCCCGGCCAGGGCTGAACGGGTCGCAAATGAGGCTGGGCGGGCGTTCGATCAAACCGCCGTTAGCGAACAAACTTGCCGCTAAGGCGTTTGCTGCAAATGGGTATATAATTTTTATGGCGTTTTCCTGCCTTGTCGGTATCGGGAGATTTACAATGAGCTTTCCTCAGGACCTCACCAGGTTACAATCTGAAATGGGCGCCGCGGTGCGCGAGCATTGGAAGGCTTTTCTGATCGAGGGCATCCTGCTCGTGATCTTGGGGCTTGCGGCGATAATCGTGCCCCCACTGGCGAGCCTTGCCGTCACCATTTTTCTGGGCTGGTTGTTCTTGATCTCAGGCGTCGCCGGGCTGGCGCTGACGTTCTGGGCACGGCGGATGCCGGGCTTCTGGTGGTCGCTGCTATCGGCCGTGCTGGCGCTTGGCGCCGGCATCATCCTGCTGGCGGAACCGGTACGGGGCACGCTGACGCTCACGATCGTGGTGGGCGTCTATTTCATCGCGGAGGGCGTCGCCACCATCATGTACGCACTGGAGCACCGCCGCGAATTGTCGGAACGGTGGTCTTGGCTTCTGGTTTCCGGCATCGTGGATTTGCTGATCGCGGCTATTATCATCATGGGATTGCCGGGATCGGCACTTTGGGCCGTGGGCCTGCTGGTAGGAATCAATCTCCTGTTCGGCGGCGCGACCCTGATCGGAATGGCGATGGCCGCCCGCAAAGGTTGATCAGCAGCCGCGACAAATACTTTTGATCTTGCGGTCGAGCGCGGCATCATCCGCGTTCAGATGCATCGGATCTTCTGACACATTCGAGGGAAGGTCGCTGGGGCGAGGCTGGCGGTGGCCAACCGGCGCCTCGATCGGGCCGCCGGTGTTCGACGTGCCCGAGGTTCTGGACGCCCCCGCCGACGATCCGGTGCGGCCTCCGGTTTGTGCGAAGGCGGCCGGACCGCCGATCACGACCAGCAGCGCAAACACTGTGAGCATTTTTTGCATCTTGCGTCTCCCGCTGCCAAGCAATGCAGCTATTAATCAGACTGGAAACCTCTTCGACCGCCGCCTGTTCCTCCATTGGCCATCCACTCCCTCATGGCTTCGGAGGGTAAAGATGAACGCCGCCGCAATAATCGGTCACACGATAGCGCGTTTCCAGATGCCGTTCACCTTCCGGGAAAAAAGAATCTGCCTGTGACATATAAGCAGGACCGACCGGCGACTTGCCATGGCCACCGGGTATATCCAGGACATAATCGGGTTGGCACAGGCCGGAAACCCGCCCGCGCAGGGCCCGCATCAGTTGCTGGCCCTGCTCCAGTGTCGTGCGCAGGTGCGCTGTGCCGGGAGCCAGGTCGCCGTGATGCAGGTAATAGGGCTTGATTCGGCATTCGACGAGCGCCCGCATCAACGCCTCCAGCGCGGCCGCATTGTCATTGACACCGCGAAGCAGCACGGACTGGCTCACCATGGGAATGCCCGCGTCGATCAAATCGGCGCAGGCGGCGCGGGCCTTGTCGGTCAATTCCCTGGCATGATTGACGTGCAGGGCAACCCAGGTGGTCGCACCCCGAACCTTCAGCGCGGCGACCATCTCGCCATCGATGCGGCCGGGATCGGCTACCGGCACCCGCGTATGGATGCGAACGATCCTGACATGATCGACGTCAGCGAGTTCGGCCATGATCTCGGCCAGCCGTCGCGGCGACAGCATCAGCGGATCGCCGCCGGTCAGGATGACTTCCCAGACTTCCGGATGGGCGCGGATATAATCGAGCGCCTCGCGGTAAGCCTCCCGCGACAGCGCGCTCGTCTTGCCCGGCCCGACCATTTCGCGGCGAAAGCAGAACCGGCAATAGACCGCGCAGATGTGCACGAGCTTGAACAGCACCCGATCGGGATAGCGATGCACGATGCCGGCGACCGGCGAAAAAGCGTGATCGCCGATCGGATCGGCATTTTCGCCCGTCTGCGCAGCCAATTCCAGGGCATTCGGAATGAATTGTCGCGCGATCGGATCGTCGGGATCGCTGGCGTCGATCAGGGCCGCCATGTCGGGCGTGATCGCCACCGCGTAGCGCGCAGCGACTTTTTCCAGATCGGGAAGTGACGTGGCCGGCGCAAGGCCGTAAGCGACCAGGTCGGCCGGCTCGCGCAAGGTTGTGGCTGCCGGCTTGACGATCCTGCTCATGCCTCACCCGGTGGCGGTGTCCAAAACACCTGATCGATCCGCAGCGCGCCGCTTGCCAGCATCACCAGCCGGTCGAAGCCGAGCGCCACCCCGCTCGCCTCCGGCATCCGCCCGACCGCATCGAGAAAATCCTCGTCAAGCGGGTAGCGCTCGCCGTAGCGCCGCTGCTTTTCCGCCATGCTCGCAGCGAAGCGTCGTCGCTGTTCATGCGGATCGGTCAACTCACCAAATCCGTTCGCGAGTTCGACGCCACAGGCATAGATCTCGAAACGCTCGGCGACGCGCGGGTCGGATACCTTGGCGCGCGCCAGCGCCGCTTCGGGCGCTGGATATTCGTAGAGCACTGTCAAACGCCCCCGCCCCAGATTTGGTTCGACATGCTCGACCAGCAACTTGCTGAAAATATCCGACCACGTGTCGTCAGCGCTGATCCGCACCCTTTGTCGTGCTGCCGCTGCCAACCTATCCCGATCACCTCCTCCATCCACCACCGAGGCCAAGAGATCGATCCCCGCGAAGCGTTCGAAAGCCGCCGCTACCGTCATCAGTTCCGGCTCGGCAAATGGATCGGCGGTCCTGCCGCGAAACGAAAATCGGCCGATGCCAGTCGCCTGCGCGGCATGCGCTGCGATGACGACGCTGTCGGCCATGACCGCATCGTAGCTCGCGTGGGCGCGATACCATTCCAGCATGGTGAATTCAGGCAGGTGAAGGTCGCCGCGCTCGCGATCGCGAAACACCCGCGCGAATTCGAAAATCTTCTGTTCCCCGGCTGCCAACAATTTCTTGCAGGCAAATTCAGGCGAGGTCCGCAGATACCGCCCGCTGCGCCCACCATCGGCGCTGTTCAGCTCGGTGTAGGGCGCATGCAGATGGGTCTCATTGCCCGGCGAGACCTGCAAGATGCCGGTTTCGACCTCGGCAAAGCCCTGCTCATCGAACCACGCCCGGATGGCGGCGGCTATGGCTCGGCGGGCCGCGAGAAAAGGTCTGCGGTCGGCATATCGCGCGGGCGTCCACCATGGCGAAGGCTGGTCGGTTCCGGCCATCAGCGTCTCACCCCCCCGGCCTGCAAACCCCCGGCTTCGACGTGATATCTCTTCAGCCTAGGCGGGAAAGAAAAGCCGCCAGCACTAGCGTCAATCGGCAAAATGGGTATGTTGCAGCCCGAAACCGCTTCGCTGGCCTCGGGACGCCCATGTCCTGATCGGTCCCGGACCAGAATATCAGGAACAACAGCTTTGAAAGTCATCGCCAGTTCTATCCGCAAGGGCAACGTCATCGAGCAAGACGGCAAGCTTTACGTGGTTCTGACCGCCGAGAACATCCATCCCGGCAAGGGAACACCGGTCAGCCAGATCGAAATGCGTCGAATCAGCGACGGAGTAAAGATTTCCGAGCGCTACAAGACCACGGACCAAGTGGAGAAGGCGACCATCGAGGACCATAATTTCAACTACCTTTATGAAGATGCCGACGGTTTTCACTTCATGAACACCGAAACCTACGATCAGGTGCAGGTGCCAAAGGATGTGGTGGGCACGGCCGCGCCATATTTGCAGGAGAACATGACGGTCAAGCTTTCGCTTCATGGAGTCATTCCCGTTGCCATCCAGATGCCGCAGCGCGCCACGCTTGAAGTCGTCGAGACCGAACCGGTCACCAAGGGTCAGACCGCATCATCTTCTTACAAGCCCGCCATCCTCTCCAACGGCGTCCGCACCGCCGTGCCTCCGCATATCGGTACCGGCACGCGGATCGTGGTCATGACCGAGGACGGATCTTACGTCGAGCGCGCAAAGGATTAGGGGTTGTCGGGGTTGCTTAGGGGATAGTTGAAAGATTGGTTACGACCCACAAAAGTGGGGTCCGGCTTGCCGGACCGTCATCCTGGGTTTTCCAGCGATCGCGCTGCAACGATTATCAGAGCGCATGATTTCCTCACGCAACCGCTTGCAATTTGGCGGAGCATGCGCGAAGGGTTTCAATCTTCCGTTATCAAAGTGCGCGAAGCTGGCGCTGGCGTCTTTGCTTATCCTGATCGCCGGCTATTCCAGGCCGCATGCCGGCGAGTTCAGGACGCCGGCGATTTCTGCCGCCCATGTCGAATGGCGCACCGTGCTCGATGAGCTTCGGTTCGAACTCAATAGCCGGCCTTCGATCGCATCCGCCTTTACGTTTGACGGCTACCGCCGGTTGCCCACCTTCGATCCCCGTTCGACTCCCGCGCTGGTGCAGCTCAACGCCATAACTTCGCAGATATTCACCGGGATCGGGCGCAGCCCGGTGCCGGTGCTGCTGCCGTTCGATACCGCGGCATTTCTCGAAGCCCAGCTGAACCACACTCCGGCAAGTCTCTCAGTATCCAAATACCAGGCCGATTTTCGACCCGCCGATCTCTTTGATACCGGTCCGGCCGGTTATGACGCGATGTTTTCCCTCGAACCTGGCGCCGGCGACGGCATGCCGCGAACCTTCGACAAACCGATCGAGGTGCAGATCACCGGCTCGATTCTGACCTACGACATCGGCGATCCCGGGGGTGGCAGGGGCGAGCCGGTCAAGGCACTGTCCGCTCAATTTCCGGATCTGCGCCGCTTCATCCGGGAGGGCAATTTGCGTTATGCATTCACGCGCTTTGGCGTTTCCTATGTGGTGTCAATCCAATGTCTCGACTCCGCTCCCCGCGCGCGGCGGCTGGCCTGCCGGGAGGCCTACCCCGTCGCCGAGCGTTTCCTGAAAGCGCTGCGTGTAGCCGGCGGTCTGCCGTCGCGGCCGCGCATCGACATCCCCTCGATCGCGGTTGAGCGAGCCACCGAGCCATCACCTGATTTTAGCTATCATCCAAGCGGCGACATCATCGCCAACAGCGGATTGCACAATCAGGGCGGTCGCGTCGATTCCACCGCTTATTCGCAAATCAGGTTTCCGCTCGACAAGACCCCCGCCTTCGTGCACTCGCAATCCTTCGGCAAGCGCAAATCAACGTTTCCCGAAGATGGCGGAAACGACAGCTATCCGTGGCGGGACAATTTCTGCGAGGCACGCAGCTTTAATGTCGGACAATGCGCCAGCGGCTATGGCCATCAGGGCGAGGATATCCGCCCGGGAGCATGTCCGCAGCACAGCCAAAACGAGGCCGATCGCTGCGATCCGAAGCAGCAGGCGGTCGTGGCGGTCCGCGATGGCGTGGTGATCCGCTCACGCCAGCAGCAGGCGGCAACGCTGCAGGTCAATACCAGCACAGAACATATCCGCTTTCGCTATATGCACATGAATCCCTCCGTGATGGATGCCGACGGCCTCCTGAACGGGCGCGTTGTCGAGGAAGGCGAGAGGATCGGCGTGGTATCGAACTATCTGGACCATCCCAACGGCACCACGCGTCATCTGCATTTCGATGTGCAGGTTTTCACCCGCGACGGCTGGCTTTGGGTCAGCCCCTACGTCACCCTGATCTCCGCCTATGAGCATTTGATCGGCGGACGCGGACGCGAGATCGGGCCCGTCCTCGCCGCATCCCCTGCGCCGGCCCATTTGTTGCCGAACGAAGAGCTCCGCCCTAAAACAGTGGAAGGCAGTGAGAATTAGCGCGCGACCGTCTCGGACGGCTGGTTCCATAAGGCGCTGGCGCCATTGCCGGGATAGACTGGGACCTATGAAACCGCCTGATTCCCTGAACGCGCCGACGCGACGCGCCGTGCTGCGATCCGGTCTCGCGGCTAGCGCCCTGCTGGCGCAGCCGCTGGCCGCCTTGGCCACCGCCCCGCTCGACTTCGATCAATGGCGCGACGCCTTTCGTGCCCGCGCATTGGACCAAGGCATCTCGCTCGTGACCTGGACCCGCGTCATGGGCCAGATCGAACCGGACATGTCGGTGTTCAAAGAGCTGAGCAATCAGCCG
>Ga0326727_10018068_pt1 | contig 14476 bp, 15 predicted proteins | sample MB2enrmetagenome_FD_207643 | JGI IMG/M metagenome (GOLD analysis project Ga0326727, IMG submission 207643) | Lab enriched peat soil microbial communities from McLean, Ithaca, NY, United States - MB29MY | ecosystem: Environmental > Terrestrial > Soil > Wetlands > Peat | place: USA: New York...
AAGGGATGGTTGCGGGCGATTAGACGAAATCTATGACAACCCGAGCTAAGTGCGCTCCAGCAGGCTGAGCCGGAGCTGCTCCAGCGCGTGCTGGCTGGCCCACAGCCGGATCCGTTCGCGGTCGCCGGTAAGGTGCAGTTCGACTACCTTGGTTTCACCCTCGCCCGCGAAGGAGATGGCGACGTAGACCAGCCCGATCGGCTTGTCGGCATCGGGCCCCGGCGCGCCCGGCCCCGGCCCGGCAATGCCGGTGATGGCGACCCCCACGGATGCTCCGGTGCGGCGGCGAATCCCCTCGGCGAGCGCGCGGGCGACTGGCCCGCTGACTGGCCCGTCGGTACTCACCAGCGACTCGGGGACATCGGCGAAGATGGTCTTCAGCTTGTCCGCGTAGACCACCGCGCCACCAAGGAAGTAGCGCGAGCTGCCGGGCACTGCGGTAAGCCGCTGCGCCAGCAGGCCGCCGGTGCAGCTCTCCGCCGCAGCCAGAGTCATGTGGCGCAGGCCGAGCATCAGCAGCACCACCTCCTCCAGCGACTCGCCGTGCGAGGAGAAGATGGCCTCGCCCATCTCCTGCTCGATCTTTTCGGCCAACTCGTCAACGCGCGCCTGGGCTTCGGAGCCGCTGGGCTTGGCGCACACGAAATGCAGCTGAATCTCGCCCGAGCCGGCCAGGATGGTCGTCTCGACGTCGGTGTACTGCTGATAGATGGGCGCGGTGCGCGCGTCCACCTGCGACTCGGGGATGAGGGCCATGCGCAGCAGGCGCTTGGCGAGATGACGCTCAGGGAGAGTGGCCGCCAGACGCGGGCGGCACTCGGCCTCGTACATGGCTTTCAGCTCGTTGGGCGGGCCGGGGAGCAGGACGACGATCTTGCGATGACGCCCGACCACGGTGTCAATATACTGGCCGGGCGCGCTACCGTTGGCGTTCTCCAGCACCTCCGCGCCGTCCAGTCGGTCCGCCTGCTTGGCGTTGTTGGGCGGCATGGCCATGCGGCGGGAGGCGAAGCGCTTGTACATGCCGGTCAGGACCTCGGCGTCCCGGCGCAGACCGAGGTTGAGGGCAGCAGCGACGGCCTCGCGGGTGAGGTCGTCCTCGGTGGGACCGAGGCCGCCGGAGAAGACGACGATGTCCGCGCGGGAGATGGCGATGCGGGCGGCGTTGGTCAGGTGGTCAAGATTGTCGCCAACGATGGTCTTGAAGGCAACAGCAACGCCCAGCTCGTTGAGCCGCGCTGTCAGGTAGAGCGAATTGGTGTCCTGCCGGAACGGCGTCAGCATCTCGGAGCCGGCGGCAATGATCTCAGCAACCATGCCTTAGTTCTACGCTGTTGGACGCGGTTTGCTCTAGTCCGAGTAATTTGATTTCGTATTTTGGGGGGACTGATTTCTTAGACGCGGAATCCAATTCGCCGGACAGGTTTCTCCGGAGGCATCGCGAGCTCATGGATCGCCTTGACGATCGCGACGATTTTGTTGTCGTGGGTTGCTAACCGTTGCTCCAACTGAGTAAGTTTGGCGGCGAGCGCCTTGTGGCTGGCGAGCGTATCCCGCAGGCGCAGGAAGGCGCGCACCACGAAGATGCTCATCTCCACCGCGCGCGGCGAGTTGAGGACGCTGGCAGCCATGATGGCTCCGTGCTCGGTAAATACATAGGGTGCGTAGCGTCGGCCACCACGGCTAATATTTGAGATCACAGATTGTGATCTCAAACCCTTGCTCTCTTCCGTCGTCAGCTGAAAGAAGAAATCCAAGGGAAAGCGCTGCTTATTGCGCTTGACCGCCTGATTGAGTGCCCGGACTTCGACGCCATACAGCGCTGCCAGGTCGACGTCGAGAAGGACCTTCTGACCGCGAACCAGAAGGACCTGATTCTCGATCGGTATCGGTGCGAGGGCGATTGCTCTGGTCATGTCGCCTCCTGGTTTGAGATCACAAACTGTGATCTCAAAGCGAGCATCCCATACTAACCCCTTACACCAGCTTGCGGCCTTCGATGTCCAGGGCTACGTGGTAGAGCGCGTCTTTGGTGGCGAGGGCGGCGCAGCCATCTTCGAGGAAGGCGAGGCCGACCAGATTGTTGCCGGAGACGGCCAGCGACGCCTCGCGCGCGGGAGTGATGCGGACAATGCCCTGTTGGCCGCGCAGTGAGGCAGCAACATACAGGTTGCCGTCCACGTCGAAGGCCAGGCCCTGGGCGCGGCCGAGGCCCTGATAGAAGACCCCAGTCTGGCCATTGCGGTCGACGGTGTAAATTGCCTGGTTGCTGGAGGTGGTGGGGCCGCTGACGAAGAGCGTGCCCTCATCGTTGAAGGCGAGGTGGTAGGCGGCGATGCTGGGCTCGAGCGTGGCGTAGACGAAGATCTCGCGGTCGGTGAGCAGGCCGGTGCGGTCGGGGCCGACCTTGAAGATGGTGCCGGAGCGGTCGCCGACGAAGAGGTTGCCGTCGCGGTCGAAGGCGATGCCGGTGGCGATGCCCATGCCCTCGGCGTAGGTGGAGATGGCGCCGGCGGGCGAGATGCGATAGACGGTGCCCTCGGCGCGCGAGCTGGCGTAGAGGGTGCCGCTGGCGTCGAAGGCGAGGCCGGTGGGGTTGAGCAGGTCGCGCACAAACGGCCGCACCTGGAAGTCGCGCGCGACCGAGAAGATGGAGACTGGCACGGCCTGGCCGCGGCTGCCGGAGAAGGTGACGTAGACGTTGCCGTCGGCGTCGACCGCGGGGTTGGCAACCGGGTGCAGTCCCTCGGCCATGGGGACGGCCACGCGGAGCTCCAGCGCGTTGCTGACGGCGGGCCGGGCGCCATTGGGCAGCGCCAGCAGCACCTCGCCGGAGATGGTGCCCTCGGGTATCCGAATGACGGTGCGGCTGGGACGGCTCAGGGAGAGATAGACGGGCGTGTCGGCGACCGTGACCTGGGGCAGCACCTCCGCACCGCGCGCCTGCAAGGAGGTGCCGCGCAGCTCGACCTCGCCACCGGGCATCGCCGCCGGAGGGGTGAGCGAGGCGAGCTTAGGAGCATTTGGGTCGGGCTTGAGCGCGTGCAGCAGAGGAGTCATCTCGACTCCAGCCTAGACCGGAGCGCGACGCAGCGCAAACGCCTGGCGGTCAGAGCCAGTGGGCGAGGGCGAGGCCGACGGCGAGTGCAAGCAGCCCGGCCGCAACATCGTCCAGCATGATGCCGGTGCCCTCAGGCAAGGCTTCGAGCCGGCGGATGGGCCACGGCTTCCAGATATCGAAGAGGCGGAAGAGCGCGAGCGCCAGCGCGGCGTGTTGCCAGTCGGGGCGCACGGCGATGAGCGCGATCCACTGGCCGGCGACCTCGTCGATGACGACGAAGCCGGGGTCCTCGCGGCCGGACTCGCGGGCGACGAGAGTAGACGCGGGGATACCGATGAGGATGACGGCGAGTGCGGCCAGGGCGGTCGCAATGGCGAGGACCGTGCTGCTGGGATGAAGTAAATGCGCCGCCCCGTACCACAGCAGTACCGCAGCGGCTGAGCCGTAGGTGCCGGGGCCGGGCTTCAGCCAGCCCGCGCCGAAGAAGGTGGCCAGCAACCAGGCCCAGGGAGTCTTGCGGGGGGTGGGACCATTAGCTTGCGCCACTAATCGTGATCTCCTGAGCCGGAGCCGCTCGACCGGCCGCGGTCGCGCAGACCCTCCAACTCGTCGAGCAGATCAGGATCATGGATGGGCGAACTGATGACGTACCCTCCAGACGCCCACTTGCCCAGATCGATCACGCGACAGCGGTCCGAACAAAAGGGAAAGTCCTCGCTGCCGGCGAGCACGATGGTGTTGCAGGTGGGACAACGCAGCGTCTTCAGCTTCTTCGCCATAAGACAATTCTAGAGATCAACGCGCTGCGCACCAAACGCAGCTATGGCCGTGCTAATTCGTAAACAGGATCGTTCGCCACTCGCTGACGGCCACCTGCCCATCCTTGCCTATGGCCCAGATGCGCCAACGATGCGGCTGCTTGCCTATGCCAAACGGCTCAGGGATGCGCACGATGTCGCCGAAATCGATTGCAGCCACAATCGAGATATACGAAGGGCTATAGCTCGCCTCGTCGCCATTGGGCATGCCGTAGCGCCATTCCACGGCATAGGCTACGGGCCGGGGCACGTCCTGGCGCCAGGAGATAAATTCCTTCGGATCCCGCGTCTGGCGCTCTAGGTCGAGGGGCGCAAGCAGCTCCGGCATACGCGGCTCCGAGTCCTGGTCCGCCTTAAGACTCAGCTCATCAAAGTCGCGGGCACGGCTTACTGCCAGTTCCAGCGGCACACGAGGAGTCGCCAGCAAGACCTTCCAGCCTTCCTGGCGCTTGCGCAGCACCATGAATGTGTAGACCACTCCGCTGCATTCCACGTTCCCGCCGCTGGACCTCGCTTCGGACGCAACGGCGGCATAGGCCAGCCGGCCATTTCCGAACACGAATCGCGCAACGGGGAAGGACATTCTGGAGATGGCCCCGCATGCAGTACCCCAACTCATCCTGTAAAGTTTCGCCGCATCCGGATCCATCACCGAATCCATCGCTCCTCCACCCACCATGGCCGCCACGGCGAGCAGCGAGGCCGACGTCACCTGCTGTTGGTCGAGTGCAGTCATCCCCGCGCTCGACATCTGCGGCAGCTGCCAGTGGGGCGAGTCCTCCAACCACCGCAGAAATGCCGTAGCCGCTGGCTGGTGCGCTCCCTCGAGCATCTGAAACCACCACCCGGTCGCCCGGAACCTCGGCTGGCCCATCATCTCGACCACCCTCTGCTGGAGCAGGAGCGGCCCACCCTGGCGCCAGTTCTCCACGAATACGATGTCCGGCAGCGCTCCATTCTGCTTGGCCGTCGCCAGGTCTGCAAGAAATTCGTCCGGATCCACCACCCGGAAGTTGACCTGCAAATTCGGGAAATCGGCTTTCAGCGCATTCTGGATCGTGGCCCATCCCAGCCGCACTCCACTCCCCGACTCCCACACCGTTAACTCGCCCGATTGCAGACTCGCCAATTCTTCATGGGCCCAACCCACCATGTCCCCACGGGCCCCGGCAGGCCGAGGCTGCTGCGCCGTTGCAGCCGTGCTTACAAGCGAACACATCAGGAAGCCAAGAACGGAAATCCACGAGAGACGCCGAATGAGACGCGGAAGGCTACGCACAGAATCCTCCGTCGAAAGACTGACGCGTCCAGCATACTCCTGAGATGTTTCGACGGATGTGAAATCTACAGGCCGTAGACCTCGATGGCATTGCCGCCAAAGACGCTGGCTCGTTCGGCCTCGCTGAAGGGGGCGAAGTAGTTGCGCATCACATCCCACCATTGCGCGTAGCCGGAGGCGACCAGGCAGACCGGCCAGTCCGAACCGGCGATCAGACGCGCGGGCCCGAAGGCCTCGACCGCTACGTCGAGGTAAGGCTTCAGCGTGTCGGGCGTCCAAGCCTTCCAGTCGGCTTCAGTCACCATACCGGAGACCTTGCACCAGACATTTTCGCGCTGGCCAAGCTGCTTCATGCGTGTGGCCCACGGTTCGATCTGCCCGGCGGCGATCAACGGCTTGGCAAGGTGGTCGAGGACGAAGACCTGCTCCGGATGTTCGTCGACGAAGTCGATGGTGTCGGGCAAGTGGCGCTCGTAGATGAGGATCTCGTAGACCAGGCCGCTGCCCAGCAGGGTGCGGATGCCGGAGTTGAAGTCCTCGCGCAGGATGTAGTGCTCGTCGCGCTCGCCCTGGATGACGTGGCGCAGGCCCTTGAGCTTGGCGCGCCCGTCGAACTCCTCCATCACGCCGGGGAACTCCTCGCCGGCGATGGGCGCCCAGCCGACGACGCCGCGGATGGCGTCGCTGGCATCGGCCAGATCGAGCAGCCAGCGCGTCTCGTCCATGGTTTGCCGTGCCTGCACGGCGACGGTGCCATCAACGCCCGCAGTCGCCATCGCAGCCACCAGGTCGGCGGGAAGGAAGTCGCGGCGCAGCGCCTGCATGGTTTCGTCAATCCAGCCGTACTCGGCCGGCGTGTAGCGCCAGAGGTGGTGATGGGCGTCGATGGTCTCAGCCCGCGGTGGGTTATCTGCACTCACGCGAATCTTTCCTGTTTGGTAGCCATGAGACCAGACTACAGCGGACCCGGACCGGGGTTGGTGGCTGGTGGCGCGCCCGACCCTGCACCGGGGCCTGCACCCGGACGTCCCGCTGGCGCAGGGCCGCCGGGACGCGGTCCACGCCCGCCTCCGGAGCTGGTAAACAGCGGGCCGAGGTCCAGTGCGGCGGCAGAGTCGGGATGCGCCGGATCGAAGTCCTTGAAGTCGTCGACGATGTATTTGGCCAGGTCGAGCTTGTTCTGCTTGATGCCCATCACGATGCACTTGGCGAACTCGTAGCCGCCGTACGCGGTGGAGTGGGTGCCATCGGCGAGTATCTTGCCGGCGTCCGCGCCCGCAGACTCATAGAAGGTGTCGCTCATGCTGTAGAGGTCGACGAGGGCGACGTGTTCCTCCTGCGCAACCTCGCGCATGGCCTGCGGATAGCCACCGTGGCCATGGGTAGGAGCGCCGGTGCCGCGCGCGCCGCGGTCCATCGCGGTCACCAGTACGGGAATCGCACCGCGCAGACGCGCCTCGGCGATGTAGACCTTCAGATACGCCTTGTAGGTGGTCTCCGGCTCGACATAGGTCTGCGGCCAGCTCGCCTTCGAGTCGTTATGGATGAACTGCATAAACAGGTAGTCGCCCGGCTTCATCTGGCTCAGCATCTTGTCCAGACGCAGCGCATTCATGAAGGACTTCATGGTCTCGCCAGACTGACCGTTGTTGGCCACGGCGACGCCTGGTTTGAAGAAAACGGACAGGAGCTGCCCCCAACTAACGTCACCGCCGCCATCGCGATCGGTGACAGTGGAGTCGCCCGCGATGAAGACGGTAGGCGCGGTGGGCGCCGAGACGATCTCGATGGAGCGCAGGGCGGCGTGGGGGCTGACGACCTCAACGGTGAGCTTGTTATCCCAATCGCGCGAGCTGCCGCCGTCGAACTGGTCGAGGCTCACCTCTTCGCGTCCAGTGGCGTTGGTAGGCAGCTTGGGCAGATGCGGCGTGCGCACGTTGGTGGTGAAGGTGCGCTCGGCGACCTTGCCGGCGGGGACCTGGATCCGCTCCAGCATCAGCCGGCCGGACTCTGCCTTGAAGGTGGTGGTAGTCGCAACGGCTGAGTCGCCAAAAGTGACGATGACGTTGAAGTTGCCCTCGGGCACCTTGGCGGAGAACATGAAGGGCTTGTCGCTGGTGGTGGTGTTCCCGTTGTCGCCGTTGGTGACCTGCGCGCCGGGCTCATAACCGTAGCCGGCATCGTCGGAGTAGACCGCGCCTGGGGCCACGCGGGTGAAGCCGGACTTGGCGGCGGCGGCACTGAAGTCAAACTTCAAGTCGATGGGCGGTGCCAGCGGCTGCATCAGCGAGGGAGTCCGCGGCGCGGCTTGCGGAGCCTGCGCGAGTCCTGCGCCGGGAAGGGCAGAGCAAATGAGTGCGGCGGAGAGGAGCGAGAGAGGACGTAGGGCTTTCATGGCGTAGGTTGTCCTTCCGGATAGGCGTGCATCTGGGAATTCAGACCGACCAAGTTTAGAGCAAAAGAGCGGAGCGCGTCATCTCGGAACCCGCGCGCGTGCATTCAGCTTGTAGGAGCGGCCACCCTCGTATCGCAGGAATCTGGCGATGGCAGCCGGTGCAAGCGTCTACTTGCGGCTGTAGAGCAGGTCGCGCATGGCCTGACGCCGGGCCTCATTCGCCTCGCGCATGCTCTTCAGCTCGACCGCGTCCATGTGGGCCTTGCCCACCGGCTCATCGGACTCAGGCACGCTGCACTTGGGGCAGCGGTTGGCGAAGCCGGGCTTGTCCGGCTTCAGCTCGAACTCTTCTTCGCAGACCGCACAGATTTTGATCGGAAACGGCATTTGCTGTTAATAGTACGACTCTCGCCGCTGGAACTGAACCCCGAAAATGCGTCCTGCTTTGCATCGAAAGGCATATTCCTGCGCCACAAGCGGTTACAAACTCGTCCCGAGAATATACGGTCGGCGACTCTCAATTCGAAGACCGCGCCGGGCAATCGATCCGGCGCAGCCGCGCCTCTCTATTCCAATCCGCCCCGGTTTCGTTCTAATCTTGTCGGATACCCGAAACCGGAAAAGCCCTATGCCTGAGCCCGGTCCCATCATCGGCACATCGCCCATCCGCAAGGAAGGTCTGGGCAAAGTGACGGGCCGCGCCCAGTATGTGGACGACATCGTGCTGCCGGGCATGTGGCACGGAGCGACGGTGCGCTCCACCATCGCGCGCGGACGCATCGTGTCCATCAAGTTCGATCCGGCGATCGACTGGTCCGAGTTTGCCATCGTTGCCGCCGCTGACATCCCGGGCGAAAACACCATCATTCACTTGACCAAGGACCACCCATGCCTGGCGGCCGAGTTCGTCAATCATCCGGCCGAGCCGATCCTGTTGCTGGCCCACCCGCACAAGGCCGCACTACACGCTGCGGTTGACTCCGTCCACATAGCCTACGAGAAACTTCCCGGTGTCTTTACCATCGAGGACTCCGAGGCGGGGGCAGCCGGCGACGCCGCGAAGGTGATCTGGGACCATCATGGCCACGGCGCCGCACCCAACACTTTCAAGACATTCCTGATGCAGAAGGGAGCCCCGGATGAGTTGGAGGCAGCCTTCGCCGCGGCTGACTTTATTGTTGAGGAGGAGTATCGCACCGGCGCGCAGGAGCAGCTCTACATCGAGAACAACGGTGTGATCGCCGAGGTCTTCCGCGCGCCGGATGGAACGCTTGAATCGGTCACGGTATCCGGCTCCATGCAGTGTCCTTACTACCTCGTCCACGCGCTGGAGCTGGTCTTCAACCTGCCCGCCGATAAGTGTCGCGTCATCCAGACCGAGACCGGCGGGGCCTTTGGCGGCAAGGAGGACTTCCCTTCCGTGATTGGCTCGCATGCGGCGCTGCTGGCGATGAAGTGCGGGCATCCGGTGAAGCTGTGCTACGACCGTGCCGAAGATTTGATCGCCACCACCAAGCGCCATCCCAGCCGCACGCGTCATCGCACGGCCATCTCGCGCGATGGCAAGCTGCTGGCCGGGGAGATCGAGATCGCCATCGATGGCGGCGCTTACGCGACGCTCTCGCCGGTAGTGCTTTCGCGTTCGACCATCCACGCGCCCGGCCCCTACCACTGGCCGCACATCCGCGTGCATGGCAAGGCCATGGCCAGCAACGTCGCGCCGCACGGAGCGTTCCGCGGATTTGGCGCGCCGCAGTCGCTGTTCGCACTGGAACGTCATATGGACAAAATCGCCAAGGTAGTGGGCCTGACCCCCGAGGAGCTGCGCCGCCGCAACTTCCTGGCGACCGGAGGAACGACGGCGACTGGCCAGCATCTTTCCGACCCGGTGGACATGCAGCATCTGCTGACGCGGGCGCTCGCAGAGTCGGACTACCACGCTAAGCGCGCTGAGTTCGACCGCACCAATCCCTCCGCGACGGTCAAGCGTGGGATTGGGTTCGCGGCCTTCATGCATGGCTCCGGCTTCACCGGCTCGGGCGAGCGGCGGCTCAACTCGGAGGTGAAGATCGACGTGACCGAGGAGGGCAGGCCGCGCATCCTGGTCTCTTCCACCGAGTTCGGCCAAGGGACGAATACAATCCTGAGCCAGGTGTGCGCGCAGACCCTGCGTATTCCCTATGAAGAGGTGCTGGTGGCGCAGCCGGACACCAGCGTCGTTCCCAACTCCGGCCCGACCGTCGCCAGTCGCACGGCGATGATTGTGGGCAAGCTGGTGCAGCGCGCCTCCGAATCGATGCTGGCCCGGCTGCTGCCCTATCTCTCGTCGCGCGGCGATACTTTGCTGGCATTCGCGACCGCAGCGGAAGAGTCTGCTCATTTTGCGCGAGGCAAGCCGCATTACACTGCGGAGCAATTCCGCGCGGCAGCACGCGCCTGCGTGCGAGAACACGGCGCGCTGGTCGCCCAGGCGCGCTATGAGGCGCCGCACAACATCTTCTGGGATGACGACCAGTACAAAGGCGACGCGTACCCCGCCTATGCGTGGGCCGTTTACGTTGCCGAAGTCACGGTGGATACGCTGACATACATGGCTGAGGTGAAGCAGTTCCATGCACTGCAGGAAGTGGGCAAGGTGCTGCATCCGGTGCTCGCAATGGGCCAGATCGAGGGCGGCGTCGCCCAGGGAATCGGCTACGCGTTGTATGAGAAGTGTGTCTATCAGGACGGGCTGATGCGCAACAGCCAGATGACCAACTACATCATGCCGACCAGCGCCGACCTGCCGCCGATTCATGTCTACTTCGAAGAAACGCCGAGCATTCATGGGGCTTTTGGGGCCAAGGGCATCGGCGAACTGCCCATGGATGGACCCGCTCCGGCGATCCTGAACGCAATCGAACACGCGACCGGGATCGCCTTCAACGAGATTCCGCTGCTGCCCGAGGACGTCTTCGAACGCATGGCACGAATGCCTGAAGGTGGGACCGAGAGCATGAATCCCGCAGTCGATCGCGACACCCAGGTCGAGGCCGCCGTATGAGCGAGATGCGACTCACCGTAAACGGTGAGGGGCGCGGCATCAGTGCGCCGCCGATGAAGCGTCTGCTCGATGTGCTGCGCGAGGACCTCGGATTAACCGGAACCAAGGAAGGCTGCGGCGAAGGCGAGTGCGGCTCCTGTTCAGTACTGATGAATGGCGAGCTGGTCAGCTCCTGCCTGGTGCCTGTGCTGCAAGCCGCGGGCTCGGCTATCACCACCATTGAAGGAGTCGCGCAGCTTGCCGGCGAGGGAGAGCAGCTCCACCCCATTCAGCAATGCTTTCTGGACAAAGGCGGTGCGCAATGCGGAATCTGCACCCCGGGGATGATCCTGGCGACGCGCCATCTGCTGGATAAATACCCGCAGCCGACCTTGTTACAGGTTCAGGAGGGGCTAGCGGGAAACCTCTGCCGCTGTACCGGATATATGCGCATCTTCGATGCGGTGGAGCAGGCTGCAAAGCTTACTGTAACCGATGGGGTGACAGGTTAATGCGCGCCGATGCGGCCGATTACGAGCTGATTGCGCCGCCAACCCTGGCCGCCGTACTCGATGTGCTTGCGCACGACCCCGGCTGGTATACGCCGATTGCGGGCGGGACAGAGCTGATGGTTGCTCTGGGCGCAGGCAGGCTGGCCCAGAGACATCTGGTCTCCATCAACCACCTCAAGGAGCTTCGCTTCATCGATGTAACGGCGCAGGCGGTCACCATTGGCTCGGGCGCAACGTTCACCGATCTGCGCCGCCACCCGGCTGTTTGCTCGGACTTCCCCCTGCTGATGAAGGCCGCGAGTTGGACGGGGGCCATCGCCAATCAGAACCGCGGAACGCTGGGCGGCAATATCGTGAATGCAAGTCCCGCCGCCGATTCGCCACCGCCACTGCTGGCGTACGACGCGACCCTGACCTTAATCTCCGCTCGCGGTACGCGCACCTTGCCCTACCGTGACTTCCATCTCGGCTACAAGAGGACCGCACTGGCGCCGGACGAGCTGCTCTACAGCATTCAGATTCAACGAAACTTTGCCGGTTACATAAGCTACCTGCGCAAGGTGGGCACGCGCAACGCGCAGGCCATCTCGAAGGTCGCGTTGGCCGGACTGGCGCTGGTTGGCGAAGGTGGGAAGATTACAGATATTCGCATTGGCGCGGCCAGCCTGCGCGATACGCCTATCCGTTGCACCGCGGCCGAACAGGCAGCGCTGCACCGCACGGTGACCCCGGAGACTGTTGCTGCGGCACGTGCGGCTTTGGCCGGTGAGGCGCGCCCGATCGATGACATCCGTTCCACCGCAAGGTACCGCGCAGCGGTTGCCGGCAATTTGCTGCAAGAGTTTCTACGCAGCCTCATGCGCTAGCCGAACAGCGCACGCGCGCGGGCAAGATCTTCGACGGTATCGATGTCGAGCTCTCCGTGCGGCAGATCTTCAGAGTGCGCATGGGCGAGCAGCGTTCGTGCGCCAGCGTCCCCCGTGAGCCCCATGAGTTCGGCAAAATGCTTTCGCGGAAAGTAGGCGGGGATGCCATTTCGCCCTGCGTAGCGCGAGGCTCTGACTTGATCTTCGAAGATGAGGAGACGCAGGTGCGCCGCGGTGACGGCTGGCTGGTCGCAGGTCATCAGGAGTACTCCCTCAGCATCTTTGGCTACGAGTTGGAGCTCGCTTACGCCGAGGCGGATGGAGCTTGCCACGCCCTCAAGCCACTGATCGTTGATGACGGACAGGGCGTCGCCGAGTTGAACCGCCGCAAGAATCTCCGCGTGGCTTGCGCCGAGAACAATGATGATAGGCGCGCACTCAGCCCCGGCGGCGACACGAATGGCGCGCTCCAGCAGGGTCTCGCCAGAAAGAGTTACAAGTTGTTTGGGCTGGCCCAGCCGGGTTGAGGCGCCTGCGGCGAGTATGACGGCAGCGATCACGATCCCGCTGCTTCCACAGCGCATTGGGTCTGCAGATAGCGCGAGGCCCCGCCCTTTTCAATCTGTTCAGCGACGACCTCCGGCGTGAGTCTGCGCGCAGCGCCCAGCTTGCCCTGCATCCACGCCTGCACCTCGGCAACGATAGCCAGCGCGATAGCCTCCGCGCCATCGCCGCCGAGATCGAGTCCGACCGGCGCCCAGACCCGCTCACAGCACTCGGCGACGCTGGAGCCCAGTGTGGCTGCGGCCTCGCTGATGAGCAGGCTGCTGCGATGCGAGGCTCCGAGCAGGCCGATGTAGCCTGGGCTGACGCTGCTCCCGAGCAGGCCGGTTAGCAAGGCGCGATCCTGCTGGTAGCTGTGGGTCATGATGACGACAGCATCGGCCGAGGTGATTCTAAGGTTGGCCACGGTGGAGGTTGTGAGCACACGCTGCGCCTCAGGGAAACGCTCGGGCCTGGCCAGTTGGGGGCGGCCATCGGCGACAATGGCATCCCAGCCGAGCAGCGCGGCCATGGTCACCAGAGGCTTTGCATCGTCGCCCGCGCCGAGCACGAATAGCCGCCGTGGGGGGAAAAGTTTATCCAGATATACGTGGGAATCGCCTGGACGAATCCCAGACGATTCATTTGTAACAACCGCCGAAGCAATCTCCGCCGCGCTCAACGATTCGCTGACGAAGATGAGCTTGGCGTCCGACGCAAATACCGCACGGGCAAGCGGTCTTCCAGCTTCAGGAAGCCATGTTGCAATGCGCATCTCCGCCCCACTCAGCGATGCCTCCATCGCCTCGAGCAGTGCGTAGCACTCGGGAGTCTCCGCCGGCTCGAACAGCAGGTCCACGATGCCTCCACAGCCCAGTCCGAACGGCATCTCCGCGGTGTCGTCGAAGAGGGTGGAGTAGCGCTCGACGATGGCGCCCCCGCGCACCATCCATGCGGCCTTGCGCACCACCTCGGCCTCCAGACAGCCTCCGCTGATGGTGCCGGAGTGTTCGCCGTCGGGGCCTACCAGCAGGTGGGCGCCGGGGCGCCGATAAGACGAACCCTCGGCATGGACAAGCGTGACCAGAACGGTCGCTGCACCCTGCCTCCACTGCCGCACGATTCGCCTTCGATCCACCATGGCCCGCTACCCGCGAGGAAGTTATACCACTTTTTCGGAGAAGGTATGAATGCCGCACTCCAGCTTTTTGCCGCCCCAGCGGCCGGCGCGAGGGTTGGCCGGATCGTCCGGAATAGCGGTGCAGGGTTCGCAACCGATGCTGGTGTATCCACGCGCGTAAAGCTCCAGCTTGGGGATGGCGTGGGCCTCGGCGTAGGCGTCCACCTGCGCCATGGTCCAATCGGCGAGCACGCTCACCTTCTTCATCTGCTTGCCAGTCGGGGTGCGATGATCTTCCACCTTGCGCAGGCCGGCGCGGGTCGGCGACTGCTCGCGGCGCAACCCGGTAAACCACCAGTCGAAGGGTTCGAGGTGACGCATCAGCGGCTCGACCTTGCGAATCTTGCAGCACTCTGTGGGCTGGACGATATAGAGGAGGCCGTGCTGCGCCTCATGCTCGGCGAGCGTGGTGAGGGGCAGCGCATTGATTAGGTTGAGGCCCCACTCGGCGGTCAGGCGGTCGCGATACGCGAGTAATTCTTTGAAGTGGTAGCCAGTTTCGAGGAAGATCACGGGAACGTCCGGCAGATGCCGGCGCAGCAGGTGCAGCACCACCATATCCTCGGTCTGAAAGCTGCTGGTGATACAGATCGGCGCACCAGCTGCCTCGCGGACCACTTGCTCGACCAGCGCCTCCGCGGAGAGCATTTCGTAATCTGTAACGGATTCGATAGCATTCATGGCAGTTCCGTTCGGGCTAGTCGCGCAAATGGAGAGCACGCAGATGATGCTCCAGGTGGGCGATGTAGTCCTCGATGATGAAGCCGAGGGTGAGGGACTGGCCCTGGTAATGCCAGACA
>Ga0326727_10018069_pt1 | contig 14475 bp, 13 predicted proteins | sample MB2enrmetagenome_FD_207643 | JGI IMG/M metagenome (GOLD analysis project Ga0326727, IMG submission 207643) | Lab enriched peat soil microbial communities from McLean, Ithaca, NY, United States - MB29MY | ecosystem: Environmental > Terrestrial > Soil > Wetlands > Peat | place: USA: New York...
GATTTGAACCGGCGACCTTTCGATTATCAGTCGAACGCTCCAGCCGTGCTGAGCTACCGGCCCGCGCTTAGGGTGACACAAGTTTAATATTATGTTGGTTTATAAGAATTGTCGTAAATCTTTAATGACACTGCATTATTTGTGTTGTCAAGATGGGCTCGTAGCCTAGCACGGATTAAGGTGTCGGCCTTCGGACGCTTCTTAAAGCGGAAGACAGCCGGAGATCGTGGGTTCAAATCCCACCGGGCCCGCCATTAATATCATAGTACGCTCCAACAAATTTAGCTTCATCTTGCAGTTCACGCTTTTATTTTGCATGCTTGCAGACATTTCAAGGAAGCGAAGTTGACCGAGCCAAGTTTCTTTCAACGTTTAAGCTGCAGGGAATGGGAAAGAGATTAGTAAGAGCAAGTGATGCGTTTAATCGTGACCAACAAACCTATGTCTCCAAGGATTATCGTTAAAGAGAAGGTTGCAGTCTTCATCATCGCCACTGTCGTCCTATTGTTGAACTTGTTTCTCTTGCTGGCTAGAATCTTCAGTTTCCTTGGATTTCTCTTGGTTTTATTGATAATTTTTGTCGGCGCTAACGCCGCCTTCCGTTTAATTGATAGAAGACGCAAAAGCAACCAAGGAACGTGATAACTTAATCCACAGAAGAGAGCGAGAGATAGTTGATTTAGTAATTAAAATTTTATGAAACCAGTAATTCTTCTCTCTTGCGAATTTTTTTTGTCATTTCATTATTTAGTATTTACCGTGAAAATCAGTAAGAAAAATAAAAAAATGGAGCGATTAAAAAGTTTTAAAATGATTTATTGCTTAGTTTTATAGTCCATCTACTAGATGGGCTGTTCCGTCTGGACAGAAGACACAATTGCCTTTTTCCACGACTAAATAACGTCTGCTGCACGCTTTCATTTGGGAGCATCCGTCACAATCTCTTGATAACATTTCTTTTCCTCCTTTTGTTACTATGATTTTTACAGGAACAAGTTGAGCGCATATTTTCTGAACTGGCTTCTACCAGTTCGCATGTGTGTCTCTTGCCTCTGATAAAGCCTTGTAGAGATGGGATGGGCGCTTTTAAACTTTATTACGTTTGTTTAAGCAAATTTTTTTTATTCAGCTGAGGATAAACGAAAATTCTTGTTTGTTAGCAATAGCGTGTTAGGGGTTGATGCCTTATGGAGTTAGGCTATTACCTAAAGTTTGCAGACGCTAATTCAGTAAGTTACTTGGTTCTGGTTGAATGTGACCAGCCAAGGTTAAGAGGTTATTGCTGGGGTATGCTGATAATTCGTGTTTACACGGTAACTTGGCGCTAAAGGTGTTGATAAGCAGTTGAAGGCCAAATCGGTTTGTAGTGTAATGTTTTTTAGCGGAATACCTTAAATATGACGCACGTCATATTTTTTGTCAACCAATAAGTTGGTAGCATAATGAAGCAATCCGCTTTTCTATTAGTAACTGCAACAATAATCGGACTGCTGATTGTCGCCTCCTTTAGCTGGAGTTTAAAAGCTACCGCTCACGCAGAGACTAACAGTGCCGACTGGCAGCTAAGCGTGACAGGACTCGTTGAGAACCCTTTGAATCTTACAGTCGCAGATCTGAAGGCGATGCCCCAAACCACTGAGTATGCCGCATTATATTGCGTAGATGACCCTGGTGTCGCGGTCACAGAAGGCAACTGGACCGGAGTCCAACTTTGGACGTTACTGGAGACAGCTGGAGTTTCCTCCAACACGACCAAGGTCGCTTTTTTTGCAAGCGACGGCTATTCAACAGATTTGCCAATAGCAACAGCACAGCAAAGCAACATATTGCTGGCCTACGCATTAAATGGAAATCCTCTATCTGACGTGTTGCGCTTAGTAGTGCCTGGCGAGTGGGGGTACAAGTGGATAGCCTTGGTCACAAACATCAAACTCGTAAACTACAACTATTTGGGCACCGAGGAAAGCCTAGGATACGCCGATAACGGAGTCTCCTCCGCCGGCACACAAGGTCCTACTGCACCACCCTACAATCCGTTGTACAATCCGTCGTACAATTCGTCGGAAGATAATTTGCCTTCTTCCACTCCTTTGATTTCACCTTCTCCAACGCCTCACTTTTCCGCAATAACTCCCACATCGACATTGGCAACGCCAACACAGCAAGACAAACAAACGCCCCCAATGACAAATTACACATTTATAACAGTAATCGCGATCTTGATTGCGACCGCAACCGCCACAGTAATCCTTAGAAAAAGTAAACAGACCGCCGCCTCAAAATCTATTTACAATTAATCATGCCAATTCAATTATTAAAAAATTAGATGTTCTATAACTTTCTTATCTTTGTTCTATAGTTTTGTTAATTAGGTGTTTTTATTCTAGTTTTTTATTCTAGAGATAGTGCTTGCTTTTATTTTTGAGATAATTGGATTGATGCATCAACAAGTTATGAAAAGAATAACAGAAGAAGAGTGAAAGGTGAAAGATTTTTTTGAAAAAAGATTTTAGATGGAAGACTGGATTTTTATGGGTAGAAATTACGGTAGCATTAGCCATAATGGCAATAGCTTTAACACTTATCACTTTTTCAGTCGTCACCACATCTCAAACTGTGTCTTCCGTCGGTACAGTATCAACCTCGGCAAACTTAGGCGTGTATTCTAACAGCGCATGCACCATCCCCCTCAGTTCCATAAATTGGGGAACCTTAACCGCAGGGGGAACCACCGCACAAGCAATCTACATTAAAAACACAAGCATTGACCTCTCACTAACTCTGAGCATGACGACAAGTAGCTGGAGCCCAGCCAGCGCGAATGGACCAATAACAATAACATGGAACCAACAAAACACAGACCTCCAGCCCGGAGCATCAGTAGAGGCAATCCTAACCCTAACCGTATCCTCAAGCATATCTAACGTCACAGGCTTCAGCGTCAATATAAACATCGGCGGCACAAACCCCTAACATATCTCAAGCATCTCTGACATCACAAGGCTTTAACGTCCAAATTTGAAGCATCCACTCCACCTTTGCTGACTCTCAGATGGCGATAAAATGACGAAAATTCTCCTAAACTAGCAATAATAAGCCTTGAAATTACATATTCCTCTTTCGCAGCATAAATTTTTGAAGGATAATCTTGGAAAATGCAAGTTTATTTACTCCTTAAAACTAAACATTTCTTTTAGTGAGAGCCATTTGGACCACAATTACGTCGTCATATTAGTTACTGCGAAGGATAAGCAGGAAGCAGAAAAAATAACACAGGCACTTTTGAATGAACGTTTGATTGCTTGCAGTAACATCGTTAATCCGGTCACGTCATTTTTCCATTGGTTTGGCAAAATTGAGAAGGCTGAGGAATGCTTAATTGTTATGAAATCGCGCATGGATTTGTTTTCGCAAGTTGCTGAGCGTGTGAGAGGTTTGCATAGTTATGAGGTTCCGGAGGTTTTGGCGCTTCCGATTGTTGATGCATCGAAGGCTTATCTGGATTGGATGAGTGGTGTGCTGAAACCTTAGTGTACATTTTAGTGCAGGTAAGCCTTAAATAATACACTGGTGTATGCTTCTGAACCATAGGAAGCACGAACAAAAATGGGGAATCGCCTTTGGCCAGTACGCAACAACCATAACTAAACCAGCTAACTCCCTAAAAATCAAAAAAATCCAGATTACACAACAACCCCTCGAAATATTCTCAAAACTCCAAAAACAATACAAAACAACCTACCTTCTCGAATCAATCGAGGGACCAAAAAAACTCGCACAGTACTCATTCATCGGATTCGACCCAAAAATAACTCTCCAAACCAAAAACAAAAAAGCCCAAATCAAAAACGAAAGAACAAACGTAACAACCACACAGAAAACAACCGACCCACTGCAACTCATAGAAAGCCTCCTCAAAGACGATGCAGTCTCAAACAGTGAATTCAGGTTCATCGGCGGAGCAGTCGGCTACATCTCTTATGATTCGGTACGTTACTGGGAAAAACTGCCAGAAAACTCTCAAGCTGACCTGAATTTCCCGGACTTGGAAATGGGCATATTTGACGACGGCTTCATCTTCAATCATACACGGCGACAAGCATTCTACTATTACCGAAGTGAGAATCGCCTACCCGAAGTTGAAAGCTTACTCAAGCAATCAATCAATTCTGAAGAATTATCTTACACTCAACCTAAGGTGAACACTGAAAAAGAAAACTACGAAAAAGCGGTAGAAAAAGCAAAAGAATACGTGACTGCAGGAGACATTTTCCAAGTTGTCCTATCCAAACGCTACCAGTTCCACGTAAAAGGTGACCTTATTTCGTTTTATCAGTCTCTTCGCACCATTAACCCTTCACCCTACATGTACTTTTACAAGTCAGGCGATCGGCAAATCGTTGGTTCCAGCCCGGAAATGCTTGTTCGAGTTGAAAATAGAATTGTAGAAACCTTCCCCATTGCAGGAACAAGACCCGTTGCTGAAGCCCCCGGTGAAAACAACAGGTTAGCCCGTGAACTGCTTGCCGACCCAAAAGAACGCGCTGAACACGTGATGCTTGTCGATTTAGCACGTAATGATATTGGCAGAATCTCCAAGTATGGAAGCGTTCATGTGCCTGAATTCATGAAAGTCCACCAGTACAGCCACGTGCAACATATTGTTTCGCAAGTGGTGGGTGAACTTAAAGAAGACCTTCAAAGCTATGATGCGCTGCGGGCTGTTTTTCCTGCCGGCACGGTTTCTGGAGCACCAAAAGTGCGAGCGATGGAAATCATCGATGAACTTGAACCAGTGAGGCGTGGACCTTACGCTGGCGCAGTGGGCTACTTTTCATACAATGGCAACGCCGACTTTGCCATAACCATCCGCACCCTCTTCACCGACAAGAACAAAGCGTATATTCAAGCTGGTGCCGGAATCGTAGCTGATTCAGTTCCAGAAAGAGAATGGTTCGAAACAGATGACAAGGCAAAAGCGTTGATGCAGGCGCTTGAGCGGGCTGGAGGCGCAAAATCATGAAGGTAGTGGTAATCGATAATTATGATTCGTTCGTTTACAACCTTGTCCAGTACATAGGCGAACAGGGCGCGGAAATCATCGTTTATAGAAACAACAAAGTCACCTTAGAACAGTTAATCAAGCTTAAACCTGACAGAATTGTGATTTCGCCAGGTCCGGGCACACCTGAAGATGAGCGGTATTTTGGCGTTTGCACAAAGATCCTGCAAACCATGAGTCCTTCAATTCCGACTTTAGGCGTTTGTTTAGGTCACCAAGGCATAATCAGTGTCTATGGCGGAAAAATCATCCATGCCAAAAGGCTTATGCATGGAAAAACCTCCACAATAAAACACGACCAAAAAGGCATCTTCACAGGCGTACGCAACCCCTTCACGGCAACAAGGTATCATTCACTTGTAGGCCAACGGTCCTCTATGCCTTCATGCTTAGAAATTACTGCAGAATGCATCGATGACGGTGAAATCATGGGGGTTCGGCATGTCGTGTACCCGATTGATGGCGTTCAATTTCATCCCGAATCGATTCTCTGCGAAGATGGCAAAGTTATCATTAAAAACTTCTTGTATGGAAGGCAGCGGCTATGATTAGGGAAGGCATACAGAAACTCATCGAAGGATACAGCCTAACAAGCGACGAGTCAGGAGCGATAATGCGAGAAGTTATGTCGGGAAAAGCCACAAGCTCGCAGACTGCTGCTTTTCTAACAGCCTTGCGGATGAAGGGTGAAGCTGTTGAGGAACTTATCGCCTTTGCCTCTGTTATGCGTGAGCAGAGCAGCCAAATACATCCTCATGTGCATAGCCGCCTAGTGGATACCTGCGGGACAGGCGGAGACAAAATAAAAACCTTCAACGTTAGCACAGCGGCAGCCTTCGTGATTGCAGGAGCCGGCGTTGCGGTTGCTAAGCATGGAAACAGAGCTGTAACCAGCAAGAGCGGCAGCGCTGACGTACTAGAAAAGCTCGGTCTTAACTTGTATTTGGAGCCCGAAGCAGTTGAACGCCTAATAGAAACAGTCGGCATAGGCTTTATGTTTGCTCCAGCTTTCAATCCAGCTATGAAGTATGCGGCTGAGCCAAGACGCGAAATAGGCATTCGCACAGTATTCAACCTTCTCGGGCCACTGACTAATCCAGCATGCGCAAATGCTCAACTGCTCGGCGTTTACGACGCTAAATTGACGGCTCCGCTGTCTTATGCGTTGAAGCGGCTGGGCTGCGAGGAAGCCATGGTTGTCCATGGATTAGATGGCTTAGATGAAGTATCAACGGTTGGAAAGACGGCTATTGCATGGTTAAAGAAAGGCAAAATAACGGAACAAGAGGCTTCTCCGAGCGATTTCGGAATAAAAAAGGTAAGCATCGCCGATTTGAAAGCGGAAACGCCTGAGGAAAGCGCTGAAACCTTATTCAAAATTCTTTGCGGCAACTGCGCCTTGGATGACCCCAAAGTAGAGCTTGTGCTTGTCAACAGTGCTGCAGGAATCATCGTCGGCGGGAAAGCAGAAGACTTCGAAAGCGGCATGGAAATAGCTCGTGAATCAATCAAGAGTGGAGTTGCCTATGCCAAGCTTAGGGCTTTGATCAAAGCTTCTGGTGGAAGCTTGTCATATCTTGAAGAGCTGGAGGCTAAGTTATGAGTGATTACCTTGATGTACTGGCGCGTGTAGCCCAGATAACCATTGACAGCGAATACTACGATGCAGTAAAGCCAGCCGATAGTATGCATTTCAGCCTCAGGAAAACAATTGCAGACTGCTCATCCATCGCAGTCATAGCTGAAATAAAGTCTGCTTCCCCATCCGCAGGAGTAATCCGAGAGAACGTTAAACCAGCCGAGATTGCCAAGGCGATGCAAAGGGGCGGAGCCGCAGCCATATCCGTATTAACTGAGCCCAAACAGTTTAACGGATCTCTAGAAGCGTTAGCTCAGGCCAGAAAAGCGGTGAAGCTTCCCATACTCATGAAAGACATAATCCTGAGCCCCATACAAATCCAAGCAGCCTCGAAAATAGGCGCCAACGCAGTTTTGTTGATTAAGGCGCTTTTTGACAGAGGCTACTGCGACAGAAGCCTCGATGAAATGATAGCTGGAGCTCATCTGTTGGGTCTTGAGGTTTTGCTTGAAACCCACACCGAAGCAGAGTTTTGCTCAGCCGTAAAAACAGGCGCTGATTTGATTGGAATAAATAATCGTAACCTTGGAACGTTAAAGGTAGATTTGAACGTGACAAAAAGAATTCTTTCAAAAAATGATTCAAACGGCAAATTGGTCATAACTGAAAGTGGAATAAACACGCTAGCCGACATACTTTCACTACGTAGAACTGGCGCACGTGCTTTTCTTATTGGGTCAGCCATAATGGCAAGTGATAACATTGAACAAAAAGTTAAGGAGTTTGTGAACGTCAAATGAAAGTAAGCAGCTACCCAGTTGACGGAAAATACGGCAAATATGGCGGTCGCTTTGTTCCAGAAGTCCTTATGACGGCAATCAACGAGCTGGAAGAAGCCTACCAACAAGCAAGAAAAGATCCTAACTTCCAGAAACAACTGGATTATTACCTTTCAGAATTTGTTGGAAGACCAACACCATTGTATTACGCTGAGAACTTAACCCGTAAACTGGGCGGCGCCAAGATTTACCTTAAACGTGAAGACTTAGCCCATGGTGGAGCACACAAAATAAACAACACAATCGGCCAAGCATTGCTGGCTAAGCGAATGGGAAAGACGCGTGTAATCGCTGAGACAGGAGCAGGTCAACACGGCGTAGCCACAGCAATAGCTTGTGCTGCCTTGGGCTTGAAAGCTGAGGTTTACATGGGCACCGAAGACTGCGAACGGCAACGGCTTAACGTTTTCAGGATGAAACTTCTAAACGCGCAGGTGCATCCCGTGGATGCTGGCTCAAAAACCCTCAAGGATTCGATAAATGAAGCGTTCAGGGATTGGGTTACAAACCTTCAGACGACTTATTACTTAATCGGCTCAGTCGTCGGTCCCCATCCGTATCCTATGATTGTTAGGGATTTCCAAAGCGTAATCGGCAAAGAACTCAAAGAACAATTCCAAAAAAAGGAAGGCAAACTGCCAGATGCACTGGTTGCCTGTGTAGGCGGAGGAAGCAACGCCATGGGCACATTCTACCCGTTTGAAGATGATAATGAGGTGAAGTTTTATGGTGTTGAAGCTGCAGGAGAAGGCTTAGAAACAGGCAAGCATGCCGCTTCTCTTGGCGCAGGAGCAGAAGGAGTCTTCCACGGCATGTTAACTTACGTTCTTCAAGATAGTAACGGGCAAATACAGAACACAAGCAGCATTTCTGCAGGCTTGGATTACCCAGGAGTTGGACCAGAGCACTCTTTCCTAAAGACACTCAAAAGAGCACAATATGTTTCAGCCACGGACAAGGAAGCGGTAGATGCTTTTCTCACTTTGTCCAGAGAGGAAGGAATCCTGCCTGCATTAGAGTCCGCGCACGCGGTCGCTTACGCCATGAAGCTGTCCCAACAGATGAAAAAGGATGAATCAATCGTGGTCACTTTGTCAGGACGGGGAGACAAAGACGTTGAAACCATAGCAGACTTCATAGGAGCAAAAATATGAGCACAATAAACCAGGCATTCCAAAAAACAAAAGGGCAAGGAAACGGAGCCCTCATCGGCTACATCATGGCTGGAGATCCAAAACCAGAACTGACGGCGAAAATTGCTGAGACCTTAATCAAAGGCGGCGTAGACATTTTAGAGCTTGGGCTTCCTTTTTCTGACCCGATAGCGGATGGACCAACAATTCAAGCTGCAAGCGTGCGCGCTTTAGCCGCTGGCACAACGCCTGTTAAGGTGCTGGAAATTGCTAAGGAAATACGGCTAAATTATGATGCGCCAGTTGTAATAATGACTTACTATAATCCAGTGTTCAGGATGGGGCTGGAGAAATTTTTCGGTTTAGCTAAGAAATGCATGGTTGACGGCGTTATAGTTCCAGATTTGCCGGTTGAGGAAGCAGGCGACTACAAGCAAACGGCAAACAAAGTCGGCATAGACACAATTTTTCTTGCGGCACCCTCAACTTCTAACGAGCGATTGTCAAGGATTGTTGAGTGTTCTTCGGGCTTTCTGTATCTTGTTTCCCATTTCGGCGTTACAGGTGCGCAGTCAACGATTGAAGATTCAACTATTCAGCTGGTCAAGCGGGTTTTGCCTTTCACGTCTGGCAGGATTCCGTTGGCAGTTGGGTTTGGCGTCTCCAAACCTGAGCATGTACAGCGCATTGTGGGGGCAGGAGCTGACGGCGTTATCGTTGGAAGCGCCTTCATCAACCTAATCCAAAAACACAAGGAAAACATGGATGCCGTCCTCAGAGAAGTGCAGGCGACCGCTTCCAAGTTGAAGGCAGCTACAAAAACGTGACGCTTGTGTGCTACGCTATTTACTGTTGAGGAACCCGTGTAAATAGTAGGGAGGGGCTTTGTCAGCGTGTGCATGTGCTTTTTGTTGGTGGATTTTGCCACAAATAGTAGGGTATTCCTATCGATCAAGCTATTTGTGTGCGCTACAGTCTATCCCGGGTCTACTGGATGTGCCTATTAGGCTCCAAACATGAATCAACATAGTTCAACATGGACTCAAAGCCTGCACTTTTCAACATGAATTAAGTGTTTTTTTATGTAGAAGAAAGCGCAAGAAAACGTGTAATCGGCAGAAAATGCGGGGGAACCTGAAAAACTTGGCTGAACATTAAGAAGGTTTTAAAACTTGTTGTGCGCCTTTAAGTTTCGGCGGTGGATCTTAGGCGGTGGGGTAGGGGTCCATTGTACCGTAAACCCTCTATATGACGGGCTGACATCTGCGGATGAGGCGTCAAAGGCCGCTTGGATCTTCATTTCCGAAACATTGACTATCCGTCCTTTGGGGCTGGCGGTCTATGGGCAACTTCCGTAGGGGAGTTGTTTCATTGTTCACCAGGCGAACCCGGCTAGGCTCGGGAGAGAGCAACCTAAGTTTGGACGTTATGCGCTCAAGGGGGTGCGGGTAAGAGCGTAGGGCTTGAAGGTTCCAGACGGAGTCTGGGCGTCAAACCGCAGTGATCCACCGCTACTGCTTCATTTTCTAAAACCTTTCACTTCTAAACTATTGTTGCAATTCATAATTAATATAAATAGCACTGCCGCAAATACAGCAATGACCAATATGAGCTTGCAACAGGAACTTCCGCAATGTCCCGTGTGCGGTTCAACAAGCGCATACGAGCTTTCGGGAATAGTTGGAAAATACGCTAAATGCTACCAGTGTCAAACCAAATGGAAACTGGTCATGGAAAACCAAAAAATAGCAGGCTTAGCGCTGCATGAACTGCCGAAAAACGGAGCCGGGCTATACAAAGTTGCAAGCACAAATGCGCCATTATTCATAGAAATCGGCAAGCCTATTGCGTTAGTTTTCTGGAAAGACCTGAAACTTGACGGAAAAATAGACTGGCAATTCCTATCAAATGCAGTAGACCCAGTCGTCTTAAAATGCATCATAATAGACAAATCAGAATCCATCCTAAATCTCTGGACTGGCAACCGTCACATACAAAACCCTAAAGCGCCCGTAGGCAGCCCCAGAAGTCAAAGAATAATCATTCAATTCGGCGCTCTTCTGCTTACAAGTCGAAGACTCATCTGGCTTGAAAAACGGCGAATGGGTGTATGGAAGCCTCAATTCAACTACCAAGTCGCACTCGACATGCCGCTGGAGGAGATAAAGGGCATATCGGCAGAAAGCGGAGACAGCGGAAACTGGGAATCAGCAAAAAAAGTTTCAATCGTCACTAACGACGGTGAGAAGACCTTCAACCTTCAAAACTCCCTTCAAGAACTACTCAAGCCAATGATTGAATGCGCAATAAAGATGCGGAAAGACGAAAATGAAGCCGAGAAGAAAAGAGACAAAATACATGTAATGCTGGACTTTTCATTTTTGAAATCAATAATGGAAAAAGGCGGCTTAATGATGCAAGTGCTCAAATGCCCCGAATGCGGAGCCACAGTTGATTTTCCAAAAACCGGAAACGAAATAAAATGCATACACTGCGGAAAAACAATTTACGCCCAAGACGTTTTCGAAAAAGTGAAAGGACTAATATAACAACATTGTCAGTTTAATGTCCAACTGGTGAATTGATAATTCTTATTATTTAGATTCATCTAGGCTTTTCTTGTAGAGCGCTTTATCGATTACTCTTACGTCAAGGTTTTGTTTTGCGGCTGTTTTCCTCATTGCCAAGAGCAGTTTTAGGTAATTCTGAGTTGTTAACAAGTTAGGCGGTGGATTGCCAAGCAGCGCCTTCCATACTGCTGCGTCTAGGATGCCGTATTGTTTGGGGTCAAAGAACGCGAGGATAACGCTGGCTAACACTGGGCTGATGCCTTCAAGCAGTGTGAGGCAGTTCATTCGGTAGGCGTCTTCGCAAGAAGGAATGCTTAGAGCTTGACTAGAAAGGCGATTAACTGTCGCCTCATCGTTTCGAGTCACTAACGCTAAAACCCGCGTTTTTTTCTCGGGCTCTTCTTTAAATTTCCACTCAACAACCTGCACTAAATCAGGCAGTGTTAACGCTTTCGCCTTTCGAAATTTAGAGCCCAACTCCCGTTCCCTTTGAGCCTGCCAACCGAAGCTTTTATCGTATTTGCGGCTCCACAACAAAAAATCAGCCTTATCCACACTATCACCATGCAGTGAATAATTGAGAAACTGCTTACATTTCTGCCTTTGCCCAAAAAATAATCAAAAATAAATATGAAAAGAAGAGGGTTAGTTTTGGTCTACTAAATGAGCTGTTCCGTCCGGGCAATACACTTTCTCGTCTTTGTTAACGCGCCTGTAGCGTTCACTGCACATGTGCAGGAGCGTGCAGCCATCACAATCTCTACTCAGCATTTTTCCGCCTCCTTTAGGAGCGTTCAGCATCGGTGAAATCTGCTTATAAGGCTATGTAACATGCATGAATATACATGAATATACATATAAGAGCGGATTAGCGGCGCTTCTTGCGTTCAGCGCATGTCTTGTAAGCAATGCAGTCCTCCGAGCAGGAGATGGCTGTTTTTGTTTGGCAATCCAAAATTATCGCACTATGCAAGTTTAAGCCACCTTGCCGGATGTTGCTCTTAGGCTTGTTGCATGCACAAAACTGGCATACCCCATAAATATGAAGGGCAAGGTAAACAAGCTTAAACATGCCAATACGAGGATTTCCAAATCCAACATGCCACATCATCCTATTTTTGTTTTGCTCTGAAAACAAAGTACATGGTTAAAGATATAAAGCAATTTGAGATATGTTCATAAATGTTAAGAATAACTATGTAAACGTCATAATAAAAGTCAAAAAAATAAATATTTAACGGCGATTAATTGAAAAAAATGTACAGATAAAAAACGGGGCTTGTCATCATTATCAGCTTTTACTCGTTATCACCGTTCTAGCTACATATGCTTATCTAAACTTATGCAAAACATTCAGAAGGGAAAATTTTTATGCAAATTCTAGTGGGGCACTTGGACGCAATGCAGCTTTTTTCCGCCGCAAACTGCATATAAAATCGGCCTGTTCTAAGCGTGAGGCTCTACGCGGACGAGAGGTCTGCCCATTATATCTCGGATTGTGTCAGCTATGGTGAATGGCGAACGGACAAGCACAAGTTTGGTTTGGCGTTCACCTTGAGAATTGATTGTTATATCTCCATAACCGAAGATTCTGCCGCCAAGAGACTGGTAAACTAGTAAATCTCCAAAGCCCATCGGCGTGACAACAAACGAATGCAGCCTAATGATGCCACGTCGAACTTCTATTCCATCTTGCCTCAGCACGTAATTATTGGAGGCCCAAAAAACCAGCAGATCCAGCATGATAAAAGGCCAAATTACGACGAAGGCCAAAATTGTCCAAGCGAAAACTGGTAAACCAGCCAAATAGTATGAAAAGGCGCTGAAGTAGATTTCAAGCCAGAGAAATAGGGCTAAAACCACAAAAACAGTGACCGTGCGAATAATAGCCGCTGGGACAACCCAAGGCTTTCCGTGCCAAACAACAGCGTCCTGCTTGATTTGACTATTAGAAGTCAAACAAAAACACCAATAGACATTAAGCAAAAAACATATTTAAGCATTCAAGCCTAAGCACTACGCGTTAAAGCTTAGATTAATGATTGGATTAGGGCGTCATGTTTTTTGCCCCGTTCCTGTGAGACTTGTGGATTAGCCAGCATTTCTGGCAGTACACTGGGCGGTCTGCATGGGGTTGAAACGGTACTCTGCATTCGCAGCCACAATCGCTGCAGACTGCGGTGTAAACTGGTTCTTGGTGAAATTGGCTAAATAAATGGTAGTTCTTGAGGCGTGGCCATCCGGTCTTGGCGTAACGTAGCATTTCAGGGTTATTTTTTAGCCAGCGCATCATGTGGAAGAAGCTTTTACCTCTTTTTTCTTCACGTTCAGCTAATGGTTCATAGCCTAAGTTGCGGATTTCGTCTAGGTAAGCGATTTCTGTTAACCTCTGGGCTTCGCCGACGACTCTGACGCGTTTAACGCGGTCTTCGCCGTAAACTTTGCGGAGCTCCTCAGCGGCTACGTCAAAGATGCAGCCTTGACAAATGTGGATTGCCTCGTCTGGTTTAAGGTTAAACCATGCAACAAGTTTAGAGACGATGCGTGAGGATTCTTGCAGATACTCTTTTTCGCGGAAGATTTCTTGGTAGAATCTTACGTCGATCAGGTCGTATTTGAATTCCCCTGTTTCTTCTCGGTAAGCGCCGATTACTACGCCGAAAAGTAAGTCGCCGCTGCCTGCATCGTCAACAATAAGTGTCAAGTATTAGTGCCCTCACTTCTTTCAACGCAATGCTTAATTCATGTATAAAAATAGTCCTCCTAAAAAGAAATATAACTGATGGAGTTTATCAGACTGTTCCGGTGCTAACTGCTGCTTAACACTTCAGCAGGGCTTTGTAACGTGCTAATAACTCCTTTTTTTCCAAGGCGCAGTTGCTTCTCGCCTCTAAAAACGCATATGTGTGAATTCTTTATTACGATGTTATCTCCCACAGCAACTGCGTTTATTTGTCCTTCCCATAGGCAAAGTTTGATTTTTCCTGTTTCGTCTCCAACCAAAGCGTTAACTACCCTTACAGTATTGCCAAATTGCGTGTGAACCTGCACTGGCTTAGGAATCTCAAGAACCTCAGCCTTAACATTAACCCGTTTCATACAAGCTCTCAAATCGTGAATCGCGGTAAAAACCGAATCTATATTTTGTTTAGCGATTTTTTTGCATATCTTATCAGTTGTCATCCAGCTTTCGAAAGGATTATCCTTTCTCAGCAGAAATTGTTCATCAACTCTGAACTGAGCTACAGCGTTGCTGTCTTTTTTTATTAGAAAAATTATTTCATCTTTCACC
>Ga0326727_10018070_pt1 | contig 14475 bp, 13 predicted proteins | sample MB2enrmetagenome_FD_207643 | JGI IMG/M metagenome (GOLD analysis project Ga0326727, IMG submission 207643) | Lab enriched peat soil microbial communities from McLean, Ithaca, NY, United States - MB29MY | ecosystem: Environmental > Terrestrial > Soil > Wetlands > Peat | place: USA: New York...
GCCACTGGTAACGATCGCCCCCAAAGCGGGGACGTCGGTTCGCTACAGCATCGGCCTGGAAGTCCGGGAGAAATCCGCGCAACGTACTGCCTTACAGGTGTTGCTTCGCGAGGGCTTCGATCTCCGGCTCGGTCAGCGCTGAGAGATCGGCGACCTCGGTGGCAATCACCTGCGGGAAAACTGTTGCATGATGATGGGTCTTCAAGTATTCCGCCAGGAAATCCATGGCGCTGCTTTTGCCCGTGCCATGTCCGATGAGAACGATCTCCTTCGCAGGCCTCAGTTCCTCTGCGATCTCTTCATAGAAGGAGTCTTCCTCGGGAATACGCTGCCCCTCGTAATGTGCTTCCTTGCGGTGGATCAAGTGACGATGAAATCCATGCGGGTCGTATGGTTTCATTGCGTCCTCAGGTTTAGGCCGGCTGCCACCCAGGTCCTGGTAGATCCGTGCCATGTGATGATCGATCACCACAACCATGCGTACGGCAGGCGCCGATTTCTTCGGCGTGGCGCCAACTCCGGCTTCGTGCAAAAAACGCCGCAGGCGTGACACTTCATCCGTTTGCAGGTTATGGGTATGCGGGCGTTTGAAAAACGAACGCTGCGAACCGATCACAAACTCCACCTCGTTGCCCTCGTGCGGCTGGACTTTACCCAACTTCCCCATCAGTTCGACGACTTGGTTCCAGCTCAGATTGCGCGGGAGCTTACCCGCCATCAGGCTCTCCAAAAGCATTTCCTCACGGTGTTGAAGATGACCGCTCATTCTTCTCTCATTCCTTCTGCAAACCAGAAGAACTACTATCCTTCGCATCCAAGGATGCACAATTGTTGCCAATCCTAAGTCCCTGAAAACGCTCCGAGTTTATGTCAACAAGCCGGTGTTTCATTCGCGAATTCGCGACGATATCTTGATCTTGCTGCTGGCGCTCTCATACGCTTTGCAGAGATTACCGCCGGCACCGGCAACGCTTCGGTTTCGCTCGAAGCTTCGCAGATCGTGTGCGCCCACCAAGGCAGTTCTCCTTCGAGCGCAGCCTCATTTTGACCCTTGCAGCTTCGCGGCGAGTCGCTCGTCCATGCTTGCGGCCAATTGATCGATGCAGTTCTGAACAGCGTGATTCATTTGTGCTACGACCGAGTCCACGTTGCTGGTTTCCACGTTGAAGGTCGCAGAGGCATCGCCCGCCCACTCGGTGGATCCGGTTCGCAGATTGACAAGTTCGGCGGAAATTTCCGCTTTGACTCGAACCGGGCCGTTGTAATCAACCTCTTCAAGCCGTTCGAGCCGTCCCGTCATCAGATAATCCTGCTCATTGCGGCCGTCGTATCTTTTGACGATGGAAAACAGCTGCCGTGACCGGAGAGAACCGATCATGGCGGCGGTGACGCTGTCGGCGGGATCGACCGCCCATCGTTGGTATTCGTAATAACCGATCTCTTCGGGAGATTGCCGGTACACGATCCTTCCCTGGCGAAGATACGGTGGGGCGGCGAACTGGCTTACCGCAACCGTGGTGACAAGCGGCTTGCCGCTCGCCGCGCCGGACAATGCCGGAGCAGTTTCCAGCGCGTAATAGTGCGTATTCGGTACTCTGCCGCCACAGCCGGCCATCAGCAGCGCCGCCGCAAAAAGGCTTAACTTCGCAAGGTTCCGCATCAGTGTGCCCTCGTCGTTGGAGGAACTTTCCGTCCCTTCGGCTGCTTGATCCGAACCAGGCTCCAGGGGCGCTCCTTGACCGATTCCGTAAGCTCATTGAGGTTGTCGGTAATTGCGCGCAGGTTCTCAAGCGTATAGGTCAAGTCCTGGTCCTTGGCGCGCATCGACGCCTGTAGATCGGAAAGCGTCCTTCTCATCTCGATAAGGTCTGCCTGACCCGGCTCGCGGAGTGCAGTGATCGTTGCGTCAGCATTGGAAACAGTCCGGTTCATGTTGTCGACGGTTGAGCCGACCTTGGTCATCACGGCGTTCGCATTCGTAGTCAGGCTCAGCATCTGGTCGCCGATCTGGTCAATCTTCGGCGCCGTTTGCGTCATCATCGTATCTGCGCCCGCCAGAATGCCCGCGATGTGCTGCTGGTTCGTCTTGTCCGTAATCTCGTTCAGGTTGGCCAGCAGCTTCCGCGTGTCGCCGGTAATGTTGTCCATGTCTGTGTGGGCAGAATCAAGCAGGGTGTGCGCGGAGTCAGCCAAGGCCACAATCTTGCGCTCGGTGTCATCCACGCTGATGGTTTCCTGGGAGGTGACGATGCTGCCCGGCGGTAAGCGCGGCGCATCGTTTGCTCCGGTGGTGATGGAGACCACGGGATTGGTCACCAGGGTTACCGATTCGAGCCGGGCAAGGGATTTGGCGTTCATAGGCGTCCCCAGCTTCACGTCGAACAGAATCTCAATGCGCGTAGGATCCTGCGGATCGGGATGAACTGCCGTTACGGTGCCTACCGTGATGCCCCCGAACAGGACGTCCGCCCCAGGCTCCAGACCACCCGCATAGCGCAGGTAGGTCTTGTAGGAAACACGCGCGCCCCTGATTTGCGCGCTGCTTACCTTGTAGACGGTAATCAGAAGGATGGCCGCACACAGGATCACGAAGGCTCCGACTTTGGCTTCGGTTTTCATCAATTCGCTCCTGTCAGTCCCGCCAGTTGGAAGAGGTGATCTCGCGCAGCCGCGCTTTCCGTGATTGGGTCGGCGACCCGGTCCAGAAACTGGCGTATGCGCGGTTGCGTGCTGGCCTTGAATGCTTCCTTGCTTTCCACGGCCAGCAGTGAGCCGCGGTAGAGCATCGCAATCCGGTCTGCTATTTTGAATGCACTTGCCAATTCGTGCGTCACCACCACGATCGTCATGTGAAACGCGTGTTTCAGGAACAGGATCAGGTCGTCAAGTCCGGCGGCGACGATCGGATCCAGTCCCGCCGATGGCTCGTCGAAGATCAGGATCTCCGGATCGAGCGCCGTGGCGCGGGCAACCGCCGCGCGCTTCTTCATGCCGCCCGACAGTTCCGGCGGCATTCGATCCATCGCTTCGCCCAGGCCCACAGCCGCCAGCTTCATGTAAGTCACGATTTCGATGATCGAGTCGGAGAGCGTGGTCAGCTCGTGAAGGGGAAGGCCGACGTTCTCCCGGATCGACATGGAATTGAACAAGGCCGATTCCTGAAAGGCCACGCCCATCGTGCACCGGATGGCCTTCAATTCCTTCGCGGAGCAGCGATGAATATCGACTCCCCGCACCCGGACCGTTCCTGACGTCGGCCGCTCGAGCCCGATGATGTTCCGCATCATCGTCGTCTTTCCCGCGCCGCTGCCCCCCAGCAGAACCATGATCTCGCCCCGTTCGATGCTCAGGTTCACATGATCCAGCACGCGGTTCGATCCATACTCGACCGTCAAGCCATCGACAGATATCATTGCGTCAGCCATCGGCTAATCCCTGCGCACCAGGTAAAAAATCGCGGTAAAGAATACATCTGCCAGGATCACCAGAGAGATCGACCTGACCACGGCGGAGGTGGTCGACCGCCCCACTGCCTCCGGGCCTCCGCGCACCCTGAAACCTTCCATGCAGCCTACGTTCACAATAATGGTGGCGAAAACCAGGCTCTTCAGCAGCCCGGTGAATACATCGCGCATGTCGATCGAGTTGAAGATGTAGCGCAGATACATAGGCAGCGTAATCTTGGTGCTGATGTACATGAAGCCGGCCCCCGCAAGGATGCCGGCCGTATTGCTCACGATTGTCAAGCATGGAATCACGATGCACGCCGCGACGTACTTCGGGGCCATCACCATCTCGATGGGATCGAGGGCCATGGTTTTGAGCGCGTCGATCTCGCTCGTCACTTCCATGGTTCCGATTTCTGCCGAGAATGCCGATCCCGACCGGCCACACACGATTAGGGCCGTTAAAAGCGGGCCCAGTTCGCGCGTGAACCCGATGGCCACAACGTCCATCACATACTGCAACGCTCCAAACTTCCGCAGCTCCGATCCGGTCTGCATAGCCAGGATGAATCCTGCGCAAACCGACATGATGGCCACAATGGGCACGCCCTCTACACCGATCGCCGCCATCTGGCGGATCGCCGAGCGCCATCGCTCGCGCTTGCCCACCACCGGCAGCAGGACGCGGGGCGACGCGCGCACTCCCGCCCAGAACTGCATGGTGAGCCCACCCACATAGGCAAGACCGTTGATCACTCCCGATCCGATGGCTTCCAGGACATTCATCGGCTTGGCTCCTGCCCTTCGATGTCGAAGAGCCGATCGAACCGCGTGATTTCGAGAAGGTATCGGGGCTGATCCTGGAGCGCGTCGAGCACGAGCCGCGTGCCTTGCTTGCGCGCCACCCCGGCAGCCTGCAAGAGCGTGGCCAGCCCGGAAGTATCAATGTAGGAGACCCCGGACAGGTCCACCGAGAGTTTGGCCGGCTTCTCACGCAAGGCATTCGCCAGCGCTGAGTTCATTTCGCCCGAATTCTCGACCGTGATCCGGCCGTGAATCGCGATGCTGTCATCTTTCCCCGCACCTTCCCCAGCGGTGTCGATTTCGCTAGACATTTCGCGCGCACCCTCATCGGATTCTTTCGCCAGGTCCACGCACAGGCACGCACATGCCCGGCCAAGAATCCAACCGATCTGAAGCAATGCAAGGACCAGCATTAAGTGATTGAAGAGATTGGAGTGCAGGTGGTCCAAGAGTTGTCGCTCTTCGCGAATTCGTGAGAATTCCGCGAAGAGCGCCGGACTCATCCTGAAGTACAGAATGGCGAAATGATCGACAAAGTGGTCAATTGTTCCGAGCCAACTGATGTTCGCAGCCGGAGTGGTTGCGGTTGGGCTCAGCTGCAGAACGGATTCTGCGAAAGACCGTCATTCCTGTTATCACCGTCGGAACTCATCGCTTCCTGAGGGACTGGGCTCGGACCTGGTCCGACTCGCATTCTCTGTGTCACTGATCTGAGCGCCGTATCATTCCGAAGTCTCGCATATGCTCGCTCGGTTTCATCGCGTAGTTCGCGAAATCGCGAGAGGTCCGTGAAATCACGATGCATTCTACTCATTATTTTGAGTCGCTTACCAATTGGCGATAGAAGTGCTTCGAAGGTGTTTGGGGACAAGAATGTCGGGAATCGTGCGGCCATGGGCAGGGTGATCTAGGGCATTCTCCACCCGGCTTGACTCTTGCCTGGCGGAGTCGCGCTCGTGAGCGCCATCGAAGATTCAAACCGCAGACAGGTGTTAGACCGTGGCGATTCGAAAGGAGTTCGATGGTCGTCACTTCAGTATGCATTGGACACCGTGTAGCCGGACTCTACATAGGGGCAAGAAACGTGCACCGCTATTTTCCAAGGAGCGTTACGGAGATTGAGTTGCAACTCGATCACCTGCGCATCCAGTGCGGTCTGTCTCCGGATTTCTGGCAGGACCAGCCGGAAATTCACGATCGACGGTTGTGTATCTGGCTGGAATCGAGACAGCGAAGCGAAAAAGCGAATGCGACGGTGCCTCTGGCGATGATCCCGTCGGGAAAGAATGTCTTCATCCTTGATCTGGTCAACAAGAAGGGCACGAAACACACGCACGGCATCGAGGGACGTCCCCATGAGAATCAACATGTCGGCATCTGAGCTGGAGAGGCGCGCGAAGAGAGCATTGACGGCGACGCTCCGGGAGATGTCCGGAGTCAACGTCAAAGGCATGCAGCGCGCATCGGCGGAAAGCGGCTGGCCCGCCGGAATCCTCGCGCACATCGACGTGTTCGGTCATGACTACACTCTCGCTTGCGCAGTCGAGCCGGATGGAGAACCTCATCGAGTGCGTGCAGCTCTACGCGACTTCGTCACCTGCGCCCCTCATCTCTGCAAGAATGCGACCCAGGTCATCATCGCGCCTTGTCTTTCGTCAGAGGCACTGGCGGCATGCAAAGAGGCCGACGCGGGATTCCTCGATCTCGAGGGCAATGCTCGCCTCTACGTAGGCGAAGCCTTCATCGACAAGCGTTCGTTTCCGTGCCGTGCTCCCAATCGCGTGTCCGCTCCTCGCCCCGGAAGCGGCAAATCCAGAACCGTCCCACGACTGCGCTGCGGGCGTCATTTTAAAAAGACGAGAAATTCATGCCCCGAAAAAACCAATGAAGATGTGGCCGGAACCCATGCGGCTAACCGTCTCAATTGAGACGATGCTGAGAAATGAGGTTCACAACCTATGATTCAAGCTGAAATGGCAATTGAACGCATCCTCTGCCCAGTCGATTTCTCCAAGTTCTCCGTGTGGGCCTTTACCCATGCGTCATCTCTGGCTCAGCATTTTGGTGCCAAGCTATTCGTCCAGTACGTCGTCGAGCTAGGACAGTATCCATCGGCTGATTTCGCACCAAATGCCTACGCGTATGACGAGTTCTGCTCCACACTGCTCAGCCAGGGCGAAGCCCAATTGCGCGCCTTCATTCAGGCTCATAGAAAGTATGAAGTTGCCCCTGAATGCATCGCCAGCAAAGGGATGGCCGCCGATAGTGTTCTATCTTTTGCGAAACAGCAGGCGATCGACCTGATCGTAATGGGAACGCACGGACGCCGAGGATTTGAACGGTTGATGCTGGGTTCAGTGACAGAGAAAGTGCTGCGAATGGCGCAATGCCCGGTTTTGGCGGTACCGGAACCTCGGTCTGACTTCGCCGCATCAACGACATCGGGCGATGAGATCCAATTACGGCAGATTGTTGCGTGTACCGATTTCTCGGAAAGCTCCTACGAGGCGTTGCACTACGGGATTTCCGTAGCGGAGGAATACCACGCTAACCTCACTCTCGTGCATGTTCTCGAAGACGTTTCGACGCCGGGATGCGTGGAGAATACCACGACCGCGTATAAGCGTCTGGATGGGCTTATCCCCACCCAAACAAAGCTGACCTCTCGGATCACCACCGCTGTGCGGATCGGCAGAGCATATCGAGAGATCAGCCAACTGGCTCGCGAAAGTTATGCTGACCTGGTGATCATGGCCGTACATGGTCGCAATTCTCTGGACGACGCCGTCTTTGGCTCCACGACATATCGGGTGATCCAGTCGGGAGTATGCCCCGTTCTGGCGATCCACAAAACCTCCCCATGATTGTCGTCGCCGGCCTCTCCTCTGGGACCGCTTTTGGATTGTGAGCCAAATCACATTCGGGAGCTGTTGCCTGCAGTTACCCGCCTTAGCGCCGGCGCCGCCTTAGTCGGCCTAGGGAGATTCAGAGCAGATGCTAAGGTGTTAAATACAATAGAGAAAGCGCAATAGCAGGTCGGAGCGACCGGCGGAAGATTAAGGCCTAGACGGCACAAGTGCGGCGCCTGTGCTGCTGCGGCGTTAAAGAGCTAAAAGGACGACTCCACTCAGCCTCGGTTGGGATTACATTAGTAGTGACTGAGGACAAAAGCTCAATTCTCCGGGGCTGTGAGGCACGATGGAATCGCGCGGACCTGAGCTGCGAAAGTTCGTAACTCCGGAAGTCGTTTTTGGCGTTGGCAGTTTGCACTTGGCCGGCCAATACGGACACAATTTGGGCGGCAGCAAGGCGCTGGTCGTATCCGATCCCGGAGTTGTCACAGCCGGCTGGGCGCAACTGGTTCTCGCCAGCGTCGAGCGCGCGGGCCTCGCGTCCATCCTGTACACACAGGTCACACCCAACCCACGCATAGATGAAGCGACTGCCGGCGCCGCTGTCTACGCCGAAGAAGGCTGCGACATCATTATTGCCGTCGGCGGCGGCAGCGCCATCGATTGCGCGAAATGCATCGGCCTGCTTGCGGCCAATCGGGGCGATCTCCGGGACCTGGTGGGTGTCGACAACGTGCGCGCGCCGATGCCGCCCACCATCTGCATTCCCACTACGGCTGGTACATCCGCCGATCTGTCGCAGTTTGCAACCATCGTGGACCCCGAGATCAAGCGGAAACTGCTGATCATCAGCAAGACGGTGGTCCCCGATCTCTCCCTGATCGACCCCGCAACGTTGACAACCATGGACGCATTTCTTACCGCGTGCACGGGACTTGACGCGCTGGTGCACGCGCTGGAAGCGTACGCTTCCCTCGGACACTCGCCGCTTACGGACGTTCATGCGCTCGAAGCCATGCGGCTGATCAGCTCGAACTATCTGCAATCGATCGCCGAGCCGAAGAACCTCGAGTACCGCACGAACATGATGCTGGGCAGCCTGGAGGCCGGTTTGGCCTTCTCAAACGCAAGCCTGGGCGCTATACACGCGATGGCCCACAGTGTTGGCGGATTGCTCGATCTGCCGCACGGCCAATGCAACGCCATGTTCCTGAACGGCGTCATCGATTTCAACTACGGCTATGCCGAGGAGCGCTACCGGAACGCCGCGGTCGCCATGGGACTTGAAGTCACCGGAATGCCTTCGAGTGAAGTTCGCAAACGGCTTGTGGCCGAGATCGCGCGGCTGAGGGACGCGGCCAGCCTCGGTGGCACTTTGTCCCGATGCGGAATCCATCGTACCGAAGTGCGCGAGCTCGCCGAGACCGCGCTCCGTGACCCTTGTGTTGTAACGAATCCACGACGGCCGGGCCAGCGGGATATAGAGGTCATTTATGAGGAATCCCTCTGACAACTGGGACGAGCTGCGCGACAAGGTCTTAGGGCTAGGCGACGCTTCCGTCCACAAAACCCATTACCCGAGCCTGAAGCAGCGCCTGGCGGAGATGGAGTTGCTGACGCGGGAGCTGAAGCGCAGCGAGGCTTATCTGGCTGAGGCGCAAACGCTTAGTCAGACGGGGAGCTTCGGCTGGAAGGTCGCGACGAAAGAGCACATTTGGTCGGAGCAGACCTATCGCATCTTCGAATTCGATCCGGCTGTCAGGCCGACGATGGAGCAAATCATCGAACGAGTCCATCCCGAGGATCGCGCACTCGTTACCGAGGTCTTGGCGCGGGCAACCGAGAGCGGCCAGGGTTTCGACTTCGAGCATCGCTTGCTGATGCCGGATGGCAGAGTCAAGTTTCTTCACGTTTTGGCCAAGGCGATGCGGGATCCATCTGAAGAAGTCGAGTTTGTCGGCGCGGTGATGGATATAACCGAGCGCAAGCAGGCGGAAGAAGCTCTGGGGCAGTCCGAGGAGCGCCTACGGCTAACTTTGGAGGCTACCCAGATCGGAGCCTTCGATTGGGACGTCGCGCACGATGTGTGGTACGCGTCTCCGACTTACTATACGGCTCTTGGATACGAACCCCGCGGGGGACCAGGAAATCGGGCAGAATGGATTGAGCGTCTGCATCCCGAGGATCACGACCGCGTTGCACGGCTGACGCACGACATTTTGTCCGGCGAGACCAATCGCTATGAGTACGAAGCACGCCTGCGCCATGCCGATGGCTCATACCGCTGGGTTCAGGTCAAAGCATTAGGCATCGAGCATGACTCGGACGGAAAAGTCAGCCGCGAATTGGGTGTTCGCATCGACATTACGGAGCGCAAGCGCGCCGAGGAAGCGCTGCGTCGGAGCGAAGCTTACCTCTCGGACGCGCAGAAGCTAACCCACACCGGCGCCTGGGCTACCGACGCCACCCCCGAGCCGTTGTACTGGTCGGAGGAATTGTTCCGGCTTTATGGATTGGACCCGCAGGACGGATTCCCGACACACGATGAGGCGTTGCAGCGCGTACACCCGGAAGACCGCGACAAGTACGAACTGGCGTTCCATAGAGTAATCCATCAGAAGGTGGATTCCGGCGTCGAGTTCAGAACCGTGTTGCCCGATGGAGCAATCAGGCACCTCTATGGCCTTGGGCATCCGGTTTTGAATGCCCATGGAGAACTTGTTGAAGTAGTGGGCACGACGGTGGATATCACGGAGCGCAAGCGGGCCGAGGAAGCGCTGCGCGAGAGTGAGACGCTCTTCCGCACGTTTGTGGACCACGCGGCGGACGCCTTTTTCATGCTGGACTTCGAGCAAGGAACCATTATTGACGTGAACCGCTGCGCCTGCGAGAGCCTGGGCTACACCCGGCAGGAACTGATCGGCATGACCCCGCTCACGTTCGACGTAAATCTGGACCGAACCACCCTCGAATCCATTGCGGCGCAGGCGGCTGCCGGCAGGACCGTATTGTTTGACAGGCACTGGCATCGGCGAAAGGACGGGTCGCTGTTCCCGGTCGAGGTCCAGACCAGCGCTTTCTGGCATGGCGGGCGCCGTTTACTGCTGAAGGTGGCCCGCGATATCACCGAGCGTTTGAGGGCCGAAGAGGCGATTCGCCAAAGCGAAGCGGAACTGCGCCAGATATTGGATGACGCGCCGCAGCACGTGGCCGTCCTGGGGGCAGATAGAAGCCGGCTCTATCTCAACCAAGCCGCGCTCGATTATCACGGTTGGACGCTCGAATCCGCATTGGCCCGCGAGAGGTCCGATTTCTTTCACCCGGACGATTGGGAACGCGTGAATCGTGAAGTTCAGAACGGGTTCTCAACGGGATCGCAGATAGATTTTGAAGCGCGGGCACCGAGACACGATGGGGTGTACCGTTGGTTCTCATACCGCTACAAGCCGCTGCGCGATGAGCAAGGACGCATCACACGGTGGATGATCGCATCGTTCGACATCGACGATCGCAAGCAGGCGGAGGAGAGACTGCAACACGAAAACGTTGCCCTGCGCGAGGAGATCGACAAGGCATTCCTGTTCGAGGAGATTGTGGGATCTTCTGCCGCCCTGCGCGCCGTGCTCACTCGCGTCGCCAAGGTCGCGCCGACCGATTCGACCGTTCTCATCACTGGAGAAACCGGGACGGGCAAGGAGCTGATTGCCCGCGCCATCCACAAGCGGTCGCGGCGCTCCGCGCGCGCGTTCGTGAGCGTGAATTGCGCTGCTATCCCACGCGACCTGATTGCATCGGAGTTGTTCGGCCACGAGAAAGGCGCCTTTACGGGGGCTGTCCAGCGGCATCTGGGCCGCTTTGAATTGGCCGAGGGAGGAACGATCTTCCTCGACGAAATCGCGGAGCTTCCCGCAGAGACGCAAGTCGCCCTCTTGCGCGTTTTGCAGGAACGGGAATTCGAACGCGTGGGCGGAGAGCGGCGGATACTTTCAAACGTGCGCGTGATCGCGGCCACCAATCGGGACTTGGAAGCGGCTGTTGCCACGGGCAGTTTTCGCAGCGATCTCTTTTACCGGCTCAACGTCTTCCCGGTCAAAGTCCCGCCTCTGCGAGATCGAAAGGAAGACATTCCGCTGCTGGTCGAATACTTTATCGATCGTTTTGCGCGAAAAGCTGGAAAAAGCTTCCGCCGAGTTAGCAAGAGAAGCCTTGACCTGCTTCAGTCGTATCGCTGGCCGGGCAACATACGCGAGTTACAGAACATCATTGAGCGATCCGTCATTGTATGCGAATCGGAGAGCTTCTCGGTGGATGAGAGCTGGCTCTCAAGCCAGTCTTTTGCGGAAGAGCCGAGAAGCGAGGTTGCACTGTCCGAATTGCTTGCCGCGAAGGAGAAAGAGACGATTGAAGCGGCGCTGAGAGAATGCGGCGGGCAGGTGTCGGGACCGTCAGGCGCGGCCGCAAAGCTGGGGATGCCCCGCTCTACCCTCGAGTCCAAGATCAGATCACTGGATATAGATAAGAACCGATTCAAGTCGACGTAGTGCCCAGTGATCGGGTTAGTGCCCCGCGATCGGCGGGCAGGCGAACGCATTCGCATAAAGAAAAGATGAAGAGCGGCGAGCCGTTTTGTACAGGTTTTCGCCATTTGGCGAACTCTCGCCATTTGTCTGTTTTGTAACATATTGGTTTTAAGCGATTTGCGATTGGACCGCCAATTGCATCCATCTGGGCAAGGATTTGTTCAAAGAGACTACGGATGCTGCGGATTCAGCGACTAGCGAATGGCGAGACGATTTTCAGGTTGATTGGTCGCATGGATGTTGAAGACATCGCAACATTGGAATCGCAGTTCGAATCCGAAAGTGAAGGTCGCCCGATTGTTCTGGATTTAACGGATCTGACTTTATTGGACCGAGATGCTGTCCGCTTCCTGGAGCGATGCGAAGCAGACGCCATCAAGCTCACGAACTGCAGATCGTATATCCGGGAGTGGATTGAAAGAGAGAGAAAGACCCGTACTGACGAGCGCTAGCCCGAGACCCCTGCGGCGCAAGGAACCCAAATGACTGGAGGTTGGTTGTGACTGTGAACAACGTGTTTGAATACGGACTACATGAGGAAGCAATGTGTTTCCCAGGCGACTCCGCTACCCAGGTGAATGAGTCACTCTATGACCAGGAAATCTCTGCCCAGGCAGGCTTTGCAGGAATCATAGGGCAGAGCCGCGCCCTCCGCGAGGTGCTCGATCTCGTAGAGATGGTGGCTGCAAGCGATTCGACTGCGCTGCTGCTGGGAGAGACCGGAACGGGCAAGGAACTGATCGCGCGGGCCATTCACGATCGCAGCCGCCGCAGATCAAAGAGGTTCGTCAAGGTCAACTGCGCCGCCATTCCGAGCGGATTGCTGGAGAGCGAACTCTTTGGCCACGAGCGTGGCGCCTTCACCGGCGCGATCACGCAGAAGATCGGCCGGCTTGAACTGGCCGACCAGGGCACACTGTTTCTGGATGAGATTGGCGATATTCCGCTGGAGTTGCAACCGAAACTCCTGCGCGTTTTACAGGAGCGTGAGTTTGAACGGCTGGGCAGCACACAGACCAAGCAAGTGAATGTCCGAGTAGTGGCCGCGACGCATCGCAACCTGGAAGAGATGATCATCGAGAAGCAGTTTCGCAGCGACCTTTACTACCGCCTCAACGTTTTTCCCATTTCCATTCCCCCTTTGCGCGAGCGCGCGGAAGACATTCCGCTGCTGGTGCGGCACTTCGTCAGGCAATTCGCCCAGAGAATGAACAAGGCGATCGAGACGATCTCTCCGGAGGCGATGGAGGCATTGGCCCGGTATCCGTGGCCGGGCAATGTCCGCGAGCTGCAAAACTTGATTGAGCGCTCCGTGGTGATGCATGAGAAGGGTGCACTCAATGTAAAGAGGAGCTGGCTGTGTCACGAATGGTGCACTGACGTCCCGATTCACAATTCTTATGGCAGCTCTTCGATAGGAGATCGAGAAATCATTGGCGCCGTTTTGGCCGAGACGCGAGGCAGAGTGTCCGGGCCGTCGGGAGCGGCAGCCAGGCTCGGGATTCCGCCTTCCACTCTGGAATCGAAAATCCGGTCGATGAATATCAACAAGTATCAGTTCAAGATGGCATAAGCCCGAGTCTTCTTACCTATCCAACATGCAGCGCTCACGAACTTCGCGATTTCGCGAGGAAACGGGGATTCTGTGACTTTTGCGAACCAGTCTTTTCAGCAACTTAAATGTGGTACACGTCTTGCAGTAAGGGAGAACGTGACGATCCGCCACCCGCACGCGCCGGGAATTTTGATATGGAAGCCGGGACTCCTCGGTGCAGCGTTCTGTTTTGTTCCGCAAGCGGCCGGCACGCCAGTCGTCAACCGTGCTTGACAGAAAGGGTTGGAATCCGATGACTGAAAAACTCGCCAATGATCACGCGAAATTTTACCTGGTTGGAGGAGGTATTGCTTCGCTCGCGGCTGCTGCCTTCCTGATCCGCGACGGCGACATCCGAGGCCAGAATATTACCATCCTGGAGGAGTCAGCCAAGATCGGTGGAAGCCTTGACGCCGCGGGAAACCCGAAAGACGGCTACGTAATGCGCGGTGGCAGAATGTTCGAGAGCAAGTATCTCTGCACCTTCGATCTGTTTTCCTCGATACCGACTTTGGATGAGAGCAAGACGGTGACGCAGGAGATCGTGCAGTGGAACGACATCATGAAGACTTCGTCCAGGTCCCGTATATTCCGGGGCGGACACAGAGTCGACGCTCCAAAATTTGGCCTCTCAGAGCGACATATCTTGACTTTGGAACGCATGTCGCTGGAACCGGAGGAGACGCTGGGGTCGAGCAGCATCTCCGATCAGTTCGAGCCATCATTCTTTGAGACGGACTTCTGGATCATGTGGTGTACGACGTTTGCGTTTCAGCCGTGGCATAGTGCGGTTGAGTTCAAACGTTACCTGAACCGCTTCACGCACATGGTGTCCGGCTTCAACACGCTCAAAGGAATCTGGAGGACTGTCTACAACCAGTACGATTCGTTGGTGCGCCCTCTGCAGAAATGGCTTTTAGACCGGGGGGTGAAGTTCGAATTCAACTATCGCGTCGTCGATCTCGAATTCAGCGATGGTATGGATGGATTCGCGGTGAAAACCATCCTTTGCCGGCGCGGCGACGGCTTGCGCGATATTAACGTGGGCGAGAATGACAAGGTGATTGTGACGCTGGGCTCGATGGTGGAGGGCTCCAGCCTGGGCTCGATGGATTCGGCTCCCATGTTGAAAGGACAGTCTGACAGCGGCGCCTGGAGACTGTGGAAGAACATCTCAGTTGGCAATCAGCAATTCGGGT
>Ga0326727_10018072_pt1 | contig 14474 bp, 13 predicted proteins | sample MB2enrmetagenome_FD_207643 | JGI IMG/M metagenome (GOLD analysis project Ga0326727, IMG submission 207643) | Lab enriched peat soil microbial communities from McLean, Ithaca, NY, United States - MB29MY | ecosystem: Environmental > Terrestrial > Soil > Wetlands > Peat | place: USA: New York...
GACTTAAGGAATGGGGTCAAGGGTCCATCGATCGGTCATGCGGCTATCCTTGCGATTCCGGCGACAGCACGATGCACGCCCCGTGGCCGTGGCCCAGCTTCTCGCAGGCCTGAACCGCTGCGTCGCGCGACAGGCCGGTCAGCCGGGCGCGATACAGCGTGGCGCTGGCCGACCGCACCGCGCCCACCGCGGGGTGGGCCTGGGCAAGCACGTCGTGGGCCTGGTTGCGCGCCGCATCGGCCGCCGCACGGGCCTGGCCCTCGTTGCCGAAGGCGCCGACCTGAATCGCCCATTTGTCAGCCGCCGACCCGGCGCCGACCCGCTGCACCGGCAACGTATCGGCCATCGCCGGGGCGATCAGCCGAAAGCCGCCATGCGGCGCCGGAGCCGGCACCGCAGCGGTCTTGGCGACAGGCGGTGGCGGCACCGGCCGCGGCGGCTCGACCAGTGCCGCGGTCTGCACCACCCGCGGCGGCGCCGGACGCGCATAACGGTTTTCGGCCAGCGCCACCGGCGCCGGCTGGTGGTGCGGGTAACGCGGCCCCGGCGGAATCTCCAGCGGCAACTGGTTCATGGCCGAACCGCTCGCCGCCGACGGCCGGTTCGGCTCGATGCCGGCGATATACGGGCCGATCTTGCGCACGTAGTTCCGCGTTTCGTCCGGCAGCGGACGGTTGCGGGTGAGGTAATCATCCAGCCGCCCCGGCCCGGCATTGTAGGCTGCCAGGAATCCAGGAAATCCGTATATGTCATACATTTCGCGCAGATAGGCGGTGCCCGCCATCACGTTGTCATGCGGGTCATACGGGTCGTCGCCCAGGTCGTAGCGGGCGCGCAGCTCGTCGAAGGTCACCGGCATCACCTGCATCAGCCCCATCGCGCCCACCGGCGAGGTGTCCAGCACCTTGCCGCTCGACTCGACGCGCATCACCTCACGGATCCAGCGCTCGGGTACGTCGAACCGTTGCGCCGCCTCGACGATATACGGCCCCCACGGGTCGTAAGCCGGGCCGGGCGGGGCGTAGCTGCGCCTGGCATGCGCCACATACTGGGCCGCCTCCTGGGTGGCGCTGAGCTGCGGGCGGGTCTGCGAAGCGCAGGCCGACAGCAGCGCGAGGGTGGACACACAGGCCAGCATGCGCGCCACCGGCGCACGCAAAAGGACAAAGCCAGGGGTGCGGCTGGTGCTGGACGGCATGTCGGCTCAGGCCTCCGTCGTGACTCGGCCGGAAAGCCGGCCGGTTTGCACGACCGCCTGGGCGGCCGTCGCGGTGAGTGGCTCCCGAGGGTGCCGTGCCGGCGCATCCTTGGGTATGTTGGTTAGCCAATAGTAACCGGAGCCCCCGAAAACCGCCGGAACAGCTAAGCGGCACGATCAGCAAGCTCTTCTAACCCCCTAATCGAATTCGCTGTTGAATGCAAGACGTCTCGCGCGCGATGCGACGCGCCGCCGCCGGGCCGCAGCGCTGGTGCCGCGCCCTGCGGCGATGTACTAGCGGTTGTGGCGGGCACGCGCCGCAATCCCCCGGGAGACACCCTCATGCCGCGTTCCATCCTGCCGGCTGCCCTGGCACTCCCGGCCCTTTTCGGGCTCGCGTCCTGCGGCACTGGCAGCCCGCCCGTGCCGCCGGCCGGAGCCGCTGCCGGCCGGGCCGCGCCGGTCACCTATGGCGTGGTCGTCACCATCCGGCCGCTGCCGGCGCCGGGCGATCGCACCGGCACTATCCTTGGCGCCGTCGGCAGCGGGCCGGCGCCGGGCCAGCCGGCCAGCTTCGAGTTCATCCTCCGCGAAGATGACGGCCGGACCCTTTCCGTGGTGCAGACCAACGCAGAAGGGCTGCGACCCGGCGAGCGCATTGTGGTGTCCATGGGGGAACGGACGCTGGTCGGGCGGGCCGGCGACTGATCGCCGGGGCGCTGCCCCGGACCCCGGCAGGGCTTTGCCCTGCACCCACCAGGGGCAAAGCCCCTGGACCCTCGACTTTAAAAAGCGCCTTACACCCATCGGGTTGCGGCAGCGGGACGGATCGGCTATCGCCCGGCCTCCCATGGTGGTTGCCATTCACAGTGCCGCGAGCCGGGGCAACACTCTGGACCTCGCGCCGGACCTCAGCTTCGCCGCGCGCCAGCGCATGGCCGTGCGCGACCTGGCGGAAACCGCCCGGCTCTGGCGGCTCTGCGGCACGCTGGCCTGGCTCGACATCACGCTGCGCTATCGCGGCTCGATGCTCGGCCCGTTCTGGCTGACCCTGTCCACCGCCGCCATGGTGGGCACCATGGGCGTCGTCTATGCGATCCTGTTCCGCATGAACGTACGCGATTATCTGCCCTTCCTGGCGCTCTCGCTGGTGCTGTGGGGATATCTCAGCACGCTGGTGACCGAGGGATGCCTGACCTACACGCTGGTCGAGGGCATGATCCGCTCGATGCGCATGCCGTACTCGCTGTATGCGGCGCGCATCGTGGTGCGCAATCTTCTGGTGCTGGCGCATAACGTGGTGGTGATCGTGGCGGTCTATGCTCTGCTGCGCATCTGGCCCGGGGCGAACGCGCTGATGGTGCTGCCCGGGCTGGTTCTGTGGCTGCTCGACAGCCTGGCCGTGTGCGTGCTGCTCGGCGCCCTGTGCGCCCGCTTCCGCGACATCCCGCCGATCGTCGGCAGCGTCATGCAGATGGCGTTCTTCATCAGCGCGGTGATCTGGAAGCCCGCCCAGCTGGGCGCCCAGGAATGGGTGCTGGCGTTCAACCCGTTCTTCACGCTGCTGGAGGTGGTGCGCGCGCCGCTGCTGGGTGACCTGCCGGGGCTGCGCGTCTGGGCCTCCGCGCTGGCCTGGTCCGCGGCGCTGTGCGGCACCAGCTGGGTGCTGTTCGCGCGGGTGCGCGACCGCATCGCCTTCTGGGTCTAGCGGCATGGATGCCGCCGCCGCCACCGGCCTGCAGGCCGCCATCGACGCCGAGCATATCTGCGTCGATTTCCCGCTTTATCACGGCAATGCGCGCAGCCTGAAGCGGGCGGTGTTCCGCACCGTCTCCGGGCGGGTGGCGGCGGATACCAAGCACCGCGTGGTGGTGCAGGCACTGCGCGACATCAGCTTCCGGCTGCGCCGCGGCGACCGGCTGGGGCTGATCGGCAGCAACGGCGCGGGCAAGACCACGCTGCTGCGCACGCTGGCCGGCATCTACGAACCGCAGGCCGGCAGGGTGCGGGTGCGCGGCAGCCTGAACGCGCTGCTCGACCCCAATCTCGGCATGAACCCCGACCTGACCGGCCGCGAGAACATCATGCTGCGCGGCCTGTACAACGGCCTGAAGCGGCCGTTGATCGCCCGGCTGGAGGAGGATGTCGCCGCCTTCGCCGAACTCGGCGAATTCATCGACCTGCCGGTGCGGGTGTACAGTTCCGGCATGGTGGTGCGGCTGGGCTTCGCGCTGGCCACCGCCATCCGGCCGCAGGTGTTGCTGATGGACGAATGGTTCCTGGCCGGCGATGCCACCTTCATGGAGAAGGCGCGGATGCGGCTGGAAGACATGGTGCGGGGCGCCGACATCCTGGTGCTCTCGACCCATGTGACCGAAATCGTGCGGACCTGGTGTACTCGGGTGATCTGGCTTGACCAGGGCCGGGTGCGCGCCGACGGTTCTGCCGAGACGGTACTGACGGCTTATCTCGGCCAGACGCCCGGCCGGTGAGGCCGCGCCCGTGTTCCGGTCGCGACGGCTGCGGCCGCCCGGCACCTTGTCGAAGGGCAGCTTCGGGTGGGGAGCGGACATTCGTGGCCACCGCACGTAGCAACCGATGCGAAATCAAGAATGGCACAATTGAACGACAGGTGTGCCAATTACAGAGGTCGGCGCATGACGACAACACTGGCGGCGTTAGCCTTCACCCAGGTTATTGTTGGTTTTTGTCTTCCTTAGCCAACGCAAGAAGGAAATCTGCCGCTTGGCGCGCGATCTTCACGTGCACCGGAACTTGTCGCCCCGCCGGAATCGGCTCGCGGACCATGTCCGCTACGGCAAGCGGATGCTCTTGCAAGTCAGGCTTTGACCCATTGTGGTATAGATTCCACAAAGCGCTGTATATGGATTGGGGAAATAGAGTTAATGTTTGGAATTCTACAATATTCGTTTGCGCAAACATCTCTTGAACGTTGGCGCTACCTTTGATATCCTTATGAGCAAAGATTTTGTTCCGAATAGGCTTATAGTTTGCCTTATACGACGCCTTTTGTTTGTCTACCTCATGCTGAAGCGCCTCGAAATCAGCGGGGATGGGTTCGTAAGCCGTAAGCATGTACTTGTCTAGCCAGTCCGGCTTCGTCGGGTTATTGCCCTGCTTCCTCGCGGCAAGGCTGGCGTGGTTGAAGATTTGCGGATTTTCGGTTGCTATGCACAGCAGGCGGGCAACGCCGTGGGACTCCTTGTCATCGTCAAACACACGACCCACGGCGATGAATGCCGAAGTTTGTAATGCCCCCAGCGTCGTGTTCCAGAACAGGGGCGCGATATTAAGTAGCTTTGCGATCTCCGAATGCTGCGCGGCAATCTCATGGATTGCCAGATAGGCATAAAGAAACTGTGCGGCAGACTCCGCCTCCGTGCGCAATATTTCTAACTCAGCCTCAAAGACTTGTCCCGCATTTTCCATGTGGGCGCGTATCACCCCACCCGGAGTCTAGTCAAGCCGTCTCGATGTTGAAGCAGGGCCACGGGGTCAGGTTAATTTTCGCTGCCCAGTCCACGTCAACGGGGCTCTGTGGGCAGTTTTCCACAGGGCAGCGCATCGCCGAACCTGCCAAGCTCAGCCTGAGCACGGCGAAATTAACCTGGACTCGTTGCCGTGGATGTTGAAGCGCGAAATATCCGACCAGCCCATTGCGCAACCAGGCATTTCGAACCCTGCCTTGAGCAAAGTTCAATCAACAGGCTACTTGACGCAGAAACCCTGTGCGAATGTCCGCTCCGGGTCGAAAGCGGCCCTCATGTCTGGAGAAGCCCTGATATGTCCTGTTTCATGGAAGGGCCGCACTAGTGTTCCGACTGCGACGGATAGTGCCGTCGGGCCGGACCACGAGCCCCTTGATTTGGTGTTCCGATTCACGCGATGGGACGGACGCATTTGTCGCGACCGGAACACTAGCCGCTGTCGAACGCCGATTCCGTCAGCCGGTGCAGCAGGCCCATCAGCTGGTAGCGTCCCTCCAGGCCCAGCCTGGCGGCAAACCTCGCCTCGTGCTGGGCGACCAGCCGCTCCAGCCGCCCCAGCATCCCGGCCCCTTCTTCCGTCAGGTACAGCGCCGCGGCACGGCGGTCGTCCGGCACCGGGCGCCGCTCGACCAGGCCGCGCGCCACCAGCCCGTCGAACAGCGGCACGAAATTGGTGCGCTTGACGCCCAGCGCCAAAGCCACCCTGGTCGCCCGCAACCCCGGGTTGCGGTGCAGCACCACGAGCACGGCAAACTGCACCGGTCGGATATCGTCCGCGGCGAAGTGGCGCTGGATATCCTGGGCCACCGCCAGCTGGGCCCGCCGCAACGCATAGAACATAAAGCCGGGCAGCGGTCCGAGATCGACCGCCTCAGCCGGCCCGGCAGACATCTCGTTCGGGCGATCGGAATGTGTTGGCATGACTATCATGCAGCATAACCATCTTCGCCCGGGCCGGATAGGCGCTATCGGCACGGTGCCGGGGCCGCAGCTGCGAAAGTCCGGCCCGTCACCCTCGCGGATGCGTCCGCCGCCACACATTCAGCAACCCGGCCTCGTCCACCGAGGTGTAGCGCTGCGTGGTGGACAGGCTGGCATGGCCCAGCAGATCCTGGATGGCGCGCAGGTCGGCGCCGGCCGCCAGCAGATGGGTGGCGAAGGAGTGCCGCAGCGCATGCGGTGTGGCGTGCTCGGGCAGGCCGTGGAGGCGGCGGAAATGGCGCACCGTCCGCTGTGCCACGCCCGGGTTCAGCCGCGCCCCGCGCGCCCCGGTAAACAGCGGCGCCTCGGGCGCGGGCGAAGGATGGTGGCGCATCCAGGCGGCGACCGCTTCCCGCACCACCGGCAGCACCGGCACGGCCCGTTCCTTCTCGCCTTTGCCGACCACCCGGAGCATGGCCTCCCGGCCCGGCAGCGGCGCCTCGCGCACGGCCAGCGCAAGCGCTTCCGATATGCGCAGCCCGCAGCCATACAGCAGGGTGAACAAGGCGATGTCGCGCGCCTGAATGGCGGCGCTGGCGGAGTCCTCGCCGATTTCCTCCGCCACCGCCCGGGCATGCCCGGGGACCAGGGCGCGCGGCAATGGCAGGCGTGCCCGCGGCGTGTCGAGCAGGCGGAGTTGCGCATTGGCCAGGTTGTGCCGCCGCGCCAGGAAGCGGAAAAAACTGCGAATCGCCGAGAGATGCCGGGCTCGCGTCGCCGCGCCGGCGCCCTCGCCGGCTTCGTAGGCCAGCCAGGCGCGGAAATCGGCCAGGCGCAGCCCGGCCAGCGCCGCAAGATCGGGGTCGCCGCCCAGATGAATCGTGAGAAAGCCAAGAAACCCGGCAATATCGCGCCCGTAGGCCGCCACGGTCAGCGGCGAGGCGCGCCGCTCATGCGCCAGCCATGCCAGGAATTCCTCGCCTGCCGCCGCTGCCGGGCTCATCGTCCCAAAGCGGCGGCCACGGCGCGGCCGAGGAACGCCAGCGCGCCGGCCCCCTGCGCCGGGTCGAGCGTCCACAGATCCCGCGCCGACAGCGCCAGCAGCGCCGGCGGGTCGCCGGGGATGCGCACCAGCGCGTCGTGCCGGGCCAGCGCCGCTGCTTCCCCGTGCAGCAGGCGCGCCTCGGCGATGTCGCTGCGATGTGCTACCGACCGGCCGCCGAGCAGCCGTGCCACCGTCCCGGGCGGCAGCTTGCGCGCGCCCGGCAGCGGCGCCTCGGCGCATAGCGCGGCGGCGTCCACCGCCAGCAGGGCCGGGAACGCCACCGCCACGCATTCGGCCACGTCGCCGGCGCCGATCAGCGCCAGCACCGCTTCATGCACCCGGGCGGTCATGCCCGCCGAGGCCCGTCCGGCCGCCAGCACGCCGTCGGCCCGTTCGGCCATGGCGGCGGCATGCGCGCGCTCGGTCCGCACCATGGCGGCCATGTGATCGGCCAGCGCCTCGCCATGCACCCGCACCGGCGGCGCCAGGATGCGGTAAAGCTCCGGCCGGTCGGCCAGGAAGCGCGGATGGGCGCGCAGGAAGGCGGCCACCGAGTCGGCCGTGACCGGCGCGCCGGCGGGTGCCGCCTCGGCCATCAGACCGACACCGTCTCGACGATCTGCTGGCCGGTCTTCGCCCAGTCGGCCAGAAACGCGGCCAGGCCCTTGTCGGTCAGCGGATGGTTATACAGCGCGCGCAGCACGGCCGGCGGCAGGGTGGCCACATGGGCGCCCAGCTTGGCCGACTCGATCACGTGGATCGGGTGGCGGACGCTGGCCACCAGCACCTCGGTCTTCAGCGCGGGGTAGTTGCGGTAGATCTGCACGATGTCCGCGATCAGCTGCATGCCGTTCTGGCCGACATCGTCCAGCCGGCCGACGAAGGGGCTGACGAAGGTGGCGCCCGCCTTGGCCGCCAGCAGCGCCTGGGCGGCCGAGAAGCACAGCGTGACATTGGTCATCGTGCCCTGCTCGCTGAGCACCCGGCAGGCGCGCAGCCCGTCCGGCGTCAGCGGCAGCTTCACCGCGACATTGGGGGCGATGCGGCGCAGCACGTCGGCTTCGCGCAGGATCTGGGCGAACTCGGTGGCCGCCACCTCGGCGCTCACCGGCCCCGCCACCAGCTCGCAGATTTCCGCCACCACCTCCAGGAAACGGCGGCCCGATCTGGCGATCAGCGAGGGGTTGGTGGTGACCCCGTCCAGCAGGCCGGAGGCGGCCAGCGCCCGGATGTCACCGATGTCGGCGGTATCGACGAAGAATTTCATCTGGCTGTCCTGCTGTGCGGCCCTGTCGCGCCGGTGGCAAATCGGGCACAGCATACCGGATGCCCGCCCCCCACCGAAAGCGCCGCCGCCCCCCTGCGGGGCAATCTGCTTGAAAGCTTTCGGTGAGGCAGCCGTTTTCCAGCCTGGCGAGGACCAAAACGAGTGAAAGTTTTTTGGTTCATTTTTTCAAGAAAGAACAAAAGAAAGGCTTCTTTTTGAAAAAAGAAGCAAAAACTTTTTATTCGTTTGGTGCCGGCCCGCACCTGGCACGGGTGCGGGTGCTGCTGCCTTATCCGTTTCCTGGGCCGTTCGACTATCGGCTGCCGCACGGCCTGGAAGTGGCGCCCGGCGACCTGGTGCTGGTGCCGCTGAACCGCCGCGAGGAAGTGGGCGTGGTGTGGGACGGGCCGCCCGACGCGGCGCTGGACGAGCACCGGCTCAAGCCGGTTTCCGCCCGGCTCGACGCCCCGCCGCTGCGGGCCGATCTGCGCCGGCTGATCGACTGGATCGCCGCCTATACGCTCGCCCCGCCGGGCGAGGTGCTGGCCATGGCGCTGCGGGTCAACGCCCGCCAGCAGGAATCGCCTTCCACCGGATGGCAGCTGGCCGGCACGCCGCCGGAAACCCGCATGACCGAGGCCCGGCAACGGGTGCTGACGGTGCTCGCGGACGGGCAGGTGCGGTCCGGCCCCGACCTGGCGCGCGCGGCCGGGGTGTCGCCGGGCGTGGTGCGGTCGATGGCCGGGGCCGGGCTGCTGCTGCCCGCCCCCCTGCCTGTCCGCCCGGCCTTCGAGCGCCCCGCCCCCGACCATCCCGGCCCCACTCTCTCCCCCGATCAGCAAGCCGCCGCGACGGCGCTGCGCGCGGCCGTGCGGGCGCGGGCCTTTTCGGTGACGCTGCTCGACGGCGTCACCGGGTCGGGGAAAACCGAAGTGTATCTGGAGGCGGTGGCCGAGTGCCTGCGCGCCGGCCGCCAGGCGCTGGTGCTGCTGCCGGAGATCGCCCTGTCCGCCCAGTGGCTCGACCGTTTCGTTCAGCGTTTCGGCGTGGCGCCGGCGGTGTGGCATTCCGATCTTGCCTCGCGGGTGCGCCGGACCACCTGGCGGGCGGTCGATGCCGGCACGGCGCCGGTGGTGGTGGGCGCCCGCTCGGCGCTGTTCCTGCCGTTTCCGGAACTCGGCCTGGTCATCGTGGACGAGGAGCACGAAACCGCCTTCAAGCAGGAGGAAGGCGTGGTCTATCACGCCCGCGACATGGCGGTGGTGCGGGCCAGGCTGTGCGCGGCGGCTTCGGTGCTGGTTTCGGCCACGCCCAGCCTGGAGACGCTGGCGAATGTGGAGGCCGGCCGTTACCGCCGGCTGCATCTGCCCGATCGCCATGGCGGCGCCCGCCTGCCGGACATCGCGCTGATCGACCTGCGCGCGACCCCGCCGGAGCGCGGCCGCTTCCTGGCCCCGCCGGTCGTGGCGGCGGTGCGGGCGGCGTTCGACCGCGGCGAACAGGCCATGCTGTTCCTCAACCGCCGCGGCTATGCGCCGCTGACCCTGTGCCGGTCCTGCGGCCACCGGATGCAGTGCCCGAACTGCACCGCCTGGCTGGTGGAGCACCGGGCGCGCCGGCACCTGCAGTGCCACCATTGCGGCCACACGGTGCCGATCCCGCCCGCCTGCCCCTGTTGCGGCGCCGGGCACAGCCTGACCGCCGTCGGCCCCGGCGTGGAGCGCATCACCGAGGAGGCGCAGGCGCTGTTTCCCGACGCGCGCCGGCTGGTCATGGCGTCGGACACGCTGCCCGGCCCGCAGGCCAGCGCCGAGGCGGCGCGGTCCATCGCCGCGCGCGAGGTGGACCTGATCATCGGCACGCAGATTGTCGCCAAAGGATGGCATTTTCCGCATCTGACGCTGGTGGGGGTCGTCGATGCCGATCTGGGCCTGGCCGGCGGCGATTTGCGGGCGGCCGAGCGCACCGTGCAATTGCTGCATCAGGTGGCCGGCCGGGCCGGGCGCGCCGAGGCGCCGGGACGGGTGTTGTTGCAGACGTTTTCCCCCGAGCACCCGGTGATGCAGGCCCTGCTGTCCGGCCGGCTGGAGGCGTTCATGGCGCGCGAGGCGGCGCAGCGGCGGCCGGATAACTGGCCACCCTATGGGCGGCTCGCCGCGCTGATCGTGTCGGCGGAGACGGCTGAAGCGGCCGACATAACGGCCCGCGACCTTGGCCGGGCGGCGCCGCACGGGGAGGGGATCGTGGTGCTGGGCCCCGCCCCGGCGCCGTTTGCCATCCTGCGCGGCCGGCACCGGCGGCGGCTGCTGCTGAAAACGCGGCGCGACATTGCGGTGCAGCCTTTGCTGCGCGCCTGGCTGGCGGCGGTGGCGGTGCGGGGCAGCGTGCGGGTGGAGGTGGATGTCGATCCGGTGAGCTTTCTGTAGCGGCGGAAAGCAAAAGAAAGGCTTCTTTTTGAAAAAAGAAGCAAAAACTTTTGTTCGTTTGCCGGTCTGCACCGCGGCGCCGGCGGAAAAAGTTCCTGAGCGCAACAACAGCCCCTTCGGGACAGATCGGATGAACAGCACGGCCGTTTCCGTGCCATGCTGCGATAGAAGCCCAGTAGCCGCCAAACGGACCGAGAAACCGGCCCGGGCAGTGTGCCGATGCCAGACGGTTGCGGCGATCATTGATCGCCTGCTCTCGGTCGCTCCGCGGTGGTCTGTAACTTTTTCTTACTCTTGCTTGCCGTGCGCCCCGCCGCATCAGCCCGTTTCGTTGGAATCGGCAGCCGGCGTGTTGCACCCCCGAAAACCCCATGCTAGAGCCGGGGTCGCCGGCGACAGAAACGCCCCGGCGCCTTCCCCCGGCCGCAGCCTGCGGCCCCAGCAGACGGAAACGCAGCTTTGGCGTCTGACGGCAAATCCACCCAGACCGGCGGCGGACTCGCCAGCCGGTACGCCATCGCGCTGTATGCGCATGCCGAAGACCAGAATGCGCTTGATGCGACCATCGACGAGGTCGAGGCGCTCGGGCGTCTGATCGACGAGGCCGCGGAACTGCGCGCGGTGCTCGACAGCCCGCTGATCGACGTGGCGACCGCCAGCACCGCCGTGCGCGCGGTGTTGCAGCGCCAGGGTTTCGGCAAGATCGTGCAGGACTTTGTCGGCGTCGTGGTGGCCAACCGGCGCGCCCGCGCCCTGCGCGGCATCGTTGCCGCCTTCGCCGCCCTGGTGGCCGGCAAGCGTGGCGTGGTGGTGGCCGAGGTCGAGAGTGCTCATCCGCTCACCGACGTGCAGGAGCAGCAGCTCCGCGCCCGGCTGATCGAGGCCGGCTACGGCAATGTCGATATCGTCAGGCGGGTGGACCCCTCGCTGCTGGGCGGTCTGGTCGTCAAGGTCGGCGCCCGTTTGTACGACACATCATTGAAGTCCCGTCTGCAGCGCCTGCAGTACGCCATGAAGGGAGCCGCCTGAGATGGAAATCCGCCCCGCCGAGATCTCGGATATCCTCAAGCAGCAGATCGCGTCATTCGACACCGAGGCGAATGTTGCCGAGACCGGCCAGGTGCTGAGCGTGGGCGACGGTATCGCCCGCATCTTCGGCCTGCAGAACGTGATGTCCGGCGAACTGGTCGAGTTCCCCTCGGCCGGGCTGCGTGGCATGGCGCTGAACCTGGAAACCGACAATGTCGGCGTGGTGATTTTCGGCGAAGACCGCGCCATCCGCGAAGGCGACACGGTCAGCCGCACCGGCCGCATCGTCGATGTGCCGGTGGGCACCGGTCTGCTCGGCCGCGTGGTCGATGCGCTTGGCAACCCGATCGACGGCAAGGGGCCGATCGCCGGCAGCGAACGCCGCCCGGTCGAGGTCAAGGCGCCCGGCATCATCCCGCGCAAATCCGTGCATGAGCCGGTGCAGACCGGCATCAAGGCGATCGACAGCCTGATCCCGATCGGCCGCGGCCAGCGCGAACTGATCATCGGCGACCGCCAGACCGGCAAGACCGCGGTGATCGTCGATACCATTCTCAACCAGAAGGCGGTGAACGACGGCGCCGACGAGGGCAAGAAGCTTTATTGCATCTACGTTGCGGTCGGCCAGAAGCGCTCCACCGTGGCCCAGCTGGTGCGCACGCTGGAGGAAAACGGCGCGCTCGACTATTCCATCGTGGTCGCCGCCACCGCTTCCGAAGCGGCGCCGCTGCAGTTCCTGGCGCCCTATACCGGCTGCACGATGGGCGAGTATTTCCGCGACAGCGGCCGGCATGCGGTGATCTTCTATGACGACCTGTCCAAGCAGGCCGTCGCCTACCGGCAGATGTCGCTGCTGCTGCGCCGCCCGCCCGGCCGCGAAGCCTATCCGGGCGACGTGTTTTATCTGCATTCGCGCCTGCTGGAACGCGCGGCGAAGATGAGCGACGCGCACGGCGCCGGCAGCCTGACCGCCCTGCCGGTGATCGAAACCCAGGCCGGCGACGTTTCCGCCTACATCCCGACCAACGTGATCTCGATCACTGACGGCCAGATCTTCCTCGAGACCGAGCTGTTCTTCAAGGGCATCCGTCCGGCGGTGAATGTCGGCATCTCGGTGTCGCGGGTCGGCTCGGCGGCGCAGATCAAGGCGATGAAACAGGTGGCCGGGCGCATCAAGCTGGAACTCGCCCAGTACCGCGAAATGGCGTCCTTCGCGCAGTTCGCCTCCGACCTCGATGCCTCCACCCAGAAGCTGCTGGCCCGCGGCGCGCGGCTGACCGAACTGCTGAAACAGCCGCAGTTCCGCCCGGTGCCGGTGGAGGAACAGGTGGTGGCGATCTATGCCGGCACGCGCGGCTATCTCGACACTATCGCGGTGGGCAAGATCGGCGCCTTCGAGCGCCAGTTGCTGATCGACCTCAAGGCCCGCGCGCCGGGTATCCTGGAGGCGATCCGCACCGAGCGCGAGATCAAGCCGGAGACCGACAAGAAGCTGTCCGCTTTCCTGGACGGTTTCGTCAAAAGCTTCGTCTGATCCCGTGCGCTTGGTTTTCCAGGGCGCTTTGTTTTCCAGACCGGCAGGTAGTTCCCTCGCATGCCCAGCCTGAAGGCGCTTCGCGGCCGCATCGCCAGCGTGAAATCGACCCAGAAGATCACCTCCGCCATGAAAATGGTCGCGGCGTCCAAGCTGCGCCGCGCCCAGAACCAGGCCGAGGGCGCGCGGCCTTATGCCGAGCGGATGGAGCGGCTGCTGGCCTCGCTGCTCTCCAGCCTGCCGGAAGGTGCGCCGGGGCCCAGGCTGCTGCGGGGCACCGGGCGCGAGCAGGTGCATCTGCTGATCCCGGTGACCGGCGACCGCGGCCTGGCCGGCGCGTTCAACGCCAATATCGGGCGGCTGACGCGCAACATCGCCCGCCGGCTGGAGAGCGAGGGCAAGACGGTGAAAATCCTCGCCGTCGGCCGCAAGGGACGCGACTATCTGCGCCGCGAGTTCCCCGACCAGATCGTCGGCGACGTGAACTATGTCGGCCGTAAGTCGATCGGCTTCGCCGATGCCGCCGCGATCGCCGCGCGCGTCACCGCCCTGTTCGATGCCGGCGAGTTCGATGTCTGCACGGTGGTCTATAACCGCTTCCATTCCATCATCTCCCAGGTGCCGACCGAGATCCGGCTGATCCCGGCGGCCGCGCCCCCATCCCAGGCACCGGCGGGCGGGCCGTTCTTCGATTCCGAGCCGGACGAACAGGGCATCCTTGACCGTCTGCTGCCGCAGAACCTCGCGGTGCAGATTTACCGCGCCCAGCTGGACAGTGCGGTGGGCTTTTTCGGCTCGCAAATGACGGCGATGGACAACGCCACGCGCAACGCGGGCGACATGATCAAGCGCCTGACGCTGAACTACAACCGCGCCCGCCAGGCGAACATCACCCGCGAACTGATCGAGATCATCTCCGGCGCCGAAGCCGTCTGAAGATCGTGACACGTTAGACAGGAGCCTAGAATGACCAGCAACAATGTCGGGCGCGTCACGCAGGTGTTGGGCGCCGTGGTGGATGTGCAGTTCGACGGCGAACTGCCGTTCATCCTGAACGCCCTGAACACCAGGATTGGCGACCGGGCCCTGGTGCTCGAAGTGGCGCAGGAGCTGGGCGAGAAGACCGTCCGCACCGTCGCCATGGACAGCACCGACGGGCTGGTGCGCGGCCAGGAAGTGGTCGATACCGGCGTGCCGATCAGCGTGCCGGTGGGTCCCGGCACGCTGGGGCGCATCATGAACGTCATCGGCGAGCCGATCGACGAGCGCGGCGATGTGCCCTACGCCAAGCGCTACCCGATTCACCGCCTGGCGCCGAGCTTCGAGGAACAGGCCAGCACCAGCGAAATCCTGGTCACCGGCATCAAGGTGGTCGATCTGCTGGCGCCCTATCTGAAAGGCGGCAAGGTCGGCCTGTTCGGCGGCGCCGGGGTGGGCAAGACGGTGCTGATCCAGGAGCTGATCAACAACATCGCCAAGGCGCATGGCGGCGTGTCGGTGTTCGCCGGCGTCGGTGAGCGTACCCGCGAGGGAAACGACCTCTAT
>Ga0326727_10018073_pt1 | contig 14474 bp, 13 predicted proteins | sample MB2enrmetagenome_FD_207643 | JGI IMG/M metagenome (GOLD analysis project Ga0326727, IMG submission 207643) | Lab enriched peat soil microbial communities from McLean, Ithaca, NY, United States - MB29MY | ecosystem: Environmental > Terrestrial > Soil > Wetlands > Peat | place: USA: New York...
CCTGGCCAAAGGCGGCAAAATCGAGGGTGGCGGAGAGCGCCACGAGTTCGCGGCGCGGAACCTGCGCTCGCCCACTGCGTCGTCGCGCGGCCTCGACCAGAGCCAACGCGAACGAGTCCAGCTCCCCGGCGGATGAGATCAACGAATGACTGTCGAGTATGCGCTCGACCAGCGTGGTGCCGCTGCGCGGCAGACCGACGATAAAGATGGGTGAATCGGCGGCGACGGGCGCTGCGCCTGCGGCCCGACCGCCGGTCGCGCCCGGCATCCGCGGAAAGGCCTCGATGATCCAATCCACGGTCGAGACGTCGTTCGCCACCGCGTAGTTCATGTGTTCGCGGCGTTTATCGGCGCCGCGACGCAGCTGCTCGAAGGACTTCTCGTAGTGGCCGAGATCTTCGCATTCCTTGGCGAGGGCATAGCGGATCTGCACCTCGCCGCGCCAATCGGCGATGGGCTGCGCGGCGAGCGCTTCGAGCTGCGACACATGATTTCGCGCCGCCGTTTGGACCCGCAGCTCGGAGCGGTTGAGGTAGGCCTCGTAGTCCAGCGGTTGCAGCGCGATGACTTGGTCGTAGTCAGCTTCGGCCCCCTCGAGATCCCCGACAAACCGGCGCACCGATGCACGGTTGTAGCGGAACCGCGCATCGTGCGGCGCGAGCGCCACGGCTCGGTCGTAGGCCGCGAGCGCACGCGGCTGATCGTTCGCGCGGCTGCGCAACGTGCCGACTGCATCCAGAATGGTGGGATCGGCCGGCGCGCAAGCCTGCGCAGCGTCCGCGGCATCGAGCGCTTCCCGCCGCCGGTGCAAGGCCAGCAGGCAGGTAGCGCGATGCAAGCGGAACGCCGGGTTCTCGGGCTCCAATGCCACCGCCTTATCGATGGCGTCGAGTGCCGGTGCGGCGGCGCCCTGCGCCATGGCAATGTGACTGGCGGCAAACCAGGCGCCGGCGAATTGCGGAAACTTGGCGTGCAAGCGTCGACAGGCCGCATCGGCGCCGCGCCAGTCCCGGGCCTGCATGAGCCGCAGCACTTCCCGGTGCGCGATCGCCGCGGACTCTTTCGGCGCCATGGTCAGCGCCGCAGCGTCCGCGTTCGGCGGCGCAGCACGGTCGCCGCCGCCATGCCCGGAATGTAGGATTCTGAAATGAGTTCCTGGCAGTGCCGTTCGAACGCGTCGACCAAGCGCGTCTTCTTCAACTCCTTCAAGGTGGCGATGCCGATACGCAACGGCGGCGAATCGCCGGCCAAGGGGACCCGATGCACCCGCCGGCCATCGAGCGCCACGTCGGCGCGCGGCCGCACGTTGGCGAGCGTGTAACCCAGGCCGTTCGCTACCATGGTGCGGACCACGTCGAATTGTGCCGACGACCAAACGATGTTGGGCTCCAACCGCTCGCGAATGAAGAGCGCCAGAAAATACTCGCGACTCATGGGCATGTCGAGCAGCACCATGGGCAACGAGGCGAGCTGAGTCAGCTTGACCGTGCGCTCGCGAGCCAATGGGTGGGATGCACCGAACAAGGCATGCGGCGACAAGGTCGCGAGCGGCAGAAAGGCGACATCGCCGCTGAGTTGTAGGTCGTAGGTAATGGCCACTTCGGACTCGGCCCGGCGCAGGCTGTTCAAGAGACCCTCTTGATGACTTTCCGAGGAGCGAATCTTGGTTTCCGGATATGCCTTGAGAAAAGACCCCACGAGTTCCGGCATGACGATGGGCGCCAACGTCGAGAACCATCCCACCGACAACTCGCCGCGCATGTGATGGCTGATATCGGCGGCTGCCGAGTACAAACCCTCCGCTTGTTTCAGCAACTGCTTCGCATCGCGCAACAAGGCACGGCCCGCCGGCGTCAGCGAAAGTCCCTGGGCGTGATGACGCAGGAACAGTTGCACGTCGAGTTCACGCTCGATGTGCGAAATCGCAGTCGAAATGGCGGGCTGCGAAATATTGGCGCGCTTGGAAGCGAGCGTGATGCTGCCGGTCTCTCCCGCTGCGATGAAATACCTCAGCTGCCGGAAACTGAATTTCATGCCGCTAACGTCTGCTCATGAGCCGGCGCGCGCACGCTTACGGATCGCCGGCAACGCCGAAACCGGGCGCCCGACCGGGATCGATCGCGCGCTGCACGTAATCGTCGATTTGCGGCGCGTAGATTTCCCAGATCCGCTGAAGATCGGCGACCGGATCATCGCTCCAGTCCACCCGCAGATCGACGATGGGCCAACTCACGTCGCGCACGATCAGCACACCGGCGGAATGAATCGGTCCCGCCTCTCCGCCCCGCTCCGCACCGGCCCGCAACGCGCGCAGCAGACGGCTTCCCAGATGTCCGCCCGCCGCCTCGAAGGCGGCAATCATCGCGTTCGGAACTTCAGGGTGCGCCAACAGGTTTCCGGCTGCGGCGCAGTGCGCGCCCACCGCGGAACCGACCAGTCCCAGCGCGCGGACACCGGAGTGGATCGCCGGCGGACCCTGCGCGGCAATGGCGAGCACTTGGCGATAGGCAGCGAACGGCGTGGCTCCGAGGGCGGCCTCGAGGGCAGCATCCGGGGTGCCGCCCTGCGACAGGCTCTCGAGAATGATCGGACCCAAGGCCGGGTCGGTGATGTTTTGTGTGGCGACGGCGCCGGCGCCGGCGCGTGCGTGCGCGCAACGCGCCGCTACGGCCGGCGAGGAGGATGCGATCGCGACCCCGAAAAATTGCGCGTCGGGCGTGCGCGCGACAATGGAGAACGTCACTGGCGGGGCGCCGCCCCGCGGATGGCCGCCCGTTCAGCTCTCATCGGGAATCACCGCAATGACGTCCACTTCGACCAACCATTCGGGGCGCGCCAGCCCGGCGACCACGATGCCGGTCGACACCGGATAGACTCCCTTCAACCAGCGCCCCACGGTCCTATAAACGGCCTCACGGTAGCGCGGATCCGTCAAATAGATCGTGACCTTGCAGACGTGCTCGAGCTGCGCGCCCGCTTCGCTCAGGAGCTGCTTGATGTTCGACATCGCCTGTTCGGCTTGCGCAGCGGCATCGCCAACCCCGACGTTGACCGCCGTGTCGAGGTCCTGCCCCACCTGACCTCGGACAAAGACGGTGCGGCCGCGGGCGACCACGGCCTGGCACAAGTCATTGTCGAGCTTTTGCTCGGGATAGGTATCGCGCGTATTGAACTTACGTAGACGGGTGTGCATGGGATACTCCAAAAAACGCGCGGCAATGGCCGGCAAATTCGTGCGCGATCGGACTCAAGGGCGGCCGGCAACCGACGCGAGCACCCCAGATTCGGCGAGTTGAGCACCTCCTGCCCACGGCTGCTCACCCCTCATGATCATGTTTCCTCAGCATAAATAAATTAGTGATTATAGTCTTTTGGTTTTGAATTTCAGAGGCAGCGAGGCAAACGGCAGGCGCAGCAACGGCGGCGCCTGCCGTCAACTTACCACTCTTTGAACGAATACCCGAACCTGACCCCCACCGTCCGCGGCTGCGACACGATCGCCTGAGCGCGGTTGCCGAAGATGGCCGGATCCTGATAGGAGGTGATGCCGAGGTTGTTGGTCAAATTATGGACGTACAGCGTCCCCATCCAGTGGGATTGGGCGAAGCTCAGCTGCGTATCCACGACGGTAAATCCCGCCACGGTGGGCACGGTGGCCGAAAGCGCCGGGATGACATCGCTCTGATAATGGGCGTTGATCGCGTACCGTAGTTCGCCTCCGGCCAGATGGACGTGGCCGTACTCGAACCCCAGTGCCACGCTGTTCTTCGGGGTTCCCGGCAGGGGGGTGCCGATCGCCGGCGGCGGGACCGACACATTGGGGCTGACGAACAGCGGATTGAGCGAGGTCAGTTTGGTCTGATCGTAGGTATAGCCCAGGGTCGCCACGAGGTGATCGGTCAAGCTCGCATCGAGTTCGAGTTCGACACCGCGGCTGACGGCCGCGCCAATGTTGAGCGCGGCCGGCAACACCAGCGGCGTCAACTGCACGCCCTCCTGGATGTTGTGCCATTGAATGTCGTAAATCGCCGCCGAGTACTGCAGACGATTGGAGATGGACCCCTTCGCGCCCACTTCGTAGTTGTCGGCGGTGTCGGGCTGCAGTCGCGTCAGCGCCGGCGGCGTCGTATACGAGCCGCCGAGCTCGCTCGGCGGCAAGGCATTCACGCCGCCGCGCCGAAACCCTTGCGACCAGGTCGCATACACCAGGTTGGACTTGTCGAGCTGGTAGGAGGTGTTGAGCTTCCAGAGTGCGCGCCGCCATTCGTCGCTCAGCGATGCGTTGGCCGCGAAGCCCGGCCCGTCGAACAGCAGGCCGGTCTGCTGTGCCTGCGTCAAAGTCTGCTTGAACACACGGGTTCCGCCCGTGAAGCTCCAGTCCGGCGTCACGTGATACGTGAGCTCGCCGAAGGCGGCCAAGTCCTTGAACTTGGTTTCGAAATCGCCGATGTAGGCCTGATCCAAGACCAACGGAATGCCGACGATGGACGTGGCGCCGGTTTCCGGTCCGTATTCGCCGAAGCCGCACTGCGACGGATTGGTACCCGAATTATCGGGCAGCGTCCCGCCAGCCGCCGTGCAGGCGTTGTAGAAGGAATTGTAGCCCGGATAAAACTCGTGCTCCTGGATGTACGTCTGCTGATTCTTGTAGAACAGGCCCGCCACCCAGTCGAACATGCCGCCGGTTTTCGACGCCAGACGAAACTCTTGCGACCAGTTTTTGTCGTCGAGCTGGTCGGCCCCTTGGACGAGCGTCCGCGGATTCTGGCCGTAGAAGTTCTGGTAGAAAAAGAAATTCGAGTACAGCGCGGTCAGGTCGCTGTGCGTTTGGTTGTTGTGATGCGCATAAGAACTCGCCGACGACAGGGTCGCAAAACCCAGGTCGTAATCCACCGTCAGCGCAACCAAGTCGACCTTGTCCTTGGTGCCTTCGAGGCTGTTGGTGGCCGAGGACAGCCGATCCACGCCCGCGGGTACCGGCGCCGTATACAGCTGGCTGGCCAGCGGCGGCGTGGTATTGGCGGCCTGAGTGTTCGGGCTGATGGGCTGATTGTACGCAAGCGAGCTGGTCGCCACGGACGGGAACCCGCCGGCGGCGGCGACCTGGTAGTAATACGCGAGCTGGGCCTTGAGATCGTCATTCGGCTTCCACAGCGCGGCCACCCGCGCCGTCCGATACTGGTACGAATTGACGCCGTCCTCGCTGTACTTCACCGGGGTTTCGGTGAGCGGGTTGCCCGGACTATTGGTGATCGGCGCGCCGCCCGACAGAACGTACAGATTCGGCTGATTGATGAATCCCGCATCATTCGTCAGGCTGCCGTTGACGCGAACCGCAAGCGTATCGGTGATCGGCAGATTGACCATGGCGTTGACATCATCGTTGATCGCGTGAGTATGGGCCGTGTCGCTGGCGCCCGCCTCGATCTTCGCGTCGAAGCCCTTCGGGTCGGGCGCATTCAACACGAAACGAACGGTGCCGCCGAGCGACCCTGACCCGTACAGCGTGCCTTGCGGGCCGCGCAGCACTTCGACGTGATCGATATCCTGCAGGCGCAGATTCACGAACAGCGGCGTTTCATCGACATACGTGGCCACCGGCGGAACCACGGGCGAGGCAAGTGCCAACTGACCGCTTGTGCCCTCGCTGTTCAAGCCGCGAATGATGAGCGTGCTGCCGTTGACGCCGCCGAACGGTCCCTTGTCCGTGAAGTTCACGCCGGCGATGGAATGCGCGAGACCGGCGATGTCTTCGATCCCGGCCTCGTCCAATGCCGCCCCGGTGACGGCGGTGATGCTGATGGGCAAATCCTGCGCAGAGACTGCACGGCGCGTCGCAGTCACGACTACCTCTTGCAAGCCGTTCTCGTCCGCTCCCGCCGGCGCCCCGTATAGCGCCGTCATCACCGCGGCAGTCAAGGACGTGGCCGTTCCGAATTGCCGGCGTCGTTGCCGCAACTCCGTCGATGAGCGTTTTCGGGTGCGCATTGCTCTTGCCATTAGTGATCCCCTTTGTCTTTGCATCGTAATCACGAGTTAATCCACTTAACCTGACCGTGGAAGCGTGTGCTGCAGCGATGCAACCATGCATTTCCGCCGTCGGTAAAGCGGCCTTTTATGACACACGGCTTCAAAAAAACAAAAGCAAATTTCGTGAAATTTCACGTTGCACGGCGTTGGTGCATTTTTGCGAAGAATGCATTTTTCCTGCGCCATGACGGTGCCGCTGCTGCACGCGGCGCGGTATGGGCGCGAAGGCTATTTTTTATATTGTTTCGCGCGGCGGGGCGGCGAATTCCGCCGACGATGGGTCACGAAGGCGGTTTTCCGGCGGCCGGTGACGCGCGCAATTGGTGCGCGCGCCGCGTCGCCCTGCGTCTTGCAAAAAAGCCCAATGCGCAGTTCATTTGCCCAAGTGAATGCAAGCTTGAGCATACTTGCGAGAGCGGCGCATCACGGTGACCGCCGCGTGCGTACACGCTGGACGCCGCCCATGCCAGCCGAGTTGACGGATCGCGCATCGTCATGACCCTGGTGGGCGGCAAGATCATCTCCGAGGACAATAAATGGCTGCCGCGCCCCCGCACCTCGATTTGCCGATGGCCAGGCACGCTCCGGCTGCGCTTCGGTTGACAAGCACTGGATGGGTGCGTAAATTCCTGCGCCTCGCGCTAGGCGACCCACCTGCCCAGGTGGCGGAACTGGTAGACGCGCTGGTTTCAGGTACCAGTGGAGCAATTCGTGGAGGTTCGAGTCCTCTCCTGGGCACCAGACACCCCCTCAACCGTAGTCAGCCAGGGGGGAAAAACCCCCAATAATTCCCGACAACTGGCACCCGGCACCTTTTGGGGGCGGCCAGGTTCGCGCCAGCCTCGAAGAAACGCCGCCGCCCTGCGCCGCCGCTTCCGATCCACGCGGTGATCCGGCCGCTGGTCACTGGCGTAGCGCCCGGCGCGAGGCATGCGACCCGGTGATTAAACTCGCATCGGCGATCCGCACGCAATCTCGCCCAGCGCTTTTTGCCGCGTACAAGGCTGCATCGGCGCGCGCGATCAACTCGTCGAGAGACCGTACATTCGCATCGAACGCCGCGATTCCCGCACTCAAGGACACGCGCAGACCCGCGCCGGATGCGGGCAAGCGAATGCCGAACATGAGCGTGCGCAGCCGCTCGAGGGTGGCGGCGGCCACTTCCAGCGTCGACTCAGGCATGACCAGTAGAAACTCCTCTCCGCCCCAGCGCCCCAGCAAGTCGCCCGGCCGCAACGCCCCACCGCTCACCCGGGCAAACTCTTTCAGAACCGCATCTCCTGTTGCGTGACCGCAACAATCGTTAATCATTTTAAAATGATCCAGGTCGATGATTGCAATCGCCAGCGGTCGGCGCAGCGCTCGCGCTGTTTGTGAGGCCGCGGTTGCAAACTCTGCGACCCGCCGTCGATTCGGCAAGCCGGTAAGGCCATCCTGGCTGGCCAACTGGACCATCTGCATCCGGTAGCGAATATTCGCCACCAGAAAATACATCAGGAGCGCGATGACGCACACGCCCGTCGCCGCGACGATCGCATTCCATCGCAATTGCCGTGCCTGCCGATTGGCTTGCTCCTGAGACAGCGCGAGTTCACGCTTTAGCGACGCGTTCCGTTCGATTTCGTGGTCCGTTTCGAACCGGGCACGCAGCGCGCCGGCCTGGCGGTGACGCTCCGCCTCATTCGCCGCGGTGTAGCGCTGCGTATATTCACGAAGATCGCCGTACGCATTTCTATAATCGTGCAACGCGGCGTTGGCGCGCGCGCGCGATTCGTACAGCGCAGCCACATACAGAGGCGGCATATCGGCGCCATTTTGATCGAGGACCCCGTTCAGTGTCGCGAGCGCCTTGTCCGCCCGCCCCCATCCAAGATCTATGCGAGCCTGCAATGCGAGAGTCTCCTTAACCGAATCCGGAGCATTCGAGGCGGCAAAGATGCGGCCCGCACTTTCGCACTCGCGCTGCGCAGACTCGAGTTCACCGAGTTCGATATGCGCCTCGCAGATTCTGAGATCGTCGTATGCGATGCCCTGCTGATCGTCGAGAACGACACTGAGCTTGCGCGCCTGCTCGAACTCCACGATGGCATCTCGATAGCTTCCCATCAACTTCAAGATCTGCCCCCGCATGAACCTCGAGACGGACAGACTCAACGTCGCACCATGCGATGTTTGCCAATCGATTTCCTCTTGGTTCAACGCCAGCGCTTGCGCGTAATCTCCCATGCTGCGCATCACGACCGACAGCACCGCTGCGGACAGCGCGTGCGGCTCGGTGAGCGCCGGCCCGGCGCTGGCGCGATAGGCCTGGGTCAACGTGACGATTGCCAGATCGGCTCGATCCTGCCGGTGTTCCAGAAGACCGCGGGTGATCAGCAGACAAATTGCTGCGCGAGAATCCGGCGCCTGCGCCGTCCGTGCAGCCTCGATGTCCTTTACCGCTGCAGCGATGCCCGCCTCGTCATCGACGTTCTCCGCGTCCGCCGACAGCAGCTCGAGATGCACCGGATCGAACACGTTCGTCGCGAGCTTCAGGCCAGCCGCTGCCGAGCCCCGTGCCTCACTCGAGCGCTCCAAAATTTCGTATGCTTGTGCCCGCGCCGCATATAGCGACGCACGGCGGGCGGTATTCTGCGCCACGGCCGGCGCGTCATCGCGCATCCCGTCGAGTCTGCGTTGAATCTGTTTGAGCGCCTGCACCGCATTTTTTGCGATCAGCGTCTGAATTTGCCGCACCTCCGGATCGGGATTGGCAATGCACGACGCAGACGACCGGGACGGCAGTAAAGCACAAAACAGCAGGATCAATGGCCAGATCGACAGCCCGGCAGCATTCTTTGTATGCATGGTAATGGGATCAAAATGCCCTTCCCCGCCGCCAGCGTCGCCTCAGAATGTCACGATTTCCGCAGCCGAGCCTGCCGCGCGAGCGCAAATGTGACGTAACGCTCGAATCGCTCGGCGGCCTCCGGGTGTAGCAACTTTGCCGGGACCAGTGCATATTTACGATCAAATCAATAAACGCCGAGACTGCGGACAACCCTATGCCATCATCTTTCCTCGATCGGGAAAACACTGTCGCCCCCGCGGGCTACAATCGCTTCCTCGTGCCTCCCGCCGCCCTCGCGGTGCATCTGTCGATCGGCCAAGCGTATGCCTTTTCGACGTTCAATTTGCCGCTGACCAAATTGATCGGCATCACGCACTCCGCTCCCTCGGACTGGAAGTTGACGGACGTGGGTTGGACTTTCTCGATTGCCATCGCCATCCTCGGGCTATCCGCTGCTATCTTCGGCCGCTGGGTTGAGCGAGTCGGGCCGCGCAAGTCGATGTTCGCCGCGGCGTTGTGCTTCGGCGGCGGCTTCATCGTCGCGGCCGTCGGCATTCACTTCCATCAGCTCTGGCTGCTCTATCTGGGCTATGGAGTCTTGGGCGGCTGCGGCCTCGGCATCGGCTACATCTCGCCGGTCTCGACCCTGATCAAGTGGTTCCCGGATCGACCCGGAATGGCCACGGGCATGGCCATCATGGGTTTCGGCGGCGGGGCGTTGATTGCGGCGCCGCTGTCCCTGCTGCTGATGGACCACTTCAAGACGCCGACCTCCACGGGCGTGCTCGAAACCTTCGTCACCATGGGCGTGATCTATTTCATGTACATGATGATCGGCGTGATCGCGGTGCGCGTGCCCGCCGCGAATTGGAAACCAGCCGGTTGGGTTCCACCGGTGAAACCGCAGCGGCTGGTGACCACCGCCAACGTCGCGGTGGATAATGCATGGCGCACCCCGCAATTTTGGCTGCTGTGGGGCGTGCTATGCATGAACGTGACCGCCGGGATCGGCGTGCTGGGCCAAGCATCGCCCATGATTCAGGAGATCTTTTCCGGCCGGGTCACGCCGACCGCTGCCGCAGGCTTCGTCGGTCTGTTGAGCCTGTTCAACATGGGCGGCCGATTCTTCTGGGCGACCATATCGGACTACCTGGGGCGACGCAACACCTACATGGTGTTTTTCCTGCTTGGAATCCTGTTGTATTCCGCAGTGCCGACGCTCGGACACTTGGGCCACATCGGGTTGTTCGTCGCCGCCTTCGCCGTCATTCTGTCCATGTATGGCGGCGGGTTCGCGACCATCCCGGCGTACCTGCGCGACATATTCGGCACCATGAATGTGGGCGCGATTCACGGACGCTTGTTGACGGCCTGGTCGGTGGCGGGCGTGCTCGGGCCCGTCCTCGTGAATTACATCCGTCAGTTTCAAATCGATCATGGCGTTGCGAAAGCGCAGGCGTATTCGATCACCATGTACATCATGTGCGGGCTGCTCTTCGTGGGATTCCTGTGCAACCTGGCCATGCGTCCCGTCGATGAGCGCTACCATTACCGCGCACCGACGCCGGCGAAATAGGAGTCTTCCATGAAATTCCGCCTAATCGTCCTGTGGCTCGTCGTCGGTATTCCGCTCTTATGGGGCGTTTCAAAGACGCTGCAGAACGCGCTCAAGCTGTTCGGTTGATCGCTCCATGCGTCAGCTGTGGACGACAATCATCGGTGTCAGCTTGATCGCATCACTTGGGTTGCCCTGCGCCGCGGCGCCGGCCCATGAGGCCCACCCGCCGGTGTATGCGAATTTGCAAGGCGAGGCCGTGCTCGACAACGATCGGGTGTCCGTCCAGAAGTTCATCGTGCAGCCGGGACAGTCGACCGGCAGGCATGCGCATTCGAGCGACGAACTGCTGGTGTTCATCAAGGGCGGCGTCTTGACGCTGAACGCGACGGGCCGAGCCACGCTTTGGAAAGACGGCCGAGTGGTCTTTTATGACGCCAGCGAACCAACCGACGACGGCAGTACCAACTCAGGCAAGGCGCCCATCGAAATGATCTCGGTGATCCTCAAGCCGGTCGCGCCGGCCGCAACCCTGACGACACCCGGCGAGAAGCCGAAATATCAATACCTCAACTATCCGAACATACCGGGCGAGGATCTGCTGGAAAACCAGTGGGTCATCGTGCAGCGCTTCGTCGTCAATCCCGGCCAATGGGAAGGTGTCCATGCGCATCATCCCGACATGCTCTACATTCACGTCAAGGGCGGCCGCTGGGCCGCCCGCTCGAAGGGGCAACCGCCGCATCCCTACCCCGACGCGTCGCCGGACGGCGCTGTCGGTTGGATGCCTACGATCGATATCAGCGAACAACATGAGTCCGGAAACGTTGGCACGGCACCGATCGATTTAATTTGGGTCACCCTGAAACGCTGATCCGCCACTGGAGATCCCATGAATTTGCACATGAATTTCAGCATCGCACCGCTGGTCGCCTTGATCGCCGGCATTCTCATTCTCATCGTGCCGCGGCTCTTGAATTATATCGTGGCCATTTATTTGATTCTGACCGGGCTGATGGGCCTGTTCGGCGTTCCAGGGTCATTGCACGTCCACTAGGAGCCCCCTCGGGGCCGTTGCTGTCTGCCGCCGGCTGACCCGCTACGGCGCGGCCACGAGCAATGGCCGACGCGACATCCAACCGTACAGCAAGATGCAGAAATAGCACACGGCGGGCACGATGAGCGCCGCCTTCCAGCCCCATAGGTCCGCTGCATGGCCGGTCAAGGGGGGCACGACGGCGCCGCCGACAATCGCCATGCAAATGACCCCGGACCCCTCGGCCGCGCGTGCGCCGAGATCCTCGCACGCCAACGAAAAAATCGTGGGAAACATGATGCTGTTGAACAAGCCGATGGCGAGCAGCGACCACGCTGAAATGCTGCCCGTCGTCGTCGCCGAAACCAGCAACAGCATGATCACCATGGCGGCGGCGCACGCCAACACCTTTCCGGGCGAGAATGCGCGCAGCACGAAGCCACCGATGAACCGGCCCACCATGGCGCCGCCCCAGTACAGGGGCACGTAGTATTTGCCTGCCTGATCGGCCGCGATTGCGAGCACCGAATTTTGCATCAGGTAGATGACGATGGACGAACCAATCGCAACTTCGCCGCCGACGTAGAGGAATATGCACGCCGCGCCGAGTGCAAATCGCGGCCGGCGCAGCAGATTGAAGGCGCGCAAGATCGGCGTCGCGGCCGGAGCCGTCTCGACCAGCCCGTTACGCCGCAGCCAAACCACAAACGCCAACAGCGTCAGCGCAACCGCCAAACCCAGATAGGTGTGCACGATCACGCCGGTCTCGACGCTGCGAAAGGCGTCGAGGGCGGCGCCGGAGAGCGTTGCCGGGTCCACCTTGGCGAGAGACCCCAAGATCAACATCGAGCCCACGTAGGGAAACACGGTCGTGCCCACGGAATTGAACGCCTGCGCAAAGGTCAAACGGCTGCTTGCCGTGGCCGGAGGGCCCAGCATGGAGATCAGCGGGTTGGCCACGACTTGGACCGTGGTAATGCCGGCCGCCAACACGAACAGAGCGAGCAGAAACAGGCTGAACAGACTGTACTCAGACCCAGGTACGAACAAGACGCACCCGGCCGTCATGGTCAGCAGACCGACGGCCGCCGAGCGCATGTAGCCGATGCGCCGGACCAAGGCCGCGGCCGGTATCGACATGATGAAATACGCGCCGAAAAATGCCGACTGGACCAGCATGACCTCGCCGTTCGACAGCGTAAACAAGGCTTTCAACTTCGGAATGAGGACGTCGTTCAAGCTGGTGATTCCGCCGAACGCGAAAAACAACGCGAAGATGAAGGCCTGCAGGTCGCTCGAATAGCGAGCGCTCCTGTCAGCGCTGTCATACCGGGACCCCAACCCTGCAGCCGTGGGTTCTAATGCCATAAGTTCTCGTTAATTGCGGCGATGACCGCGTCGCCCCCGATCAACAATTCGCCTGCGGATTTGCCGATACGCACTTGGTACGAGCCGCGTTTGGCCTGCCATCGTCTATGCTCTTCATCGAACCAGCCTAGCAATCGACGATCTGCGTTTAGTGTAACAGTACGCCTCTCCCCCGGCCGCGCCGCGCTTCGCACGCGCATCAGGCGAAGGGATTGTGTCGGATGATGGTCTGGTCGCGATCGGGACCGGTGGAAATGATGGTGACCGGAATGCCAACCAATGCCTGCAGACGCTCGAGATAAGTGCGGGCATTGGGCGGCAACTCCTCATATCGCGTGATGCCAACGCTGCTTTGCTTCCACCCGGGATGCTCTTCGTACACCGCTTGGCATTCCCCGGAGCATTCGGACAGCAGCGGCGGCGTGAGCACGGTTTCACCGTCGATCTTATATCCCACGCAAACCCGAATCGTATCCAAACCGTCGAGCACGTCGAGCTTGGTGACGCACAACGAGGAGCAACTGCTGTGCACGATGGAGCGTCGCAGGGCGACCGCATCGAACCAGCCGCAGCGGCGCCGGCGGCCGGTGACCGAGCCGAATTCATGGCCGACCCGCGACAAGTGTTCGCCGCATTCATCGAACAACTCGGTGGGGAACGGTCCCGCGCCGACCCGTGTCGCATACGCCTTGACGATGCCTAAAACGTCGTGCAATCGACGCGGGCCCAAGCCGGTGCCGGCGGCGGCGCCACCGGCAGTGGTCGTCGACGACGTCACGAACGGGTACGTGCCCAGATCGACATCCAACATCGCCCCTTGGGCGCCTTCGAACAGAACGTTGCGGCCGTCGACGCTCAGCTCTTCGAGAATCCCGGTGACGTCCGCAACCAGCGGCTTCACGCGTTCGCCGAGTTCCAAATTCGACTCGAGCACCTGTTGAAATTCGACGGGTGCGGCTTGGTAGTACCGCTGCAAAATGAAATTGTGGTAGTCGAGGATCTCGCCCAGCTTGGCGGCGAAGCGTTCCCGGTGGAACAGGTCGGACACTCGCAATGCGCGCCGCGCGACCTTGTCTTCGTACGCGGGACCGATTCCCCGCCCGGTCGTGCCGATGGCATTGGCGCCCTGCGACTTTTCACGCGCCCGGTCGAGCGCGATGTGCGACGCGAGGACCAACGGGCATGACGGGCTGATCTTCAGCCGCTCGAACACCGGTATTCCCTGACCGATCAGGGTTTCGGCTTCCTTGAACAGCGCCTCCAGCGACAACACGACGCCGTTGCCGATCAGGCATAGCACCCGCGGGTGCAGTATTCCCGAGGGGATAAGCGACAGAATGGTCTTCTTGCCGCCGATCACGAGGGTATGTCCGGCATTGTGACCGCCCTGGAAGCGTACCACCGCCTGCGCCTGATCCGTCAGCAAATCGACGATTTTGCCCTTACCCTCGTCGCCCCACTGCAATCCGATCACGACCAGGTTCTTACCCATTGCGCGCCATCCACAATAATGCGAGGCCCGCCACCATGCTGATCAATCCGCCCCAGCGAAGCTGCTGCGTTTCGGTCTGGGCCAACTTGGCCATCAGGCGCTGCGCAGCGCCCGGATTCAAGAAGGGCAGTATACCTTCCAGCACCAAGTACAGTGCAAAAGC
>Ga0326727_10018076_pt1 | contig 14472 bp, 8 predicted proteins | sample MB2enrmetagenome_FD_207643 | JGI IMG/M metagenome (GOLD analysis project Ga0326727, IMG submission 207643) | Lab enriched peat soil microbial communities from McLean, Ithaca, NY, United States - MB29MY | ecosystem: Environmental > Terrestrial > Soil > Wetlands > Peat | place: USA: New York...
ACCGGCAGGAATCTGCCCGCCGAGAGAGCTCCAGCTGGACCAGGAGGTTCCTCCATTCGTGGTAGTCTTCTCATAGAGAGCGCCGTCGCCGCCGCTGACAAAGACGTCGATCACACCATTAGACGGTGACGTCGCAGCGGGGTCTGACGTCAGATACCCGCCCAGATCCACCGCCGGCGCCGTCCAAGTAGTGCCATCAGGCGAGTGCTTCCAGTAAAGGGCGTTGTCCGCACCTCTTGCAAAGAGGTCAAGGCTGCTTGCGTTCTGTGAGCACACAGCAGGTGCTCCGGCGACGCCGACCTGACCGGTGGTATTTGCAAATGCCTTTATGCAGATACTCATATTCGTTTCGACCTGAGTCGCATCGGTCCACGAGGTCCCAGTCGCACTCAAGTAGCCCTGTCCTGGTTGCCCCGTGGCCGAGCTGTAGCCCGACAGAGTAGATTCCACGGGGACGGGGTAGTTGCTTCCCGGAGTGGTAATTTCTATGATAACAGAAAACTCGTGGCCAGCCGTGAGCGGGACGGTCGTATTGAGCGGGATGGTATAGTAGCCGGGCATGGCTATCGTGCCGGCAGGGCCGGTATACGCGGTGCCGCTAATGGGGCCCGAGGTCGGATCGGTGTACACGTATATCTGATACTGCGTGTTCACCGAGCCAGCGTAGAAACTGACGGCGGATAGTTGCTGGTTAGACGTCGCGGTAAATACGTTAGCGCCCCACGCCGTATTGGAGGCGGGACTACCGATATTAGGACTACCGACACTCGTTACCCACCCTAACGGATCATATTGGTAATTCGTGTTGTAGTTCGTCGTTGGTTGAGCAGTGAAGACCGTAGGCGGTTGAGAATCCGTGGCGAACTGAGTATCATAGTACGAAACGTAGAAGAAACCTTGTTGCCCGAAGCTCGTGCCCCAGCTGTTTTTTACAATAAAAGCGCCCGGGCCCGGCGGGGGGCTGGCGAAGTTACTGGCAGGGTAGGAATCATTCCAGCCGACGATAGTCACGGCGTGATCGGGAGCAGTGCTGCCATTGTAGTAATAAGCCGCGGTATTTGAGTTATAGGAGCCCGCATCAATGTTCATGGCGGCATAAACGCCCCCATAATTCTCCAGTGCCCATTTTATGTTGTTGTTATCAGTCGAATTAGCTCTGTATGGCAGAAAGAGCACGTTTTGGACGTGCTGTTGTACGGAGCACAACGACGTATCGGTGCACGAACCCTGGTTGAACGGGTCGCACGCGGTAGTAACCGGGCCGCTCTGCATACTGCCGCCCCACCGGGCAAGGTACGCTGTTGCCATCTGCTGACTGCCTCCATCTTCGCACGTCAGATTGAATCCGGCCAAGTTTTTCATGTTATTCTCTGAAAAGTTCCCCAGCGTTCCCGGGAGTAGATACGATTCGAGCGAGCCGTACGCGGCAAACGCCCAGCACGCAGGTGAAGTGCCTTGATCCTCCACGGGACTGACTTTGCCATAGCTGCGCAGATCGTAGGACGGTGGATACCCAACGAGGGGAACTGCCGCAGCGCGCACGCTCTGTCCTGCAGGGGTAGAGAAATTAATCGTCGACGGGACTATGCTTTCCTCGTGCCCGCTCACGGTGGTCGTCGCGTTTCCCGCCGCTAGATTCTTTAGATACTGAGCGAATGCTGGATTTATCGGCGCTTGGCTCCACGTATTTACCGCGCCTGTCGCATTTGTCGAGGAAGCGGCCGCGGAGCTACTTTGCAGGATGACTGCCCCGCACACCGAAAGCGCTATTAAAGCGATGAGAAGCATCGCAACAAGCTTTCTGTAAGTCATGTGGGTGACCTTTCTTGTTCGTCGGAACATCGGATTCGGGGTTCGGACCCAGCGTTCGGCTTGCACGAAGTGAATGACAATGGGTTGTGCGAGCGTTCACGCACAATTGCCGGGTCGTCTAGATAAAGAACGACAAGTTGTAGTTATAAGCATTCCGATGCGGCAACCATTCTGCGTGCGCAGCCAAACCGCTTTTGGTCAGCCTCGATCGTTGCCCCCGAAAGCCGACGAGCGAACAAATAATACTCGTAAGGCTCAAAACTAAGCCCGCCACGTGGCGTCAACGGGCAATTCAAGGCCTTAACCTATAAGTACGAGCAAAAAAAACTCATGCGCGTACTGTCCCGGTTACTGTGCCGTGTGCCCGCCAAATGAAGACTATTGCTTACGCGCTTATTGCGATTGCTTTTCTACTGCCTCTGCAAGGATCAGGAGACACCCTGATTTGCCAAGGCGCCATGGCGAGCATTGTACACTATACCACAACGCGCGACATCATCGTTCCCGAAGGGACTCAAAAGGTAGTGGTCGAAATTCCAACGGCGCTGAATGCGAGTCTTTTCGCATACTCGCAGAGTGTGCTGTCATTCAGCATTTCATATAGCAAGAAACCCGACAAGACAACGGCTACGGACGGAGGGGTCACTGCCACGTGGCTAAACCCGCCGCCAAGATTGAGCTACACGATAGCGGCGAATTTGACCATTGACGTGCGGGTTGAAGGGCTGAATTCGGATTCACAGCTACCGATCAAGCTCAATTCTTCTGATCAGAACGCCAGCGAATACCTCGCGCCTTCGAAGTACGTGCAATCAAACGACTCAGCCATCAAAAAAACCGCGGAAACCCTTATCAGCAACTCTCACTACGAGAGTGCGGCAGTAACGTCCATAATGCTGTGGGTGCGTGACAATCTCAAGTACGATGCTAATGTGACGAACCACGATGCGGCGTGGACGCTTCAGAATAAACGGGGCACGTGCGAGAACTACGCACAGCTCTCGCTGGCGCTCTTGCGGAGCATCGGAATTCCAGCGCGCTACGTGAGCGGCTATCTCATGGGCGGAGACATCACTGTAAGCAGCTACCTATCGACGTACAGCTATAGTTGCAACTCCGGGCCCCACGCGTGGATCGAGGTGTACTATCCCGATATAGGATGGGTGCCCTACGAACCACAACAAACGCTTGGCTTTGTTGACAGTCATCATGTGCGGGTGTCTGTAGGCGTGGACTCTAGCGACGTTCCAGATACGCTGATTCAAACGTACGCCACAAGTGACACCGGGCACGTAGTAGTCAACGAATCCTCAGCCGTAACCCTCACGCGCGATACTTCGACATTGCGCGTAGTCAACACGTCAGCTGCCTCGAGCCAAGAAGTCATGTCTCAGGAGATGGCGCATGGCGGCGTGATTAACGACCAAATGAATACATTTGACAGCGAGACGCTCGTAGGTCAGCTGGCGGTGCCGATCATAGTAGCCGTCGCGGCGGTAGCGAGTTTCGGATTCCTGCTCGCCAGCAGGCGACGCCGGTAAAGACGACGTCTGTTTCGGGCTATGCTCGCGCTGATTCGAGAGCCCAGGCGATGAATCGTCTTGCTGGAAACTCGTGAATCGTCGACAATATAAAGCGCCCTTTGTCTGACGACGTCACGGTCAAAACGGCACCGTCTTCTGCCCCTAGGATAACGTCGTGTTCACGGGCGCCGGTCAAGTAGCCATCTATGTGGGCTTCAAGGACATCGACGATCCGTGTGGCCGGATGCTCTCTCTCGATAGCTATTTTCACGAGCTCATCTCGCGGGAACAGCCGAAACCTGGACGGAAGACCAAGCCAGCCGAAGTCGTAGTCGTCCACGTAAGGACTGAACGCGACCAATGAGCCCCCCTTTCGCACGAACTCGCGGAGCGGCGTTCCGAGGCTTTTCACTGATTTTGCAACGGTGCTGTAAGCGGGATTGCCAAAACCTACAGGGAGGATTGCCACCTCGAACTTGGGGGAGTACGCGCTGCCGATTTGCAATGGAGAGACGCGCTCGCACGCGAAACCGTATTCGACAAACAGCTTCTCAAAAAGAAGCGGCCGATCCCAGATGAGCGCTATTTCAGTCATTACCTCAACGTGACTGGGCGGCTACTTAAGAGTTATTGCAGCAGGGGAGGCCCCCCATATCGTAGAACTGACTCAGCGATAATCACACTTGACTTTCGTCCAACCTGACGCCGAGCACCGCTTCGCCGAAGCACCCAAAAAGATCGGCCAGCACGTCGCGAACAGAGCCCTCGCGAGAGCCGTAGCACGGGTTCGATTGGGTCAAACCATGACAAACGGCCTCTTGTTATCACGTCGGTTATTGCGCGTGCTTCCAGCTCTCGACCAATTCCGATAGTTCTTCTTGGTCGGTGATTTCCTCGATCCAAATCTCGTTGAACCTGGTGCGCAGCGCGGGAGAGAGCACGTTTCGCGACGGGTGAATTTTCGGAGGATTAATGGAAAAGAACAACCTGAAATTGGGATGTAGTTCAAAGAGGGTCCCCTCTTCATCGGCAACGTAGCCGAAGTCTAATAACGTGTTGAGATACTCAGAGAGAGGGTTGAGGTTCGCCTCGTCAATCAAAAGCCATGCGCCCTTCTTAATGGCCTTAAAAAGCAATCCCCGCTTGTAGTGCCATTTGCCGCTGCGGCCTTGCGTATAGCCACCCAAGAGCTCCTCAAGACCTGAGTCTGATGACAGGTTGACGTAGTAGAGGTCCGTTTTCTTCTCCCGTGCAAGGTAGCGTATCAACGTCGTTTTGCCTGAAGCAGGGTAGCCAACCAAAAGAATCGGCTCATTGAAAAAGAGTGCTTTGACAACGCTCGCCAGTGTATGTCTCTGCGTTTTGGTCGGGACAATGTTGGCCTCTTGTCCAGGAATGAGGTGGCGACCGCGAGTAACCGACAAGTCCGCTAAGAACTGCTCCAACTGTCCAGCACGGACAGCAAGAAGGTCCTCAATCGTCGTGCTCTCAGCTTTAATGCCAAAGAGCGTGTCGACAAGCTTTATAAGAGCTTCCCGTTCGTCGCGGTTTCGGACGCGTGCCACGTAAATATCTGATAGCTCTCTAGCGAGGAGCTGCAAAAGCGCTGGTTCGGGTACATTCGCCTTTATAGCGGGCGTTAATCGCCTCCCGAGCCGAATCAAGTCGCGTAAACTAAATATGTACGGTTCTTTTTCCTCTTTGCCGATGACTTTCGAGTCCGCTTGTTCCTGTAGGGTGATGTGGAAAAACGCAACCGAGTACGCCAAATGAGCGGGAATGTCGAACAGCCCACTCAAAATCTCAATTAGGTCTTCTTCGCTCAGTTCGGGTTGATAGTGAACTTTGAATCTCGACACGAACACCTGTGAAAGCCGTTCTCTTTGCGCGTAACTCAGTGGGTTCGCCGTGGCAAACAGCCGGAATTCGTTTGACGGCTCGACAACGCGTTGATCGCCATTCTCTGAAAAGACAAACTTGCCGGTGATCAGGTAGTCATTCAGTATCTCAAGGACTTCAGAAGTCGCGAGGTTGAGCTCTTCGAGAACGAGGCACATGCCGCGCTTGGCTGCCTTGAGTATGATCCCGTCCTGCCAGACAAAGATGCCGCGTTTGTCTGGCTTTATTCCGCCTATGAGTTCTGACTTGGAAATGTACGGGTTGAGCGTGTACGAGACGTGTTGGTTGCCCAGCGCCTCAGTTAGCCACTTGGCCAAGAAACTCTTCCCCGTAGACGTAGGTCCCATCAGCAAGAGCGGGTGGTGCAGACGATACGCTGAAGCGATAGCGTAGAGCATCTCGTACGAGGCCTTAGTTACGATGCACGGCGGTGTGCTGGTGCGCAGTTGCTTTTTCTTCAAGGTGAGACGACCTACCTGGAGGGAGTCTTTTCCCAACACAACAAAAGGTGCATAGGCACCAGAAAGTGGGGCAGACAATGACTCGTTGAGCTCCTCTCCTAACTCTCTGATGGCCTCTGCAAACCCTGCTTCCTCCTGGCCCAATAACACTGCGCGCGCAACACTTGCGAAGAGATCTTGCGCGGCAGCGCGAACGTCGACCGCCTCGTCGTCCAGCGCGCGCTCCAACTCGCGCAGCGGCGCGGCTCTACCCCCGCTGACTTGTCGCGGGTAGACTCGTTGGAGCGCTTCTATCGTTGTCCGGCGCACCTCCGGGTCGTGATCAGTGAGCAGCTGCTCTAGAGGCGCTACGTTTACGGCGGTGCCGTGTTCGATGAGTGCTGAGTAGACCCTACTTAGAGCTTCGGCCGCTGCCACACGAACTCCCGCGTGCTTGCTGTGTATCGATTTCTCTAATTTTTTGACCTCGACTGCCGCTTCCCGTTGAAGCAGCGCGGGATATATCGCGCCAAGCGCTTCCACGGTGGCCCGGCGCACCTCCGGGTCGTGATCAGTGAGCAGCTGCTCTAGAGGCGCTACGTTTACGGCGGTGCCGTGTTCGATGAGGGCGAGGTACACACGGCTCAGCGCATTGACTGCAGTCCGACGCATCTGGTCATTTGATTCTGACAAAAGGCGCTCGAACAGCGCGCTGTCGACCGTTTTCCCGTGTTCGATGCGTGCTGCGTAGACGGTGCCGAGTGCGTTCGCGGTTGTTTTGCGTACAACCCAGGATCGATCGCTGAGAGCCGCTTCAAGGGCTTTGAGATCGACATCCGTGCCGCGTTGGATGAGTGCTGCGTAGACGGTGCCGAGTGCTTCGGCGGTCGCTTGCCGTACGGCCCAATATTCATCAGTAAGCCCAGTCTGTAAGCGTGACACGTCTATCGCTACGCCTGCCTCAATCAGCGCCGGATAGATGATGCCAAGGGCCTCTATTGTCGTTTGTCGAATGTAATCGATCAGTCCGTCCAGGCCCCGTTCAATTTGAGCCAAGTTTATCTGCACGTCATGCTTTATGAAAGCCGGATAAACAGCGCTCAGAACCTGCGCTGCCACCTTACGCACTCCGAGGAACTCGCTGTCAAGCGCGTGCTCAAGCTTTGATAACGAGGGCACCACTCCCCGGTCGAGCAGCGAAACATAAACGCGACCGAGGGTATCTATAAGGGCCATTTGGAATTTCTCGTCACGATCTCCGAGATCGGCCTCGAGCGCGTCGATGTCAACGCTCTCGCCTCGTTTAATGAGTTCTGGATACACGATACCTAAAGCCCATGCCGTGGCTTGGCGCACCTCTGTGTCGTGATCAGTCAGGAGGCGCTGCAGAAAGGCCATTTCAACCGCGTTCCCGTGTTCGATGCGTGCTGCGTAGACGGTGCCGAGTGCGTTCGCGGTTGTTTTGCGTACAACCCAGGATCGATCGCTGAGAGCCGCTTCAAGGGCTTTGAGATCGACATCCGTGCCGCGTTGGATGAGTGCTGCGTAGACGGTGCCGAGTGCTTCGGCGGTCGCTTGCCGTACGGCCCACGATTCATCGCGAAGCAACAGCTCGAGAAGACTCGCGTCGACCGCTTTTCCCTCTTTGATGCGTTCCTTGTACACGGAGGCCAGAACGGCGACGGCTTCTTGGCGTGCAGTCCATGCTGCATCGGTTAACTCGCCCTCTAATTCCTCCACAATAATGTCGCGCAAAAAATCGGCGACAAGAACGTGATATGCGATCTTGCGTCCGACGACCTGGGTCTGTTTGTCCGATGCACTCACTAACGCGTAGAGCACGCTTAAGAACTGCTTGATGCGGGGACTTGCAGTAAAGGTGCTGAGAAGCTCAACGAAAGAGCTCACGCCTTCGGAAAGAGAGGTGACCAGCGCGGGCAGTTGTGGAGCTTGCGAAGTGAGATCCAGCGGTTCAAAATCCGTTAGTACTGCTCTGATGTTTTGTTGCTCTTCGACTATTGAACGGATGATCTTTTCATTCTCGGGTCGTATCCGCATAAATCCGTAGCGACACGCTTCAACAAACGCATCTTTCTCGCTTAAGCCAGACTCCAGGAACAGCGTCACTGCTTCAGTTGCCCTTTTCAAATCCCGAATTGTGAAAAAGTCAGGAAAGTCGTGCTTAAGTTTGAGGTAAACGCCAGCGATTAACGCTCCGAGTGCGGCAGTGAACCTATCGCCAGTGGCTTGAGAAGGCCGTCGCTTGTCGCTTGGAGCGTCTCTTGACGAGTCATGAGGAAGAATCACTCGTCACCTCTTGCTGGAGCACGCGGCCCAACGTCAACGGCAGCTCGTCAACGGCAGCGACGTGTATCGGATGGTCATACCGCGTGCTTATCGTTTTTACCTGTTCGCCGATACCGATGCCGATCACGCTTATGGCTTTTGTTTCCGCCGCGTCTTGTAGTTCCTCGAACGTCCTGCCGGTCGTGTTGACGTTTCCTTCGCCGTCGGATATGACGATCATGAGGCGATAAACATCTTCTGGCTCTCGATCGAATAGGTCGATCCCTAACGCGAGCGCATCGGCATCTGCCGTTGCCCCGAGCGGAATAAACTGAGAGACGTCCTCAAATACATCCTCACGAGCCCGCTGAGTCAGTGTATCCCCAAACGGCTTGTGGATGATTGGCGCGTCAGCGAAGCCGATGATCGCGTAGTTGATTCCCAGATAATCGAACGCTTCCATGAAGAGTAAAAGCGCTTGCAGTCCAGCCGTTCGCTTTGGTTCCTGCATGGAGCCTGATTCGTCTAAGAGCAACATAATCCGGTGGTCCAAGCGGGTCGGCCGCCTACGCTTGAGGAATACGTCGAAATCTTTCTTGGTCGTTGGCAGGCCCTGTTGCATCTTGCGCGTTACGTCCATCACGCGACGCAAATCTGGTTTCTGGCCAGAAGCATAGTAGCCTTCGTATTTTGGCTTGCGATTCTTTGCGAGCACGTTTTCGAGCGTTCCGACGAGCATATGCAGCAATCCCGACACCGCAGCGTAGGCCCGGTGGTACTCGTTCATACGACGGCCACGTTCGAACTCGAGGTGCCGGCGCTGTGCGATAAGATCTCTTCGAGTGAGTTCGGAGTGCGGCTTGTCTGCTGAGATTCGCACGAGCTCATTGTTATCCCTGTTCTCGCCAATTTTTTGTTCAAGGACATCCGCATCAACGGATTCGGGCACATTTCGCTTAGCAGACAACCGATCGGCAAGTTCCTTGGATTGCTCCTCGAGGATCTCCTGAGCTTCTTGCTCCAAGGGTTGCAGGTTGATTTCAGAGGGGTTTTCACCTTCGCCGAGAGGTCGCTGCCCGCGCTCTATAGTTAGCGCAAGGTTGTCGGCGGCTTGCTCGAGCAGCTTCTCGTACGGCTCTAGAATATGGCTCTGTATCTGTCCGGCCGCTTCTAGTGCGTAACGAAGCTTATCTTGCTCTGTCGCGCGGCCGGGGGGGTAGTGGTTGAAGATTGATTGAAAAAACTGAGCCGTGCTTTCGAGAGCGGCGTTCACTTGTGGATTTATCACGTGCGAAGGAAGCCTGCCAAACCGCCAAAAGTACAGAACGCACAACAGATACTCGAGATGCGGGAACTGCTGGTACGGCTGAATCGTTGAATTAGCGTATTTTTGCACCTCCTTCTGCAATTTGTGGCTGTAAGCTGTCGCGCTGAGGTCTTCTGACAATAGATCGTCGTAAATGAGATCAAGATAGGGGGCCGTTCCTTTAAACGTGGCTTTCATCCAGTTACTGGCGCGCGGATCTTCAAACGTGTTGAGCAGTAAGCGCAACGATTCGCTCGAAAGAAGACGCATGAAAGTCGGATGTTTCATGTCGACACGCGTTACTTGGTAGTGGCCGATTTCGTGCAATAAGAAGCCGATAATTTTCTCGGGCGGTGCTGTGACGAGGTCCACCAGAGGGAAGGTTATGGTGTTACTCTCATAGTCAAAAGCCCACCATTCGCCAGGAACGACGCTGATGTCAACATCCTCGCCCAGTCCCGTTGAGATAATGGTCACGAGCGTGCGCATCTTCTTGAGGAGGAGGGCCTTGTCTATTCTATTTCTCGCGGCTAACTCGACTATCCGCTGACTTTGCTCTCTCGAAAGCTCCGCATCGGGCTCGCGCGAAAGCGTTCCTGGCTTGCCAAGCGCAGTGGGCTTTGAGGTGGCGAGCGGGGGCGCTTGCACGCCCAAATGCGAGAGCTTATTAGCCAAATGCGCGGACAATGCGTCCAACCAGTCTTCGTCGGCGAACATCGCGTAGCGCTCGGGCGCCCCTAATACGTTAACTTGGTCCTGGAGGAGTGGTAGTGAGAGTTTATCGAGGAGTTCGGCGCGGTTTCTGTCGTTTCCGTTTCGCGCCATGCGGTCAAACACATACGCAAACACTCCCAGTCGAAAGCCCACGGGCACGCCTTCTCGCAGCACTGCGTAGCTTAGATAAACGACACTATTGTCCACGCTCGCTAGCGCCGTGCTGTTTGCGTGAACGTTGAGAGCGCGCGAACTGGCCGCAAGGATTATCCCCACTGGGAGCGTCCGCGCTAGCTGATTGTGACTCAATGAAACCCACGTAGCAAAATCACGTTCAAGCTGACCTAGCATCTGCCTCACTCGCGCCTGAATCGCTGGTGGCAAACCAGCAACGCGGTTCTGATTGAAGGCGAAGCGCACTTGCGAGTCAGTGATGCTTATCGAGACAGTTAGCTCGGGAAGACGCTTCTCTTCCTCTGTCGGCGTAGAGAACGCCGGATAATGAGCCAAGGACACGTCGGTGGTTCTCCTGTGTGACTCTCTCCAATCAGAGAAACGCGTCTGTCGAGAGTGAACACCTCTGCGCAACGCCTATCAACGTCACCGTTCTTTGTACATATATTTGCGAGAGGGAATATAATGATGATGAGGCCGCATTTCTAATTAAGCGCGTGGATTTTATTGGCCTTGGACATTCGCGCTATGCAATAGAAGCTTATGAGGAGGGGCTTCCCAAGTGTGGGCAAATTAGTGGCGAGCTGCCCAATAGCAAAAACACTAGGCCTGTGCGTAGGCCGAAGTCAATAAAGCCAAACTATTTGACGTTTGTAGTGATCTGGCACAGAGTCGTGCACGTCCGTATTTAGGAGAGGACGTCTTTCCGCGTTCTAAATCTATGTACCCGTGTTCTTGATGTCCACTTTGACGCCTGTAACCTTTTCGACAGGCTCTTTTCGGGGCATCGTGACCTCTAAGACCCCGTTGTTGAATCGCGCTTTAGCTTTGTCTGGAATTACTGGAGCTGGCAAGTGCATTCTTCGCTTGTACGCCATGTAGCCCCTCTCCCGACGAGCGTACGGTTGCTGCTCACGTGCTATTTCAGCTTTTGATTCGGCACTAATCTCTATGGTGTCTGGCGTGAGGTTGATGTCAATGTCCTCTTTCTTGACCCCTGGCAGATCAGCCACCAAGTGAATTTCTGTTCCGACGTCGATAATATCTACGTCAGGGGTCCTAACCGGTCCTCGAGGCCTTGGTATGAATTCAGGTACGTACATTTTGTACAAGTGCTCAGCGTGCAAGCGCTGCGGTTCCGGAACAAGGCTCTTGTAGAGGTCCTCAGCACTCGCCAGCACAGCGTCGAGTGCGCATCTGACATCAGCAAGGGTATCCAGCATCCAATTTTCTCTCGTGGTCATTCTTCTCGCTTTCATTCGTTTCTCGTCCATGTGATCACCTGCTAGCCCTTCGACGGAGAATAATCACTTTCCAATAAAGTCTGCTTTTTTCCTATTTATATCCTCACTTCTGCATTGAAATGGTGCGCGAGCGCTTTTGGCAGCTTGACGGCGTCGACGCGGCTTGGCCTTGGATCGCTTAGGTGGGTTCCACAGACCGCAACAATCGGCTTGTGATCCAACAGCGACTGCGTGGGACGGCAGTCGCTGCCGGGCACACTGCAGCCAGCGCAGAAAACTCAATTTTAGACTCTTTTATTCGTTTAAGAATGACAAAGAGCTAAATAATTGCATGGCTAAATTATTATTACTAGTTCTTTGGGAATAGCAGAGAGAAACTAGACCTAGATGGCTAGCCATTTGACTTTTCGTTAGAACAGCTCGAAGCTTGGTCGGATCGCCATGGGCATCGTCGTTGCGCTTATTCAACCGCCGTTTAGCAAGGGAGACGTCAGAAAGCTGAATATCTGCTCGCCGCCAATGGGGCTCGCTTATATGGCTGCTTTTCTCAGAGAGCACGGTCATCGCGTCGCCATCATAGATGCCGAAGTTGACCGGCTGAGCAACACGCAGATTATGGAGCGCGTGCAGACGGCGGACCTCGTTGGCATCACGACGACCGCACCAACTTACAGCTCAGCCCTTGCGCTCGCGAACCTTATTAAACAATCGAACAACGGCACGAAGGTAGTTCTCGGCGGGCCACAGGCAACTTTTTTGGACCGCGAGTGTCTCGAGAGATCCGCGGCTGACGCCGTCGTTAGAGGGGAGGGAGAGGCCACAATGCTCGATGTCGCGGCTTCCATCGAGTCAGGCAGTTTGCACGACGTTGAGGGCATCACCTTGCGAGACGCAGACGCGATAGTTCGAAACCCAGACAGAAAGCTGATCGCCGATTTGGATGATATTCCGTTTCCCGCGAGGGACTTGCTCCCAATGGGAAAGTACTCGCCGCCTCGCAGTACGGGAGTCATATCGAGTAGAGGATGCCCGTTCAGGTGTATTTTCTGCGCCTCCTCAAACATGTACCACAAGACGTTTCGGTCGCGGAGCGCGTACAACGTCTTCGAGGAGGTGGCTCAGCTTGTTGCTCAAGGCTATGAAAACGTCACAATGCTCGATGATAATTTCATTCTCAACAAAGAGCGCGCGTTCAAGTTTGCCGATCTGGTAGAGGAAAACAACCTAAAGTTTAGCTGGTCGTGCACGGGGCGCGTTGACTCCATTGATGATGACTTGCTCGGCAGGCTGCGCGAAGTCGGCTGCAACGGGCTCTTTTTTGGCGTTGAGTCTGCCTCGGACGACACGCTGAAGCTCATCAAGAAAGGGTTTTCGTCCGATCAAGTGATTAACGCCTTTGACGTGCTTAGAAACTACGATTATGCAACAACGGCGTCCTTTATGATTGGATTGCCCGGAGATGACAGGCAGAAGGTCGTCGACACGATCAACCTAGCAAAACAGGTCACGCCGGATTTCGCAATGTTTTCGGTCACCACGCCCTATCCAGGAACTGAGCTTTACGAAAACATCGATAACTACGATCTTGAGATTACCTTGGATGACTGGAGTAAGTTTACCCTCACAAAACCCGTGGTTCGTACGAGTGCCCTTTCGACAGCCGACTTGCACCGGTGGTTTTTGAAAGCATACTTTGGTTTTTACGTGCGAGCGTCCTACTTGCGGCGGGCCATCGCAAAGAAGCAGCTCGGCTTCGTTCTGGGCCCCGTACAACACGCCATCGTCGACGCATTCCGTGGCGCATTCTCACGTCATAGTTTGTGAGTTGATGCTGCTCGAGACGGGTCGACATTGATTTTGGTGGAAAGCCTTGGTTAAAGAGGATTAAGCGTAAATATCTTGCCTCACAGAGGTGAAAGCCTGATTGCAATCAGAAGGAGATGAGAGATATGGAAACGAACAAGTTTTATGTCTTGCCAGATCTGCCCTATGGCTATAACGACTTAGAGCCCTATATCTCTGAGCAACAGCTCAGGATTCACCACGACAAACACCACCTCGCGTACGTAAACGGCGCGAACGCGACCTTTGAGAAGCTCGATGCTGTACGAAAGAGCAAAGCAGACGTAGACGTTAAGGCGACGCTAAAGGAGTTGTCGTTCAACATCGGCGGCCACGTGCTCCACAAGCTTTTTTGGCCGACGATGGCGCCTGCCGGCAAAGGCGGCGGCGGGGTCCCTAAAGGGAAGTTGGCGGATGCCATAAACAACGAGTTTGGCAGCTTTGACCGGTTTAAGGCAGAGTTTAGCAAAGCTGCGGCAACCACCGAAGGGTCAGGATGGGCAGCGTTGGCGCTCGACAAGCTGACAAACAGGCCCATAATAATGCAAATAGAGAAGCACAATGTCAACGTCTATCCAAACTTCCGCATCGTCATGGTTCTTGACGTCTGGGAGCACGCCTACTATCTCGACTACAAGAACGAGCGGCCGAAATTCGTCGACGCGTTCTGGAACATCGTGAACTGGGAGATGGTGAACGAGCGGTTTGAAGACGTGCTCGAGTGCACGTGCGCGATCAGCTGAGCCTTCACGTCGCTGCAAACATACGAGAGTATTGGATAGGATTCCTGTCCAATGCTCTTTCCTGTCGCCACGAGTCACAAGCATTCGGACGGAACGCTCGCGGTCGATTGATTTGTGAAAGATTTTATCAGGAGTGCTTTTTTAGAGAGAGTTGTGCCCAGTCGACAACGACACGTATGGTCTCGCTTCTGTTTAGCCCGGGCATTTGAGGGCAAAAAGTGACTAGAGCTCAACCACGCTAGAGTGACTGCCGGGGTCTTTTCGTATTGTTATCTGCTGCTGCGTGTACGCGTGAAAGGTGTCATCGTGGCTTATGACAATAACCTGGTTCAACCCCTTGATTGCACCGATTTGCCGAGCGAGGCTGTCGCATCTCTCTTCGTCAAGATGGATAGTTGGTTCGTCCAGGATGAATAGTCCGAGGCCGCTCAAAGTCTCTTGCATTGCGAGACGTACAGCCAAACACGCTGAGACCTTCTCGCCGCCGCT
>Ga0326727_10018077_pt1 | contig 14472 bp, 9 predicted proteins | sample MB2enrmetagenome_FD_207643 | JGI IMG/M metagenome (GOLD analysis project Ga0326727, IMG submission 207643) | Lab enriched peat soil microbial communities from McLean, Ithaca, NY, United States - MB29MY | ecosystem: Environmental > Terrestrial > Soil > Wetlands > Peat | place: USA: New York...
CCGGTGACAACTCCCGCCGCTGCTTCACAACTTGCCCCTTGACTGAAGACCGCACTTGAAGCGGCTCCCGCGCCGTCATCCCTTTCGGAGACAAGATTCCCCGCGCGACTACCGCCGGATCAGGGGCGACGAAGGGCGCGTCACGCGGGCCGTTGAATGCTCTATGCTAGAAACAGATGGTTAGCTCCGCAACATCCCGAGCGTTGGAGACAGGGCTAGTGCAGGCGGCGCCGGCGCGCCCCGCCGAGGAGAGTGCGGCGGGGGTGCGGCGGGCCGTCCGATTGGCGGCGCAGGCGCTTGCCAAACAGCAACACCGGGATGGATACTGGTGCGGCGACCTGACGGCGGACTCCACGCTGGAATCCGACTACATCCTCCTGCAGCTCTGGCTGCACCGGCCCGAAGGCGAAACTTGGAATCCGCCCACGCGCCCACGGATCGACCGTTGCCGCGAAGCAATCCTGGCGAGTCAGCTGCCGGACGGTGGCTGGAACATTTACCCGGAGGGCCCCGTCGAGGTGAACGCTTCGGTGAAGGCCTACAGTGCGCTGCGCATTGCGGGAATGGATCCGGAGGCCCCGGAGATGCGGCGCGCCCGGGACCGCATCCTGGAGCTAGGCGGGTTGCAGGCCTGCAACAGCTACGTGCGGATCAACCTGAGTCTATTCGGTTTGTACCCGCGGCGCTACGTTCCTACGGTGCCTCCGGAGATCATGCTGCTGCCGGGCGATCTGCTGTACGAGATGTCCAGCTGGACGCGGGCCATCGTGGTGCCGCTGTCGGTCGTGCAGGCGGCGGGGAAACAACGGCCGGCGCCGGCGGGAGTGACGCTGGATGAGCTGCTGGCGCACGGGAAGCGGCTGTCGCTGGGCAGGCGCGATGGCCTGGCCATCCTGTTCCACCAGATGGACCGGCTGCTCAAGCTGTGGGAATGGAAGGCGCCGCAGGACATACGGGACGCGGCCATTCGGGAAGCCGAGCATTGGATCGTCGATCGCACGCGGAACACCGAGGGACTGGGCGCCATCTACCCGGCCATGATGTACCAGATCATGGCGTTCGACAGCTTGGGCTATCCCGCGGATCATCCCGATCTGATCGAAGCGATCGAGCATTTCGAGCGGCTTCCGATCGAGCGCAAGGGCCAGTTCCGTTTCCAACCCTGCGTCTCGCCGGTGTGGGACACCGCCATCGCGGCGTTCGCGCTGGGGGAATCGGGGCTGGCGGATTCCGCGGCGCTGACGCGGTCGGCGGACTGGCTGCTGGGCAAGGAAGTGCGGCGCAAGGGCGACTGGTCGGTGAAGCGGCCCAAGCTCGAACCCTCGGGTTGGGCGTTCGAGTTCGCCAACGAGTATTACCCGGACATAGACGACACGGCCATGGTGCTGCTGACTTTCCGGCACGCCCCGGCCAGCGATGCGGCGGCCCAGAAGCGCTCCATCGAGCGGGCGGTGAAATGGCTGCTGGGCATGCAGTCGCGGGACGGCGGATGGGCGGCCTTCGATGTGGATAACAACTGGACCATCCTGAACAAGGTGCCCTTCGCGGATCACAACGCCATGCTGGATCCGACGTGTCCAGACATCACGGGGCGGGTCCTAGACGCCCTCTCGCGCTACGGCTACAAGCACGGGCACCCGGCGGTGGACGCCGCGGTGCGCTACCTGGTGAAGCGCCAGCACGGAGACGGCTGCTGGTACGGGCGGTGGGGCGTCAACTACGTGTACGGGACCTTCCTGGCGATGCGCGGCCTGGAGGCGAGCGGGCATGCCGGGGCGCGCGCGGCCATGCGGCGCGGGGCGGAATGGCTTCGCTCGGTGCAGAACGCGGATGGCGGGTGGGGCGAAAGCTGCGCCGGCTATCACGCCCGGCACTTCGTGGCGGCGGAGAGCACTCCCTCGCAGACCGCCTGGGGGCTGCTGGGATTGGCCGCGGCCGGAGACAGGACATCGGTCGCCGCGACTCGCGGGATACGGTTCCTGCTGGACACCCAGCAGGCGGATGGAACCTGGCGGGAGCACCTGGCGACCGGGACCGGCTTTCCGGGTGTGTTCTTCCTCTCGTATCATCTCTACAGGCAGTACTTCCCGTTGCTGGCGCTGGCGACTTGCGGGCCGGCACACTCGTGACGGGGTCCCAGTCGCGGGCACTTCGCTTTCCGGCCACCATCTTCCTTAGCGCGTTTCTGCTGTTCGAGGTGCAGCCCATGATCGGGCGGCACATCTTGCCCTGGTTCGGAGGCGGTCCGGCGGTCTGGACCGACTGCCTGCTGTTCTTCCAGGTGGTGCTTCTGGCCGGATACGGTTATGCCCACTGGCTGGGATCGCGAAGCACGGCGCGGCCCTGGATCTGGGTGCACATCGGGCTGCTGGCGGCATCGCTGCTGTTCCTGCCGATGGCGCCGCGGGCCGGCATCTGGAAGCCCGTCGGGAGCGGCGACCCGTCGGGCCGGATACTACTGTTGCTGGCGGCCACGGCCAGCGGACCGTACTTCATGCTGTCGGCCACGTCGCCTCTGTTGCAGCGCTGGTACGGGCTGAGCCGGCCGGGGGAATCGCCGTACCGGCTGTATGCGCTGGCGAATTTGGGGTCGTTTTTGGCTTTGCTGAGTTACCCTTTTGCCGTGGAGCCGTTCCTGCGGTTGCGCACGCAGGTCTGGATCTGGTCGGCTCTATACGCCGGGTTCGCGGCGCTGGCCGGATGGACGGCTTGGCGGCTGACTCCCGCGGTCCCGGCGGCTGCCAGCTTGGATCCGGGCGCCGAGGCCGCCGGGGGGCCGACATTCCGGGACATCCTGTTCTGGATGGGCCTCGCGGCGGCCGGCTCGACGCTGCTGGTGGCGACCACCAACCAGGCGTCACAGGGAATTGCGGTAATCCCGTTTCTGTGGGTGGCGCCGCTGGGGATCTACCTGCTGACCTTCATCCTGGCCTTTCACCACGAGCGCTGGTATCGCCGGGGGCTGTTCGCGCTCATGGCGGGGGTGTTCGCTCCAGCCGCCTGCGCGGTGGCGGGTCTGGCGGTGGTTCTTCCGGTTTGGGCCATGCTGGGCATTTACCTGGCCACGCTGTTCCTCACGTGCATGGTCTGCCATGGGGAACTGGCGCTGGCGCGCCCGTCGCCGCGGCATCTGACGGCCTTCTATCTGGCGGTGGGAGCGGGCGGCGCGCTGGGCGGGGCATTCGTCGCCCTGGTGGCGCCGCGCGTGTTCACCGAATTCAGCGAGTACTTGATCGGACTGGCGGCCGCTTGTCTGCTGGGACTCGCCGGATGGCTGCGCATGGGCGCCTGGAGTGGCTGGAAGAGGGGCGAGCTCAGGGTGCGCTTCGCGCTTACGGCGCTGCTGCTAGGCGGGATGACGGCGGTGCTGGCCACGGGGGTGAACGGCAACCAGCCGGCGCTAGCGAGCTGGCGCGACTTCTACGGCATCCTGCGCGTGAAGGAGGCCAGCGACGCCAACGGCCCGCTGCGGGAGCTGGTCCACGGTCGCGTTCGGCACGGCTGGCAATACCTGGGGGATTCGGAACGCGGGTGGCCGACCGCCTACTACGGGCCGCATAGCGGCGCGGGCATTGCGCTCGAGGCGATGGCTGGCGCGCGGCGGCGCGTAGCCGTCATCGGCCTGGGAACGGGCACACTGGCGGCGTGGGGCCGGCCGGGAGACACCTTCCGCTTCTATGAGATCGATCCCAACGTGGAGCTGGCCGCCAGCACTTGGTTCTCCTTCCTGAAGGACTCCCGGGCGCGAACCGAAATCGTGCTCGGCGACGCGCGAGTGCAACTGGAGCGCGAACTGGCGGCCGGGCGGGAGGGGGATTTTGATGCCATCGCGGTGGACGCCTTCTCGGGGGACGCCATCCCCATACACCTGCTGACCGCCGAATGCGGGAATGTCTACCGGCGCCGCCTGGCGCCCGGAGGGTTGTTGCTGTTCCACATCTCCAACCGCTCGCTGGATCTTCAGCCGGTGGCGCGCGGGCTGGCGCGGAGCCTGGGCTGGAAGGCGGCGCTGTTCGTTTCCGGAGCGCACGAAGAGACGGGCGAGGCCAGCTCCACCTGGGTTCTGCTGACCGCCGACTCGCGGTTCCTGGAGCAACCGGCTATCGCCGATCAGGTCACTCCCTGGCCCGACGGAGGGCGGCCTGCGATCACCTGGACCGACGACTTCGCCAGCCTGTGGCACGTGCTCAAGTTCTGAGAGCCGGACCTGGAGGTCCGACGGCGCGGCGATAGAGGTCGAGCAGATGCCCCGTTTGGAAAGGGGATGCGCCCCCACCGGCAGTCGGGTCTGTGTATAATGCCCTTGGTCCAAGAACCCAAGAGCCGGAGCTCCGGGTGGTAGGGCCGAGTTCCCGGCCTCGGTACTCTGGGAACTCCCGGAAACTTCTGAAGGGAGGTGCGTGGTGTCTTACATAGCAAAGGATCCGGCAGCTTACGCGGGGAAAGTGGTAGGCGAAGGTTACTTCAAGGGACAGTGCGCCGTGTTCGTTCAGGTGGCCGCCGGCGCGCCTTTGACGACCTTATGGACACAGGGTGCACTGGTCAAGGGGAATCTCGCTTTGGCCACCGGCACGGCGATCGCGACCTTCGGCGCGGACGGCAAGTACACCAACATGACGGATGGCACCGCGCACGGGGCCATTTATATCCGGCAGGATTCGGTAGGCATCTGGGTGTGGGATCAGTGGGTGGGACATCCCGTTAGCGAACGATGTATCCGATACCAACACGGGGCGGCCGTGGCCCACGTCAACGATGGCGATTACTTTTACGTCATTGAGTAGCCGAGCGCGGCGTCGAGTTGTCGGAGTCCGTTGCCGTCGTCGGGACAGCGCAGCCCGCGCCGGGCGTCGTTCCGGGAGCTCCCGTCCGAGGCGCTACGCGGAGGGAACGACCCGACGATACAGGTCGAGCAGTTGGTCCAGGGATAGCTGCTCGGCGCGGAGGCGGGCCTCGGGCCAGAGTGCGGCCTGGCGACCGTAGAAGGGTTCGAGGTTGTTGCGCAGGGTCTTGCGCTTGTGGCGGAAGGCGCGGCTGGCGAACTCGAGGAATGGCGCGGGATCGGGAAGGGCGGCGAGGGGCGGCCGGGGCGTGAGACGTACGGCGGCCGATTCGACCTTGGGGGGAGGCGAGAAGGCGCCCGGGGGCACTCGGAAAAGCAGTTCCGGCTGCGTGAAGAGGTTCGCGAGGACGGTGAGGTAGCCGTACTGGCGGGCACCGGGACGGGCGGCCAGCCGTTCGGCAACCTCCTTTTGCGTCAACACGATGGCGCGGCTGAGCAGGGGGCCGAGGGCGAAGATTCGCTCCAGAATCGGCGAAGTGATGTAGTAGGGCAGGTTGCCCGCGATGACGGCGGGTCCCCACTGGTCGAGCCCGGTTTCAAGGACGTCCGCCTGGATGACGGTCAGGCCGGGGGCGTTCCGGAACCGCTCGCGGAGGGATTCCGCCAGAGGGAGGTCGATCTCGATGGCGACGACCCGGCCGGCCCGGGCCAGAAGGAATTCGGTGAGCGCGCCACGGCCGGGACCGATCTCCACCACCAGCGGCTCGGGGCAGGGACAAGCGGCTTCGGCCAAACGCTCGAGGATGGCCGGGCGGGTCAGAAAATGCTGGCCTAACCGGCGGCCGGAGGCGGCTCGGTGGGGGGCCACTAGCTCTTCACGGTGATGTTGGTCCGGTTGAAGGAGAGATACATCTTGCCGAACCTGGGCGCGCCGAAGGCGGTAGCCGGGGTGAACTCCATGAAGAGCAGCTTGTTCTCAATGGCCCGCCGCAGTTCGCTGTTCTTGACCACGCTGGGGCCCTGGGTGATGGTGTAATCGATCATGCGGCCCTGCCCGTCGATGATGACTTCCACCACGAAGTCCTCGTCGGGAAGCGCGAAGGGGTTCTGAGCCTTGACGGCGGGTTCGGTGAACAGACCGACCTGCACGTCGTTGCTGAAGTTGCGGACGGAAGCCAAAGAGGGCATGAGCATGCTGAATAAGAGCATGGCGGAGATGAGGCCACCGGCCAAGGGGATGGCCAGCGGCCGCATGAGGTTGTCCACCCAGAGGTGGAAGCGGCCAGCAAACTGCTGGAGCGGATGCTGACGGGCCAGCAGCCGGGCGCGCTCGCGGGAGGCCATAACGCGCAGCGCGCTGGTCAACTCGGTGGGAGGAACGGCGGGGCGCAAACTCCCCACCGCGTTCCGAACCAGGGCCAACTCGCGGGTTCGAAGCTGGCACTCCGGACAAGCGGACAAGTGCTCCGATACTTCGCGCCTCTCCTCGGCGGAGAGGCAGCTATCCAAGTGAGCGGAGAGTGAAAACTGTACTTTGTTGCAAGTCATACGTTCACTCAGCCGGTTTGTGGCGTCCATTGCAGGGCCGGATCCGGCTCGAGCCGGCCCGCCAGTTCCTTGCGCAAGGCCTCGCGGCCGCGCAAAATGCGGGACTTCACGGTCCCCAATGCAACCTGAAGAATATCCGCTATTTCCTCGTAGCTGAGCTCCTCTATATCCCGCAGGACAACGGCGGTACGGAAGCTCGGGTTCAAATGATCGAGCGCCGCCACAACCAGCTTCTGGCGCTCATGATCCGAAGCGCAATCGTAAGGGGAACGCCCGGGTTCGGCCAGGGTCTGGCAATAGTTCGGGCCGCCCTCCTCATCGCTTTCGAGACCGACCTCCGGCCGGCGGTGGCGGCTAAACCAGCGCTGGTAGTTGTAGGCCTCGTTGACTGCGACGCGGTAAATCCAAGTCTTCAGGCTGCTGTCGCCTCGAAAGGCGCCAATCTTACGAAAGATCTTTAAGAAAACCTCCTGGACGACGTCGCAGGCGTCGGCGGGATCGCTCATCAGGCGGGAAACGAGATTGTAGACGGGCTGCTGGAAATCGGTGATCAGGGCCTCGTAGGCCCTTTCGTCGCCCTTCCTGAGTCCCTCCACGAGCCAGGCATGGTCGCAGCTCTCCCCGATATCCCCGGGGACCGCGACCGGCTCACCAAATGCCGGCTCGACGAGATGAAGGGAAGTGTCCGCCACGGCGGCGCCTCGATGGCAATTTCACCTTCAACGTTACCAGGAATCTCAACTTCCTACAATGTTATAGACACCGCGGCAGGGCGGAAAGTTCCCTGGGTAACGGCGGCGAGGACTGGTACTCGGGGCGGTCGGGTACCGGGGGTACCGGGATCTATGGCGCTGACTTGGTTCGGAACTTCACTTCGACAGGCTTCAGCAGGGAACCGTCAACCGACTGGAAGGATCCTCCACCTGGCCAGTTCAAGCTGAACGCGTACTCCTTGTTCGGCTCCAGCGTGACCGGAATCCTAAACACGCGGCCAGTCTCATCGAAGGAGACCTCGCCGAATTTGGGCTGTGCGAGCGCACTGGTGCGCACGACCGCGTAGTGATGGGTATTCATGGCGCGGTCAAAGCGGACCACGATTTCCTTAAGAGCCGGGTCCACGTCCTGGGCGCCGTTTACGACGCTCAGAGAAACGATCTTCGGCCGGGCCGCATCGTCGTCGCGGATCATCTGGTCCACGCGTGCGGCTACGCCGTCAAAGAATGCCACCACCTGGGGCATGAACGAATCGAGCGTTGGGTAGCGCTCGCGATCCTGCGCGTACTTCCCGAGCAGGGCGAGCAAATCGCCGGTCCAGAGGAAGGCGTGACTCCGCTCCTCGGTCACGGAGGCCGCGGCCGCCTCCGGGCCCTGGTGCTCGAAGGCGTAGCGAGCGGTAGCCGCGCGGACCAGCGACTCATTCAATACGGTCTTCCCGTTCGCGTATGCCTGGCGGCTCATTTCGGCTTTTTCGGCCTCGAACAGACGGTTGCCGGATTTCTGCAGCCGCGCCCAGAACTTGTCGATCAGCGGTCCCACATAGGAATGAGCGAATTCGTGAACCAGAGTCGGGGTCCATCCGGGATCGAACTCGGGTAACCCATCCGCGTCCACTTTCCATACGCCGGGAATCGCGTAGATCTCCTCGACGCCGTTCGAGAGCGCGACGTGGGCTCCATAGCTCGGCCCTCCATTCGCTAAGCCGGGTACGACGATGAACGGAGCGTGGGCACGCGCTCCGAAGAAGCGGTCAAACCATGGTAGGTCCGCATTCGTGGCCACGAAGGCGCGGAGTCGCGCGTTGGTCAGATCGTAGAGCGGCTGCTGGGATTTCGTGAAACCGGCGAAGTCGGAATCGGCTACGAACTTGCGCGCTACTTCCAAGAAGCGCCGCGCCTTGGCGCCGTGCCATCGCGCGTCGAGTGATGTTGCTTGATCGAAGGGGGCGCGTTCGGCCAGCGACTCGACATCGGTCACATGGACCGCCATGCTCATCACGGCGTCGAAGGAGACGCCATCGCTCTCTCGGAGTTTGCGGGCGAGACGAACGGCCTCGTGGTCGCGGAAGCGGGCAAAGTGGCGGTCAATGGCGGCGTCGTAGGCGGGAACGCGGCACTGCGCATATTCTCCGTTCCCGGCCAGGCGGAAGATGATGCTCATCAGCTCGACGCGCGGATCGACGCCGGACCGGTCGGACTGAGCCTGCAGGCTGAAGACGAGCGGGAGACAGACAAAGAGACGAGCGATATACCTCATCATGCCGAGAGTATATCAGGAGGTAGAGGTCTCATCCGGAGGTCTGGCCGCGAAGGAGGGCCTCCGCTCTACATCGGTCGACCACCCACGCAAGCTTGCTAATTTGTCCAGACCCACACCTGGTCCGACTCAAGAAAATACGAGTTGGCGGCAGACCAAGCATCGATGTCACACCAATTCTGTCCGGCCGGTGCATCTGGCGGGACGCGGAAGTTGATTTGCGACATTCCCGCCACGAGCGTTGGGGCGGCGCCGGCGTATTCGACTACGACCAACTCCTCAAGCCCACCAGGTGGGCCGCAGACAACCCCCACTTCCGCGGCGAGCCGTGGCAGCGGGTAACTGGATATGACGCCATCCAAGCTTGGCGGAACTGTCTGACCGAGCCCCGTGGCCCAGACTGCCACGGCGGAACCGGGCTCGGCGGGGTTCGCTTCCGAGTTCAGCGTCCCATCCTGGTTGATCACCAGCGGCAAGCGGCTGCTGTCCGTTGAGCGGAAAACCAAGAAATCAGTGTCGCCTACGTCTAGCGGCAAGGGGTCCGAACTCTCGCCGGAGTACTCAACTTGGGCCTGGACCGTGGTTCCGGGCGCGAGCGCGAACGGAGTAACCGCGTTGATCTGGTTCTCCGAAACGTACAGCAGCGGGCTCGCGATTCCGTCGATCAGTACCTGCACACCGCCCAAGGTTTGCGGCATCCGGCCATCCGGGCTTGGAACCCCAGCGACGGGAATCTCCGGACCGAAGTTGTCGCCCCACAGGGTCACCACTTCGCCGGGCGCCACGCTGAAAGATGGGCTGATATATCCTAACCAAGAATCTCCAAACCACGAGTCTAAGCCTGTCGACCAGACGGCGTTGACGGCACAGTAGAGAGCGCGCGGCGGCACAGGTGCGCTCGCTGCGATCTCCATCGAACCGATTCCTGGACCGAGATGGGTCAACGCCACCAGTTTGCCGCGTGCGGGTTCGAAAGTCGATGGACCGGCCCCCCTTTGCCAGGGGGTGAGATAAGACAAGAAGTCGAGATCGCCAGAAGGCGCAAACCGGGCCAGGAAGGGATATCCCTCCCATGCCAGGGGGGATACGTCGACTAAGTCTCCCAAGCAACTGGCGCGGCGCAGGCCGCCTTCCGTAGCCGGGAGGCCGGCCACGCTGGTTGTTTGTCCAAAATAGTACGCGTTGCTTGAGCTATCGAGAAACAACCGCCCTTGTGGGTAGAAGCCGGGCCAGTCGAGCTTCATTGAGAAGACCAGGTTCGACCCGGCCGAGTTGAGCTTGGTGAGGAATGCGTTGCCAGTTGCCGCCGTTCCGGTGGTGACCGGGAAGTTGTTTGAATCGGTCGCTCCGCTGATGTAGACGTTGCCGTCCGGATCGACCGCGACGGAGTCGGCAATGTCGTAACCGCTGCCACCCAAGTAGGTCGAGTACAGGAGCCAGCTTCCTCGCGGATCGAACTTGGCAACGAACACATCGGCGCCGCCCTGGGCGGTGCTCTGAAATGCCCCGGCAGTCACCGGAACCGGGGCCGAAGCGGAGGCGCTTCCGACCACATACGCGAAACCGTAATTGTCGGTAGCGATGAGTTGGATTGCCTGATCGAACCGGGTGGAGTACACTGCGCTCGCGCCAGACCCGCCCGTGGTCAGCCTGAGCAGGAAACCAAGGCCCCCGCTGCGGCGGTAGGCCGCACTCGTGGTAGGGAAGTCCCCGGAGTCCGAGTAGCCGGCAATGTACAGGTTGCCGGAACGGTCCAGCGCGATCGCGTTCGGATAATCGTTGCCCTCGCCTCCCCAGTAGGTTGAGTAGGCCAGGCCGCTCCCATCCGCGTTCACGGCGGCGATGAACACATCGCCTCCCGGCGACGGCTCGGAAGTGGTTACTTGGAGCGTGGGTCCGGCGAATGTCTTCTGAGCCGCCGAGGGGGTGACCGGAAAGTCGGGCGAGTAGGTGTAGCCGGTGATCCAAGCCCTTCCGGCTCCATCCACGACGATGCCCTTGACCCAGTCCTCGCTACTGCCGCCGATCGGGAGCGAGTAGACCACCTTGCCCGCGGGGTCGAACTTGGCGACGACGATATGGTGGCACGGATAAGCCTCATAGAGGATTTCGCCATCTGCGGTGAAAGCTATTAACCAACATATGCCCCGTCCTTCTATCGTGCTCGCGATGTAGGTGTTCCCCGATGCGTCGAGCGCCATGGCCTGGGCTTCACCCGTCAACGCGATCGGCACAAAACCGAATGTCGGCCCGCCCGGCGCGGCGCCAGCCATCGGGCTGAACAGGAGCTCGAGCAGGAGCAAGCGTAACAAGGTATCACCCGGCCTTCCCGGCCGCCAGCCAGCGCGCAGGCAACCGCTGGCGCTGGGGCCGCGTCGTTCCATTCGTCTCATCTCGAGCAACTCCGACGGCGCCACCAACTCGATTGGCGCGATCTGCTTTGAGGAGGCGGCGACTCAAGGTTCGCGCTTTCGCCACCCTCGGCCTGTTCGCCTGCCGGCAATCCCGCCTACTGCTTCCAAGACAGTTCGAGGTCTATCTTGACGACACCGCAAGCTGGCTATGGTTGAAATCGCAGTGAAACTCAGTGCGAATCTTGGTAACGACGCTGCAATCAGGGAGCCTGTGAAGATGACCGTCGAGGGGCTGTTTCAACGCCTCCGCCGCGAGCGCCCTGGAGGCTACCTGTGAAGCACGCTGTTGTTGGGGTCGAGCGGTACCTTAGTAGGCAACTGCTTGAGCGTAACGGTGAAGGGCGCGGGTTCGTTGGCCGTCCTTACCCAGCGCACCAGCGGCTTGCTATTCGGTGATGGGTTGTCGCGTGGGCGTGGGCAAGACCCACACCGCCTTGCCCTCCCGTCTATCGGCTTAGAAGTGAAAGCCGATGGTTGCGGTGAGCGCCCGCGGCGTGACATAGTGCGTGCCGCTGAAGGTCGACAGGAAGTTGTACAGCGCCTCGCGGTTAGTGACATTGACGGCGGTCAGGCGAAGGCTCCATTTGTATTTGTCGCCATGAAACAAGTTGTCGTCGCCCACCGCCATGTCGAACAAATTGCGGGGCGCGATACGGGGCGGGTTGTGATCGTCGTTCTCGGCGCCCGCGGCGGGGATCTTCACCAAAGTCGATCCGTACTGCGACGCCGGGCACAGCCCGTTCGGGCTGATGGGAGTGGTGGGAGTAGCATAAACGCTTCCACAGAACAGGCCGGCCTGAAACTGCTGATCGGGGGTCAGATTGGACACGTCGACGATGCTGTCCGTGCCGTTGGGCCCATTGGCGCAGTTGCCGCCGGCGCAGGGCACGGGCCCGGCCACCAGACCACTGTCATAGCGCCAATTGAAGCCAAACCACGGCCACTTTTTGGACGGCTGATATTGCACGTGAGCGGTCTGGTTAAACAGTTCGTCGTGGTCGATCCGAAACACCGAGCTGCCGCCCGGCGCGGCGCCGATTCCGCTGATCTGGGGTTCGAAGAACCGGGCCGCCACGCTGGAGAAAACGACAAACGCCGACAGGCCGTGAAAGTTTGGAACGCTGGCGCGCACGGCATATCCGGGGATCTTCGAACTGGCCCACTCGATGGGGAAGGTGATGGGGGTTGCGCCCAGCACGCTGAAGTCGTAGGACTCGTGCGTGTATTTCCAGATGTACTCGCCATCCACCACCAGGTATTTTCCAAAAGCCTGCTCGAGACCCGCGTGGAACTCATTGCGGTGCCCGGGGCTGAGCGGCGCGGTGGTTACGCAGGGAGTGATCGTGGACATCAGCGCGTTGACCACGGGGTCGTTGCATCCCTCGCTGGCCAGGACCAGGTTCTCGTTGAAGGGGGTCTCCATGGTCCGGGCGTAGGAAACCCGCAGCACGGTATTGGTCGGCTTGTAATTGTAGGCGATGCCGAGGCGAGGTTCGGCCTGACGGGCGGTGGTGATGCCATTGTAGAAATCGCCCCGAACCCCGACGTTGAAGGTCCAGTTCTTCACCGTAATGGCGTCCTGGAAGTAGAGGGCCAGTTGCTTGATGTCGGCGTGGCCACGGAACGTGTACTCTCCGCTGGTGGAATTCGGGCATTCGTCGGAGGCCGGCAGCGGCCCCGTTCTGGTCAGGTCGTAACAGCCCAGGAGAGGCTGAAACGCGGGATTCGGCTGGAGCGTCCCGGTGCATTGCGCAGGGTCGGTCAGAGCCGGATTCGTATTGGGACTGCCGTCGGCATTCAAGCAAACCGCGTTGGCCGTAGGGTTGACGATCCCGAAAGTGTCGTTCTCGGAGAGGAAGGTGTGCTCGTAGACGGCGCCCGCCTTTATATTGTGAACGCCTTTCACATAGGAGAGGCTGGCACGCGCCCCGGCGTTGGTCAGGCGCCGGTCCTGCCCGACGGTCTGGTCTTGAAGATCGGGCGTGAAGTCGGCGAAGGGATTGGCGCTGGGGTAGTAGTCGTATTGATCGTGCCGCACGAAGGCGCCGAAGGTGAACAGCGTGCTCGCACCGAAAAGCCGCGTCCAGGTGGGCGCAATGTTGAAGGTTCTGATTTGCGAACGCTGATCCTGCGGGCCGACGGGCAGGCCGTTGGGACCCAGACCGCCGTTGTCGACGACGAGTCCGTTCCAGGCCGTGGCGTTCTGCGCGTCGAAGGAGTTCGGCGTCTGGAACCAGGATCGGCTAAAACCGAGATTCACACCGAACGTGTCCGCGGTGGAGGGCTTGAAGTCGACGCGGTCGAAAAAGTTTTCTTCGTTCCCTTTGTCGTGCATGACGGTAAACTCCGGCCCGTCGAGGAACCGGCTGGTGTCCAGCCCGTTGACGGAAATGAAATTGCCCCAGGCCTTGCCGCCGTAAGCGAGATCGAAGCTCTCGTTGGTGGTGCCGAAGCTGCCGTAAGAAATGGTTGCGTCACCGTGCGGCACGGTGGCGCCGAGGCCCGAGCGGGTGGTCACCACAATCACCACGCTGGTCTTGTCCCCGTATTCGGCCGGAGGCGCGCCTTCGATCACCTCCATGGACTGCACGGAGTCGAGAGGAATCTGATTGGAGAACACTTTGCTCTGCTGGTCGGTAATCGGCTGGCCATCCAGAGAGAACGAGTTTTGCGCGTGATCGCCGAAGCCATGGAAGAGGCCGTTCGAATCGGCGCTTATGCCTGGTACGGACAGCGTGACCAGGGAGCTTAAGGAGGACGATTGGCTCTCAAGAGGTAGCGTGTCGAAGAGTGCGCGGTCCACGTCGGTATGGGTGGTGGGAACGGCTTCCACCAGATCACTGCCCTCGGCGGTCACATCGACGGTGGTGGTGGAGGCGCCGATCGCCAGATCGATCTTCAGCTCCACCGGCACGGACGAGCGCACGTTCACATCCTGTTGATTCGTCTGGAAGCTCTTGGCGCTAGCCTGAAGATGATAGTTGTTGAGGGGCACGTTCCGGAATTCGAAGGCGCCCTGATCGTCGGTCCGCAGGCTAAGCGAGTAATGAGACACCGGATTGTGGACCTCGACGGTGGCGCCCTTGATGGCCGCCCCGGAGGGATCCAGAACGGTCCCGCGAATGGTTCCCGAACCTACCGATTGAGCCAGGATCGGAACGCCGCAGCCAACTAGAGCGGCGAGGATCACAAGAGCAGCCACACGGTTCCCCATGTCTCAATTGTGACGGGCCGTGGGAACAAAACCGAGGAAAACCCGGCGGGCGGTCTGGCAGCGGCGACGGGAGAACTACTCTTGGCGGTGAGCGGACATCAGCTCTCAGCGCAGTGCGGCCACCCCTCGCGGAGCCGGAACCGTGAAGCTGATCGCCGTACCTTGCGGACCGCTTTCAATCCGCAGATCCGCATCCGGCCCATAGGTCAGCCTCAGGCGCCGCGCCACGTTCAGCAGCCCGACTCCCGCGCCGGTTTCGG
>Ga0326727_10018081_pt1 | contig 14469 bp, 12 predicted proteins | sample MB2enrmetagenome_FD_207643 | JGI IMG/M metagenome (GOLD analysis project Ga0326727, IMG submission 207643) | Lab enriched peat soil microbial communities from McLean, Ithaca, NY, United States - MB29MY | ecosystem: Environmental > Terrestrial > Soil > Wetlands > Peat | place: USA: New York...
GCAGCAGCTTGCCCTGCGCGGGCACGTGCGTGGTTCCCAGCCCTTGCCCGCTCGGCGCGACCTGCCCGGTTGTCATGGGACAGTGCGAGGCGAGCGCCGCGGGCGGCGCGTGTGAGTGCGTGCCGATACTTCCCACGCCACTGCCGACGCCGACGCCGCAATGCGCGACGTGCAGCGGTCCATGCTTCGCTCCTTTGCCGTGTGCCGCCGGCCTTCCGTGCCCGGACCTGATCGTGCCGGGTCAATGTGAAGCGAGCGCCGCGGGCGGCTGCACGTGCGTGCCCATCGGACCCACGCCCGTGGCCACACCGACGCCCACCACTGTCGAACTGTAGATGATCAATTAGCCCAGTCGGATTGAGGACCCGATGTTTTTCCCCGTTGAGCGCTCAATCTGCGCCCCAAGTCCAGTCGTGTTAGTCGCCCAAGCTGCCTAATGGTGGAAAGAATTTAGCCGATTTTGGGCAAGTGTTCGCAGTTCGCGGCAGGGTCCTGGCAGCGGGCTGCTAGCCGGTGGTTCGGGGCGCTGGCAAGCGCTTCGGGGCCGCACCTCGACGGTGGTTCCTGCGTGGCCGCTCCGAGGGACGGGGGACGCCGCTTGAAGGCCCAGATGGGATTTTGGCGAGGCACAACGGGCGTTGATTGTTGTGGGAGGCAGACTTGACCAGAATCGCAACCGCCGGATATACTGGCTGGCGTCATGAGTCGGTGGCGCCAGATCCTGCGGCGTGGACAGGCGCTTCTCTTCGTCATCCTCGCGCTGGTACCGCTGGCGCTCAGCGGTCACTATCATCTGACCCCGCACGAGAGTACTCCGAACTCGTGCGTCCTGTGTGTGGTTGCGCATCACGCACCGGCCGCCCAGTCCCCGGTCCTGGGCGACTTCGCAGCGCTGCTGCAACTCGGTTCCACGCCAGCGCGGCGCGTCGTCCCACCGACCCAGGTTTTTCGGCCGTTCACCGCCGGCCGCGCTCCTCCGCACTATTTGCGGTTCGCGTAGTCTAGCGCCGTCACGATTCCACGGCGTTGCCGCCTTCTGGCTGCGGATCACGTGGCGGCACTGCTGTAAGTGTCCCTGAAACAGCAATCGCTCAACTGCTGGCAGGCATGCCGACGGTGTGAGTGCGTAACGACGAGGAACCTCCAATGCGAAGCATTCTGGCTTCGACCGTGCTTATCTTTTCGATGGCCCCACGAGATACGGCCAGCAGCACTGCCAAACCTCGGAACGCAGGAGATGTCGTGAAACCCCATGGGCGTTGAGATGCCGATCTCTCCGATGGCTGAGCAGTCCGCTCCGCACTTCAGCCGAGATCCATACCGGGGCGTTGTCATCGTCCTGCTGACGATGGCGTTCCTGGGGACGGTGGGTGCCACCGCCGGTGATCTCATGCTTCCCAACCCCCTGTTGCTCGACGCTGCCGTGATGTTGGCGCTCTCGACCGGCATGCTCGTCGGCGTCGCGGTGGCGCAGACCGCACGGGCGAAACCGCAACCACGCGCCGCTCGTCCGACGGACGTTGCGGCCTGGCTCGCGCGCTGGTACCGCGATTTCGGAGGGGCGAGAAGGATCAAGGTGTGCACCGCCGCCGCCGGCGTGCTCGCGATCAGTTTCACACTGCCGCTCGATCTTTTCACACCAGCACCAACCCCCCTGCAGGCGATGATCGCGACGGCTCTTTGCCTGGGCGCGGCAGGGCTTGCGTTCACCGCAGCTCACTACCTTGCGGACGTCGAGCCTGCACTGTTCCCGGAAGGCCCTGGGCTCTGTCGAGGGACGCGAGTGGTGGCCTGGATCCTGATATCGGCCGCGGGGTCGATCGGCTTGGGGTTGGCGGGGCAACAAACCGCCATGCGTATCCTGCATCTCGTAGTCGTGCTCGTGAATGCCGCGCTGTGTTACGGCCTGCTCACGGTGACGCGACCCGAGGACAAGGGCGCCGCAACCTTCCCGCTGGACATCGGGGTGCTGTTCCTCCTTGGCAGTCGGACCAACATCGTGGCGAGCGTCCTCGACGCCGCGGAGCGGCAACTCGGTATTGATCTCCGCTCGACGTGGGCGCTGACAGTCGTCCGCCGCAGTGTGGAGCCGCTCGCCATCGGTTTGTGTCTGCTGGGCTGGCTGTCAACGTCGCTGACGGTGGTGCGGGTGGACGAGCAGGGTCTCGTTGAGCGGCTAGGCGTACCGGTGCGAGGGCAGCCGCTCATGCCCGGACTCCACCTGCATTGGCCGTGGCCCGTGGACCGCGTGTTTCGGATTCCGGTGCAGCACGTGCAAGCCTTGACGGTCGGTCACGAGGGGCAGGAGGAAGGCGGACCCGAGAACGTGCTGTGGGCACGCGAGCACGCCCCCAACGAGTACACACTGCTCCTCGGCAACGGCCGGGATCTCATCACCATCGATGCTGCCGTACAGTTTCGCATCGCTGATGCACGGGCCTGGCATTACCACTCCCAGAATCCGGCCGACGCGCTGCGCGCGATTGCCTACCGCGCGGTGATGCGGTCGACCGTCAACCGGACTCTTGACGAGGCGTTGTCGCAAAACCTCATGACGTTGGCGGCGCAGATGCGCGCCTTGGTACAACGGAATGCGGACGCGCTCGGCCTCGGCGTCGAGGTCGTGGCATTCACGGTCGGCGGCATGCACCCACCGGTGCCGGTTGCCTCGGACTACCAGGCGGTGGTGTCTGCGGAGCTCGGCAAGGTCACCGCGACCGTGAACGCCCAAGTCTTCCGCAACCAGACCGTGCCCGCCGCCGAGGCCGCGGTGGTGACGGGCGAGAACGCCGCCCGCGCCGAAGGCGCCGCGGCTCTCGCGCGTGCGGCGGGCGAGGCCTGGAGCTTTCGTACGCTCGAGTCGCAGTATCTTGCTGCGCCGGAGGAATATCGCTTCCGCCGCCGTCTGGAAACGCTTGAGAACGGCCTTGCCGGGCGGCACTTTACGGTCGTCGACACCCGCATCCAGCGGGACGGAGGTGAGCTGTGGCTAGTGCCATGAGAACCCAGCGTTGGCTGCGGGGCATCGTCGGGACCGTCGCCCTCGGAGCCATCGTCTTCTACGCAACCGCAGTCGTCGTGCGAGAGGGCCAGGCCGTCCTCATCACCCGTTTCGGCCGTCCGTTGCGTGCAGCCACCGTTCCCGGCCTACACTGGAAGCTTCCTTGGCCCATCGATCGCGGGATATTGCTCGACATGCGGCATCGCGTCTACGAAACCGGCCACACAGAGATGCTCACGCGCGACAAGAAGAACATCATTGTGCGGACGTTCGTGATCTGGCGGGTCGGCGACCCACTCACCTTCATCCAGGCCATCGGCGACGAGGGTGGTGCCGAAACCAAGCTGGATGGCCTCTTGACAAACGCGGCCATCGGAACGCTTGGCGGGCACGATTTGTCGGCGCTCGTGTCCACGGATCCCCACGATCTGCAGGTCGACGAGATCGAGTCGGAGCTTTTGGCGTCCACGGCGCCCCTGGCGCTACGCAGCTACGGGGTAACCATCGAGCAAATTCGGGTCGAGCGCATTGCGCTGCCCGAGCAAAACGTGAAAGCAGTCTTCGATCAGATGCGGGCCGAGCGCCGGCAGTTCGCCGCCAAGTTTCAAGCCGAAGGGGAGCGCGAGGCCAGTCGCATCCGCTCGGAGGCGGAGCTCGAAGCGGCCCGCATCCGGGCCAAGGGTGCGGAGGAGGAGGCGCGCATCCGCGGCGAATCCGCGGCAGAGGTCGCGAAGACCTACGCCGACGCCCACCGCATCGACCCGGATCTCTACCGATTTACACGCTCGCTCGACTCGCTCGACAAGCTCGTCACCGAGAGCACGTCCCTGATCCTGCGCACCGACTCCGAGCCTTTCTCACTCCTCCAGAGCAAGGAACCCAAATGAGACGGCTGGGGCCTCCGTCCGAGATCGGCCGGCTCGCCGCGCCGCTGGGCCGGTTGCTCGACGCGGCCTGGCAGCGGATGCACTGGTGGGTCGCCACTATGGTAGTCTTATACGCCGCATCAGGAATCACTGTTGTGAAGCCTGACGAAGTGGCCGTGATCCTGCGCTGGGGACGTCTCGTGGGCGACACGCCCGCTTTGCAGCAGCACGGACCAGGCCTGCTCTTGTCCTTCCCGCGACCTGTCGACCGGGTGGTTCGCGTCCAGACCAAGCACGTGTGGGAGCTTCTGGTGAGTACCCTCGCCACTGTCAACGACTGGGGCGGAAACACGCTCGACCCACTGACCCAGGGTTATGCACTCACTGGAGACCAGAACATCGTGCACGTGGACATGGTGGCCCGCTATCACGTACGCGACCCAGCCGAATGGGCGTTCTACGGCCCCAACGCCGACGATGTGCTCCGGGTCGAGGTGACGGCGGCCATGGTTCGTTCACTGGGCGAGATGGGCGTCGACCGGGTCCTTGCCGACGGTCGCAAGAGCCTCATCGCCACGGCAACCCGCCGCGCACAGGCGGGGCTGGACGCCGCCCACTCCGGCCTCGAGCTGTCGTCACTCGAGCTCACCCGTCTGGCTCCTCCCGTCGCTCTCGCGAAGGAGTTCGACGCCGTGCAAAGCGCCTTCATTGGTGCCGAGACGAAAAAGAAGGAGGCTCAGGCGTTCGCGCAGAGTGCCATCCCCAAAGCCCAGGCCGATGCGGACGCCGCGCTCCAGTCCGCCCGAGCCGCGGCGGCTTCCGATCTCGCGCGCGCCAAAGGCGACGCCGGCGCTTTCCTCGCGCTCCATCGGGAGTATCAAGCGAACGCCGTGGTCGTCCGCGAACGCCTGTACAGAGATGCTGTGGACCGAGCAATCGGCGCCGCCAATGTTGAGTGGGTGCCACCACCGGCCGGCACTCATTACCAGGGGTTCCGCGTCTCACTTCCACCGGTAGAGGCCGGAGCGGCCGCCCAAATGCCGGCCCGATCAAAACCGACAAGTGGTGGCGGCTCTCAAGTAAACTCGGACAGGGCGCCGACGCCATGACACCCGCTATCGACGGCACGCTAGGGCCTGCGGCCAGCGTCCTTTCGGCGGGCTCGTCTGGGCCGCAGGCGGGTCCGCTCCCCGCCCGCACTCCAGAGGTTTCCGGCGGACGTGTTGGGTCGCTGCAGAACGCCAAGTCCGACAGCCTCCTACGGACACTCGCTCCCGAAGAGCGCCGCCGTATCAGTGGGCGGCTGGGCGCCGGCCTCGTCGCGATCGGGCTTCTCGGCTTGGGCACGCTGCTGGTGCGCCTCCAGCCTGACCAATGGCAGATCGGGGAACTCTGCCGCGGCTTGGCGGCGATTATCGTGGGCATCCCAACACTCGTGTCGGGTCTCCGTGGGGTGGTGACCGGCGACACGCGCCGCGCCACCGATCAGCTGGTGGCCATCGCCGTACTCGCCGCTGCGGCAACCGGCGACTTTGTCACGGCTACCCTCATCCCGCTCTTCCTCGAGCTAGGGCGGCTCTTCGAAGAGCGTAGCTCGCTTGGCGCACGAGCCGCAATCGAGGGGATTCGCGCCCTCGCAGCGCGGCAGGCCGTGCGATGGCACAATGGTACCGAGGAGCGGGTTGATCCGAACAGCCTGTCACCGGGAGACGAGATCCTGGTCCGGCCCGGGGAGAGGATCGCGGTGGATGGTACCGTGCTCGACGGGCGCGCGGCGGTAGACCAGTCCGCCATCACAGGGGAGTCGTTCCACCAGGACGTGGGGCCCGGTAGCCCCGTTTTCGCCGGCACTGTGGCCTTGGACGGCCTGCTCCGAATTCAGGTGCGCGGCGCGGGCGCCGATACTGTGCTGGGGCGTGTGGTACAGCTGCTCGCCGAGGTGGAGCGCACCACGGTCCCTGTGCTCCGGCTCTTCGAGCGTCGGGCCGGGGTGTGGTTGCCACTGGTGCTGACCCTGGCGGCCACCACCCTGTTCTTCACCGAGGATCTCTCGCGCGCCATTGCTGTGCTCGTCGTGGCGACGCCGACCGCGCTGGTGGTGGCGGGTCCTGCCGCCGTGGTAGCGGCGATGACCGTAGCGACGCGCCTGCGTATCCTCATCAAGAGTGCCGATTTCCTCGAGCGCGCCTCCGACGTCGACACCTTGATCCTCGACAAGACCGGGACCGTGACGGTCGGCGCTCCCACCGTCACGCAGATCCAACCGGCAGAAGGTGAATCAGAGGAGAAACTGCTCGCCGTGGCCGCAGCGTGCGGCTTCGGTTCCTTGCATCCCGTCTCGTGCGCCGTCGTCGCCGAGGCACTGGCACGCGGGATCGTCGGTACGCCGCCGAGCGATCTCCAGGAGAGGCCCGGCCTCGGCGTCGTCGCGATGGTCGAGGGTCGGCGAGCGGTCCTTGGGCGCCGGGCGCTGCTCGAGGAGCTCGGCGTCGACGTTGGAACGGAACACGACGGAGATGTTTCGCAGGTGTGGGTCGCCCACGGCGAACGCTGCCTCGGCCGCTTCGTGCTGCGCGATCAGCCCCGCACGGAAGCCCATGATGCGCTTGCCGCCATGAGAGCGTTGGGGATCGACCGGTTGATTCTGCTTACGGGAGATCGGGTGGCAGTGGCCCAGCAAGTTGGAGAGGCGCTCGGCATGGATGACGTCGTTGCCGAGGTCCTTCCCGCCCAGAAGCTCGAGGTGGTGCGGGCGGAGCAGTCCGCCGGGCGCACAGTCATGATGGTCGGAGACGGAGTAAACGATGCGCCAGCCCTTGGGGGAGCTGACGTAGGGGTCGCGATCGGTGCTGAGCTCAATGAGGTAGCGCTTGGCGGGGCAGATGTCGCGCTCTTGGGGACGGATCTCGGACGCCTTCCACAGCTCATCGGCCTGGCCGATGCCACGCGCCGCGTCATCAGCCAAAACGTAGCGCTCGCGTTCGGACTTTCGGTGCTGCTCATCGCCCTTGCCGCGCACGGAGTTCTCGATCCACTCACCGGCGCCTTGGCACAGAGTCTCGCCGTTCTTGCCGTCGTGGCCAACAGTGCGCGGATCCTGCGATTCGGGCCTGCGGCCGGCGTTATTTCTGTGGCCCGCTCCCCGTTGGGTCGCTCCGGGCTGGCAAGTCCGACAGGCTGCTAGCATCCGGAGTTGCCCCCGAGCACGCTCATCACGTCAAGTGCAGATCAGGATGTACCGCCATCAACGCGAAGAGTGGCTCGCCCACTATCATCGGCGCTCTAACGCCGAGACCACATTTTCTATGGTCAAGCGCGTGATCGGTGATACACTGCGGAGCAAGACGCTGGTGGCTCAGGTCAACGAAGCGCTCTTGATGATTATATGTCACAATATCCGGTGCCTGATTCATGAGATGTACGAGTTGGAAATCAACCCGGCATTCTGATTGGTCCCATCCGCTTGACTTTGGGACGGCGTTTGGGGGAACTACTCAAGCGCATTGTGTCGGTCCCACGGAAGGAAGTGGATAAGCACATGGCACAGGAACGGCGGCACAAGAAAAAGCGGAAGCGGGTTCGCCAAGATACAACACATGGAATATGGCGGTAGGCGAACCGAACTCGATTAGGCTGATGCCAACGTGAGCCAGGACCACCATAATCGCCAGGGACACAAGCGCAACAACCAGATTGCCTTCGCTCGAACTCAGGTGCGCGATGCCGCACAACGAACAGTAAAGCGCTACTATCAGTACGGCAAAGCCGCAGTATGGCTTACCCTCACACCGTTTCGGGCTTGGTGGAATCTCCCGGGCGGCCGAAAGAATGTAATCTCCACCGGCGTAATTGCACTCGCGACCGTGAGTTACGCGATATACGGGGGCCTGCTGTGGAGCACCACTGACGAGAACACAATTGCTACGAAACATACTGCTGAAGCTGTCCAAACGCAGGTGAGCGTCATGCAGTCCCAGCTTGAAGCGCCACAACGGCCCCGGTTTGATGCCACCAACGTTGAACTCTGATCGTTACACACAAGATGGGTGTGCCACCGCAGCGCTGGACACAGGCTCCGAGAAATGCTTTGATGTTCTCCTGGTCGCGGAAGCGGAGGAGACGTCATGGGTGTGGGGTTGCCAGCGAGATTGTGCGGCAGGGAGTTTGGCGAAAACAAGCTTGCCGTTGTGCGCGAGATCGCGCGGGGGGCGGCAGGGTGCTCACGCGCTGAGATTGCACGCCAGGTGTGTTTGGCCTTGGGGTGGCTCGATGTGCGCGGTCGCAGCAAGGAGATGGGAGCGCGCGTGGCGCTGTTGCGCTTGGAGCGTGCCGGGTTGGTGGACCTGCCGGTGGCGCGCAATGGCAACGCGAACGGGCGACCATTGCCCTGGCCCGATCTGGAGGCCGCCGACAAGGGTCCGGTAGAAGGAGCGGTAAAGCAGCTTGACGCAATCGAGTTGGATCTGGTGCGGGACAAGCAGCAATCGCGACAATGGAATGGGCTGATCGATCGCTACCACTACCTCGGCTACAGCGCCTTGTCGGGAGCGCAGTTACGCTATGTGATTCGCTGCAAGCGGGGCGTGCTCGGGGCAATCGGCTTTGGGGCCGCGGCGTGGAAGGTTGGGGTACGTGATGGCTGGATCGGTTGGAATGCCCGGCAGCGCGAGCAGCAGCTCGGACGCGTGGTGAACAATCGGCGATTTCTGATCTTGCCGTGGGTACGTGTGCCCAACCTGGCCTCGCACATCCTGGCGCAGGCCGCGCAGCAGTGTGCACAAGATTACGAGCGGGCGTACGGCGTGCGGCCGGTGTTGCTGGAGACGTTCGTGGATGCGCAGCGCTATCGTGGCACCTGCTACCAGGCGGCGAACTGGATCCGCCTGGGACACACGCAGGGACGCGGCCGCAATGATCGTCAACACGCGGCACCACTGGCGCTCAAACAGGTCTATGTGTACCCGCTGCAGCGCGATTTCCGCCGCGTGCTGGTGGCCGGATGAGCTGGGCAGACGAGGAGTTGGGGGCGGCGGACTTTGGCGATGAGCGACTCAATCGCCGCAGTCGGAAAGTGCTCGAACGCTTGGCGGAGCAGCCCCTGTTCAGCATCCCGAGCGCGTGCAACGGCTGGGCGGAGACCCAGGCGGCGTATCGTTTTTTCGACAACGAGAAAGTGAGCGCCGACAAGGTGCTGTCTCCCCACGAGGACGCAACGATCGAGCGGATGCGTGAGCACTCCGTGGTGCTGTGCATCCAGGATACCAGCGAGGTGGATTACACGCGCCATGCACAGACCAACGGGCTGGGGCCGTTGACCTATCATGAGCGCCGCGGACTGTTCCTGCATCCGACGCTGGCCGTGACTCCGGAGCGGCTGTGCCTGGGCGTGATCCACCATCACCTGTGGACCCGCGACGATGCGACGCACGGCAAGAAGACGCGCACCTGCCTGCGGAGCAAAGCGATCGAGGACAAAGAGAGCCAGCGCTGGGTCGATGGATATCGCGCGATGTGCAAAGTCGCCGAGAAGATTCCGACAACCAAGCTGATGTCGGTGGCTGATCGCGAGGCCGACTTTTACGAAATGTTTTACGAAGCGGCAGAGGCGAACAATGCCGTTGAGGTGCTGATCCGCTCGCGCTGCGATCGAGTCTTGGAAGATGGCGGCAAACTGCGCGAACGTGTGGCCACCGCCGAAGTGCTGGGCACGATGGAGTTCGATCTGCCGCCGGCGGACAATCGCATGGGGCGCCACGTCATACAGGAACTACGGACAGTGCACTGCACACTGAAGGCACCCTACCGTCCCAAGAGCCAGAAGCTGTTGCCCGACCTGGCGATCACCGCGGTGCTGGCAAGCGAGAACACTCCTCCCCCAGACGGCGAGCCACTGCAGTGGTTGTTGCTCACAACGCGAGAGGTGACCACCTTCGAACAGGCTGCCACCATTGTGGACCTATACTTGTGTCGCTGGCAGATTGAGGTGTACTTCCGCATTCTCAAGAGCGGTTGCACCATCGAGCAGCTCCAACTCGAGGATGTGAAGCGACTCAAGCCGGCGCTTGCCGTCTACATGATCATCGCCTGGAGGGTTCTTTTCGTCACCATGGTGGGTCGCAAATACCCCAACCTGCCCTGCGATGTCGTCTTTGCAACGCAGGAGTGGCAAGCGGTGTACGTCGTCACCAAACGTCAGCCCGCACCCACAACACCACCCGCATTGAGCGAGATGGTCGCGATGATCGCCGAGTGGGGAGGCTTCACCAATAGAGCAGCGGATGGTCCCCCTGGGCCAAAAACTATCTGGATCGGATTGCAACGCGCCAAGGACTTTGCGCGCGGAATCGAGGCGCAGAAACACGTCGACGCAAGGCGATGTGTGTAATGATCAGACACGTACTTCGTGCAGCTACTCGCCTGTTCGTTCACGTGGGCGACGCTACTCGGGCATTTCGTATCCTGGTGGAAAATCCACGTACGCCGCACGACCCGTGGCTGCTCGCGCCCGCGATAGCCACCGCGACTATCGCGGGGAGGGCACCCCGCTTCGTCAGAAGAGCTCGTGAGCTCATTGAGGCTCGGCGCTATCAGCCACGAGACCTGACGGAGCTGTACGGAGTACTCGGGACGCTGGAATACTATGCCGGTCAGAGTTCGAAGGCGCGTCGGTCGTTTCGCGCAAGCTTGATGGCACCGACTGAGAACGTTGTCGCTCAAGGCCGATGGGCCCAGCCGACGGGACCGGCCGCCGATTTCACCCCATCGTTGTTTTCCTCAGTTTTTGAAATGTGGTACTCGTTTGCTGGATACTCCAATGCGCATAGGTGTTATCGGTGGCGGCAGCTTCGGCACCGCACTGGCCAAACTGCTGGCAGACGCGGACCACCAGGTTACGCTCTGGTTCCGCGATCCCGCCCTGGCCAAAGCGGTGGCCGAGCACCGCGAGAACCGCGTCTACCTGCCGGGGTTCCCGCTGCCGGACTCCGTGCGGGTCACGCATGAACTGGAGGAAGGGGTTAGCGGACAAGAGCTGCTGGTGGCCGTCACCCCCTCACACGGAACGCGTGAGGTGATGACGCAGGCGCGGCCTTACATCAAGGGAACGCCGTACCTCGTCTCCGCGTCAAAGGGTATCGAAGAGGGCTCGCTGTACCGGATGTCGCAAGTGCTCGTCGATGTCCTCGGGCAGGGGTTCGCCAGCCGCGTTGCAGCGCTCTCCGGCCCGAGCTTCGCGCGTGAAGTGGCGGCCGGGATGCCGACTGCAGTCACCGCCGCGGCCGTCGACCCTGACACGGCGGAAACGGTCCAGACGGTGTTCCGCGGGCCGACCTTCCGCGTCTACAGCAGCACGGATCTCATCGGAGTGGAGCTGGGAGGAGCGGTCAAGAACGTCATCGCCATTGCCGCAGGCGTCAGCGACGGCTTGGGACTGGGCCACAGCAGTCGCGCCGCGCTGATCACGCGCGGCGTCGCCGAGACCGCGCGCCTCATCACGAAGATGGGCGGCGACCCCCAAACGGTGTCGGGCTTGTCAGGCGTCGGAGATATGGTACTCACATGTACCGGAGATCTGAGCCGCAACCGGACTGTCGGACTACGCATCGGTCGCGGTGAACGTTTGCAGGAAATTCTGGACTCGATGACGATGGTGGCGGAGGGGGTGCGGAATAGCCTTAGCGTCCACGCGTTGGCGCGACGGCTGGGGGTGGAGATGCCGATCACGGAGCAGATCCGGTTGATGCTCCATGAGGACAAGCCGGCGCACCAGGTTGTGGGTGACCTGATGAGCCGGCAAGCGAAGCCCGAGTTTTGGACGTAGACGGAAGAGAAGGAACGATCGATGGCCAGCAAGGGAACCTGTAAAGCTCCGGAGTGCAACAAAGAGGTGCAGGCGAAGGGATACTGCCCGCGCCACTACCGGCAGTGGCGCAAGGGCAAGCTGCGGAAGCCGCGCTACAAGAGCTGCAATGCGGAGGGATGTCACAAGCCGCAAACACGTCGCGGGCTGTGCGCCGGGCATTTCGCCAAAGAGTACGGTAAGTCGCGGAAGGCCGAAGGCGCCGCGGGGGCAACACCCCCGACTGGGGCGTGAGCGCAGCCAGCCGTGCACAAATTGACATGGCCGACCTGCTATGGTTTTAATTTCAGGTCACGCCTTGAAGGGACCAGCGGCAACCGCACATGAAAAGCATGGCCCCACCGGGGCTCGCCCCGCTGGGGGTTGCCACACCGCTGAGGGGAACCGATGAAACGAACGTATCAACCGAGCAACCGACGACGCAAACGTACACACGGCTTCCGGGAGCGCATGAGCACCCCCGGCGGACGACAGGTGCTCAAGCGGCGGCGGGCCAAAGGCCGCAAGCGGCTGACGGTCAGCATCCCGCCCAAGCAGCCGTCCTGAAGCGGACACTTGTCGACCAGCGACTGCCAAAGTCACGGCGTATCCGCAAGCGCGCCGAATTCGTCAGCATGCAACGGGCTGGTGGGCGCCGCGCCGGAAGCTGCTTCGTTGTCATCACCGTGCCCGTACGCAGTGGCATATCCCGCATCGGTATAACGGCCAGCCGCAAGGTGGGCGGGGCCGTGGTTCGCAATCGGATCAAACGATTGGTGCGCGAATTCTTCCGACGGCATCGGCAGCAGATCAGCCCGCCGCGCGACGTTCTGGTGATCGCCCGCGCCGGTGCAGCGCACGCCTCCTACCACCTCGTGGAGCAGGAGCTTGGGAAGGCCTTGAAGATCGATGTGTCCAGCTGAGAGTGCCGTGACACCATCCGCCTTTAGACGACGCCCGCTACTGCTGGGCCGTGCCGCCGATCTGCTGGCAGCGTTCGTGCGTTTCCTCTTGGGGATGTATCGCGCTACGGTGTCGCCGCTGCTGGGGCCGTGCTGTCGGTTTGCGCCATCGTGTTCTGCCTATGCTGGCGAGGCTATCGCCCGATACGGAGTCGCACGTGGCGGCTGGATGGCGGCGAGGCGGCTGTGCCGTTGTCACCCGTTTCATCCCGGCGGATGGGACCCGGTCCCGTGAGACGCGATGGAAAAACGCGCCCTCATCGCCGTAGCCATCTCCGTCGCCATCCTGGTCCTCTACCAGGAGGTGGTGCTGCGCCGCCTGTACCCACCGCCACCGCCGGGTGAGGAGCAGGTCAGCGAGGCGCCGACCGCTGAACCCACCCCCGCGCCGCTGGCGCCGGAAGCGGTCCCGGAGTCAGCACCGCCGGCAAATCGTCCCAGGCCCGCCGCCGCAGCGCGTCACATCACGGTGGAAACGGAACTGTACAAGGCGGTGTTCACCTCGGCCGGAGCGCGGCTGGAAAGCCTGCAGCTGAAGAAATATCGCACCACCGTTGATCCTGACAGTCCGTTTCAGGAGATAATCGTTCCGGCACCTGATGGCGAGTTGCCGTTCGGCGTCGAACTGCGCGGCGCACACGTGCTGTCCGACAGCGGTGCCGCTTACACCGTGCAGGGCGGCGACTTGAACTTGAAGTCCGACGAGGAAGGGACCCTCGAGTTTGTGTGGAACAGCGACAGTGTTACCCTGCACAAGCGCTTCGGCTTCCGCGGCAACCGCTACGAGTTCTCGGCTGAGGTCGGGGCACGCGATGTCCCGCACGGCTACGACGAGTTGGCCATTTCTTGGGTCAAAGGCGTCGATACCCGGCCTCAACCAGATTCCGAAGTGATCTTTGACCACACCATGTTCTTGGACGGGCGCAAGCTGACCGACGATCCGTTCGACAAACTGAGCGCCGGCAAGATCGTTACCGGCGACATCCAGTGGGCGGCCCTCTCAGGCCGCTACTTCCTGGCGGCCATGGTGCCAGTCGACGCGCAGAGTCGGCGATTGTGGCTCAAGCTTCGGGACAGCACCGTCGAGGAGAAGCTGCTGTTCCCGATTTCGGCGGCCGCCATCGCGGAAGGCTTCGACATATTTGTGGGGCCGAAGGACTTCGACGCCCTCGATGGCGTTGGACACAGCCTCTCTCGCGCTGCGAATCTGGGCTGGTTCGGCTTCATCGCTGTGCCCTTGTTGCATGAGCTGAAGTTCTCCCACACCTTCACCGGCAGCTACGGCGTGGACATCATCCTGCTCACGGTGATCATCAAAATCCTGTTCATCCCGCTGACGCAGAAGAGTTTCCGTTCCATGCGCGAGATGCAGAAGTTGCAGCCGCAGATGGCCAAAATCCGGGAGCGCTTCAAGGACACCCCGGAGCAGATGAACAAGGAGATCATGGAGCTCTACCGCCGACACAAGGTCAATCCACTCGGCGGCTGCCTGCCGATGGTGCTACAGATCCCGGTGTTCATCGGCCTCTATCAGGCCCTCCTGAACACCATCGAGCTCCGCCACGCGCCGTTCCTGCTGTGGATCAACGACCTCTCGGCGCCGGACCGGTTGGGCGTGTTGCAGCTGCCCTTCGTGCAGCACCCCGGTATTCCCGTCCTGACGCTGCTGATGGGCGCGAGCATGTTCGTCCAGCAATGGATGACGCCCAGCGCGGGTGATCCGGCGCAGCAGCGTGTCATGATGATCATGCCACTGATGTTCACCTTCATGTTCGTCAATTTCCCGTCCGGCCTGGCGCTCTA
>Ga0326727_10018082_pt1 | contig 14468 bp, 12 predicted proteins | sample MB2enrmetagenome_FD_207643 | JGI IMG/M metagenome (GOLD analysis project Ga0326727, IMG submission 207643) | Lab enriched peat soil microbial communities from McLean, Ithaca, NY, United States - MB29MY | ecosystem: Environmental > Terrestrial > Soil > Wetlands > Peat | place: USA: New York...
CCTTTCAAGATCATGCGTGACAAAGGACATGGCGCACGTTATGATAACTCGCTAGTCTTTTTCGCTCAAGCGCCTGCGAAAGGCGGGAGCACGACCCCTTCCCAAACTGAAGCAATATTGGAGGAGGCTGTAGCTCTCCGTTTTGATGGGACGGCAAGATGCCGATGGCGGTCCTGTGCAAGTTCAGATGCCGGCACGTGTGCCTTGCCACGTGCCTTGAGAAACGCTTTTCGCATGTCTCTTTGGATTGAGACGCAAAACTACTGATCCTGAGGAGGTTACAAAATGATTGTAAAGAGGCTGGTTGTTCTATTGGTCGGTTTCATGCTGGTGATTAGCGCGTTCGCTTCGCATGCGGCCCAGGCGCCTGAGCCCCAGAATCCCAAAAAGAAGACTACGCTGCAAAAGTACATCATAGCCGTTGACGCGTATGAAAGCTGGAAAGCCACGCCCGAAAAGGTAAAAATCCTGGATGTACGTACACCCGAGGAATACTTCTTCGTGGGTCATGCTCCCATGGCCCGCAACATCCCCTTGCTGTTCTGGACGGGCAAATGGAATCAGGAAGGGAAGAAATACGATCTCAAGCGGAATCCCGACTTTGAGGAGCAGGTCAAGAAGTATTACAAACCTACGGACACCGTGATGGTGATGTGCCGGACGGGAGAAAGGGCGGCTGAGGCGGTCAACGCAATGGCTAAACTAGGATTCACCGACGTATACAACATAGTGGACAGCTTCGATGGTGACCTGATAACCGATCCCGACAGCTATTATATCGGCAAGAGAATGAAGAACGGCTGGAGGAACTCCGGATCTCCGTGGACCTATGACATAGATACGACCCTGATTTACGCCCCTGAAGAGCAGAAGGCGAAATAGAGAAATTCTCAAAAGTTTTGTCGTAATGCGCCCGCGTGTCCGGAGCCTGACTAGAGTGGTGGGACAGGCTTCCAGCCTGTCTATTCGGAATGACGGGTAGCCCCGCGTTCCGCGCGGGGCGTCGCCACCAAATCATTTTGTCTTTTCGTCATTACTTTTAGATATCTCAATGTCGGTCGGGTAATCAGACAAGGGGAAACTTTTTCAGACCCCTCCCTCGACGGGAGGAGGAGAGGGAAGGGTGATAACAGCCTGTAATCACAAGGTCGTAATACCTGCCTTGATGGTATGGATACAGGAGAGGGAATGACTGGATTTCTTGGTGTTGGTACCCTGCACGGCGTCGCTGGCACTGCGCCTTACAGGTTGCCACCCAAAATCAGCCCGAGGAATTCCTTTTCAGCGGTGATTTCAAGTGAAGACGAGTCGTCCGAAAAGCAAGGTTCGGCCGGATTAAACTGAACTCTTCTGAAGTATGATTCCTGACCTCTGTCGAAACCTTGTCTGTCTCTCATTGTGTTCAGGATTTGTCGCCAATCCTTGTCGGATACGGAAAAGATCCTCTCCTCTACCTCCGATTGCTCCAGGTGCAGATCTTGAGTGGACGCGACGATCAATCGGTTTATGAAGACGCTGCTCTCGTCAGGCCGGAAATACTGGGCGAAGTAAACGTAAGGAAAAACCGATGCCACGGTGTTGGCTATGCCATCGAAGACACGCTTTTCGCCGCGGGTGCCGACGTTCATTGCCAAAATTCCATTGTGAGTCAATCTCTGTTTCGCCTCGTTAAAGAACTCTGCTGTAGCGACATGGTACGGAATAAGCGGCGGGCGGAACATGTCCACAATTATCAGGTCGTATTGTGATCGAGTGCTCCTCACAAAGGTTCGGCCGTCGCTTATATGAATATTGAGAAGCTTTACGAGGGAGAATGGGAAATACGGTTTTGCCGTAGAAATCAGGCCGCTGTCGATTTCCACGCCGTCAATAACGAGATCCGGGTAAGACCGGGATATCAGGTATGGAGCGCACGCTCCTCCCAGTCCCAGCAGCAGCAAACCCCGCGGGGCCTTCGCGTTGCACACCTCGTACACACGAGGCACAATCGTGAAAAGGTCCTGCCACGATTCCGTGTAAGATTGACCCTCAACCCACATCGACTGCATTCCTAATCCTGCTTCCGTGAGCATAAGCGTGGCATACGCTTGGCCTCCGAGGGCTTTGGTCTCCACAGGTGCGCGAAAAATCCGCACGAGTTGGTAATTGGTCTCCTTCGCCTCAATAAGGTATTGACCGTGCCTTGTCCCCAATCTTTGAATGCCCAACAACAGAGCAGACAACAAAACCAGTAAGCCTATTCCCCAAAAGAAAAACCTCGCTCGTTCTATGGACCAGAGAGTGACGCAGAGAAGCAGCCCGCCGAATATGAGAAACGAAAGCCTGGTTCCGACGAGCGGGATAAGGAGCAGGGCCGGCAGAAAAGTCCCGAGAATTGAGCCCAAAGTGGAAAAAGCGAAAACCCTTCCGGAAATGCGCCCCACTGCTGCGGAGCTGAGTGCGTGGACTCGAATGATAAACGGACCGGTCATGGCCAGAATGACCACGGGCATGGAAATCAACACTGCGCAAATGGCCAATGCAATGACCACCTTGTAAGTCTCGAATCCGGAACCGGCTGGTGAAGAGGCAGCTTGCTCCGCGAATCTGCCGAGCGTCATCTGCATTACCGGTTGGGCCGTATAAGGCAAGAAAATTACAAAGACAGAGGCAAAGACAGAGGCAAAGACAGAGGCAAAGACAGAGGCAAAGAAGAGTAGCGTACCCAGAAGAGAGATCCTTGGAGCCCTTTCCGCAATAATGCCGCCGAGATAGTACCCCGCAGCGAGGGCGATCATCGTCGACCCTATAATGGTAGTCCAGATAGTAATCGACGTTCCAAAAAAAGGAGCCATGAGACGACTCGAGCACATCTCGACGCCCATGACTGCCATCCCCGAGAAAAAGGCTATGGAAATGAGGTAGTACTCTCGTTCCGATTTACACGAGTGACCTTGTGACCGACTGTTCAAGACTCTCCTTTTCAGAAGGCCGAGACAACAATAAGGAATTGAAAACGTATCCCGACCGGTGGTAATATGCTTGGGCCTGCCGTTTGTCAGGGGCAAGGAAGCAATGGTGAAGTCTCAAAAGATCGAGGCTTCCTCTCAGGTGAAAAATAAAGGAATGAGACATGAGAAAGTTGTTCGTCGCTTTGATTCTAGCCGCACTGGCCGCCTCTTCAGCTGAAGCGCAACTCTCTGCGGCTCCCGAAGGACCGATCATTCCAAATGGGGCAATACATTACGTGGTTCCATCGGGCATTCCGATTGTCGCCTGGGGTGGCTATGACCCTTGGCCGTCTCAGTTTCCCGCCACGCCGCTTTACCCACTGTCATATCCAATGGTGCCAGTGCCGCTCCCACCCCCTTCCGGGTCGACAAGTGACCGGATCAGACCTCCAGATGCCTCTGACAATAAAGCCGCATCATTATCTCCGGGAGGCGTCGAAACAAATAAACTGGGCATGGCCGTTGGCCGTCCCGGCGTCATAAGTTTTGATCGGCAAATGCAGCCGGCTCCACGGTGAATCAAATCGTTTCAAGACGCATCCTACTAGTTAACCGGGTAATTCTGAAGTGATGTGGGCCGGAGTTTCCTAAGGCGCAGAGGCGTTTTCGGCAACCCGGCCGTATTTTTTGGCGCGTCATAGTGGAGCAAGGTTATTGTTCTATTCTCGGATCTTCGGTCAGAACCAGGTCAGCGTCAAACTCCTGTTTGCCGCGTAGCACTTTCAGTTGCACGTGATCGCCGATATTCTTCCGGAGTATCGCGTTTTGCAAATCATCAAACGTAGGGGTGGGTGTTCCATCCACGGCGAGTATGACGTCCCCGCCTAAAAGCACCGGCCGGCCGAGATAATAAGCCAGGTGACCGGGATCACCTCCTTTGAGCCCGGCCTGCACAGCAGGTGTCCCTGAATACAATTCGAAAATTAGAACACCTTTCACAGGGGAGAGCCCCATCTGTACAGCAAGTTGCGAGTCAATGTTCATCCATGACCTTAGCCCTATCCACGGATAAATGGCGCGGCCTACTCTTATTATTTGGGCTGCAACCTTTTTAGCGCGATCGATAGGCAGAGCAAGGCCGATCCCCATGAAACCACCTGATTGAGTGAAGATGGCAGAATTAATCCCTATGACTTCCGCACGGGAGTCTATCAAGGGGCCCCCGCTATTGCCCGGATTAATGGCCGCATCGGTCTGGATCAGTCCCATCATGGTCCGTTGGCCGATGGTGAGATCACGGTTCAGCGCGCTGATGAAGCCCGCCGTTACAGTATGCTGAAAACCGAAGGGGTTACCGATTGCTATGACTCTCTGTCCAACCATCAGAACATTGGAATCCCCCAGTGGGGCAACTTTCATCTCTGGGAAGGGAGTAACCTTAATTACAGCGAGATCGCTTACAGGATCTCTTCCTACCAACTTTGCCTGCAACTTTTTTTGACCGACGAAAGTTACTTCAAGAGTTTCCGCGTTTGCCACCACATGATTGTTGGTAAGAATATGGCCGTCGGAATCAATCACAAAGCCGCTGCCCTGTCCGGTCTGCGGGACTAACTGCATCCAAAAATTCAGGGCCAGGTGGGTGGCCACGATGTTCACTACAGCAGGGCTTATTTCCTGATATACTCGCATTACCACAGCTTCGCTGCTCTCAAGGGCCTCATAGCGAGGCGGCGGCGGAGCCGACATGGGCGTCAATTCTGCTTTACGATTTAGCCACAGGCCGATGACAAGGCCCATCCCGAAAATGACGATCAGCGTCAGTAAAACAGACCATTTTCTTGATCCGGTCATTGAAACCATCCGTCTTGGTGAAAAGGCACAGACAACGGGAAGTTCCGGAGGAATCGCACGGCCCCGCGGAAGAAAGACTCATCGGAAGAAACATCTTGGTTTGATTCTTCCTGGTTGCGATCATCCCTGGCAAGTGTATCTCTGTGCAAGGTGACCTTACCTTTGTCATCCACTCCGTAATAGGCGTATCCGACCGTTTGCCCCGTTTGCGACAAGACTCGTATCGTGCCGGGGTGAGATGGCATGCTGTAGTCCGTGTCTGCAAGAAGCATCGGTGCCTCATCTGCATTAGCAGCGGCAGGCACAAACGAGGTGTCCACCGGCGATACCTGCTTGATCTCGGGCATCTGGGCGAAATCAGGTGAGGACTCGAGAAGGGCGTTCAAATTGGGAGTAGACCCTGTCGGACCTTGTAAAGCCGGAAATGCTATGGCACTCGGAACGGGATACCCTACCGAAGGTTCGCCGCTGAGCGCGGTACCCATAAAATCCATCCATACGGGCAGAGCCGCGGTAGCTCCGTACTCCTGACGGCCCAAAGAGACCTTGGCATCATAGCCCATCCAAACGCCTGTAGTGTACTTGGGATTGAATCCCACGAACCAGGCATCGGTGCAATCATCGGTAGTGCCTGTCTTGCCGGCCAAATCTTTTCTGCGAAGCCGGGACGCGGAAGCCGCAGTTCCCGAAACGCACGTGTCCCTGAGAATGCTTGTCATCAGGTACGCGGTCTGGGGGGTGAGGATGCGTTGCATCCTGGAACCTTGCGCAGCGGCGGAGGAGTGAAGGATGCCTGACAGCGCATCTTCCGGGCTCGATCCCGACGGGCTTTGATCCTTACCGGCAAGGCCTCTCATTTCTTCGATCAGGCCCGCCTGCCTTTGATTTACACTGTCTGATCCTTGAACCGGCTCGCCTGGGAAAACCGAAACCGGCGGTTCCATCGGCTGGCGACCTGGCGCTCCGTCCGCGGCAATCTGCGCGGAAACATCCAACGGTTCTATGGTATTGTCTTCGAGGATGTTGCCGAAGCGGTCTACCACTTTCTTGACCAGAACAGGACTCACCCGAACTCCCATATTAGGAAAAACCGTGTATGCGGAGGTGAGCTCCAGAGGAGTGACCTCCGAGGACCCCAGAGAGATCGAAAGATTTCGTCTCAGAGGGGAACGAATTCCCATATTGCGGGCCATCTGGATCGCCGGCTCCATGCCGACGTCCATCAGCAATTTGACTGCAATGACGTTCCGGGAATGGGCGAGCGCCTGTCTGAATGTCATTGGGCCAAGGAATTGCCCATCCGAATTTTTGGGCAGCCATTCGGGTTCTCTCGGATCCATGACTACGGCAATCGGTTCGTCCACTATGAGCGTCCGAGGGCTGTATCTACCCCATTCAAGCGCAGCCGCGTACACGAACGGCTTGAAGGTGCTACCGGGCTGGCGCATCGCCTGGAGAGCCCTGTTGAAGCTGGAACGATCAGAGCCGAGGCCTCCTACCAGGGTCCGAACATAGCCGGTGTTGTTCTCGATGCAAACCACAGCGCCCTGCACCTGTGGAAGAGTCTGGTGCTCAAGTTTGAGCAGGGTCCCGTTCACCTCAGTGACTCTGAATTCGAGCAAATCGTTAGTGCGGTATCGAACATCACTTTCCAGCTGCATTTGAAACCTGAGGTCCCCGCGGAGCGCCAGCGTACACTGCTGGATACGATTTTCGGCCTGTCTTCCTTTGCGCTTCTTAGGCGCCTCGTTCATCACAACTACCGCCTGCGCCAGATCGCCAACTGCATAAGCATTTCCAGCCGGGCTTCTGAGGAACTCCTTCGTCTCGGCGGCCGTTAGCCTCCGGACAAGCCCCACGGGTCTACCTTGACGTCTTTCCCACGACCTGGCCCCCTTAAGCAGAGCCTCAGAGGCCTTGTCCTGAAGAGCGGGATCGCAGGTAGTCCAGACTTGCAGCCCGTCATTGTACAGCCGATCCTCGCCATACCTGGCCACGATGTACTGCCTTACTGTTTCAGTGAAGTAAGGCGCCTTGTCACACGGGTTGGGCGGATTTTCCTTGAAACTTGGGACATCCGCCATTGCTTCACGATATTGACTATCCGTAACGAAGCCGTGGTGAAGCATGCGGCCCAATACAAATTCTCTCCTCTTCAGGGCTGCTTCGAGATTGCGGCTAGGCGAGTACTTTGAGGGACTTGAAACCAAGCCGGCCAGAAGGGCAGCCTCAGGGATACTCAATTCGCTGGCCGACTTGCCGAAATACGTTCGCGCTGCGGCTTCCAGGCCGTATGAACGATTGCCAAGGTAAATTTCATTGAGGTAGATCGCAAGGATTTCATTCTTGCTCAACGTGTGTTCCAGCCTGAAGGCAAGAATCGCCTCCCGAATCTTCCGGGAGATTGTCTTCTGCTTGGACAAAATGAAATTGCGGGTCACTTGCTGCGTTATAGTGCTTCCACCCTGGACAAAGGTTCCAGCCCTTATGTTCTTGATCAAGGCCCGGATCACTCCGACGACGTCCACCCCGCCGTGGGAAAAGAACCTGGCATCCTCAGCGGCCAGGAAAGCGTTGATAACATGTGGGGGCATTGAATCCAAAGGGACCGGAAACCGCTTCTCCTTATAGAAAAGGCCGATCACCGTGCCGTCTTCCGCATAAAAGGTAGAAACGGTCCTAGGGCGGTAGGATTTAAGATCCGGTATCTTGGGCAAGTCCGCAGAGAATGCCGCATAAAGCCCCAAGGTTGCTCCGAACATCCCTGAGACACCAGCACAGATGAAGAGGACCGGCAACCCGGCACCCAGCCAGGCCAAGGCTCTAACCAGCGCCTTTTCTCTTTTTTTGTAGGTATGCCCCAAAACCACCGGCTCGTTTCTCTGTTACATCTTCACTAAGTAATGAAGTAACAGGCGAAGAGTTTATGACACGCTGCCCTCTTCGTCAAGAATTGGAGCATTCCTGCCATACCTTACAAAAGGGATAGAAAGGTCTTTGCCTATCGCATCAAGGCATCAATGGAGGGTTTATATCCTCGTACACCCAGACGGTTTCTTGTCCCAGCGTGCGAGCAAAACGGCCGCCCTCTTTCTGAAGCGATTCCCATTCTCCGGAGGTGTACACCAGCAGCTCGGCCGGAACAGGAAGTGTGCTCAGATCCCAGGTGAGGGAGCGGCGCTCGAACGGTTCCACGGAATGGTGGATTATCGCGATCAGGTCCAGGTCACTCCCTACTCCCCAATCTCCACGAGCGTAGGAACCGAAGTACCCGAGGCGGATTATGCTGCCGCGGCTTTTGACCATGGTGTCTGCCCAATCGCGAACCGCGCGGTCCACCTTGCTCCGATCAGGCCATTTGAACACGGACGAACTCAAGGATCTCACCGGCATATCGAATCGCTTCCTCACTCTGAATTGCCCTATAATGCTCAAACGGGGCTCCTTCAGGGTGTCCGTTGGCGTAACGGGTGGGCACGTAGAAGTTATCCAGAACCTTCGCCTTTTCAATCAACTCTTCGGGAGGAGGTGAAGGCAACTCCATAAGCAGTCGTGCGACCATATTCCCCCAGGCTTCTTGGCCCAGTACCAAGTGCAGCGCCTTCGCTGCTTTCTCTGCAGACTGCTGAGCTGCAAAACATGCTCATTCATGTCGGCCGTCCAACCTGGACGATCTGGCTTGTTCCAGATCTCGGACCGATTGGGCCAGCCAGTCCTTTGACCGATTTGACACCGGAATCTCCTTCAGGATTCGATTTGCCGTAATTTCACTTGGCCAGTCTCCGCAAGAATTCGGCAAATTGTCTCAACGCAATACCTCGATGGCTGACCGCGTTTTTTGACTCCCGGGTCATTTCTGCAAAGGTACACCCCGCTTCCTCAAAATAGAAGATCGGGTCGTACCCGAAGCCAGCGGTTCCTCGAGGTTCGTGAGTTATTCTGCCTTCGCACACGCCGCGAAAAAGCTCTTCATTATTCTCGGGATCCACCAGGGCTAAAGCGCATATAAATCTGGCCGTACGCTCGGAATCAGGAACACCCAGCATTTCTTCGAGGACCAGTCTGTATTTCTCTTCGTCAGATGCGTTTTCGCCGGCGTATCGCGCGGAGTGAACTCCCGGACGACCGCCCAACGCATCAATGCATAACCCCGAGTCGTCAGCGAGGGTGACCATGCCGGTTGATTGTGCTATCAGTCTAGCCTTTTTCAGAGCGTTTTCCTCAAATGTCGCTCCGTCCTCAACTACCTCTGGAATGCCAGAAAGCTCCAAGAGTGAAGAAAAAGCGACGGGAAGTTCCTTCACCAGCTCTTTAAATTCCTGGACCTTTCCCTGGTTTGTGGTTGCTATTAGAATTTTGTCGGGCATCCTGTGCAACAGGAAATCTCGTCATTTAAGGGAGATGGATCCCGATGGGACCGGCTTGAAGAGGACGGTGTTGAATCCGCTCTTCCGAATGTCAGCGGTTTCGACGGGATCGCGGAATGACCGACCACCCATCCAGGTGCGCGTCTGATCCTTGTAATGTGTCGAAAAGAAGTGAGCAGAAGTACCCATGGGACTTGCCCCGGCCACATAGGGCGGCTGGGTCATGTCAATCACCTGCCTCAGAGAAGTGCCGGCCGTGACATGAAAAGGGTGAACCTGAGACCAGCCTGCAAAATTGATCGTATCCGAAGAACCGGAAACAGGAATAGGACCAACCTGATACAGGGCTTCCAGGAACTTGGACCGCATTGCAATAGGATGACGAAATTCGGTTGTGTGGATCTTACCCCATCTCCACTTCTTGGGATCAGACCCCATGAGGCTCTGTCCACGCACTATGCTCTTATGAAAGCTGTTCCACAGAAACACCTCGGGTTTGATGTTTTCCAGCCAGCCGGTTTGATTTTCTACAAAGATTCTTTTCACCACTCTCGACGGGAGGGGAGGATAGCTCGTGAACTCTGCGTAGAGAGATTCACCAAGAGGCTCCAAGAAAAGCTCCTCGACCAAGGTCTGATAGAACAGCCCGAATGCTGCAGCCCCAGCGGATTCTCCCACCATTTGGAAGTCCCACGCTTCCAAGATGCGGGCAGCTTCTTCCTCGGAGCGGCTCTTCTTGTCATTCCCGCTGAGGACATTCAGGAGAATCGGGACGAGTTCCCGCGCTAGAGGTGAAAAGGAGTCACATTGTATCCTCTGAAGGCTCTCTTGTTGGTGTACGTGTGTCTCTTCGAGTAGCTCTCTGATTCGGGCGGATTTGTCCGTGTCATACCAGTAGCAACTGACAAAGAATGGATATTCCTTACCGCCTGGCCGACCGTCCGCGGCGACGCAATAGCCTTCGGATGGGTTGGTCCGTGACGGCAGCTCATCGAATGGGATGAATCCCCCCCAGTCGTGTAGGCCTGTCCATGCCGGCATGGGCACTATTCCATCACTGATCGGCGAACGGAGAGGGACTCTCCCTGCCAATTGAATTCCGGAGTCCGCTTCCCTGTCAGCCCAGGCTACATTCATACAAGGAGCGATGAGGCGTCTGAGGGATTTCTTGACCTCCGCTCCTTTGTGGGCCCTGTTCAAGCCGTATAATGCGGGGAAAAGGCCAAGCCCATCTCGACCTGTCCACCGCAAAGACAGTGCCCGGCCTTTGTCGACTTCAGACACCAGAGGTCCAGTCTCAGTCATTCTTATGACACGGCTGGCAACAGAGTTCCCCTTGACGCGATATTTTTCGGTGACCTCTTCTATCTTTCGCCACCGGTCCACGCGCCAGTAACTTTTGGGAGTATCCGAATCCAGGCGCTCCACAAACAGATCCGCGTCGTCGACAAGCGAAGGGACGCAACCCCAGCCCAAGTTGTCGTTTGTTCCTGCAACTGCTACCGGCACCCCAGGAATGAAAGTCCCGGAAAGATGAAAGTCTCCTGCTGCCAGTCGCGCCCTATACCAGAAGCCAGGTGCTGCCAAAGTCTGATAAAATGTGCACGCGACCATGGGGTTCCCGCTCTGGCTCCTAGCTTGCCCGACCGTCCAAGCGCAGCCCCCCCGAAAACCGGGAACACGATCAAAGATGCAGCCGCTTCCGGCTCTAGGGAACAGAATTCCCTTCGGGTCCCATCGACTCAGGTCAGTTGGCACAAAAGCCGCCGTAGCCCCTGGATCTGTAGGAAAGAGTTGGAGAGCCCTATCTTTGCCAAGTCGAGAGATCAGCCGGGTGAATACCGGATTTATGCGGGCTCCGATGGAGCTTTCCCAAGCCAATGCAGCCAATATCGACGTCACATCGTCTATCGAAAAAGGAGCAGGACGATAATCCAAAAGCGAGAACTCTACAGGTAGTTTTCTTGCGTGCGCGAAGATATACTTGTTGATGCCTTTGACAAACTTTTCAAGCCATCGCCGCTCCGGCTCGCCAAGGCGTTCCTTGGCCTCTTCGCCGGACTTTCCCGCCCTCACGGTCCTCATGAGATGGTCGCCTTCAAGGTAGTCCGATCCGAGGATCTCGGCGAGTCTCCCCTGGCCGGCCTTTCGCAAATAATCCATTTGCCACAGGCGATCCTGGGCCATGACATATCCCAGTACCATGGCCACATCATCTTCATTTTCCCCGATAATTCCGGGGATCCCGTTTTGGTCCCTCAACACGCGAACGTCTGCTATGAGGCCCGGAGTCTCCACCAAGGCTTCGCTGTCCGGAAGCAGTGAAACCACAAAGAAGTATATCCACAGGGTGCCGGCCCCGGCTATCAGGATCAGGACCACAGGGATCGCCGTGAAAATCCTCATCAACCAGACCGGGTCAATTTCCTTTTTCAGGAAGGATTTGGTAGAAATCAATTAACCGCACCCCCGGGCCCCAAGATTGTTTCCACCAACTCGGAGCTTGCCCCGTATGGGTCCTTTGTCTTGGCAACTATTTCTTCCACGACGCCGTCCAGGGCTTGAACGCCGCCTAATCCTTTCAGCGCCCTCTCCATGAGGTTTTCTTTCAGAAGATCTAAAACTTGGCTCCTGACTCTGCTCTTGTCACGCTCCATCATCCTTTCTTTGCCGTTCTTGAGCAAATATTGATGATGATCCAGGATCGCCCGATAAAGCTCGTCGACCCCTTTGTCGGTCGCGGCGACCGTGTCTATTATCGAAGGAGTCCATCCGCTGGCAGCGTAGCGCTCGGAGGACATCTGCAAAAGGAACCTCAGTTCGCGCATCGTCTTGTTCGCACCTTCGCGGTCGGACTTGTTGACCACAAAAAGGTCTCCGATCTCCATGAGCCCCGCTTTGATGGCCTGGATGTCGTCTCCCATTCCCGGAACCGTTACCAGGACAGTTGTGTGCGCACTATGGGCGATGTCAACTTCGTCCTGTCCCACCCCGACTGTCTCTACGATGATCACATCCTTGCCCATAGCGTCGAGGACGACAATGGCATCCGCTGTGGACCGAGTCAGCCCGCCAAATTTCCCGCGGGTCGCCATGGATCGAATGAACACGCCTTCGTCCAGGAAATGCTTCTGCATTCTGATCCGGTCGCCCAAAATGGCCCCTCCAGTGAAAGGACTGGTGGGATCGACCGCGAGAATGCCTACCGTCTTGCCATCTTGACGAAATCTGGAGACCACGCGATCCACGAGCGTGGACTTCCCAACGCCTGGAGATCCTGTAAATCCGATTACATAAGATCGACCAGCGTGACGATAGAGCAGGGTGAGATCGTCGAATACCTCATGGTCTCCGTCGTCGATCCGGCGGATCAGTTGAGCGGTTGCTCGGATGTCACCTTGAATGATTTTTTCGGCAAATAGTGGCATAGTCTCTCGGATAACCCGTAGGGCACATTGCGAACGTTTTTCGTGAAGATTTCTCTCGATGACCAGCAGTAAGATTTCACTGGTCCCCTCACGCGGTTATTGGTAGAAGTCGCAAGCGGGATTGTCAATAGGAAATAAGATATTACGAATGAGTTTTACGTACCGACTTGAGAAGAGTATAAGAGCACAGGTATAGAATACTGCGATCAAAGTTGAGAGTATGAATTGTCGATGTCAGGTTTCGAATGATGAAAGAATATCTGTGGATCTTGGTCAGAGCAGTCCTAATCCTGGTTTGCGCTTCAATTATCGGACTTGGCGTAAACCTGATAAACCCGAAGTCCTTACCTTGGAAATACACTCCGCCTAAAGAACTTGACGTACGCGGTGTGAAGGTCCCGTTAATTGACGAGAAGACCGCGTACATGCTTTTCGGATCGGAGGGGACCGTGTTCGTCGACACACGCAAGCGGGAAGACTATGCCGAGCGTCACGTGCAAGGAGCGGTATTCCTCACACCGGAAGAAAAGGAGGAGCAATTTTCAGCAGTCCAACCTCTTTTACCTGAGGAAGCGCGTCTGATCCTCTACTGCTACGGACCTGAATGCGAAATGGCTGAACAGGTCGCAGACTTCCTGGCTCAGTTGGGGTACAACAATATGATGATTATGTCCGCGGGCTTCCATGCGTGGGAAGAAGCGGGTTATCCAGTAGAGGGCAAAAGGAAATAAGTTACGAGCATACTTACGCGTACTCAGGTTTTCTTCACCCTTTTGCCGGAAGCGTTCGACTTCGAAGGCGCTGGAAGATGAACCTGGACGTGCGGGATGCACTCTTATATTATTGAGCTTCGATTGCCGCCGAGGAGAGTCAATGAGTGATCGTTACGAACAATTCGTTGGATCTGACCCTGGGATCATAGTGGAACTTGTAGATGATTCGGTCTCACCTTATCTGGTGCGCACCGACGATGGATTTGAATTTTTCATAAATGCTGACGATTTCAGAGATTATTACCGCAAAGAAGGCACTCGCACGCTTCAGCGCTGGGCCCACCTTGTGACCGACCCTGACAAAGCATCGGTAGATGTTCGCAAGATGGCAAAAGTTATGGATGTCCTTAGTTCGTTTGAAGAAGTGTTTCAAGATTTCGATAAGTCAAGGGCTTTTGTCAGGGAAGCTCTTCAGGCGATAGGTGACGGTGCGAGGGCAGAAGTAGGCAAGGCCCGGCGGCAGTTGGAAGAAACGGGTTGGGATACAGCGGACCTGACAGATGCGCATTGGAAAATGCTCTCAACCATTGCCGACGACCTAAGAGGTCTTCTTCTGAGTGACCACTGTGCTGTGCTCCGCCGATTTCCCGATCTACCCGACATAGGGAACGACGAGCATCGTTCGGAAGGGCAGGCGACTCCCCGACCAAGACCTTCAGCGAAGAAAACTCCGACAAAGGTCGCGTCCAAGGGACGTGTGGGCGGCATGAAAAACGTCGCTATGGATCTCCAAGAGAATAACCTCATCATCACTGTTGATCTTTCCAAAGAGTTTGGCCCATCCAAATCGGGGAAGACGATTATCGTGGCTTCAACTGAAGGAAATAAAACAGTTCCAGGCCGCACGGAAAAGATCGGCCTTAATGTTTACAGGGAACAGGACAAAAAAGGTGCCAAAGGGCGACGTTCCTCCTTCAAGAATGTTGAGATGGCTGTGGAGGGGGATCGTCTGAGCATAACTGTCGATCTCTCTAAAGAGTTCGGGCCGTCAAAATCGGGTAAGACAACGATTATTGCCTCAACCGGGGGGAATCAACTCGTCTATGGGAGAGTGGAAAAGATAGGTCTCAACGTATACAGGAAGATGGAATAAGGAGGCTCTTTTTATGTTTGTTT
>Ga0326727_10018083_pt1 | contig 14467 bp, 13 predicted proteins | sample MB2enrmetagenome_FD_207643 | JGI IMG/M metagenome (GOLD analysis project Ga0326727, IMG submission 207643) | Lab enriched peat soil microbial communities from McLean, Ithaca, NY, United States - MB29MY | ecosystem: Environmental > Terrestrial > Soil > Wetlands > Peat | place: USA: New York...
GGAAGCGGCCATTCGCTGGATGCTGTCGTAGTCTCCCACGTCGAGCTCAAGCGAGATGGCGGTGCGCCCCAGGCCTTCGATCTCTGCCCGAAAATCCGCGAGCGTTGATGCATTTCTGCTCGTGATGATGAGGTCCGCCCCTGCGCGCGCCAGCGCGCGGCCGAAGTTCTGGCCAAGGCCCCGGCTAGCCCCGGTAACCAGCGCGACTTTCCCCGAGAGATCGAACTGTGTGGCAGCCATAACGGTTTGATTATGCCGCTTTGGGGAAACCGGGTCAAACAGCCGCTGCCAGGGCCAGCGCGGCGAAGATGGCGAGGGGATAGAAACAAGCCCTGTTGAAAAAGACCTCGGCCAAAGCCCGGTTCAGGTCTCTCTGCCACGCCATGGACGGGATGAGGAGCAGCCATGCTGCGGCGCCCGACGCGCCCAGCTCATAGAGGGGCCAGTGGGGCATTGGCGATACGATCGGGAAAAACGCCGCGGAAACGACCGTGACCGTCATCGTGACGAGAGAGATCACGGCCCCACGGGGGAGACCGAAACGGACGGGAATAGTCTTGATCCCCAGTGCAACATCTTCGTTGCAGTCGATCCAGTCATTCGGCATGTTGCGGCAGCCCATCTCCCACGACAAGGCTCAGAGGGAATACAGAAGACCAGTACGGACAGGGAACCCGGTCAACAGCGTACAGCCCGGCAACGCCGCTGACGGCGACAGTGCACCCCGAAAGAATTGTCTTGAACGGGGTCACACGGAGAAGACTGCAATAGACGACTTCCACAGTGGCCGCGGCAACAAGAAGCCAGGTACACACCGGCCTGACAAGCCACGCCGTCACGAATGAAAGAGCGCTCCAGAAAACGACCTATGCAAGCCCTGCGGAGAGGGAAAGCTTCCCCTGCGCCACCGGGTGACGAAATCCCAGTGAACCCAGGTCGACCGCAGCGGGCTTCCCGATGAGGTCCTACATCTTCCGGGCATCCACATTGCGGTCGAGCATGTCGTTGGGGCCGAATATCGCTGTCAAATCGGCGAACGCCGCGACAAGCCCCAGACCGATCGTCCGAAGGGTTGGCAACCCTTCGATTGCCACAAGGGCCGCCACGGCAAGGTAAGGAATGTGGAGAACGGAGTGGCTCACCCGTGACAGGCCCAGGAACCGGCCCACAAGTCCTCGAAGCGAGGGCTGCGGCATCAAACATATCTACGCACCAAGCGTCCCCGCGGATCAAGCGAAGGGACTTGACACTTCTATTTATTTAGATTATCTAAAAATTAGAAAGGCGAATTAAATGGCACAGAAAGAAGAGCGCTGCGCCCGCGAGCTGCTGGAGGTCGTGCCCATCATCGCTCGATTCATCCGAACGGAGATGCGCCGCCACCGCGCCCTGGGGTTGACTGTCCCGCAGTTCCGCACCCTTGCATTTACTGAACGCACCGGCGGCACTACCCTGGGCGGCGTGGCCGAGCACCTGGGCCTAACGCCGCCGTCGACATGCAAGATCGTCGATGGCCTGGCGGCGCGCGAACTCATTACCCGCCTGCAGTCGCCGCGCGACCATCGCAAAGTGAACCTCCAGATAACGGCGGTGGGAAAGCGCGTCGTCGCCGATGCGCGTCGGGAGACGCACAAAGGCCTGGCAAGCATCCTGTCGTCCCTTGACCAGCGGGAATTGGAAAGAATCATGCAATCGATGCGAGCTCTACGGATGGTTTTCATCGGGGAGACAGTTCATGCCAATACTTGAGCTGCAAAACCTCACGCGCCGGTTCGGACCACTGACTGCGGTCAACCAGCTGAATCTTTCGATCGACCAAGGGGAAATGTTTGGCCTTCTCGGTCCGAATGGAGCAGGCAAGAGCACGACAATCAAGATGCTCATCACGCTGCTGCCCCCCAGCGCAGGGACTGCGCTCGTGGACGGCTTCGACATCGGCCGCCAGGCGGGAGCGGTGCGCCGGTTGATAGGCTACGTCCCACAGATGCTTTCCGCTGACGGCACGTTGACAGGAACTGAAAATCTTCTCGTCTTCGCGCGGCTCTATGACATCCCGTGCCGTGAGCGGCGAGAAAGGGTGCAAGCCGCCCTTGATTTCATGGGGCTCACGGAGGCCGCCCAACGGCTCGTACGCCAGTATTCCGGGGGCATGATCAGGCGGCTGGAAATCGCGCAGTCCATGCTGCACAGGCCGCGGGTCCTTTTTCTCGACGAGCCCACCGTGGGGCTTGACCCGGCAGCCCGTAGGGCTGTCTGGGACCATATCGAGGAGCTGCGTGGCCGAACAGGTGCAACCGTCATCCTTACGACGCACCAGATGGAGGAGGCGGATGCGCTGTGCGACAGGATCGCAATCATGCACAGGGGAAATCTCGTGGCGCTTGGAACGCCCGGCCAACTGAAAGGAGGTATTGGTAGGCAGGGGGCATCACTTGATGATGTTTTCATCCACTATACAGGTAGCAATCTCGATTCCGGAGGCACGTATCGTGAAACACGACGGACACGGCGGCGCGTTCGCCGCCTCGGCTGACCCGATCTTCGGCCGGGCCGATCCGATCTCATTTCTCGTTCGCTACTGTGCGAGAACGCTCACCATTGCGGGCATGGAGGCGCGCAAGCTTCTCCATGATCCCACGGAGCTTCTCACGCGCGCGGTGCAGCCGGCGCTGTGGCTCCTGGTATTCGGCCAGGTCTTCACGCGCATCCGGGCTATCCCAACGGGGAGCCTGCGCTACATCGACTTCATGGCGCCCGGGATCCTTTCCCAGAGCGTGCTCTTCATTGCCATCTTCTACGGCATCTCGGTGATTTGGGAGCGAGACCTCGGGATACTACAGAAGTTCCTCGTGAGCCCCACTCCGCGGTCAGCGCTCGTGCTGGGCAAGGCGATTTCCGCGGGGCTGCGCGGGCTCGCGCAGGCGCTCATCGTCTATCTCCTTGCTGTCCTTCTGGGTGTCGGAATGGACTGGAACCCGCTCTCTCTGGCCGGCGTGTTGCTCGTGGTCATGCTCGGCGCTGCGTTCTTTTCGACGTTTTCCCTCGTCATTGCGTGCCTCGTGAAAACGCGTGAGCGCTTTATGGGGATCGGACAGATTCTGACAATGCCGCTTTTTTTCGCAAGCAACGCGATCTACCCCATATCCATCATGCCTGGTTGGCTTCAGATCATCTCTCATGCTAACCCGCTCACCTACCAGGTGGACGCCCTGCGTTTCCTCATGCTTTCTAGCGGCACGACCGCCTACGGCCTTGGCATGGACCTCGGAGTGCTGACAGCAGCAACCGCCGTCGTCGTGGGGATCGGATCATACCTCTACCCGACGATTGCGACGTGACGATTTGTCTCGCGGCGGAAGGCGCAGCTAGCGGATCGGGATCTCCATGTAACCCCTCATGCCGGGTTCGCCGTCACGGATAAGGATGATGGCGCTTTACGTCTGGATGGCTTCTCCCACGTACCTGCGGAACTGGTCCTTGTCCGAAACTTCCGCAATGGCGTTCTGAAGTCCGCAACATCGTGAACAACGACCCTGTCCGCGGATCCCGCGGCGCCAGACGGCCGGGCGGTGGCGCACGCGCAGAGGATGCACCTGCAAGCTGACTGAAGAACTCCTCGAACTTTCATTTCAACCTTCTCATGGATCGAAGATGCCGCCGCATCGGCGGTGGGGAAACGAGGCGGAGAGATCCGGAACCCTGCCGGACGACCGCTCGAAGCGTTGCTTCGCGACGGCGAACGACCTATACTCGCTGGGGAAAGTTGCGGACAAGGAGGCAGGCGTGGGCAGACGCAGGGACGATTCTTCTCTGTTGAACATGATCCTGGAAAAACAGGAGAAACTCCATCATATCCGGGACTTGAACACTCTGCTGGATAACCTGCTCTACGAGACGCGGTCCCTCACAAAGGCAGACGCCGGTTCGATTTTCCTCGTGCAGGGCAAGAAACTCCAGTTCAGCTACGTCCAGAACGACTCTCTTTTTAAGAACGATTTCCTGTCTAACAAGTACATTTACACGAACAACGAGATCGACATCGATGAACGCTCCATTGCCGGGTACGTTGCGTTCACCGGTGAATCACTTCTCATCGATGACGCGTACGCTATTGACGCCACGCATCCGTTCGCCTTCAACCCGTACTTCGACCAGATCTCGTCTTATCGCACGGTGTCCATGCTGATCGTCCCCATCCGCACGAGCAAAAATGACATGGTGGGCGTCCTCGAGCTCATCAACAGGCTCGACGGAGCGGGCACCCCCGTCCGATTCACCCAGTTCGCTTTCTACGCGGGGATCGCCATAGAACGGGCCCTGCTGCTTCGGGACGTGGTGTTCAAGATGGTCCGCACCACGGAGCTGCGCGACCCCGAGGAGACCCAACCCCACGTCAGCCGCGTCGGCTCGTACGCAGTGGAGCTGTACCAGAAATGGGCCGAACAGCATGCCGTGCCGCGCGAAGAGGTGAGCAATTTCAAGGACATCCTGAAGATCTCTTCCATGCTCCACGACATCGGCAAGGTCGGCGTGACCGACGCCATCCTCAAGAAAAGGCAGGACCTCACCCGCGAGGAGTTCGAGGCCATCAAGTACCACACCGTCTACGGCGCGCAGTTCTTCGAAAACCCTACCTCGGAATGGGACACGCTGGCGTACGAGGTGGCGCTGAACCACCACGAGAGATGGGACGGCACCGGGTATCCCGGCGTCGTCAAGGACATTCATGAGAAGACGCTGAAGTTTGGCCCGGGCAAGAAAGGGACCACCATTCCTCTGTCGGCAAGGATCGTCACGCTCGCGGACGTTTACGACGCCCTGATCTGCAAGCGCGCGTACAAGGACGCCTGGGAAGAGGACCGCGTGCTTTTCTACATCAAGGAACAGGCGGGTAGGCAGTTCGATCCCGAAATCGTGACCCTGTTTTTCGAGATCTACGACATCATCCGAGCTATTCGGGAGAAATGGACCTAGCGTGGCCGCAGGCCGCGCTAATACTGCTCCACCAGCTTCTCTTTCGCCGTGGCCTTGTCCAGATAGTCAGCGGCTTGTTCGTAGCTGACGTCAATTGACACGACAGTCTGGAGAAGGTCGATTGCGTCCTTGAAGTTCTCGTTCCTGTAATCGGTGACGGCCGCGGCGTACATCTGGGGCAGGTACGAGCGCACTTTCTGCCGGCGAGTGTCCAGCTGGTCCAGCCTGGCGGAGTCCTGTTCGCTTTTTGCGAGCGCCTCGATGCGCGTGCTCGCGGTGGCGAGGTCTCCCTGCTGGATCAGGTCGTCGATCTGCTGCAACGCCGCGTCGAATGAGGTCTGCCGCTCTTCCTCGGCGGCAAGGTCGGCGATTTTTTTCTTCAGCGCGTAGGCCTCGTCGGTAGGGGCGATCCGGATGGCTTCGCTGACCCGTGCGTCCGCGAGCACGTACGCCTTGTGGAGGTAGAAGCTGCGCGCCCATTGGTAGTCGAGCAGGTAGCGGGCTGAGGCGACCTGGCCGTCGAGGACGCCGTCCACTTTTCTGCTTGTCGCCGAGAGCGCCGCAATCTGATCCCGAGCCGTCTCGAACTGCCCCGCAGCGATGAGCTTTTTCACCGCGGCTAAGTGCGCCGCCGCCGCGCGGGCCAACGTATCTTTCAATGACGCTATCTGCGCCGTTGCGATGGAGTTCTGCGGATCGATCAGGAGGACCTTGTCGAAGCCCTGGTACGCGTCGATGTCAGCGTTTTCCCGGTCCGAGGCAGAGGGCGCCTGCGCAGCATTCCCGAGGGATGTCCACGCTTTTGATAGAAGCTTCGCTACGAGAGTCTGACGTATGGATTCTGTGTCGCGCGATAGTTTGGCCGCCGCTGCATTGTCGGGATCCAAGCGACGCGCGGTCTGGATGGACACACTCATGGCGAAATCTTCGTCTTCCGCCCGTCTTTGCTTGGCAAAATAAGATTGCGCCGCCTTCAAGGCCTGGGAAAGCTGGGCGGCACGGTAGTTGTCCACGAGGTCGCGGTAGCGGGCGGCAAGGAGATTCTGCGGGTCGAAGCGCAGCGCCATGATGAAATACTCGCGCACTGACGCCACCTTGCTCAAGTCACCCTTCCTGATCAGTTGCGCTTGGTATTGCACAACTCCTTCGTCAACGAGGGCCCTTGCCTTGCCTTGGTTGTCCAGCTTCGTGAGCAGGAAATTGTCCTGAACTGATGCACAGCCGGCCAAAGCGAGAAGCGCAAGCACCGCAATAGCAATGAGGAACGCGGGGGGTCTGTGAGTGCTCACGTCCTCTTTCTCTTGCGTGGGGAACCCGCTCGTAAAGCCTTCGCCTTTGCGCCGCCGCGCGAGTGAGTCCAGGGCCCGGGCATCATCCATGCCGTCCCCTCGCGGGGCGGAAAAGGAAGAGGGCCTGTGGCGCGGGCATCCGCGATGAAGGCGGCGTTGCAGATCCTTCCGACCCGATCCACGACTTCCCGAATGATCAGAAGTTCCACGAAGTTGTCCTCATCGGGATGCTTCATCGTTTCGGCATCCAGCTTCTTCGCGATGCTCCCCGCGGCGTCGAGTTGCCGAAAAGCGCGTCCGAGAGCACCCTCTGCCCTCCTCATCATTTGTTCGACGTGTTTTGTCATTTCATCCCCGTCAGCTCGTTCGAGAATACCCCTTTTTCAAAGACGGCTGCAAGGGCCGGTGAAAAAAGCGTCAAGGTCGCCTTTGCCTTGAAGCTTTTGTCTGCATATCTTTCACGTGGGAATTGTGCGCAACGGCACGGAAACGGTGCCACAGACAAGAGTTGTTGAAAAGACATTGCATTCGAAAGTGCGAACGATCTGCTCTGGGTAAACGGGGGAAGGAGAGACTTGGCCACGCCGGCGAGGAACATGACGGACGCTGACGAGCTGCCTCTCGATGTGTGCGTCGCTCTCGCCGACCCACATATGGGCCAAGGCAAGAAAGAAGTTCCGACCAGGACGGCGCCCGCGGCATTATCGTGGTCTCTTTTGAAGGGAAGCGGGCACCTGAGGTTCGAGGTGGTGAGCAAGTAGTGCAGGAAGGACGCGAGCGGGGACTTTTACGCCATGGGATTCCAGAAAGTCCGTCAGCCGCGAGGAGCTGGAAGGAGACGCAGTCACTGAACTGAACCCGGCCCTTTAGGATCGCTGCCCGGGGCACAGCGGCAGTGCCGTGGCCTCCGGCAAGTTTACGCTTCCCGAGGATACCTGTATTCACCGCCGTCCGCGCCGCGCAGGACGTACGCATTCGGCTCTGTGCGCACAATCGAGGATTCGACTGGGACTTTGCCTCCCCCCGAGGGAAGATCGACGGCGTACGTTGGTAGAGCAATCCCGGAAAGCCGCCCTCTGAGTTCCCTCATGAGTGCAATGCCTTTCTCCATGGGTACCCGGAAGTGGGCGGTACCTGCCGCCAAGTCTCCCTGGAAAAGGTAGTACGGCTTCACCCCGGCCCTTACCAGCCCGCGGAAAAGCTCCTCCAGCGTCCCCGCGTCGTCGTTGACGCCGCGCAGGAGAACGGACTGGTTCAGGACGGGCACGCCCGAAGTGAGAAGACGGCGCGCGGCCCGGCGAAACTCCGGCGTCAGCTCCCGCGGATGGTTCGTGTGGATGATCGCCCACACCGAGCCAGCGTTTCCCAGCATGTCTGCAAGGTCCTGGGTGATCCGCGCTGGATGGACCACGGGCATCCGCGTGCAGACGCGAAGGATGTAAGCAGGATTTACTTGCCGAAGACGGTCGATGACCCGCCCGAGGTCGCGGTCCGAGAGCATCAAGGGGTCTCCGCCTGATAGAAGCACTTCATGAACGGAGGGCGTCCGGGAGAGATAGCCGCAAGCCTCTTCGAGCTGTTCGGGAGTTATCTGGCCGCCCCCGTTGCCGGTGAAGTGGCGGCGGAAGCAGTACCTGCAATAGGTGGCGCAGCGATCGCTCACCAGGAGCAGAGCCCTGTCGGGATAATGATGGACGAGCCTCGGTGCAACGAAGTAGCTCGAGTCGCCGATGGGATCCGCTGATTCATAGGGAAGAACAGCAAGCTCTTCGTCACGGGGCATGAACTGCGCGGCAATGGGGTCCTCAAAGGGATCCTGGGAACGGGCAAGCCCGGCGTAGTAACGGCTTGCGCCGAAGGGGAGACGAGTCACGCGCTGAAGATAGGAAATATCGCCTTAGAAATCAATCTTGCGGCTCAGGTAACCGCTGTAGTCCCTCGTGGTTGGTTTGTACGCTGCCTCCATGAGCTGGGAGGAGATGAGGAAGTCAGCGGTGGAGCGGTTGCACGCCGCGGGGATGTTGTAGAGGACAGAAATGCGGAGCAGCGCCTTCACGTCGACGTCATGCGGCTGAGGCTCCATGGGATCCCAGAAGAAGATCAGGACGTCGACCTGGCCGTCCGCGATCATGGCCCCAAGTTGCTGGTCCCCCCCGAAGGGCCCTGACTTCAGTTTGATGATGGAATGCCCGTCGTGGGAGCCAAGCGTCCGGCTGCTAGCGAGCGTCTCCTCAACAAGCCTCCCGGTTGTCCCAGTGCAGATGAGCTGGTGGCCCAGGAGGAGCTTCCAGTTCCAGCCCACCCATTCCACGAGGTCCTTCTTGCAGTGGTCGTGGGCGACAAGAGCGATGTTTTTCTTCTTTTCCATAAAAACTCTCGGCGCGGGCGCTTCCCGTCAGCGCAGCCCATGCTCGTTGAAGCACGCTTGGTAGCGCTTGTCCGTCCCCATGATATGGTTCTGCAGCCATGCCTTAAGGAAGTCCACGATCTCCAGCGTAAGGATGAAGCCGGCGCGGTCCGCCCTGGCCTGAAGCTCCAACGCTTTTGCAGTGAACTTCTGGTGCTCGACCCGGTGCGCCTGATATCCCTGGTACCGGAACTCCTGCATGTAGCGCTCTTCCCGCGCGAAGTGAGTGGCCGCGTAATCCACCATGGCGTCAATGGTCGTCTTCTGCGCCTCCCTGCCCTTGTGCGAGAGCATCGCGTCGTTCAGCGTATTGATCATCCCGACGAGCTTGCGATGCTCGTCATCAATATCCTTCACGTTAACACTCAGATCATCCGACCACTCAAAGTATGCCATGGGCCTTTCCTTCCCTTATCTGTGATTTCCCCGATTGTAGCACGGGGCGTGGTTTCGCGCGAGGCGGTAAACCGCTCCCCGTGCGGGCTTATCTCGATAGGTCAACGCGCGACTCCGCACCCGAACTTCTCCGTGAGGCCTTCCAGCGTAGACGCCGCTCTTTGAGCAACCAGTGCGCTCCCCGAAGGTCGGTGCCAATTCCCACGACCAACATCCGCGCATCCACGATCGCCTGGATCCCCGCCTGGGAGCTGCGCGAAAAAAACCCCCGGGTCAGGCTTCCCTTTGAACACGGTGGCAGTGCTGACAACCTCGATGATCAGCTCTTCGATGCCGAGCCTGCGCACCACCTCCCACATTTTGTGGCTGACGGAGGCCACCGCCAGCTCGGGAGGGTGGAGCCATCCCTGTTGCAGGTCGCACGGCGTCACCGTGCCGATCAGCTCCTTATAGTATCCGTTTTTCCGCTCCGCGAGCCGCGCCTTCTCCTTTGCGGGAAAGTCCACTCCGGCTTCACTCACGAAATCTGGAGGCCATCCTCCCTGCTAACTCCTTTGAGCCATTCGTTGACCTTGCCCTGTCGAAGCTGATCCCAGCTCGGCACTGAAGCGCTTCAATGCCAGGAAGTGAAGCTCTGGCAGGTCGAAGATCACGCAGGCACGCGAAGGTGCCAGGTCGATAGAAACCGCCGAGCATTTCCGCAGTTTGATCTCCCGGCGATGCAAGGCAATCGAGAGAGGCTTACCGTCTGCATCTCGTAGGTGGCGCTCTTATGCGTGACAGTCACCGACAGAGAGCTGCCCTTGTACCGCAGCTTCAAAGAAAGACTTTTCCATCGCTCGGGCAATCGGGGGGAACACAAGCAGCCCGCCCTTTTCGCGCATCCCGGCAAAGCCATGACCAGCGATATCTCGCGATTTGCAATCCTTCGGAAACATTCCCGCTTACGTCGTCCAGATCCATGCCGGCGGGCATAGAGAAGTAGCGATACTCCTCCTCCGTATAGCCCAACTTGGCGGCCGTGACGCTCGGGATGCACGGTGAGAGCGACAAGTCGCCCGTGGTCAGGGCGTTATAATATTGTAATAATCGAAGATCCCCAAGAGCACCTGCGCGAGCTTGATGCCCGGCTGCTTCTGCACCTGGTACTGTAGATAACCAGGGGATGATAATGGAAAAAGAGCGGGGAAATCCCCGCAGGGGTACTCCCTTGCGGGTGAGGAAAACGGCATTCTGCGCGCATTCGCCGGACGGCCTCTTTCCGCCCTCGACTTCTGTCGGGAGCAGGGAGATATTTTCGGAGATCCGGCGGTATTCTTCCGGTGAGCTTTCCACTAGCTCTTCGCAAAGGCGGACGGCGAACCCCGGCCGCGCCGCACCATGAGGTCCGTTTAGAAGTTTCTGTTGACCAAGCGCGCCGTACTCGTCTGGGCCAGTCACTACATTGATGCGGAAGTCCCGTTCGTCTCGGGAACGAAGGTCCCCAGGTCAGCCTACAACCGGGGCTGGCTCGAACACAATCTCGGCCCCGCCGCCGAGGAGGATCCGGCCTCTCGCCTGTGGCATCTACCTACTTCTTCAGCGCATACACGATGTCCGCTTCCTATGCCGGTCTGCAGCTGTCCCGCACGGCCAAGAGCATGGGGAACGTGGGCGCGGGCTCCAAGGCGATATGGCCCTGGAGGACCCCGATGAGCAGCCGGGCGGCAGCGGCTCCGAGGCTCGGAGCGGGGTTCGTTACCGTGGTAAGACGGGGATTTACGTAGCGAGAGGGAAGATCGTCGTCGAACCCGACGATCGACATGTCCCCCGGGATGGCGAGGCCGGCGTCCTTAATAGCCTGCATGGCGCCGTAGGCGACCACGTCGTTGCCCGCAAACATCGCCGTTGGCCTCTTCTCCTCTTCGAGGATTTCCGCCATTGCCATGTATCCGCTCTCCTCCGTCAGGTCGGCGTTTCTGATCCACGACTTTTGAAGGGCGCACTGGGCACCTTCCATTGCGGACCGGTACCCTTCGAAGCGGTCCCGGGCTGGATAATACGACCCGGGAGCATGGAGAATCATTCCGATGTCCCGGTGGCCCAGGGATATCAAGTACTCGACTGCGCCCTTGGCGGCGGAGCGGTTGTCGATGTCGATCTGGAACACGCCGGGATGGGAAATCGTTCCGATCACGACGAGCGGGAACCGCGTCGCTATCAGCTCGACGAGCCCCTTGTCGTCGTCATAGGCGTTCATAAGGATAATCCCATCCAGGCCGTCCTGCCGAGCCCGCGAAAGGTAGTCCATCTTCTGGAGCTTCAGTGGCTGGAGGACGAGCTGGAACCTGTTCTTGTTCAGCACAGGGGTAATCCCTTCGATGACCCTGATGATGTACGCGTCAGACGAGATGTAACCGGCGTGCGGGATGAAGAAGCCGACGGAGTGATGCTTGATCATCGCGACGTCGCGCGCTTTCTCATTCGGAACAAACTCAAGCTCTCGAGCCGCGTGCAGCACCTTTCGGCGCGTCGCGTCGGAGATAGTCTTCCCCGGTGTATTATTCAGCACAAATGAGACTGTTGTGCGCGATACTCCTGCCTTCTTTGCAACGTCGGCAGATGTCGCTTTTCGTTCCGCCATCCCCTAGACCTCGTTCTTACTAGGCACTCTGCTGGTGTAAGAGTTAGTAACACTCATTATCACTGTTTTTGAAAGCCGTACAAGCGCCTTTTCCCACGTTGCCCTGGCTGGCAGCAGAGACTAACATCGAAACGAGCCTGATCGGTCCGATGTACGAGACTCGGCGAAGACCAGAAGAATGGAAGGCATGTACAGCTTCCTGGAAAAAAGGACTCTTCCGTACGCACGAACTGGATGGTCAAGTTCCAGAGCCAGGGACCGGCAAGCGAAGCGCACGCGGTAGCGGAACGCTTCTTCCGCACCGCGTCTGTGCTTCCTACCGCCTTTGTGCGTTCGAGCGACCAGGACGCCGGTCACCTCATCCAGGCCGCGGAAAAGACGACGCCCAGGTGGCGCAAGACCTCTCGGTTATCGACTTCGACAACTCCAGAGTCGCCCAGCTGGAACGCTTCTCTCTTTCCTCCGCGGATCACCGGGGGTTCTCGATGGGGGAAATCATGACGAATATCCCTATCGAGAAGATATTCCACCGAGATACGGCTCGCGACCAGGACTCTCATCACGCTTTCCATCGTCGAGGGTTCCTCCGTACGGAGCATGCCGGTCAAAGCGGAGATCGCTCTGACTCCCCTAACCGCTCCGTCATCTAGCGGAAAGCGCCTTTCGGACCCTCGCCAACAGACTGGCCGAGTCGAACGGTTTTTCGATAAGGTCCGCATCAGCACCCAGAGAGCCATGGCGGGAAGTGAGATCCTCCGAATATCCGGTCATGTAGAGAAATCTGACATCAGGCTGCAACACGCGAAGCTTCCGCCCAAGCTCCGGACCGCTCATGTGCGACATCACGACGTCCGTCAGGAGCAAGTGAACGTTGGTGCCCGTGGAGCGGACAACCTCGAGCGCCTCGTCGCCGTTTGCTGCTTCCAGAACGCTGTAACCCTTCCCCGCGAGAATAGCGCGACAGTAACGACGAAGCGCTTCCTCGTCCTCCACGAGGAGGATTGTCTCTCCGCCCCGATTCCCGGATTCCGGGGTAGGGTTGTTCGGATCCGCGGAGCGCGCCTCGAGGACTCTCGGAAGATGGATCTGGAAGCTTGTCCCCTTTCCGAGCTCGCTTGCGCAGTAGATATAACCCCCGCTCTGCTTGATGATTCCGTAGACCGTGGCGAGCCCCAGGCCCGTCCCCTTGCCCAGCTCCTTGGTGGTGAAAAAAGGCTCGAAGATCCGGGCGATGGTCTGGGGACCCATCCCGGTGCCGGTATCCGTCACCGTCAGCGTGACGTATTCCCCGGGAGCTATCTCAGGATGAACGGAAAGCAGCGCGTCATCCGCGCGGAGGTTCGCGGTCTGAAAAGAGAGCGTGCCCCCTTGCGGCATTGCGTCACGCGCGTTGACGGCGAGGTTCATAATCACCTGTTCTATCTGCCCCTGGTCCGCCCTGACGTTTCCTGCGTCCGGCTGCAGGAACATCACGAGCTCAAGGTCTTCGCCGACCATGTGCGGGAGCATCCTCTCCATGCGCCGGACGATCTCGTTGAGGCTAACGACCCTGGGTTGAAGGATCTGCTTGCGGCTGAATGCCAGCAGCTGGGCGGTCAGATCGGCTGCCCTATCCGCGGCCCGCTTGACCTCCCGCAGGTCTGCCCGGGCAGGGGCACCCTCGGGGAGGTTTTCCTCGACTAGCTCTGCATATCCGCGTATCACCGTGATGAGATTGTTGAAATCATGCGCCACGCCGCCAGCCAGCCTTCCCACAGCCTCCATCTTGCGGGCCTGCGCGAGCTCTTCCTCGCTACGGCGAAGGGCGTTCTCCGCCTTGACCCGCGCGGTAATGTCCAGCACGCTGACGAGCATATAGGGGTAGGGGTCGTCTTCCGGCGGGATGTACATCTTGATATCGATATCGATCCTCTTGCCGGTGGTAGTCACGGCATTCGACTTGGCGGCGCAGTACTTCTTGTCTTCCCAGACAGCAAGGACGTTGTCACGCATGCTCGCGCGAGCCATCGGGTCACGCAGGTCGAGTCGCGTCTCCAGCGGTCCTTTGAGGGATTCCGCCCTGGCCACTTCGTAGAGAGCAAGCGTGGCTTCGTTCACGTCCACCACCCGGATCAGACGCGCGGCTTCATCTAGGAAATCCGGATGGGAATCGAGCCAGGCGCGCAGGTCGATAACGCCGCGGGCTTTCAGTGCGTTGAGGGCTGCGCGAAGTCCGGCGATGTCCTCTTCCCACAGAGAGACCGCGGAGTGCTGGAAAATGTTCCTGTAGCGCGTCTCAGCCGGAGACAGTTTTTTGGGTCCGTTTCCGGCTGCTTGTATCCGCCTTTGCGATCGCTTCAACACAAGAAACTAGTGGCCACCCGGTCCGGCGGGCTGACCCTGCCCCCCTTGATCCGGCGGGATCTTCTTTTTCAGAAGGTCATCACTTGAGGCGCCGGGATTCTGCCGCGGACCGCCCTGAGGTTTCACTGTCGTGTGCCCGCTCCCGGGAGGAATTACCTGCCCTTGCAGCCCGCGCCGTATCCTAGGCTGGGCTCGAGGTCCCCGCTGCTGCACCGACTGGCCCTCCCCGCCCGGTTGCACACGCGGTCCCGGCTGGCCCGGATTGACAACCCTCGGGCCCGGTTGCTGCTGTCCCTGCGGACTCCCCGGATGCTGACCCTGACCTCCCTGCATTCCCTGAGGTCCCTGCTCACGCGGCGGCCGCGGGTTCACGATGACGAACTGGGGAGCCGGCCCGGGAGTCTCGTTTCTCAAGGTTTGAAGCGCGCCCGGATC
>Ga0326727_10018084_pt1 | contig 14466 bp, 12 predicted proteins | sample MB2enrmetagenome_FD_207643 | JGI IMG/M metagenome (GOLD analysis project Ga0326727, IMG submission 207643) | Lab enriched peat soil microbial communities from McLean, Ithaca, NY, United States - MB29MY | ecosystem: Environmental > Terrestrial > Soil > Wetlands > Peat | place: USA: New York...
GCCAGAGGCGGGCAGAGCGCGATCAAAAGGGGGTAGCCTTGGAATTCCGGTACATGGGCTTCGACCAGCAGCGCAATGCGCGCACCTTCCGTTTCGACGTCGTCTCCAAGGGCGAGGTCACGCGGCATCTTCTCGTTACCGCCGATCTCGCGCTTTTTCTGACGCACCGGATTGGAATTCAGGAAGGACCCAGTCTTTGCGCGCAGAAGCTGGCGACCGATCTGGATAAGGGCGTCGAAGGGTCCCACGAACTGACCGAAGACGACCTGCGCGAACACGCCGCGGCCCGCACGTTGGCCGAAGCCCGCAGGGCCGAAGCGCGCAAGACCGGCCCGCGCCGCCCCACTGGAGGCGTTCCCCGCGGGTCGCCGTGGCGGCGAAACGGCCTCTGAGACGCCCGGCGCGCTATGGCACTTCACTTGCTCCAGAGTGCCCGCATGAGGTCTGACTGCCACATATCCGAACGGGTCAAGGGATGCTGCGACATTTGCCGGAATTGGCCCGCGCGTTTGCACATGCCGGAGGACGTCCACGGTTGGTATTGCGGCAACTGTTGCCCGGTGTGCCGCCCCGCTGCCGTAATGCACCCGCCGCTCGATGCCCGGCCGGATGCCGCTCCGCAGCCGGCATAATCCTTACACTTCATGGTGAGCCCTCCTGCCGGGATTTGGGCAGAGGTCGCTTTCGCCACGCCGAAATATTCGCATAAACCCATATTTTGCAACGAAACCGATCTGGCGGGCCCCGTGCACTCTTGTGGGGCGAGCCATGCTGAAGATCACTCTCCACGATGGCGCAACCGAGTTGCGCTTCCATCTCGAGGGAAAGCTGTCCGGCCCCTGGGTGGGCGAACTGCGGCAATGCTGGCATACCGCTCGCTCGACTACCGCCGGGCGCAAGTCCGTCCTGGACCTCCGGGAAGTGGATTTCGTCGATCCCGAGGGCCAGGCCCTCTTGGCCGAGATGCACAGCCAAGGCGTCGCTTTGACGGCCTCCACGCCGTTAATGCAAGCGCTGGTGACGGAAATTTGCCATCCGGTCCCGTGTGCTAGCGTTGAGGAAAGTCATGCTTCGGCCTTCCCTCAGCGACCCGGGCGCAGCCCATGCGCGCGATGAGACCTTGCTCGAAGTGGCGGAGTCGATCGCCTCGCACCGCCAATTGGCCACTCTATTCACCGATCTGAAGGTCTGTCTGAAACGGCTGGTCTCCTTTGATTTCATCAGCTTAACGTTGCTCGATCCGAAAGAGCGGGTGGTCCGGCTACACATTCTCGAGGCCGATCGGCCGGTCGCGCCCAGTCCGCTCTCCGCCATCCCCATCGGCGATAGCCCCACCTTTCTGGCGCTCCAGTCGCGCGAACCTTATTACATGCGCGATATTGCCGGGGAGAGCCGGTTTCCGGTCATTCGCGATCTGCTGGCGGCCTACGGCGTCCAATCTTATTGCACTCTGCCCCTCTTCACGGCGCAGCGGGACCTCGGCGGGCTGCACTTCGGCTCGCTCCGTACGGAGGCCTACACCGCCGAAGACATCGCCTTTATGCGGGAGGTAGCCCGCCAGGTGGCGCTGGCGGTGGACAATGCCTTGGCCCATGAAGCCGCCCGCGTGGCGGAAGCACAACTGGCCCGCGAGCGCGACCGCCTGCGAACCCTGCTCGAGATCAACAACGCGGTGGTGGGCTGCCTGGCCAGCCAGACGCTCTTTCAGACCATCGGCGCCTCCCTGCGCCGGACCTTTAGCTTCGATTATGCCAGCCTGCTGATCTACGATCCGGAAGTCGGCGCGCTGCGCTTCCATATGCTCGATTTTCCCGAGGGTCTCGGCGGAATCCGCGAGGACTCCCTGGTTCCCGTGGATGGCTCGCTGGCCGGCCAGGTGTTCCGGAATCTCGAGGGGCGGGCGTTCACCGTCGAAGAGATGCGCACCAGTTTGATCGGGGTGCTGGCCAGCGAGGGCCTCCAGTCGCTATGCTGCGCGCCGCTGATCATCCGCGGCCAGGCCCTCGGCACCCTCAACGTGGCCTCGCGCCGTCCAGGTTTCTTCGCCCCCGACGACGTCAGCTTTTTCACCCAGGTGGCCGCCCAGATCGCCATCGCGCTCGATAACGCCCTCTCTTACAAGCGCATCGAAGAACTTAACGCGCGCCTGGAGGAAGAGAAGGTCTACCTGGAAGACGAAATCCGGACCGAGAACCGGTTCGAGGAGATCATCGGCCAAAGCCTGGCCCTCAGAACCACCCTGAAGCAGGTGGAGACCGTGGCTCCCACCGATTCCACGGTCTTGATCTATGGCGAAACCGGCACCGGCAAGGAGCTGCTGGCGCGCGCCATACACGACCTGAGCGCCCGCCGCCAGGGAACTTTCGTCAAGCTGAACTGCGCCGCCATCCCCACGGGTTTGCTCGAGAGCGAAATGTTCGGCCACGAAAAGGGTGCTTTCACCGGCGCTATCGCCCAGCGCATCGGCCGCTTTGAATTGGCGCATCGCGGCACCATGTTTCTGGACGAGGTGGCGGAGATCCCCCTGGAACTGCAAACCAAGCTGCTGCGCGTCTTGCAGGAGCGCGAATTCGAGCGCCTGGGCAGTTCCCGCACCATACGCACGGACGCCCGCCTGGTGGCCGCCACCAACCGCGACCTGGCCGCCATGGTGGAGGAACGACAATTCCGCGCCGACCTCTACTACCGCGTCAACGTCTTCCCCATCACCGTGCCGCCGCTGCGCGACCGCCGCGAGGATATCCCGCTTCTGGTGCGCTACTTCGTGCAGCAGAACGCGCGCCGCATGAACCGGCGCATCGCCACCATCCCGGCCCAGACCATGCAGGCGCTGGCGCACTACGACTGGCCCGGCAACATCCGGGAGCTGCAGAATTTCATCGAGCGCGCGGTGATCGTCTCTTCGGGCACGGTGCTGGAGGCGCCCATTCGCGAGCTCCGGCGCGGGCATCTGAAGACGCCCGCCGCCGTGACCCTGGCCTCAGCCGAGCGCCAAGCCATCCTGGCCGCGCTCCGTGAATCGGGTGGCCGAGTGGCCGGCCCGCAGGGCGCCGCCGCCCGCCTGGGTCTGAAGCGGACCACCTTGCAGGCCAAAATGCGCAAGCTGGGCGTGGACGCAAAGAGCATCTGAGCTCGTCGGGGTAGATGCTAAGATGCCTGCTGGTGTTTACTCCGTCGCCGGGCTTTCCGGCAACTGAATCGCCGGCATCGAAGCGGATTGGGAAGACCGGCCGCGCGCCCCAGGCCGCCTGGGCGCTGGCCGCGGTTCTGACCGTCTTCGCCTGGCAGGCGGCCATGGTTCACCTCAGCTTCGCCGGCAATTGGAGCGCCCTTTTCTGCACCGGCACGGCTTTCGGGGTTCCCCCCGCGCTGGCGGGCGAACATCTTTACCTGTTCCCCGGCGCGGGTTGGGACGGGCAGTTCTATCACGACGTGGCGCACGATCCCCTGATCCGCGGGGATCTCTGGAAATCCATCGACGCGCCCAGATTGCGCTATTCCCGCATTCTGGTTCCGGCGCTGGCGAATCTGCTGGCGTTGGGCTACCCGGCGCGCGTCGATTGGGCCTACCGGGTTGTGATTCTGGGCTTCGTTTTTCTCGGCGCATACTGGCTCAGCCGGATCGCCGTGAACGCGAACCGCCGCCCCGCCTGGGGCCTGGCGTTCTGCCTCGTCCCGGCGTCCATCTGCTCGATCGACCGCATGGTGACAGATATCGCGCTAGCGGCCCTGTGTCTCGCGTTCGCGCTCTACGCAAACCGGGACTCCGCCGGCCTGATGTCTTACCTGGTGCTGGTCCTGGCCGCCCTGACGCGCGAAACCGGGCTGCTCCTCATCGCCGCTTATTGCGGTTGGCTGCTGTACCGGCGGCATTTCGGTCGCCTGGCCATTTTTGCCACGGCCGCGCTGCCGGCTTTGTCCTGGTATGCCTATGTCCGCGGCCACACGCGCCCGTTTCTGTATCACAGCCTGGTTTCGATTCCCTTCAGCGGTCTGGTGGACCGCTTCGTTCATCCCATGGCGTATGCGCTTCCGGTACCGGAGGCGGCTTTGGACGTGGCGCTCGATTACGTGGCGCTCCTCGGTCTCGTGCTGGCGCTGCTCTTGGTCTGCCGCGCCCTGCGCAAATCGGGTGCCACCCCAGCCACCATCGCGATGGCGCTCTTCGCCCTGCTGATGGTGACCGGCTGGCGCCCCGGCGACTGGCTCGAGGCTTACGATTACGCCCGCATCTTCTCGCCGCTGCTCCTGCTGCTCGGCTTGCGGGCGCTGGAATCGGCCGAATGGCTTTGGGCGCTTCCCCTAGCCATGGCGCTGCCGCGCATGGGGCTGCTCGTCGGTTTGCACACCGCCCAGGCGGTTCGAGCGCTGCTGTGACTCGGACAGGCGGCCAATGCCGGGTGAAAACGGGTCGCGGCGCGGCAAACACGCTTGACGTGAGGCGGGCGATCTACCGGAGCGCTGCAGTTCCTGGGTGCCATCAGCCTCGGGTTGTTCGCGAGCGCGCTGGGGCTGATCTGCGCGGCGATGGGAATCCTGCTGGCGGCGGGAGGGAAATCGAAACGGCCCTGGCTCTCGCGCCGCTGGTGATGTCCGAGATTCGCGCGCGGCTGCGCTGAAGCTATTGCAGGGCCGTGTAGAGCGTCTGCGAGCTGTTCACGGTCTGCCCATTCACCGTCATGGTGAACGAAATCGGCACGGTGCCGCTTCCCAGGCCGCTGGGGACTACCACGTTGAACTGATATAGCCCCACCGCATCGGGCGCCAGACCCCAATACTGCAGCACGGCCGGCGTTTGCCCGAACAGGATCTGGAACGAAGTCGCGGAGAGCGAATTCTGGCCCGCGACGATCTGCCCGGCGAGCGTGCTGTTATCCGGACTGCCGGTATTCACGCTGCCGAACCCGATGCCGTAGAGCACGACGATATCCCCCGCTGATGCCGGATGCGAGGTGAAACCCGGTATGGCTCCCGTGGGTAAAACCCAGTTCGTCAAATCGGGAGGGAAGAGCGCGCCTACGTATTGCTTGCCGCCGATGGCAATCTGCGGCGGAGCGTACAGCCCCGGCTGCACCGTGTTGATCTGAAGGTTGAAAGGCGGGCTGGTGCCGATCGCTGTGGAAACCGTAAGTTGCTGAGAGCCGGTCGATACATTCGAGGGCACCTGCACATTCAACTGGGTCGGGCTGATGTACTCGACGAAGGCGGCCGCGTTGCTGATCTGCACGCTGGTCCGGTCGAGCTGCGTGGGAGCGTTCACGCCGCTGAAATCGTTGTACGGCGCCTGAGTGGACCATTCGCGCGTGTCCGCGGCGAGATTCGTCCCGTGAATCTCGATCCACGATCCCGGCGCGGACACGGCGTTGAAAGCACCGTATTGGCCGAGCGATAAAGCGCTGCTTATCGAGGGCGGGCCCTGCAGCGCGCACGGCCCGGCTCCGTTAACGGTGAGCAGCCGGACGACGTTGTTCTGGGTGTCGGCCACGTAAAGATTCCCGGAGGAATCAAGGGACAGAGACTGCGGATAGGCGAGCTGGGCGCTGAGGGCCGGTCCGCTATCGCCGGAGTAGCCCTTGGCGCTTCCCGCCACGGTATAGATCAGGCCGTTGGGCGTCACCATGCGAATGCGGCTGTTGAAAGTGTCGGCGATATACAGGTCGCCGCACGCATCGATGGCGAGACCCTTGGGATAGTTCAGCTTGGTGAGATAGGCCGAAGATCCATCCGCGGTCAGCGTCCCGGCCCCTGCCACGATGGTGATTTTGCCGGTGGGTGAAATGGGCGAAACCTTGAGGACCAGGCCGTTATTCGTGTCGGCGATGTAAAGGGCATCGCCCGCGGGGCTCACCGCCAGGGCGGTGGGATTCCAGAGCTGGGCCTTATCGGCCGGTCCACCCGCCCCGCTCTGGCCCTGGCTGCCAGTGCCGGCTATGCGCGTGACGGTGACGGTGCCGCTGCTGCTGGTCGAGACCTGTTCGACGGAATCCACGCCGGAGTCGGCGATGTATACGTTGCCGGAGGGATCCAGCGCCAGGGCGGCCGGGCTTGAGAGCCCGTAGGCCAAGGTGCCGCCGACTCCCACGATGCTGTTCATGACGCCGCCCGAGATCTTCCAGAGCAGGCTGTTCCCGGTATCGGACACATAAATGTTGTTCTTGGAGTCCACGGCAATACCGGCGGGACCGTCGAATTCCAAATCGATAGGATTGCCGTCAGTGCCGTTATTCCCGGCGGTGCCGTTGCCGGCTATGGTGTTGATGTTCCCGCCGGACAACTCGCGGATCCGGTTGTTATTCTCGTCGGCGATATAGGCGTTGCCGCCGGCCCACCAGACCTGTGTGGGCAGAGCAAGCTCCGCGTTGGTCGCCACAGCGCCGTCCCCCGTGAATCCGGATGTGCCGTTGCCCGCCACGGTGGTGATCGTAAACGAAACGGGGGGGGTTTGCGCCAGGCACAAGGTGCCCGCCAAGGCCAGCAGCATTCTCGACAGCTTTACTGAAAAATAATTCACGCGTATCTCCAATTTAAGCGGGCGCCGCATTGACGCGGGCGCACGCATCCGCCCTTCTATATCGATGAGACTAACTAGTGTAAGACGGAATCGGTTCCCCGCGGGTTGCGCCCGGTGTGCGCCGCCCCCCGGCTCAAGCCTGCCGCAGGTGGTCGTACCCGAGCGGTTCGAGGATGCGGCCGTCCAGTTTGACCATCCCCGGATGGCCCCGGCGCATCCAGCCGATGCGCGTGAGAGGCAGGCCTTCGAAGTTCTCGGGCACGCGAATGCGCGGGGGCACGGTGAACAGAAGCTCGTAATCTTCGCCGCCGTGGAGCGCCTGGTCGAGGCTCGCGCCGGGATAGAGCGGCGGAGCTTGGATCTCGGCCGATAGCCGGGAAGCCTCAGCCAGGCGGCGCAGGTCGAGCGAAAGGCCGTCGCTGAGATCCAAGCAGGCGGTGGCGCCGAGGCGCTCGCGGAGGAAGCGGCCCAGCGCCAGGCGCGGCTCGGGGCGCAGGTGGCGGCGCCAGGCTTTCCCGCGGCGCAGGACCAAACCCAGAGCGGATACTCCTAGCCGGCCCGAAACGTAGATAGCATCCCCGGCGCGCGCTCCGTCGCGGCGCAGGGCCGTTCCGCGTGGCACGGCGCCGCACACCACGATGTCGCAGACCAGTTTTTCGGCGTGGCCCAGGTCGCCGCCCGCCAGAGGCGTGCCGGCGCGCCCGGCCAGGCGCAATAATCCCCGATAGAAGCCATCCACCCAGCGGGTCCCGGAATGCGGCGGAAGGGCCAGGGAGAGCAGGCAGAAGCGCGGCTCTCCGCCCATGGCCGCGATATCGCTCAGCCCGCGCGCCAGCGCTTTCCAGCCCAGATCCGCGGGGCTGGCGGAAGAAGCCGTGAAGTGGACGTCCTCGATCAGCATGTCGGTGGTGAACAGCAGGTCGTGGGCATGTCCGCGCGGACGGAAGATGGCGCAGTCGTCCCCGATTCCCAGAATCAGCCCGCGCGCGCGCGGCGCCACCGCCCGCCGGGCGATGCGGGCGATCAGGGCGGGCTCGCTTTCTAGAATTCCGGAGCGCTTGACCATAAAGGTGCCATCTGAGAGAATACCCTACGCAGTAGACACGGTTGTTTGGGCGCGCCTCGGAAGTTCCTGCAAGCCTCGAAAGTCCGCTTTCTTCGCTGGGAGACTCAAGAGCACGACGAACAATGAATCAGGAGAAGGCGTAGTGAAGGAAAAAGGTACTGTTAAGTGGTTTAATGCCGCAAAGGGTTATGGATTCATCCAGAGGCCGAACGGCGAGGATGTGTTCGTGCATTTTTCGGCTATCCAGGCTAACGGCTATCGTTCCCTGGATGAAGGCGCGCAGGTCGAATTCGAGGTCAAGCAGGGGCCTAAAGGCCTGCAGGCCGAGAACGTGATGAGGCTCTAAGAGAGGGCGGATCGGATTTGCGTCGAAAAACGGGCCCCGCGTGCGGGGCCCTTCGTTTTTTTGGGGGTTACCAGCCTGTTGGTTACTGGGCGGGTGCCGCCCGCCCCGGTCTAGCGCGCTCGTGTTACTATTCCGTTTGTAACCTGGAGCCAACTCCGTGAAAGTATACGAAACGAAGGACATCCGGAACGTCGGTGTGGTGGGCCACGGCGATTCCGGCAAGACGACGCTCACCGCCGGTTTGCTGTTCACCGCCGGGGCGAGCAATCGCCTGCTGCGCGTGGATGAAGGCAATACGATCACCGATTTTGACGAGGAGGAAATCCAGCGCAAAATCACGATCTCTACAGCCATCGCCGTGGCGGAGTGGAAGAAAACCAAGATCAATATCCTCGATACCCCCGGCTACAACATCTTCATCAACGACACGCGGGCTTCGCTGGTGGCGGCCGATGCCGCCCTGGTAGTGGTGGACGGCGTGGCCGGCGTGGAAGTGCAGACCGAGAAGGTGTGGCAGTTCGCCCACGATTTCAGACTGCCCCGCGCGGTCATCGTAAATAAGCTGGATCGCGAGCGTGCCGATTTCGAGCGCGCCCTCGCTAGCGTGCAGGAGACCTTTGGCCGCTCCGCCGTCCCCATCCAGATCCCCATCGGAGCCGAGCGCGATTTCAACGGCGTGGTGGACCTGATCCGCATGAAGGCTTACACCTACACCGCGGATGGCGACGGCAAGGGCAAGGAAGGCGAGATCCCCGCCGGCCTGGCGGATGCCGCTCAAAAGGCCCACGAGGCGCTGGTGGAGATGGTCGCCGAAGGCAACGATGCCCTCATGGAAGAGTTCTTCGACAAGGGCACCCTCTCGGCCGAGCAGATCGTGGAAGGCCTCCAGGGGGGCACGCGCGAGATGCGCATTTTTCCGGTGATGTGCGCCTCCGCCCTGCACAACGTGGGCAGCGATCTGATTCTGAATTTCATCGTCGAGAACCTGCCTTCCCCGGCGGATCGCGAACCGCTTACGGTCACTGTGGACGGCAAGGAAGCCACCCGCAAGATCGCCGCCAACGACCAGGCTTCCGTGTTCGTGTTCAAAACCTCCGCGGACCCCTTCGCGGGCCGCATCACCTTCTTCAAGGTAAATACCGGAGTAGTCAAGAACGACGCCAACCTGACGAACGTCGAGCGCGGCGCAGCGGAGCGGCTGTCGCACATCGGCAGCCCCATGGGGAAGACCATTCAACCGGTGACCGATCTTCAGGCTGGCGACATCGGCGCGGTGGCCAAGCTGAAGGAAACGCTGACCGGCGACACCCTGGCGGAAAAGGGCTTGAACATCGAGTATCCGCCGGTGAAGCTGCCCGAGCCTTCCATCGCTTTCGCGATCCAGGCCAGTTCGCGAAACGACGAGGACCGCATGGGCAACGCCGTCCACCGCATCCTGGAGGAAGACCAGTCCTTGCGTTTCTACCGCGACCCGCAGACGCGCGAGTTTCTGCTGGCCGGGTCGGGGCAGCAGCACGTCGAGGTCGTGGTCAGCCGCCTGAAGAGGCGCTATGGCGTGGATGTGACCCTGAAGGCTCCCAAGATCCCCTACCGGGAGACCATTCGCGGCACGGCGGATGTGCAGGGGCGCCACAAGAAACAGACCGGCGGCCACGGGCAGTTCGGCGATTGCTGGATCAAGATGGAGCCTCTGCCGAGGGGCGCCAAGTTCGAGTTCGCCAATGAGATCTTCGGCGGGTCCATCCCCAAGAATTTCATTCCGGCGGTGGAAAAAGGCATTATCGAAGCCGCCGAAAACGGGTTCCTGGCCGGCTATCCCATGGTGGATTTCAAGGTGATCGTCTACGACGGTTCCTACCACGACGTGGATTCATCGGAACTGGCGTTCAAGCTGGCGGCGCGGAAGGCTTTCAAGGCGGCCATGCAGGAGGCCCGGCCGGCCTTGCTCGAACCCGTCATGAACGTCGAGATCCAGGCCCCCGTGGAGTATGCCGGCGACCTGATGGGGGACCTGAACGGGCGGCGCGGCCGCATCTCCGGCATGGAAACCAAGGGCAACTCCCAGTTCATCCGGGCCCAGGTGCCCATGGCCGAAATGCTGAATTATCAAAGCGATCTGACCGCCATGACGCAGGGCCGGGCCTCCTTCACCATGGAGTTCGACCACTACGACTTCGTGCCGCAGCTACAGGCGGAGAAGATCATCGCGGCGGCCAAGGCGGCCAAGACCGGCGAAGAGGAAGAAGAGGAATAGCGACACACCCGTGTCCGCACCTGCTACGGCGCGGACACACAAATAGCCCTTTGGTACAGTTGCGTAACAAAGATCACCTGTTGTAGTCTTTAAGAGCGCGGAAACCGGCCTACCCGGTTTAAGTGCTTTATTTTCTTCAGTCCGAGGCTTTGATGGACGTTTGGAAGCGGACTTTCCTATCTTTTTTAAACTTCGCTGCCCTCAGCCTCCTTCTTTCCGGCTGCGCTCCTACAGGGCACACCAAGTTCCAGATGTCTTTTTTGCCGCCGGCTCCCGCCGGAAACGCGGGCTCCCTCGAGATCGATCCTCCTCCAAACGTTGAGCCCAATTTGTATCTGAGGGATGTCCCGCCATTCCTAGTAGCAAGCCCGCCAGTGCCGGAGCGCCGCTCGAACGCCGATGACCTCGTGCGGCGCGCCGGCCTGCGGTTGCAACGCGGCAAGAGGTATTACCAGACCGGCGATATCGCCAACGCTCGCGTCGAGTTCGATGCAGCCATTGACATGGTCCTGGAAGCTTCCAGCCAGAATCCCGACGGCCGCCCGGAGTACGGGAAAGTCCTGGACGAGATGGTGGAGACGATTCACCGGCTCGACCTGGCGGGCATGGGAGCCTCGGTAACCGTCGAAGAGGGCAAGTTCGAGAAGGCCCCTCTCGAAGACATCCTGGAAATGACGTTTCCGGTGGATCCCAAGTTGAAGAACCGGGTGGGCGCCCAGGTAGCGGCTACCGTGTCGCAACTGCCGCTGGCGGTCAACGATGCCGTCCTCGGCTATATCAACTACTTCTCGAATCGGGGGCACAAGACCCTGGTGGCGGCCTACCAGCGCTCCGGCCGGTACCGGCCCATGATCCTGCGGATTCTGGACGAAGAGGGCCTGCCGCAGGAATTGATTCACCTGGCGCAGGCGGAATCCGGCTTTATCCCGCGCGCGGTCTCGCGTATGGCTGCCGGCGGAATGTGGCAGTTCCTGGCCTGGCGCGGCCAGCAGTACGGCCTGACGCGCACGCCCTCTATCGACGATCGCATGGACCCCGAAAAGGCCACCCGCGCGGCCGCCCATCATTTGCACGATCTCTACAGCGAGTTCGGGGATTGGTTTCTGGCGATTGCCGCTTACAACTGCGGTCCGACGGCCATCGAGAAGGCCGTGGAGCGCACCGGCTACGCGGATTTCTGGGAGCTGCGCAACCGCGGCGTGCTGCCGCGCGAGACCACCAACTACGTGCCCATCATCCTGGCCATGACGATCATGGAGAAGAACGCCGCCGAGTATGGCCTGGAAGGCGTGCCGCTCGAACCCGCGCTGGAGTACGATACCATCCAGACTTCCGCGCCCACCAGCCTGGCGCTGGTAGCGGATATCGCCGACGCCTCCCTGGCCGAATTGGCGGCGTTGAATCCGTCCGTCCTCAAGGGCATCGCGCCGGCTGACTATGCGTTACACGTGCCCAAGGGCAGCGGCAACCAGCTCATGGCGGCTCTGCAATTGGTCCCGCCCGAACACCGGGATGCCTGGCGCATGCATCGCGTGGGCAGCGGCGAGACGCTGGCCGACATCGCCCAACGATACAAGACCACCACCGGTACGCTCGCGACCGCTAACAAACTGGCTTCCGCCGAAGTTGTGGAAGGCGACCGGTTGATGATTCCGGCGGCGCGCGCGGCGGCCCCGGTTTCCCGAACGCCATCGCGAACGGCCGCGCGGCGCGGCACAACCGGCCATACCGCGACTATGCACCAGGCTCGCGTGGCCTCGCCCGCAAAGACTTCCGGCGCGCCACGAACCGGAACCGCGATGGCCAGGAGCGCGACCCCGGCCGGCGCGAAAGCCGGCGCCACGACCGCTCGCCGGGCGCAGGCGCGGCCCGCTTCAAAATCCGCTCCCAAGAGCGCCGCCGCCGCCCGGACGGCTTCTGTCACGGCTGCCCGCAAGCGCCCGCTGATGGTGGCCGATAGCTCCACTCGGTAGCGAACATTTTTTCTCCCGCTTCCTCGCCCTCTCCTTCAAAAAGGGGTATTCTAGGGTTGTTCGTGCCTGACTACAGGAGGCTTGATTCATGTTTGAAACCAGGGAACTCGCTCTCAAAGACGAAGAGGAGTTGGAAGACTTCCACGATTACGAAGACGAGGAGCATTCGGAGCTGACCTCGAAACTCGACGAATTCGAGGAAGACGAAGAAGAGGACGAGGAAGACGAAGAGGCCGTGACCCCTCTTGCGCCGCCCCCGGTAGCTCAACCCGCGGCGGCCACCGAGCCCCCCGCCCCGGAACCGGCCGCCCCACCGAAGAAGCCGGTTAAGAAGGCTGCCGCAGTCAAGAAAGCGCCAGCCCAGAAAGCCCCGGTGAAAAAGGCCGCCGCCAAGGCAGTCCCCGCAGCCCCGGTGAAGAAGGCCGCCGCCAAGGCCAAGAAAGCCCCGGCCCGCAAAGCCGTGAAGAAGGCCGCCAAGAAAGCCGTTGCCAAGACGGCTCCGGCTAAGAAGGCGGCGAAGGCGGCCCAGAAAGCGCCCGTCAAAAAGGGCGGAAAGAAGCGCTAGCCGGAGAGCCTGGATCGCAGTCGAAGACCTGTCACACCTCGCGAGTGAGACGTGTCTTCATCCAGACGGCGCCGCCCGAGCGTCACGCGTCCTTATTTACGACCCGCCGGCAGCGCTCGAACAGATCGAGCAGCGCGTCTGCGTACTCCTCGGGCGCGCGCGCGGCGGGCTTCCCCGAAAACCCGGCGGAAGATTGCGATGCCCTCCCGTAGCCCGTGGTCACGGCGATGAACTTGGTGAGCTCGAGAGCGATCTCATCCTTGCTGCGCCCTCCAGGCGCGGGCGGCGGCGCGGGTTCGGCGGTGTCGGGGGTCAGTCCAGGTTCGGCCATCGGTGATCGGCTCCTCCGTGTGGTACAACTCTAGGTTACTGCATTTTCCTTGCGATGCCCCTCAACGCGGTCCGGCATGTGCGCAGAATGCGAGGCGGCGCCCAGTCCCACCTGTTCGAAGCGGATGACGGCCACTGGTATGTCGTCAAGTTCCGCAACAATCCGCAGCATCGGCGCATCCTGGTGAACGAAACGCTCGCCTCGGCGCTGCTCGGCTACCTCAAGATCGCGATCCCCGAGACCGCGCTGATCCGCATCCCTCCCGAATTGACGGCCGCCTCGCCGGAGATCTCCATCACGCTGGGGACGCGAACCGTGCCGGTGGAGGCAGGCTGGCACTTCGGATCGCGTTACCCGGGCGACCCCGCACGCACGGCGGTGTACGATTTCCTGCCCGATGCCCTGCTCGCCAAGGTCGCCAACCTGGACGATTTCCGGGCCATCCTGGTGTTCGACAAGTGGGTAGCTAATGCCGATGGCCGCCAGGGCGTCTTCTACCGTGCGCGCGTTCGCGACGGCGGCGCTGAAACACGCGCCTTCGTGGTCCGGATGATCGATCACGGCTTTGCCTTCAACGGGCCGGATTGGGACTTCCCGGAATCGGCCGTGCAGGGCCTCTACCCGCGCCGCGTGGTCTATGAATCCGTGCGCTCGCTGGCCGATTTCGAACCCTGGCTCCTGCTGGTGGAGAATTTCCCCGAAGAGGCGATCGACGAGGCCTGGAAACGTATCCCCGCCGAGTGGCTGGAGGGCGACGAGGAAGATCTCGAACGCCTGCTCGAACGCCTCTTCGAGCGCCGCAAACGTGTGGGCGCGCTCCTCGAGGCGTGCCGCGAGGCGCGCTCCCGCCCGTTCCCCAACTGGCGGTGAAGCCGCGGCGCGTGGTGAGGCACGATAAAATGGCGCTGTGCTACACCGCTTCGTTCTTCACAATGACCGCATTCATACCGCCTCCGATGCGGTACTCTCCTGCGGGCAGGTGGGCCTGCTCTCCGGCTGGGGCGTGTTCAGCACGTTGCGGGTGGCCGGCGGTGTGCCGTTTGCGTTCGAGCGGCACTGGGCGCGGATCGTCCGGGACGCCGCCCTTCTTCACGTTGCGGTTCCCCAGGATCCCGGGCGCGTGCGCGCCCGGCTGATCGAGTTGGTGGATGCCAACCAGGCTTTCGACTCCACCCTGCGGGTGGCCATTGTACGCAATGGCGGCGGAATGTGGGCGGGGCCGTCCAACGGGCACCCAAGCGACCTGATCGCGCTCACCGCGGATTCGAAGGACTGGGGCGACGGCGTCCGGCTCGCTTACGTGGAAAACGCCCGGCACGCCGCTTGCGTCTTCACGGGCGCCAAGATCCTCTCGTGGGCCATGAACCTCACCTGGCTGGAATCGGCCCAGCGGCAGGGCTACGACGAAGTCATTCTGCTG
>Ga0326727_10018085_pt1 | contig 14464 bp, 9 predicted proteins | sample MB2enrmetagenome_FD_207643 | JGI IMG/M metagenome (GOLD analysis project Ga0326727, IMG submission 207643) | Lab enriched peat soil microbial communities from McLean, Ithaca, NY, United States - MB29MY | ecosystem: Environmental > Terrestrial > Soil > Wetlands > Peat | place: USA: New York...
CCTTTTGGAAGGCGGGGCCGCTTTTCACTTCGGTCACGTCACCGCAGCCGATCATGCCCCAACGGATGGTTGTCATGCGGTCCTTGCCTTCCGGCGAAAATGGGGATCAGAGGGTGATGTCGGCGATGTCGAGGGCCAGCATCCGTCCCAGCACCGACACCACCAGAGAGTGGTCGTCGCGCTGCGGCAGACCCGATACCGTGACGGCCCCGATACAACCTGTCCCGGCCACAAACAGCGGAAAGCCGCCGCCATGGTCGGCATAGTCGGCCACCGGTAAGCCATAGGCGGCGGTCAGGGTGGTCTGGCGCTGGGACATGGTCAGGCCCATGCCAAAGGAACTGCGGAAGAAACGGAACACCGTGTTGCGCTTGCGCCGGATCCAGTCGGCATTGTTCGGCGTGGTCCCCGGCATGGCATGGAAGAACAAGGGCTGCCCGTGCAGGGAAACGTCGATGGCGACCGCCTGGGACGCGGCCTCGGCCGCCTCCTTGAGGGCGACGCCCAGATCCCAGGCCCGGGCCGGGTCGAAGGATGGAAACTGCAGGCGCTGTTCCTGCAGAGTGACGCGGCGCAGGTCTTCCTCGACGGACATTCCAGCCTCCTTGACGATCACGGCGGATCACGCCGGGCCGCGGATTATCTCCCAGGGAGCCGGGGCAGTAAAATAGATGTTACGAATGCGATCGATCACTTTTGGAGATGCCGGGGCGGCGGGGGAGTGGTGGGGCCGCCCGGTGGAACAGGGAAGGGCTTCGCCCCATCCCCCTTGAGGGATGGGGCGAAGGAAGGGCGTTGCGTCAGACCACGCTTTCGATATTGGCCACGCGCAGGATGTTGGTGTTGCCCTGGCAGCCGAACGGCACGCCGGCCGTCACCACGATGCGATCGCCGCTCTTGGCGAAGCCGTCACGCTGGGCGATGGCCTGGGCGGTGCCGACCATCTCGGAGAAGCTGCGGGGACGACCGGTGACGACGCTGTGGGCGCCCCACACGATGGCCAGCTGGCGGGCCACTTCGATGTCCGGGGTCAGCCCGATGATCGGCTGTTCCGGCCGCTCGCGGGCGGCACGCAGGGTCGTGAAGCCGGAGGTCGTATAGGTGACGATCACCGGTGCCGAGACCGTGTGGGCGACCTGGCGGGCGGCGGCGCTGATGGCGTCGTTGTTGGTGCTTTCCGGATCCTGGCGCGACGCGTCAAGGTTCAGGCGATACTGCTCGTCCTGCTCCACCTGGGCGATGATGCGGTTCATGATCACCACCGACTCGATGGGGAAGTCGCCGCTGGCGGATTCGGCCGACAGCATGACGCAGTCGGCGCCGTCATAGATGGCGGTGGCAACGTCGGACGCTTCGGCGCGGGTCGGTGCCGGGGCATGAACCATGGAGTCCAGCATCTGGGTGGCGACCACCACCGGCTTGCCGGCGCGGCGGCAGGACCGCACGATCCGCTTCTGCAGGATCGGCACGGTTTCCGGGGGACATTCGACGCCCAGGTCGCCACGGGCCACCATCACCGCATCGGACAATTCGATGACGGCCTCCAGGTGATCGATGGCGGACGGCTTTTCCAGCTTGGACAGGATCCTGACACGGTTGCCGACGCGGCCGGAAATCAGCTTGCGGGCGTTTTCGACGTCTTCGGGGCGCTGCACGAAGGACAGGGCGATCCAGTCGGCGCCCATGCTGACGGCGAATTCCAGGTCGGAGATGTCCTTTTCCGTAAGTGCCGAGATCGGCAGAACCACATTGGGGACATTGAGGCCCTTGTGGTTGGACAACTCGCCACCGGTGATCACCTTGGTTTCGGCAAAGTCGGCGCCGCACGTTACGACGCGCAGACGCAACTTGCCATCGTCCAGCAGCAGATCGGTCTCGGGCTTCAAGGCGGCGAAGACTTCGGGATGCAACAGGGGCGCGCGCTTGTCGGTCCCCAGCGTCGGGTCCAGATCCAGGCGGAACATCGCGCCGGTCTTCAGGGTGATCTTGTCGCCATTGAACTTGCCGACACGCAGCTTCGGACCCTGCAGGTCGGCCAGGACCGCGATCGGGCGGCCGACCTTCTTTTCGACGGCGCGCACGATGTCATAGCGGGCCTGGTGGTCGGCGTGGGTGCCGTGGCTGAAGTTGAAACGGAAAACGTCGGCACCGGCGTTGAACAACCCTTCGATGATTTCGGGGGTCGAACTCGCCGGACCGAGCGTGGCGATGATCTTGGCTTTGCGCTGGCGTCTTACCGGCATGGTAGATCCTTAAGTCAGGCCTCTCGTCGAGGGATCGACGACGGGGAGTGGGTGACAGGGAACGACGGGCGGCGAAAGATGAGTCCTCTGTCCGCCGCGCCAAGGGGAAGCCGCGCCATCCGCCGAAAACGGGATCGTGCTGTCCTGTCCATATGGAAAAGGAGAAGCCATCGACCGGCACGGTGGTGAAAAATACCTCCGCCGCGGCCCGCTGGCAGCGTCGCGACCGTGTCCCCCGATCATGGGCGGGACAATGGCGGAAAGCGGCGAAATGGTCAAGTCATAATACCCTTTTTTACTATGGTTTTTAAGGTGTTACCAAGGTGTTACGGCCGCGGCGGGGCGGGCCCCCGCCATCGGGATCAGCCGCTGTTTCGCAAGCCCGCGGCAATTCCGTTGATGGTCAAGTGGATGCCGCGACGCAACCGTTCGTCGGTGTCGCCGGCCCGGTGGCGGCGCAACAGCCCGACCTGCAGGTGGTTCAAGGGGTCGAGATAGGGAAAACGGGTTCGCATGGAGCGCGCCAGCAGCGGATTGTCGGCCAGGAACGCCGACTGTTGGGTGATGGCCAGCAGATGCCGGCGGGTCAGATGCCACTCCTCGGTGATGCGGCCGAAGACGCGGATGGCCAGATCCTTGTCGGTCACCAACTGGGAGTAGCGGGCGGCGATGGCGAGGTCGGTCTTGGACAGCACCATGTCCATGTTGGACAGCAGGGTACTGAAGAAGGGCCAGTCGCGATGCATGCGTTGCAGCAGCGGCAGGCCCTTGGGGTTGTCCTTGAGCCAGGCCTCGACCGCGCTGCCGAAGCCGAACCAGCCGGGCAGCATCAGGCGGCACTGAGCCCAGGAAAATACCCACGGGATCGCCCGCAGATCCTCGATCCGCGTCGACTTTTTGCGGGATGCGGGCCGGCTGCCGATATTCAAGTCAGAGATCTCGGAAATCGGGGTCGATTGACGGAAATAGTCGTTGAAACCAGGGGTTTCGTAAACAGTTTTTCGATAGGCCCGGAAGGCTAGCTCCGACAACGAGGCCATGGCCTCGTGGAACGTTCCATCGGGCTCCACCTTATTTTCCAGGTCGACCAGGGTGGTCTCCAGGGTGGCGGCGATCATCACCTCAAGGTTACGCCGTCCGACATCCGGCGCGCCATATTTGGACGCGATCACTTCGCCCTGTTCGGTGATGCGGATCTGTCCGGAGACCGCTCCCGTCGGCTGGGCCAGGATGGCCTGGTAGCTGGGGCCACCGCCGCGGCCGACCGAGCCGCCGCGGCCGTGGAACAGGCGAAGGCGGATCTTGTGGCGGGCGAAGACGTCGGCGAGACCGATCTCGGCTCGATAGAGCTCCCATCCGGAGGTCAGGAAGCCGCCGTCCTTGTTGGAATCCGAATATCCCAGCATGACTTCCTGCTCATTCCGGCGCGACTCCAGGAAAGCGCGGTAGACCGGCAGGGAGAACAGGCGCTCCATGATCGCCGGTCCCTGGCGAAGATCCTCGATGGTCTCGAGCAGCGGGATGATGTTGATGCGCAGGGCCGGGTCGGCGCCCACCCGCAACAGTCCGGTCTCTTTGAGCAGCAGAGCCTGCTCCAGCAGATCCGAGACGCCGTTGGTCATCGAGATGATGCAGTTGGGGATGGCGTCGTCGCCGTAGCGGTCCTTGATGTCGCGGGCGGCAAGGAAAATCGCCAGCTCGTCGGTGGTCTCCTGCGTGTAGGCGAGGTGGGGCGAATAAAGTGGTCGCGGGCAGGCCAACTCGCGGGACAGCAGGGCGATCCGGCTCTCTTCGTCAAGGCCCATGTAGTTCGCTTCGGTCCCGGCGGCGGCCAGCAGTTCGGCCACCGTCCGTTCATGGACCACCGAATTCTGCCGCAGGTCGATGGGGGCCAGATGGAACCCGAACACTTTGGCCGAGATGATCAGGCGCTTCAGGCGCCGTTCGGTCAGTCTCGCGCCGCCGTGCGCCTTCAGGGACTGGGAGATCACCGTCAGGTCGGCGACGAAGTCGGCGGCGGTGGCATAGGGCGGCGCCTTGGCCACCGCATGGCGCTGCGGACTATGGTCATCGAGTGTCTGGACGGTGGCGGCCAGGCGGGCATAGATGCCGATCATGGCGCGCCGGTAGGGTTCGTCGACCCGGTGCGGCGACAGGTCGGGGGAGCGCCCGGCCAGTTCGGCCAGCGCCGGGGTCACCTTAACCAGCAACTGGGACAGCGGCAGTTCGGCCCCCAGTTCGTGGATCTCGGCCAGATAATGGGTCAGGACCGTGACCGACTGCAGGCGCACCGCCTCGCACAGGATGGCGGCGGTGACGAAAGGATTGCCGTCGCGGTCACCGCCGACCCACGAGCCGACCTTCAGCACCGGCGGCAGGGTCCAGTCGCGCGACGGGTAGCGCCGCTTGAGGAGCGTTTCGAGACGGGTGTAGAGCACCGGCACCTCGGAAAAGAAGGTGTCGGCGAAGTAGGAGATGACGTTCTTCACCTCATCGATGACGGCCAGGCGCTGGGGGCGCAAGAGCCGGGTCTGCCATAGGGTCTGCACCGCCGCCTGCAGTTCGGCCTCGTTGTCCTCCTCTTCGTCGGGGGTCAGCCGGGTGCGGTCGGGGCTGTCCAGCAGCCGGGCGATCTTGCGTTGCAGGCCCAGGATGCTCTTGCGCGAAACCTCGGTGGGATGGGCCGTCAGCACCGGACTGACCAGCATCCGGCCGATACACTCCTTCAGCATGTCGGCCGTCACTTCGGCCTCGTCCAGCCGTTCCAGGGCATGGGCCAGACTGCCTTCGCGCGGACGGGAATGGGCGATGGCATGGTCGCGATTACGCCGGATGTGGTGCTGGTCTTCGGCGATATTGGCCAGGTGCAGGAAAAAGGAGAACGCCCGCACCACCGCATGGGCGGTATCCAGCGGCAACCCGTCCAGGATGTCCGCCATTTCCTGGCGCGCCGTCTCGTCGCCGTCCCGGTTGAAACGGACCGAGGTTTGGCGGACCCGTTCCACGACACCGAACAGGGCCGGCCCCTCCTGCTCGCGGAGGACGTCGCCCAGCAGGCGGCCCAGCAGGCGGGTATCGTCGCCCAAAGGCTTGTCCTTGTCGGCGGAGCGGGCGGGGACGGTCGAGGGCAGGGCGTCGGCGGGTGTCACTTTGGCGGTGCCTTTCGATGATGGGGTGTCAGGGGGCGGTTCGCGAGTCCCGGGTCAATTGCCGGCCGAAGAGGGGTCCAGGCGGGCTTGCAGCAGGGCGTCCTTCAACCGGCGCAAATGGTGCGACAGGCTGGGGCCGCGGCGCAAGGAGACCCCCACCTCGAGGATGTCGATGACCACCAGCTGCAACAGGCGCGAGGTCATCGGCGTGTACTGATCGGTGTTCTCGATCAACGGCAGACAGATGGGGTGGCTGGCCACTTCGGCAAGCGCCGTGCCGGCGGTGGTGACGGCCACAACGCTGGCTTCCCTTTCGCGGGCCAGCCGGGCGGCGTTGACCACTTCGCGGGCGCGGCCGGTGTAGGACAGGGACACCAGGGCGTCGCCGCAGGTCAGGCTGGCGGCCGACATGATCTGCATGTGCGGATCGACATAGGCGACGGTGGGAACGTTCAGGCGGAAGAATTTGTGCTGGGCGTCGATGGCCACGGCACCGGAGGCACCGGCGCCGTGGAACTCGATACGGGCGGCGGCGGCCAGAACATCGGTGGCGCGCTCGACCTGGTCCCAGTCGACGAAGCGGGCCAGGTCGTTGATGGCGCTGATGGTCTGGCCGCAGATCTTGCTGGCCAGGGCCGGTGCGCGATCGTTCGGTTCGATGCCGTGGTGGATGGCGGCGCCACCCGTGGCGATGGACTGGGCCAGTCCCAGCTTGAAGTCCTGGAATCCGTCATATCCGATGGCGCGACAGAACCGCAGGACGGTGGGGTCGCTGATGCCGCTTTCCGCCGCCATGGCCGAAATACCCTGGGAAACGGCTTTCTCCGGCTGGTTCAAGATGTAGTCGGCGACTTTGCGCTCGGACGGGCGCATCTGTTCCATGGCACCTTTAATTCGATCGAAAAGGGATCCTTCGAGACTGGTCATGTCCTTCACCCGCGTTGGTCTTTATGCCTTGGGGCGGACCGGCCGTGCCGAGGGCGACTGAAGTCCTCGGGAACTGCCCGCCGTCCGTCCCGCATCAATGGTGGGAAGGGCGATTGAGACATGAGGTTGAAGCCGTCGCGCTTCAACCTCATGTCGTGCCCTTCGATTGCGAGAACGTCGTCCAAAGACCGCCGCTACGGCGGATCCCAGACGGTGACTGTGCCGCCGGCGGACGGCGGACCTTGCGGTGGGGAGTCCCAGCAGGGGGGCGGCGGTGTCATCGTTGGGGCGGGACCTCGTCATGCCGGGATCGGGCAGGCCGTTCGATGGTGGTCATCGCAGGCGACGGGCGCCAGCCGGGGAAGGCGTCGCCAGCACCTGCGGCCGCAAAGTCGGGACATCCCTTCGGTGCGGCGTCGTCTGCCATGGCGTTGCCATTGTCCTTGCGTCGTTATGATGCGGGCACCCATTGGCGATCGCGGCTCTTAAGACGTCACCAACCGACCCCAGGGGGCGGATACGATCCGGGAAGCTATATTATGGTAGACTGGCCCCACGTTTGATGCAAGGGTCGTGTAGAAAATTTACACGCAGACGAACACTTCCTTACACAGGTGGCCGTCCTGGGCAAACAAAGCGCTTGCTTTTCGGTAGTGGATTAGTAAATATCCAACCAAGCGATAGACGCGACAATACAGACCGGACCACGCGCCCCCTCCCTCCCAGGTTCGGTCAGTGCGGGTCGTCAGTCGGTCGCTCGGATCCGCAGGATAAGATGCGTTCACGCCGCCGGATGGTTGCCTCCCCAACCATCCGGCGCCTGCGGGCTTCTGCCGGATACTATTCCACCATCCCGCCTTTCCCACAAGAATTTCGCCGTATCCGTCCGTCATCGTGAGGACGCGCCGGCGGTTGTGACAGATTTGGCCAGTGGGGCAGGCGTCCCTGCCTGCCCTCTCCGAAAAGTCGGCAAAATTGGGCTATTTCGGCTTCGCCAAATGACAGGCGCGGAGGCCTGTCCCTGTCCTTCCTTCTTCAGCTGTTTTCGCTGGGCAGGATCTTGATGTCGCCGGTGGCGGTCTTGCGTTCGCCGATGAAGAACCACAAGGCCGCGGCGGCCGTCAGGTCAAACAGGAACAACAGGGCGAACAGCGGGTGATAGCCGACGCTGCCGGCCAATTGTCCGACCACCAGGGTGAACAGGGCGCCGCCCAGATAGCCGAACATGCCGGCGATGCCGGTCGCGGTGGCGACGTCGGACTTTTCGAAGACGTCGCCGACCACGGCATACATCATCGACGACAGCATCTGATGGGCGAAGCCGCCCAGCGAAAAGCACAGGATGGCGACGATCGGGCTGGACACCAGACCGATCAGGGCCGGGCCGATCATGCAGAAGGCGCCGACGGTGATGGTGGCCAGCCGGGCATTGACCAGCGACAGGTGGAAGCGCCGGTGGATGAAGGGGGCCAGATAGCCGCCACCGATGCAGCCAAGATCGGAAAACAGGAAGGGCAGCCAGGCGAACAGGGCGAACTGCTTGATGTCCATGCCCCGCTCGCTGACCATGTACAGCGGGATCCAGAAGGCAAAGGTCTGCCAGGCGGGTTCGGTCAGGAAGCGGCCCAGCAACAGGCCGATGAACTTTCGCTGCCCGATCACCGCCCGGATCGAGGGACGGGTTGCCGGCGCCGGTTCGCGGCCTTCGGCAATGTAAAGGCGTTCTTCCTGGCTCAAAGCGGGATGTTTGTCGGGATCCCGGTAAAGGGCATACCACGCGGTCGACAGGGCCACGCCCAGCAGGCCGGTGGCGACAAAGGCGACTTGCCAACCCCAGGTCAGGGAGATCCAGATGACCACCGGCGGGGTCACGGCCGCACCAATGGACGAGCCGGAATTGAACCAGCCGGTGGCGATCGAGCGCTCCTTCGGGGGGAACCACAGGATCGACGTCTTGGTGCCGGTCGGCATGGCCACCGCTTCGCTCAAGCCCAGCAAGCCGCGGAAGCCGGCCATCGAGATCCAGCCGCTGGAAAAGGCGTGCAAAGCACAGGCGATGCCCCAGACCAGGGCGGCGACGCCATAGCCGATGCGGGGGCCGATCAGGTCGGTCAGGAAGCCGGCCACCGGCTGGCTGAAGCTGTAGACAATCTGGAAGGCACCGACCACGAAAGAGTACTGCTCGGTGGTGAAATGCAGTTGCTCCTTCAAGACCGGCGCCAGGACTCCCAGCACATTGCGGTCGACATAGATGACCACGGTGCCCAGCAGCATCAGCGCCAGCATCCGCCATCGCAAACCTTTGATCTTCGTCACGTAAGCCCTCGTCGCTAATGGGGCGGTCCGGTGCGCCAAGGGGAACCGGGCCGGAGTTTCGGGGAGGCCGCTCCTCGGAACTTTCCACCGGGTTGTCAGATCACCATCCCATAGCTTAAGGTGCCGCCATCAGGTGGTGTTCCCGATCATCCCGCCCCTTGCGGCGTTGGTGGGCACAGAACATCCGGTCCGGATGGTGGTGGCCGCCGGCGACGCAGGGCAGTAAAGATTTGAGGAGGCCAATTGGCCTTACCACTTGACCATTTCATTTTTTTGACCGATTGTCCAGGTGTCTCGTAGCCCTAAGCCACCGCGACGTTCGGCCGTCGATGAAGGAACCTCTTTGCCATGACCGCTCCGCTCACCTTGCATCCTGACCGCCTGTTCCCTGCCGAGCCGGCTGCCCGGGAAGCCGCCCGCACGCTCTACGGCGCGATCGCCGGCTTGCCCATCGTCAGCCCGCATGGTCATACCAATCCGGCCTGGTTCGCCGACAACGAGCCGTTCCCCGATCCGGCCAGCCTGTTCATCGTTCCCGACCACTATGTCTTCCGCATGCTCTACAGCCAGGGCGTCGCCCTGGAGGACCTGGGTGTGCCGCGCGCCGACGGCGGCGCGACGGAAGCCGACACGCGCAAGATCTGGCGGCGTTTTGCCGAGAACTTCCACCTGTTCCGCGGCACGCCGTCGCGCATGTGGCTCTCCCACGCCTTCCATGACGTGTTCGGCATCCGCGAACGCCTGACCGTCGACAATGCCGACCGCATCTACGATCAGATCGCCGACTGCCTGACCCGTCCCGAGTTCCTGCCGCGCGCCCTGTTCGAGCGCTTCAATATCGAGGTTCTGTCGACCACCGAGTCGCCTCTCGATGACCTGCGCCATCACCAGAAAATCAAGGCCAGCGGCTGGAAAGGCCGGGTGGTGACGGCCTATCGGCCCGATCCGGTGGTGGATCCGGCCTTCACCAACTTCCTCGGCAACGTCGCCGAGCTGGGCCGCATCACCGGCCGCGATACCGCCACCTGGGACGGCTATCTGGCCGCCCTGATGGACCGGCGCCGCTATTTCATCGAGAACGGCGGCTGCACCTCGACCGATCATGGCCACCCCACCGCCTTCACCGCCGATCTTGCCAGACCGGACGCCGAGGCGCTGTTTGCCCGCGTGATCGGCGGCAAGGCCGGTCCGAACGACGCCGAACTGTTCCGGGGCCAGATGCTGACCGAAATGGCCCGCATGAGCCTTGAGGACGGCCTGACCATGCAGATCCATCCCGGCTCGTTCCGCGACTACAACGCCAAGGTCTTCACCATGTTTGGCAAGGACAAGGGCTGCGACATCCCGATGCAGACCAACTATGTCCAGAGCCTGAAGCCGCTGCTGGACCGCTTCGGCAATGAAAAGAAGCTCACGATCATCCTGTTCACCCTGGACGAGACGGTCTATTCGCGCGAACTGGCGCCTCTGGCCGGACATTTCCCGGCCCTGAAGCTGGGCCCGTCCTGGTGGTTCCACGACAGCCCGGAGGGCATGCGTCGTTACCGCGAGCAGGTCACCGAGACGGCGGGCTTCTACAACACCGTCGGTTTCAACGACGACACCCGCGCCTTCCTGTCCATTCCGGCCCGCCACGACGTGGCGCGGCGTATCGACTGCGGCTTCCTGGGCCGGCTGGTGGCGGAACACCGGTTGGACATGGACGAGGCCATGGAGGTCGCCCACGACCTGACCTATCGCCTGGTCAAGGCCGCCTACAAATTGTGACGTACTTAAGGCGCCGGGGCGCGTTCGCCGCCCCGGCGACCCGATTGGAGGACATCATATTATGCAGAACCTGCGACGCGACCTGCTGGCCAAAGGCGGGCTTGGGGTGGCGCACACGCCCGGAGCCCCGGTCTATCCGGTCAATATCCTGCAGTTTGGCGAAGGAAATTTCCTGCGCGCTTTCGTCGATTGGCAGATCGATGTCGCCAACGGCCAAGGCCTGTTCCAGGGTGGTGTCGTCGTTGCACAACCCCTGGCCCAGGGCATGGCCGGGGCGATCAACGGGCAGGATGGCGTCTACACCGTCCTGATGCGGGGCATCGAAGGCGGGCGGGAGGTGGAAAACCGTCGCGCCGTCTCTTGCGTCCAGCGTTGCCTGAACCCCTACGAGCAGTGGGACGAGTTGCTGGTGCTGGCTGCCGATCCCGGTTTGCGGTTCGTCATCTCGAATACCACCGAAGCCGGCATCGCCGATGCCCAGGAAGCCTATGTGCCCGGCAAGTGCCCGGACAACTTCCCGGCCAAGGTGACCGCGCTTCTGGCGGCGCGCTTCGCCAAGCTGGGCGGCGGCAAGGCCACCGGTCTGGTCTTCCTGCCCTGCGAGTTGATCGAGGCCAACGGAACCAACCTGAAACGGATCGTCCTCGGCCATGCCCGGCGCTGGGGCCTGGCCGAGGACTTCATCGCCTGGGTCGAGCAGGACAACTATTTCCTCGATACCCTGGTGGACCGGATCGTTCCCGGTTATCCGGCCGGCGAGGCCAAGGACCTGTGCGCCTCCTGGGGCTACCAGGACAACCTGATCGTCGCGGCCGAGCCGTTCCATGTCTGGGTGGTGCAGGGGCCGAAAGCGCTGGCCGAGGAATTTCCGCTGCACAAGGCCGGTATCAACATCGTCTGGACCGACGACCTGAAGCCCTATCGGACCCGCAAGGTGCGGATTCTGAATGGCGCCCACACCGCCTGCTCGCTGGCGGCCTATCGGGCCGGGTTGGATACGGTGAAGTCGATGATCGACGATGCCACCCTGTCGGCCTTCCTAAAGAAGGTGATGTTCGACGAGATCGTCCCCTTCGTGCCGCTGCCGGAGGAGGAACGGCAAAGCTATGCCCACACCATCTGGGAACGCTTCAGCAATCCCTATATCCGGCACGAGCTGATCTCGATTGCGCTGAACTCGGTCTCGAAATGGACGGTGCGCTGCCTGCCGACGGTCAAGGATTATGCCGCCGCCCGGGGAACCGCGCCGGCCGGTCTGTCCTTTTCACTCGCGGCGCTGCTGTGGTTCTACAAAGGACAGCGCCAGGGTGCCGAGTATGTCGGTCAGCGCGAGGCGGGGTCCTATCCCATCAAGGACGATGCTCAGGTCATCGCGATTCTGTCCGCGGCCTGGGCGGCGGCGCAGCCCGGCCAGGCGGCGGCACTGGTCCCGGTCCTGCTGGCCGATACGCGGCTGTGGGGCCAGGATCTGACGGTCGTGCCCGGACTGGCAGAGCAGACCGCCAAGGCCCTGACGGCCATCGAGGCCAAAGGGATCAAGGCCGCTCTGGCCGATCTGGCCTGACCGGCGGACAGGCGGCCGCTATGCCGGGAGGCCATCTCCCCGGTTGAAATGCGGCCTAGAGTATTGTCTTGTTATGACTATTCCGCCTCGGGATCCCGATCCCGGGGCGGCTCTCTGTCGCGCCGCCGTTCCATGGGGTCAACGGCCGGTCACAACGGCCGTCTGTGACAAAATTGTCAAACTTCACAACTTGGAAGATAAGGCAAATCAAAGCACTTAGGCAGCAGCCTGAAAACTGTGTCTAAAATGACACAGGATATGGGTCACAGCGTTTCGCAGCTGTATTACAACTTGACCCACCCCCAGATTCCCCCATTATCCGAATGATCTAGGGGTCCCGCCGTCTGTGCTCAGAAGGATGGCGGGACATCGCCCGGGCAGGACACCCGGGCGATTACACGAAGGGGAGAACTGACCAACATGCGTAATCTTCACAAGTACGGAATGATGGTGGCTGCTGCGGCCTTGATGACCGCTGCCGGCTCCGTCGCTCAGGCGGCTGATCCGGATCTGCAGAGCCTCCAGCAGCAGATCCTTCAGTTGCAGCAGCAGCTTCAGCAGCTGCAGGCGAACCAGGCGAAGCAGGCCGCCGCCCCGGCCGCCGCCGCCGCGACGCCGACCAAGAGCCCTTATGACATTTCCATGACGGATCCGTCCCGCGGCGCCTTCGTCATTCCCGGCACCAACACCACCCTGCATGTCGGTGGCTTCATCGATCTGTCGGCGAGCTATGACGCCAACAGCAGCATCGGCCCGGCCGGCTACATCCAGACTGGCTTCAGCCCGAACAAGTACGCCAACAACGCCGCCGGCAATGCCACCGGCAACAGCAGCGTCGCCTTGCCCGGCACGCCCTTCGCCAAGGCGATCGGCCGCTTCCAGATGGATCCGCGGTTCTCGCGCCTCAACATGGAAACCGACACCCCGAGCGAATTCGGCGATATCGGCACGGTTTTGGAATTCGACCTGTTTGGTGAAGGCCTGTCGGCCAACCAGAAACTGACCTATTCCACCAGCCCGCGTCTTCGCCGCGCCTTCGTGACCGTCGGTAACTGGCTGTTCGGTCAGACCCAGCAGCTGACCTATGACGGCGCCACCAACGTCGGCTCGATCGATAACAACTCCTTCATGGGTCAGGAATCGGGCAACCGTTGGCCGCAGATCCAGTACCGCTGGAACATCGACCCGGCCCAGAAGCACCAGGCCTATTTCGCGGTCGAAGCGCCGTACTCTGACGTGCTCGGCATTGCGCCCAGCAACTTCACCGCCGGCAACATGAACTATCAGAGCGACGTGGTGTCGCATGTTCCGGACTTCTCGGCCAAGTATGTCGAGAACGGCACCTGGGGTCGTTTCTTTGCCGCCGGTACGCTGCGCAACATCGAGGTCAACACCAATGGTGTGCCTGGCAGCACCGCCTTCTCCGGGAATGCCGCTGGCGCCGATGTCAACCCGATTCACACCAACATCTGGTCGGGCTACGTCGATGCCGGTGCCAAGGTCTACACCACCCTGGGCGACCGCCGGAACGCCGTGTTCGCCAATGCCAACTGGGGCCCGGCCGATGGTCGCGGTTATCAGTACAACCAGAACAACTCGGCCGTGCTGAGCAATACTGGCAAGTTGTACACCCAGCAGGCGGCCGGCTTCAACGTCGCCTACCAGCATTGGTTCAACGACAACTGGCAGTCCAACCTGGCCTATGGCCTGCAGCATCAGTGGAACAAGCTGGCCTACCAGAACCCGCAGGGTCTGTGGAAGGGCGGTCAGCAGGTTGAAGCCAACGTGTTGTGGATGCCGACGTCCTTCCTGAACTTCGGCTTGGCCTACCAGTGGCTGGGCCAGGAGGCTGTCGCCGGCCAGTGCGAAGGCACCGCGGCTTGGTCGATCACCGGTGGCGCCACCTGCACGGGCACCCCGGCTGTCGGTGCGACCCGCCTGATCTCGGGCACCTCGGCCTACGACAACCGCGTCCTGTTCCGCACCCGCGTGAACTTCTAAGAAGTGTTGCGGCCGGCTTCGGGGTAACCGGAGCCGGATCGAGGAATGAGGTCGGTATCGGGGCGACGCTCCGGTGCCGGCCTTTTCTTTTTTGGGGGGACCGTCAAGCCGGTCCAAAAGTTCGCTTGGGTCCCCTTGCGCTGGCAGGGGAATTCGTTACCCTGGCCGCAAGGTCTTTGGCGAAGCGAAGCAAGAGATGCGGGAGAGGCGAAAGATGCGCAAGTCGATGATTGTCGGATTGGCTCTGCTGACCAGTGGATGCGGCTTCATGAGTACGGTCGGGGCGCCGCCGGCCCGAATCCTGCGGTCTGACGGCGAACATGTCGTCCTGTTCGATCCCAATGGCGAAATCAGCATGAAGGCGGCGGAAACGGCCGCGAACAAGTATTGCGCCGCCAATGGAAAGACTGCCGAATTCGAGAGGCAAGGGGGACCGGCGCTGGACTGCGTAAGCAATCAGCTGCATTATTGCGTGACTTACGCTTGCAAGTAATGGT
>Ga0326727_10018086_pt1 | contig 14463 bp, 10 predicted proteins | sample MB2enrmetagenome_FD_207643 | JGI IMG/M metagenome (GOLD analysis project Ga0326727, IMG submission 207643) | Lab enriched peat soil microbial communities from McLean, Ithaca, NY, United States - MB29MY | ecosystem: Environmental > Terrestrial > Soil > Wetlands > Peat | place: USA: New York...
CTCCGTCGTTCAGATCGCGGAAGAGAGAGTTGACGCGGTTCTGCAGTGCTACGACTTCCCGGAACGGGTCCCAACGAGTGATTGCCATGATTGTATCCTCCTGATGGAATTCTGGAATTTGGGGGCCGGAACCTTGAGTCCCGGCCGCTCAACAAATCTGATACAACTATAGCACAAAAGATTCAGAAAATGTGCGTGCTGTACGCTCATATTTTTGCTTAGAAATATCTCCTTCCATATCAACAACTTGGGAGGTTCGACTGACTTCTCCCGGTTTTCAGGTCTTTTCTGCCTGAGGCTGAGCAGGCCGCCGAGGTGTGGCTTGCCTTCCCGCAGGGGCTGAAGCCCGCGCGATTTTGGGGCTGCTTCGCGGCACGACTGAAGTCGTGGCCTTTCAAACTCGCCTGCATTCCGCGCGAATCAGACGGCGGGCACCCTGGAGGATTGGCCTAGCGGCGCTCCGCTGAAGGCGCCGGCAGGCATCTCCTGGTCCTTGTACTGCAACTGATAGAGCTTCCAGTAGAGTCCGCGGTTGGCCAGCAGTTGCTGGTGCGAGCCCATCTCGCGCAACTGCCCCTTGTGCAGGACGAGAATGGTGTCAGCGCGCTGCACGGTGGAGAGCCGGTGAGCGATCAACACGCTGGTGCGGCCTTCAACCATGCGCTCCAGCGCCCCGCGGATGCGCAGCTCGGTGTCCGTGTCCACGCTGGAGGTGGCTTCGTCGAGGATGAGGATGCGGGGATTGTAGGCCAGGGCGCGGGCAAAGTTGATGAGCTGCTTTTGGCCAGTGGAGAGCGAGCTGCCGCGTTCGCGGACCGGCTCGTCGAACTTCGCGGGCAGGCTCTCGATAAAGTCCAGCACGTTCACGTCGCGCGCCGCGCGGCGCAGGCCGGCTTCGGTGATCTCTTCGTTGCCCAGGCGGATGTTCTCGGCGATGGTGCCAGTGAAGAGGAACGGGTCCTGCAGGACGACCGCAAAATGCCGGCGGAGAGCTGTCAGATCGTGCCGCCGCAGGTCCACGCCGTCCAGCAGGATCTCGCCCGCGGTCACGTCGTAGAAGCGCATCATCAGGCTGGTGAGGGTGGTCTTGCCCGCCCCGGTGTGGCCCACGATAGCCACCGTCTGCCCCGGCTCGATGGTGAAGGAAACGTCCTTGAGAACCCACTCGATGCCGTCGAGGGCCGTCAACGATGAGCCAGATGCGGCAGCTTGGGCAACCGCCTCCCGCTGCTCCTCGGTCAGTTTCTGATAGGTGAACCAGACGTGGCGAAACTCGATCCGGTTCGATCCGTCGCCCTCGATGGGGTGCGCCGGCGAGACGATCTCCGGGGCCGTGTCGAGCAGCTTGAAGATGCGCTCGCAGGCCGCCATCGCCGCCTGCAGGATGTTGTACTTGTCGCTCAAATCCTGGATCGGCCGCCAGAACCGCTGCGAGTACTGGATGAACATGGCCAGCACGCCGATGGTCACCCCGCCGGAGAGCACGCCGAATCCGCCTCGCCAGATGACCAGCGCGATGGCCAGCGAGGAAAGGATCTCGACGGCGGGATAGTAGAGCGCATAGGCGAAGATGGTGTCCTTGAAGGCGATCATGTGCAGGCGATTGACGGCCTCGAAGTCCTCGTAGGCGCGGCGCTCGCGGTTGAAGAGCTGCACCACGCTCATGCCTGAGATGTGTTCCTGGGTGAAGCTGTTGATGCGGGCGATGGCGGCGCGGACGCGGCGGAAGCTCTCGCGCACGTGGTCGCGGAAGATGCGGGTGACGACCAGGATGAGCGGCAGCACGGCGAAGGCGATCAGCGCCAGCCGCCAGTTGATGCTGAGCATAACGGCGGACATGACGACCAAGTTGAAGAAGTCGTCCACGATAGCCAGCACGCCGGCGGTGAACATGTCGTTGATGGCGTCCACGTCGGAGGTCAGCCGCGTGACCAGGCGGCCCACTGCGTGGGTATCGAAGAAGCCGATGTCCATGCGCTGCATGTGGCGGAAGATGTCGCGGCGCAGGTCGAACATGATCTTCTGGCCCGTCCACTGCATCAGGTAAGTCTGAATGAATTGAAAGAGATAGGAGCAGCAGAGCGCGCCCATATAGATGCCGGCCAACTCGGTGATGCCGTGGTAGGCGTTGGCCGGCAAGCGGCGCGTGAGCCAGTTGGTCGCCGGGCCGGGCGCGCCGGTCAGGTAGCGGTCGATGGCCACCTTGACCAGGTAGGGCCCGGTGACGTCGGTCAGCGACTTGCAACTGATGGAGAGGGCGGAGACGGTGGCCTGAATCCAGTACGGGCGCAGGTAGTGGGCGAGGCGGCGGATCAGCCGGGAGTCGTAGACTTTGCCGACCGGGTCTTCATCGGGCTTGTGGGGCTTCTTCCGCTCTGCTTCCGCCATGCTCTGGGTGGGGGTCCGGCTTCCGTCTCCATTGTACCGGCAGGGATCGGAGATCAGAGATCAGGGATCAGAGATCAGGGGTCAGGGGTCAGGGGTCAGGGAAAAGGGCGCTTGGATGGCATTCGGCGCATTGCTCCGCTGCGAGGGAAAAACTCCCAGGGCCTCAAAGGCGAGATCGAGACCTGCGGCACCCGGACTATGCGCCCGGACGGCCCGCTGCGCGAGCGGGCGCCGCGACGGCGCTCACACCCCCGCCATTTACACTGGAAACGGAGAATCGCGTGTTTTTCGATAAAGTTCTTACCAGCATTTTTGGCACTGCGAACGAGCGGACGATCAAGCGGCTGACGCCGGCGGTGGCCGAGATCAACGATCTTGAGCCGGCCGTGAAGCAAATGACCGACGAGCAGTTGCGGGCCAAGACGGCCGAGTTCCGGGCGCGGATCGCCGAGCGGGTGGAAGAGCGGCTGAAGGGGATCGAAAGCCCCGAGCAACTGCGGGCCGAGCAGCGGGAGAACGAGGCGCGGGAGGCTGAGGAGCGCAGGGCCGCCGCGCGGGACGAGGCCGAGCGGGCGGCTCTGGACGAGATTCTGCCGGAAGCATTTGCGGTGGTGCGCGAGGCCGGCTGGCGGACCGTGCAGATGCGCCACTTCGACGTGCAGCTGATTGGCGGCATGGTGCTGCACCAGGGCAAGATCGCGGAGATGAAGACCGGCGAGGGCAAGACGCTGGTGGCCACGCTGAGCTGCTACTTGAACGCGCTGGCGGGGCACGGGGTTCACGTGGTGACGGTGAACGACTACCTGGCCAAGCGCGACGCCGAGTGGATGGGCAAGATCTACGAGTTTCTGGGGCTGACGGTGGGGGTGATCGTCCACGACCTGGACGACAGCGAGCGCCGGGCGGCTTATCTGGCCGACATCACTTATGGAACGAATAACGAATTCGGCTTCGACTACCTGCGCGACAACATGAAGTTTGAGTTAAAAGATTGCGTGCAGCGCGGGCATTACTACGCCATCGTCGACGAGGTGGACTCGATCCTGATCGACGAGGCGCGGACGCCGCTGATCATCAGCGGGCCGACGGATCAGACCACAGACAAGTACCAGCGGGTGCGGAGCATCATTCCCCAGCTGGTGCTGGGCGAGGAGATTGAAGCCAGCGACACGCAGCGCGTGGCGGAGCTGAACCTGCAACTGAGCGAGGGCCAGAAGTTCCTTACCGGCGACTACATTGTGGACGAGAAGCAGCGGACGATCGGCGTGACCGACTCGGGTTGGGAGACGATCGAGAAGCTGCTGGGGATCGGCAACATCGCCGACGCCGAGAACTGGGAACTCAAGCACTACGTGGAAACGGCCATCAAGGCGCACGCGCTCTACAAGCGGGACGTGGAGTACGTGGTCAAGGACGGCGAGGTGATTATCGTCGACACCTTCACCGGCCGCCTGATGCCGGGGCGGCGCTGGAGCGACGGCCTGCACCAGTCGATCGAGGCCAAGGAGGGCGTGAACATCCGCAAGGAAGACCAGACGCTGGCCACCATCACCTTCCAGAATTACTTCCGCCTGTACAAGAAGCTGAGCGGCATGACGGGCACGGCGGAGACCGAGGCGGCGGAGTTCGAGAAGATCTACAAGCTGGAGATTGTGGTGATTCCCACCAACAAGCCGATGCGGCGGTTGGAGAATCCCGACGTGGTCTACCTCTCGGAGAAGTCGAAGTTCAAGGCGGTGGCCGAGAATATCGACGAACTGCACAAGAAGCAGCAGCCGGTGCTGGTGGGCACCACGTCGATCGAGAAGAGCGAGCGGCTGTCGGGGATATTGCAGCGCAAGGGCGTGCGCCACGTGGTGCTGAACGCCAAGTTCCACGAGCGCGAGGCGGAGATTGTGGCCCAGGCGGGGCGGCTGGGAACGGTGACCATCTCCACCAACATGGCCGGCCGCGGCACGGACATTCTGCTCGGCGGCAACCCGGATTTCATGGCCCGGCAGGAGCTGGTGAAGAAGGCGCGGGCGCGGGCCATCAGCGTGGCCGAGGGAGCCATCAATCCCATGGCGCCGCCGGGCTTCCTGCGCTTCTATTACAACGGCCAGGAGTTCGAGATCGCCGAGCCGGAGTGGGCCGGGGTCTACAGCGTCCACGCCGAGGCGGCGCGCGTGGATCACGAAAAGGTGATCGAGGCCGGCGGGTTGTTCATCCTGGGCACCGAGCGGCACGAGTCGCGGCGCGTGGACAACCAGTTGCGCGGGCGCGCCGGCCGCCAGGGCGATCCCGGCGAGTCGCGCTTCTATCTCTCCCTCGAGGACGACCTGATCCGCATCTTCGCCAAGCAGTGGATGAGCACCATGATGCAGCGCATGGGCATGGAAGAGGATGTGCCCATCGAGTCGAAGATGATCACCAAGCGCATCGAGGGCGCGCAGAAGGCGGTCGAGGCGCAGAACTTCGAGGCCCGCAAACACCTGCTGGAGTACGACGACGTGATGAACAAGCAGCGCGAGGCCGTCTACGGCGTGCGGAGGAAGCTGCTGGAGGGCATGGACCAGCGGGAGCTGATTCTGGAGGATTATGCCGGCGGGATTCTGAGCGGATTGCTGGACGAGTTTGCGGGCGAGAAGCTGCATCCCGGTCAATGGAACGTGAAGGGGCTGGAAGAGAAACTGGTCGACCACTTCGGCCTGAACCTGACGCGCGCCGGGATCAGGCCGCTGGAGCTGAGCCGGCATGAGCTGGGCGAGGCGATCTTTGCCCGGCTGAAGGCGGATTACGCAGCCAAGGAGAAGATTCTCGGCGCCGAAACCATGCGCTACCACGAGCGGATGGTGATGCTGAGCGTGATCGACGGGCTGTGGAAGGAACACCTGCTCTCGATGGATCACCTGAAGGAGGGGATCAGCCTGCGCGGCTATGCGCAGCGGGATCCGCTGGTGGAATACAAGCGCGAGTCCTTCGACATGTTCGAGGCCATGATGATGAAGTTCCAGGAGGACACGGTCCGCTATCTCTTCCGGATGCAGATCCTGGGAGCGGATGGGCAGCCGGTGAGCGCCGCGCCTGAGGTTACCCGCTCGAGAGGCCCGGTTCCGCCGGCTCCGCCGGTGGCCAGCGCGGCCCGGCCGCTGACGCCCGATGCCGCTCCGCGCGAGATCGCCATCCCCACGCGCCAGCCCTCCACCACCATCGACGCGCTGGAGAAGGAGTTCCAGCGCAAGAAGCAGCGCGAGATGGCGGCGGCCAGCTTGGCCGGCGCGGGCGCATCGAGCCAGCCCACGCAGCGCCGCACGGGCGAGAAGGTGGGCCGCAACGATCCCTGCCCCTGCGGCAGCGGCAAGAAATACAAGAAGTGCCACGGAGCGGAGAAGTAGAGCGCGGCGAAACGGCTTCGGGAGAGGCGAACGGGGTCTTCGCCGTATGTCTCGCTCAGTTAGCCAGGGAGATTGCGGGTTTGCCGGCCAGTCTCTGGCCGATGTGCAGGCCCAGGCGGTCGGCAAAGCTGCCGTTGCCGCCGATGGATGTGTTGAGCAGAACCACGGCGGCGTAGTCGCCCTGGGGATTGAAGAAGGCGAAGGAGCTATAGCCGCCGGTGGCGCCGTTGTGCCAGTAGCTTCCGGATTCCGTTACAAAGAGCCAGGCGAGCGCGATGCGGGTTCCTGGCATGGCGTCGGCGCGCAGTTCATGCTGCCGGGCGAGGGCGGCGGAGAGCGTGGCGGCGGCGGGCGAACTGCCAGCCGGCTTCAGAGCCTCGGGATGAAGGTTGGCTTCCAGGTAAGTGAGCATATCTCCGGCGGTGGAGCGGATAGCTCCGGCTCCGGCCAGGGCGTCCTGATCCCAGGCGTGCGCCTGGCGATGGTCGGCGCCGTGGCCGGGAATGAACCGCGCCAGTTGCTCGGGAGTGAGAGAGACGGTGGTGTCCTTGAGGCCGAGCGGATCGATAACCTGCTCCTTGAGGAGCGCGGGATAGGAAAGTCCGGAGCGAACGGCGAGGGCCTGGCCGAGCAGGCCGAAGCCGAGGTTGCTGTAGAGGAAGCCGGGGGCTGCCGGCTTGGCGACGCCATGCTTGGCCAGAAACTCATAGAGATTCGCCGCGCGATAGTCGGCATAGGGATTGGATGAGTCGGCGGGCTTGAAGTTATCCGGCAGGCGCGGCAGGCCGGAGTGCTGCGTGGCTATATCGAGGAGGGTGATCTCGTCGCCGGCGGGCTTCGAGACGGTTCCCGGCGGCAATAACTCGCGCACGGGTTCATCGAGCTTGACCTTGCCCTGCTCGACTAACTGCGAAAGGACGAGGCCGGTGAAAGTCTTGGTGATGGAGCCTATCTCGAAGATGGAATCCGGCCTGGCTTCGCCATAACTGAAGACGCGGCGCACTCCGTGTTCGACGACGCCGATGGAGACTCCTGCGCCGGTTCCTGGGGCAAGCTGGCCGCTCTTGATGGCTTCGGCGAGATCCTTGTCGAGGACCGATTCGAGATCGGCGGCGGAGACGGGCGGAAGGGCCGGATCGTAGCTGGGCGCGGGGATAGGCGCGGCGGCGATCGCGGTCTGCTGGCGCTTGAAGTTAAGCGGCATGGGGCTACCCTGGTTCCATGCGCCCGTGAGCGTGTTGCCGTCGGCGGAGAGCTTGCCGGCCCAGATCCCGTTGACGGCGGGGACGCTAAACGAAAAGTTCGGCGCGGCGAAAACGACTTTGGAGCATTCCAGGCCCATGGCGTGCTGATCGAGGCTGTCGAACGCGCAGAACTCCTTGCCGGCGGCGTCGCTCTTGACGTGGAGCTGAATGCGCAGTGTCTGACCGCCTGCTTCGAGCATACCCGACCAGAGGCCATCGACAGGCGACGGCTTGGCCGCGGGCACGAACGTGTCGCGAGCGAAGTTCAGCGGCTGGGGCGCGCCCTGATCCCAGGTTCCAGTCAGCGCCGCTCCATCGGTGGAGACAGTCCCCTTCCACTTGCCGTTGACGGCGGGAACGGTGAAGGCGAGGGCCTGCCTGTCAAGGTGAAAATCGGCGCAGGGAATGCCCATGGCGCCTTGATCGGTGCTGTCGAGGGTTCCGGTAATCGCGCCCGCGGCGTCCACCTTGAGATGCAGCTTGACGTGCAGCGGGCCGAGGGTTCCGGCGTAGTCTCCGGCGATGGCCGGCGTCTGCTGCGCCGGGACGGACGGCGGCGCCCATGCAACCAGGGCCAAAAGAATCGGCAGCGCGAGAGTTGTGGCTCCAAAGCAACGCGCGGATAACAACTGCTTGAAAACGGGCATCGGGATGCTTCACTTTCTGGCCGGCGGGCCGGTTGGTCTTGCATTTGGACACAAAGGCGGCTTGGGCGGTCCGGCGAGTTTTTCCACTCCTCCTTCACGGGTTCTTGCGGAGGAAGCCGATTTTGCCGTCAAGGCTCGGCTCGCGCGGCATCCAGCGCATCGATCTGACTTTGCAGGTCCTTTGCCGCCCTTCGATTCAAGGTTCCAACCAGGGCAAACACGCCGGCGCAACCCGCGAAAGTGAGGCCAAACACCAGAGCGATAAGACCGTAGTGCAGGTGCGCGGCCGGCTGATCCAGGACGAATTGGAGCTGCCCGATAAGGAAGAGGACCATTCCGGGAGCGAACGGCAAGAGATACCATTTCCACACCGATGAAAGCAGATCCCGCTGCCGGACCAGCGCCGAGCGGTAAAACTCCAGGCAACTCTTCGCTTCCATCCCCGCTGTCCTGTTTGCGGCCGAGCCCTTTCTATGAAGCTGGAAAGCCATGAGCAAAGCGCCGGCGATGGTCAGGCCGGCGCCAAGCCGAACAAGCATGGCATCAAACTTGAAAAAGCAATATCCAAACGCGGCCACGACCAATGCCGCGGCCGCATACTCCCTGAGGTTTCGCCAATAGACCCTTCTTGTCAGCATGTCCGAGGCTTGGCGAAGCTTTTCCACCGGCATGGGGATCAATTCCGAGCTCTGGCTCTGCCAGAGGTTGAGCAAATCGCCCGCGGAGTTATCGTATGTCATGGCTTCCTCCATTGCGGAAACGTTCGGCGAGAATCGTCTTGATGCGGTGAATCTTGGTGGCCACGTAGCCGGAAGAGATACCTGTAACTTCTCCTATCGAATCGGCATCCATGCCTTCCAGGTAGAGAAGGATCACTTGCCGATCGAGCGGATTCAGGCACTGAATGAACGCATAGAGCCGCTCCAGTATCTGGCCACGCTCGATGGATTCGGCGGTATTGTCCCTGGCCGCAATTCCGCCCTGTTCTTCGATCTCCTCCAGGCTGACGAGGGTCTTCGACTTCATTCTGCGGCTGCGCAGGATCTGCGAAGCCGCCGCATTGTGCGCCACGCGATAGACCCAGGTGCGAAGCGAACAGCGCTCGTCGAAGCCCGCGAAGCTGCGCCACAGGGAAAGCTGAATCTCCTGGAGCAGATCGCGGCGATCTTCCGCATCCGCCTCGTAGGCCCGCGCCAGACGGTCGAGCGCGGGGCCATGCGCGAAGATCGCCTCCCGGTATAAATCGTCGCATTGGTTCCGCGAGCCGGGCATCGTTCAGATTCTCTCCTGTATAAGGTAGTCATTCGGGGGAGAAGTTTCTTACACATCTCTCAAGAAAGAATCGGATTCGGCGAAATGAACCTCCGAGCGCGCCACGGTCTTCTCCGGCGCGGCGCACGAAACCTGCTGCGCCCGGCGCCCGGTATTACCGGCCGCGGACGTGGTTCGCGCGCCAAATGGATTAAAGACCAATCTCTCTACTTGCGCGGGTAGTTCTTGGTCTGGCCGGTGCGGGAGTTGGTGATGGAGAAGCTGCCGTCGGGCGAGGCGACCACCTTGATGTACGCGCCGTCGGCGGAGCCGGGGATGTTGGCGATCAGCGCCGCGGGGCTGTTGTGGGCGGCATCGGAGCCCTCGGCGGTGTGGAGCTGCCAGAGGTCTTCGAGGCCGGGACTGTCATGGACGGTCTGCCACGCCTCGGGGCTGCCGGCCTTGTGAGCGCCGTTGTCCATGATGGCCGCCCGGGGATGGATGGCATCGACAAAGGCGCGCGCGTTGGAGAGATTCATGCCGTGATGGTCGACCAGATAGAGGGCCACTGCGCCAATGAGATTGTCGGGGCAGACGAGGGGAATCTCCTTGGCTTTGGTCAGGTCGCCGAGGTCGAGAAAGCGGAAGCTGCCAAAAGTGACCAGAACGCCGGCCGAGCGGGGATTCTCGGTTTCGTCCAGCTCCCATTTGGGCTCGCTGGCGCAGTAGGGGTTGGGCGTTGGCCTGACGCCGGGAACCGCCGCGATGTGCTCGCCGTCGGCGGTGAGGAAGATGGCGCTGAGGCCGCGGATGGGAATGGTGTCGCCGGGATGAACGATGCGGCGCGGCTTGCCCTCAATGGCTTTCAGGTAGGCGGCGTAGTCGGTGCGCGTGATGTCGGAGTCCTCGCGGTTGACGCCGTGGTCGAGGAACTCGCCGACCGGGACGCGGCTGACCAGTTGGGGCACGCCGCCGACGTGATCGTGATGAAAGTGGGTGACCAGCAGGTGATCGATGCGGGTGATGCCGGCGTCGTGCATGGCTTGCTGGATGCGCGTGGCGTCGCGGCCGTCTGGCGTGGGCCAGCCCGCGTCGACCAGCAGCGACGCGCCGGAGGGAGCCACCAGCAGCGTGGCCTGGCCGCCTTCCACGTCGATGGCGTAGATGAGCAGGCGATCGGCCGGCCTGGCTTGGGCGGATGCGGGCTGAGGCAGCCCGACCCGGACCAGGGAGAGGCAGCAGACCGCGAGCAGAAGCGTGGGGAAGATGCGGGCCGGACGCGGCCGAAGGCGGCGGCAGAGATGGAGAGTGGGGGAATCGTGGGGAGTTCGCATTTGGAGAACAGTGTACCCGGTTTTCCATCCCATCGACAAAGAGCCGTCGCCGGGGATCCCGGGTTGTCTTGCTCATCCGGCGAATTGGAATGCAACGGCGAGTCCCACCCTAGCCGCAACAGCAAGGACGCGGCGAGGGTGGGGCACCCGGAAAGGGTGGATATGGGAAAGTGGGGCGCAGGAGGCCGGGTTGAGATTCGAACAAGTTCCCTCTTGAGGCTCCCGGGGATTGGCAACCGGGCGACCCAGCCGCGCGGGGGGACGCTGGTGTAAACTGGTTTGGACCCTACAGCCGGCTTCTCGCCCGCCGGCTCGATTGTGTCGGGACGTGGCTCAGCCTGGTAGAGCACTCGCTTGGGGTGCGAGGGGTCGGCAGTTCAAATCTGCCCGTCCCGACCATTATTATAATCAACGACTTAGACGGATCACCCTCCACAGGGAAACTGTCAGGCGAGTACTCAATCAGCGCCGGGATTGCAGGCGCTCGGCGCGCAGCTTCCCCCTTCCAAAACTCCCCCATCCCGCGACGCGCGCCTTCACGGGCCGATGCCGAGTAACTTGTCGATAATGAGCGGCATGGAAGGTGTGACTCCCTCCATCGAAGGGGCCTCCAGTTGCCGAGACAGTAAACAGAAACAGGTTGCATTTCTTCCCGATTTGTCCCCGAATCCGGCTGCAAATCGCGGAGATTTCGGCCTCCGAGCGCAGAAACGCCTCCATTTCGCCGGCCGGCGCGCTTGTTTTCCAACTCGATCAGGGACCGGCAGCCGCTTCCAGCTCCGCCGCCTCGTCCAGACCGAGGCGCAGTCCCGCTGCGGCGACATTCTCTTCCAGGTGCGACCCCTTGGAGGTGCCGGGAATGGGCAGCATCGCCGGCGAGCGCTGCAAGAGCCAAGCCAGCGAAAGCTGCGCCGGCGTGGCCGAGCGGCGGGCGGCGAGGTTGGCTAGCGTGGCGGCCAGAGGGTGGTCGGGCTTGAGCAGCTTGCCGGCGGCCATCGGATACCAGGGCAGGAAGCCGAAGCCGCGCTCTTCGCAGTACTGAAGCGTCTGCTCGTGACGCCGGTCGGCCAGACTGTATCGATTCTGGACAGTCGCAACCGGGACGATCCTGGCGGCCTCTTCGATCTCTGCCGGGGTGACCTCGCTGAGGCCGATGTGGCGAATCTTGCCCTGCTCCCGCATCCGCATGAGCGCGCCGAGCGACTCTTCGAGCGGGGTGCGGGGATCGATGCGGTGAAGCTGGTAGAGCTCGATGCGTTCGAGCCGCAGCCGGCGCAGGCTCATCTCCACGCACTGAATCAGGTAGCCCGCGCGGCCCACATATTCGGTCTTGGCCGGGCCCTGGCGGGTGATGCCGCCCTTGGTGGCGATGACCAGGCCGGGCGGGTAGGGATAGAGCGCCTCGGCGATCAGCCGCTCGGCAATCTCCGGGCCGTAGGCGTCGGCGGTGTCGATCAGCGTGACTCCAAGATCGACCGCCTGGCGCAGGATGCGGCGGGCTTCGGCGGGGTCGGCCGGCTCACCCCAGGCGCCATCGCCCACCAGGCGCATGGTTCCATAGCCAAGGCGGTGAACGGGCAGGTCGCCGCCGATGAGGAATGTGCCGGACAAGGAAGCGGATGGAGATGCGGATGGAGTTTGCTCGCTCATGCCTCAGTTAGATGCTCCGCGCGGGCGAAGGATGGGCAATACCGCTTCGGCTTGTGGTACTCTGGCACCGCAAGCTCCCCGCAATTCCGGATGCTCTCATGCAGAGAATGCCTCTTGTTTGCTCAACTCTCCTCGCGGCCAGCCTGATTGCGCGTCCGGCCGCCGTTGACGCCCAGCAGCCGCCGGGGCGTCCCGCGCCCGACTACCGCAGACCCAGCAACCCCGTGGTCGGGATCGCCGTGCCCGTTGTGGCCAACCTGCCCTTCTCGGCTACCGTGGTCATCCAGAACGACCGGCTCATGGGCGACGGCTCGCTGCTGACCCGGCGAACCATCAACCTGGTTGCCCGCGACTCCAGGGGCCGCACTCACAATGAAATGCGCCGCCTGGCGCCGGAGTCCTTCCACGGCTCGCCCGAGCTGATGCAGGTGATTCTCTTCGATCCGGAGACGCGGCTCAGAACCACTTACTATCCAGCCACTCACATGGCGCGCATTCAGTTGATCCCGATCCGGCCCAAGTCAGCCGGCCTGCCCGCTCCCTGGACCTCGCAGGAAGACCTGGGCACGGATACCCTGAACGGCCTTGAGGCCAAGGGCATCCGGCGCGTCTATGCAGTGCCGGCCGATGGAGGCGGCGGAGGCCAGCCTGTTGAGGTCACCGATGAGATCTGGCATTCGCCGGAGCTGCATCTCGACCTGCTCAGGCGTTACACCGATCCGCGCATCGGCGAGAACACGGCTGCCATCTCCAACCTCAAGCGCGAGGAACCGCCGGCTTCGATGTTCGAGCTTCCGCCGGGCTACACCATCGCGAATGCGATTCCGTCTCCCGCTCCGGCTGCGTCAACTAACCCGGCGCGGGTGAGCGACCCGATGGCGGACGAGCTGCCGTGAGGGCTTACGGCAGCGCGGCCTGAACCAACTCCCCGGCCCGCAGCAGCGTCTCCGGATCGTCTCCAAAACTCTCGATCCAATGCACCTCCGGCTCGCGCCGGAACCAGGTCAACTGCCGCTTGGCATAGTTGCGATGGCCTTGCCGGGCGGCGGTTATGGCGGCCTCTTCGCCCAGCGTCCCCGCCAGCACGGCCCGCGCCTGCCGGTAGCCCAAGGAGTCCAGCGCTTTGACCGGCCCATAGCGGGCAACCAGGCCGCGCGTCTCCTCAATCAGACCCGCCGCGAAAATCGCCGCCGCGCGACGGTCGAGGCGATCATAGAGCGCCTGGCGCGGCGGGTTGAGGCCGATGCGCAGCAGCCGGAAGCCGGTGAGCGGATCTCTCGCCAAGACCTTGTTGCTCAACACCTCGGAGAACGGTTTGCGCGCGGCCAGGCAAACCTCGATGGCGCGGATCAGCTTGGGTGTGTCGTTGGAGTGAATGCGCCTGGCCGAGGCCGGGTCGAGGCGGGCCAGCAGCCGGTGCAGCCAACCCTCCGCGTGGCGCTGGCGGCTGCGTTGCAACCGCGCCCTCAGTTCCGTCTGCCGCTCCGGGCCGGCGAAGAGCCCTTCGGTGAGCGCGCGCAGATAAAGCCCCGTTCCGCCGGTCACAATGGGCAGCCGGCCGCGGCCGGCAATCTGCTGGAGCGCGGCCCTTGCCAGCCTGCTGTACTCGCCTGCCGTAAACGGCTGATCCGGCTCGGCCACGTCGATCAGGTGGTGCGGCACGCGCGCCCGCTCCTCGCGAGTGGGCTTGGCCGTGCCCAGGTCCATGCCGCGATAGACGGCCACCGAATCGCAACTGACGATCTCGCCGCTGAAGCGCTCGCCCAGCTCGAGCGAAAGCGCCGTCTTGCCGCTCCCCGTCGGCCCCAGCAGCAGCACCGCCAGCGGGCCGGCGTTGGGGAGGTTTCCCTCAGGGGCCAAAGCCCGAGCCGATTCCGCTGAGCTTATGAGCGGGCTCAAGCCCGTACCCTTCCATGCGCTCATGGACGCCACCATCCCGGCGGGAAGATCCACTTGGGATTGGTGTGAAAAAGCCACCACAGCAGGATCGCCGCCGCCAATAGCACCAATCCAAACGCCTGGTTGCGCCGGTAGACACGCGTCTGCTCCGCACGCCGCGCCTTCTCGGCCACCTGCTGGTAATGCGGCTTGATGCGGGTTTGGACCATGGCGGGCTACTCCAGTTGACCGGCGCGACAGTGCGCTGATCCACCACGCAACAGTATAGGCGAAGAATAGCTCTGGGCCGGCGGTTCTACGTCTCCTTGCGGTAGAGTGCAGTTTCAGGTTTGCCGGCAGGCCGCTCGGTATCTCGTTTGCGCGAATGAATTGACTTCCCATGAGGACACTTTGAAAAGTGTCACAACTGCGCGCAACCCAGTCGGCAAGAACGATTAGCCTTTATCCAGCGCGACGCGCCTGCACGGGACGATGCTGCGACACCACCCGCGGTTGGCGATCCGCCGGAGGGATCAGGAACTCATGAGGAAAAATACCAGACGCCAGTTCGTTGTGCTCCTATTGGAGTTGATTACGGTTCGCAAGACGAGGCCCGATGAAGAATCGTTGCAAAAGTTCGAGAAACGTGACCTCGACGAAGTCACACTATTCACCGCGAGCCAACCTCATGGAAGGC